>JADMIO011116432.1_pt1 | contig 78058 bp, 65 predicted proteins | sample 8958161 | NCBI WGS metagenome assembly JADMIO01 (sample SAMN16585339, study PRJNA669376) | soil metagenome | isolation source: Crop rotation soil | place: USA: Cullars Rotation, Alabama | collected 2011
GCCGCGACTTCAAGTCACGTGAATTCCAAGCTTCGGATCCCACTGTGCTGGAAAGGCGATCGCGCTCGGCAAGCCGTACGACGACGAGGGCTTCGAGCTGCAGAAGCTGCTCACCGGCGTCGAGAAGCAGCGCGAGCGCAGCCGGCGCTGCATCGACGCGACCGAGCAGGCGCTCGGCGAGCTGCTCGGGCAACAGTACGTCGCGAAGTACTTCCCGCCGGCCGCGAAGCAGAACGCGACGACGCTCGTCGACACGCTGCTCAAGGTCACCGGCGAGCAGCTCGGCCGCGTCGATTGGCTGTCCGATGCCACGCGCCAGGTCGCGCTGCAGAAGCTGACCAAGATGACGCGGCTCGTCGGCTATCCCGACCACTGGAAGACGTACGACTTCGACGTCCGCCGCGAAGATTTCCTCGGCAATACGCTGCGCGCGTCGGCGTTCACCACCAAGCGCGAGCTCGGCAAGGCGGGCAAGCCCGTCGATCGCGGCGAGTGGAACATGAGCGCGTATCGCGTCGACGCGTTCTACAACGCGACGGCGAACACCACGCACCTACCCGCGGGCATCCTCCAGCCGCCGTTCTTCGGCGCCGAGCGCTCGATCGCCGCGAATCTCGGCGGCATCGGCATGGTGATCGGCCACGAGCTCACGCACGGCTTCGACGATCAGGGCGCGCAGTTCGACGGCGACGGCAACCTCAAGAACTGGTGGCAGAAGGACGACAAGGCGAAGTTCGGCGAGCGCGCGCAGTGCCTCGTCGACCAGTACTCGCAGTTCGAGGCGCTGCCGAAGCAGTACGTGCAGGGCAAGCTCACGCTCGGCGAGAACATCGCGGATCTCGGCGGCGTGAAGATGGCGTTCAACGCGTACCGCACGCTGCGCAAGGACGCGCCAAAGGTGTTCGTCGCCGACGGTCTGTCCGAGGACCAGCAATTCTTCGTCGCCGTCGCCCAGGCGTGGTGCAGCAAGGACCGCACGGCGGAGACGCAGCTGCGGCTCACGAACGATCCGCACAGCCCACCGAAGTTCCGCGTCTACGGCGCGCTCCGCAACCTGCACGAGTTCTCCGACGCGTTCAAATGTCTGCCGGGCACCCCGATGCGGCCCGCGAAGACGTGCAGCGTCTGGTGACCGGAGCGACGATCAGTACGCGTAGCCGAGCTGGAACGTCACCTGCTTGATCGAATCGCTGCCGCCGGGCGCGTCGAACGCCTTGCCGGTGCTGTCCTTGTCTCGCATCGGATCCGACTGCAGCGTCCAGCTGTACAGCGTCAGCGAGCCTTCAGCGCGCATCACGAACCCGCCGAAGTTTGCCGCGAGGCCGACCGCCGGGCGGATGCCGTTGGCGGCGTGCTTGAGCGAGAACCGCTTCTCGATCTCGCTCGTGCCGTTGAGCATGACGAAGCGATTCTCGAACGCCGCGTAGAGCTCGGCGTGTCCGAACAGCAGCGAGCCTTTCGCGCCGATGCGCACCGACTGGTAGTCCGCGTCCGGAAGCAGCTCGAGATCCGTCTGCTTCGGCGCGCCGCCGCCGTCGAAGCGGTACTGGTCGCGCACGTACCCGGCGCCGATCTCGATCGCGCCGGCATCCACGATCGTCCAGCGCTGCCGCGCGCTGACTTCGAGGCTGTCCCACCGCGTCTTCGCGGTGGTGTCCATGTTGTTGCCGTCCTTCACGGCCTGCTGGTTCACGCCGTAGCCGTAGCGGCCGTACAGCGAGAAGCCTTTCAAGAAGCCGACGCCGGCCATCCGCCCCGGCCACAGCTCGATCTCCGGGCCGAGCAGGACCTGGCCCTTCTCGGTCTCCGGGTTGAGGTTGTTGCTGTGCGGCTCGTCGTACGAGAAGTCGCGGAAGCCGATGTTCGCGATGACGGACACCGAGATCACGGGCAGCGTGCGTTTCGGTGCGGGGCCCGGTTTGCTGATCTCGCCGCCCGACGGCGTGCCGCCGCCACCCGGCGGAGGATCCGACGGATCCGGCTTCTTGTCGTCGTCGTCGGGATCCTTGGGATCCGGCTTCTTCGAGACCACCTTGTTCGCCGAGGTGAGCTCCTGATCCTCGCCGTCCTCGACGTTGATCGCTCGTTCGTCGACGACCTTGCCGTCGAGCTTGACCGCGAACTCGTGCGTGCCTGCTTCGACGTCGATCGGCTTCTTCAGCGGCAGCTTGCCCTTGTCGCTGCCGTCGATCACGACGATGGCGCCGGCGGGGCCCTTCACCATCAACGTCCCGACCGCGCGCTCGAGCGTCCAGCTGAATGCGAGCGTGGTCTTGCCTTTCGCCGGAACGCTGAGCGTGTCGACGATCTCGCGGTGTCCCTTCAGCTGGATGATCAGGGGCGTGTCACCGACCGGCGCATCGAAGTCACACGGCGTCGGCTCGCATGCTGGCATCTCGTCGGGTGCGTTGAGATAGACCGTCGCCCCGGGCGGCGTCGTCGTGATCTTCACCTTCTTCTTGGGCGCGGCCGCTGCGAGCACTGGCACCGCCAGCACGCACGTCGCCGCGATCAGAGACCACCGACCCATCGCCGATATGATAACGCCTGCCCGCCGCAGCGACCAATCGTATGCTCCGGGCGTGTCGCGCACTTGGCTGACTGCGGTGGTCCGCCTCACGGCCCTGCTCGCCGGTGTCGGCCTCGCGACCAGCCGGTTGGGCCTGATCGTGCACGAACTGGTCGGGCATGGAGCCACCGCCCTCGTCCTCGGCGGACACATCCATGACGTCACGCTGTTCTGGTTCGCCGGAGGCTGGGTCCATACCGAGCTCGACGACCCGACGCGCCCCGCCGTGCACGCTGTCTTGATGGGCGGAATCGCCGTCGAGATCGTGATCGGTACCGCCCTCTGGCTGATCCTCAAACGAGCTGACAGCCTCGCCCGGCGCATCGTCCGCGCGTGCGGCGCGACCCTCGTCGCCCACGGCGCCTTCTACGCCGCCGCCGGCGCGTTCCACGGTTTCGGCGATGGCGTGTTCCTCCACCAGGAGCTCGGCGACGCGCGCGTGCCGTTCGCGATCGTGTTCGGAATGCTCGCGTGCCTCGCCGCGTTTGTTGGTGCGCGGCTCGTGCTCGCCGCGCTCGCCGCCGCGATCCCCGGTACCACGCGCATGCGGATCGCCGGGCTCGCAGCGGCTGTCGCGATCGCCGGTGGCGTGGAGCTCGCAGCGGGCGTCGCGGAAGTTCGCGCGCGCCGCGACGCGACGTACGGCGCCATCATGAAACCCGAGAACCAGCGCGTCGCCGAGCGCGAGCTCGCCGAATGGGCGCGCCAGCAAGCCGCGCACGGTCATCGGATCTCCGACGACGAGCGCGAGGCTCGCGCGCGCGAGCTCGCCGACGCGCATCGCCAGTTCCCGTTCGCGCTCGTACTCGGCGGTTGTCTGGTTGCGGCGATCGGCGCGGGGGCCGTGCGATCGCGCGCACCAGCGAACGTCGCGATCGGATCTCGTCTACTCGTGATCGCCGGCGCGGTCGCCGTCGGATCGCTCGCCGCGGTGATCGCGATCGACCTCGGGTTCCACTAAACTGGCCCGACATGGAGCAGCGCAGTGTCAAGGATCTCCTGGGCGGCGGTTTGAAGCCCAACGATCCGCGGCGCTTCATGATCGAAGCGATGATCGGTGCGATGAACGCCGACGGCGTCGCCGATGCGCGCGAGGCCGCCGTGATCGAGCGCCAGATCGCGAGCCATCCGCTGTTCCAGGGCCTCGGGCCCGCCGCGGCGCGCACGCTGATCGACTTGTCGAACGATGCGATCAAGTTCGCCGGCTCGCCGCTCGGTCGCGCACCGGCGATCGCGAAGGGCCTGCCGGCGCGCATCCATCGGATCGCCGCGTTCGGCATGGCCGCCGAGACGGCGACCGCCGACGCGATCGTCGCCGAGGGCGAGCTGCATTTCCTCGAGGCGCTGCGCATCGCGCTGCGCATCTCGCCGATGGAAGCCGAGCAGATCGTGGTCTCCGCGCGCGCGGGGCATCTCGCGGCGTTCCTCGAGGATCGCTATCTGCGCGTGCGCAATTTGATCCCCGTCGCCGCCGAAGTCTTCGCGCTGCGCTCGCTCGCACGCGGGATGGCGACCGACGACATGCGGTTCAAGGTGCGCGACTTCTTCTACGCGATTCCCGATCTGCAGCTCACGCGCGACGAGCTCGATACCGAGCTGTACCGAGCGTTTCGCCGCCCGCGTGCACCCGACGCGCAAGTTTTCGGCGAGCTAGCGCGCGTCGCGAACGGACTTCCGGATCCTGTCGATCGCTACTGGATGGTCGTGTACACGCTCGTCGCAGAGTTGCCCGCGACGGTGCCGAGCTGGCGCGTGATCCCATTCATGGGTGTGATGCAAGCAGCGTTTCAGATCACCGACACCGACATGGAGCTCGCCGTGATCGACGCGCTGACGTTTCCACCAGCGCTGCCGCGTCCCGGATAAAAATTCGGGCATAATCGATGACCACGTCATGACGTCCGACACCATCGAGCTCGTCGAACGCGTTCGTCGTCGCCTCACCGAGCACGATCGCCCTTTCCAGATCGCGGGTCCGGTTCCGGAATCCGCGATCAACGCCGCTGAAGAGGCTCTCGGCGTGACGTTCCCGCCGTCGTACCGCACGTTCCTGCGCACGTTCGGCGGGATCGCGATCCCCAAGCACCTCGGCATCGTCCACGACTTCGTGGGTGTCGATACAACGACCACCGATGTTGTCGCTCGCACGTTGTCCGCGCGTGCCGAGCGCAAGCTCGGCGAGCATCTGCTCGTGGTCGGCATGGGCGCGCAGGATCAGGAGTGGTTCTGTCTCGACGCGAGCCGCCCGACCTCGAGCGGCGAGTATCCGGTGCTGCTCTACGATGCGCGCGACAACGCGCTCGACCAGCAGTTCTACGAGGACTTCGGTCAGATGCTGCAGGAAGTGATGGGCTTCGTCGCCGACAGTCTCGAGCAGCCGCTCGACTGATCGCACGGCCCGATCAAACCTGACAAAAGGCTGTCAATTCGCCATGCCAGAGTAGCGTCATGTCGAACATCATGACGTACCCCGGAAGCTGCCACTGCGGTGCAGTTCGGTTCGAAGTCCGCGCGGATCTGAGTGCCGGCGCCGGCCGCTGCAATTGCTCGATCTGCACGAAGCTCGCGATGACCGCGATCATCGTGAAGCCGAACGAGCTCACCGTGCTCGCGGGCGCCGACCAGGTCGGCGTGTACGAGTGGGGCGGCAAGGTCTCGCGCCGCCAGTTCTGCACGACGTGCGGCATCCACACGTTCGCGTACGGTCATCTCGCCGAGCTCGGGGGCGACTACGTCTCGGTCAACGTGAACTGCCTCGATGGCGTCGAGGTCAGCGAGGTCGCCGTCACCTACTGGGATGGCCGACACAACAACTGGGAGGGCGGGCCGCGCGCGACGCCGTGGCCGATCAAGGCCGCTTCGTAGCTGCCCCTTGCGTTTCTCAATCGCGAATATATCATTCGCGTATGAGAATGAGCGACATCGCAAGGCTGGACGCCACGGCGCAGGCGGAGCTCGTGCAGCGTCGAGAGCTGAGCGCGGCGGAGCTGCTGGACGCCGCCGAGCAGCGCGTGCGGCTGCTCGAGCCGTTGCTGCACACGATGGCGTCGGTGGTGGACTTCGGTCGCGTGCGCGCGATGCGACCGGCGAACGGGCCGTTCCACGGCGTTCCGTTCCTGATCAAGGACACGACGCCGTACCCCGGTCTGCGCTGGTCGATCGGCTCGCGTCTCATGCGCCACAACACGAGCGCGCCGCCGACGCCGTTCGTGAAACGTGTCGACGCGGCTGGGCTCGTCGTCATCGGCAAGAGCACGACGAGCGAGCTCGGGCTGCTCGGCTCGACGGAGACGCTCGCGGAAGGCATCACGCACAACCCGTGGGATCTGTCGCGCTCGGCGACGGGCTCCTCGGGCGGCTCGGCGGCCGCGGTCGCAGCGGGCCTGGTTCCGATCGCACACGCGAACGACGGCGGCGGATCGATCCGCATTCCCGCGTCCGCGAATGGCGTGTTCGGCTTCAAGCCATCGCGCGGCCGCACGGTCACTGCGATCGTCGGGCAATCCGCCTTCGGCGATCTCACGAGCGATGGCAGCGTCAGCCGCTCGGTCCGCGATACGGCGCGCCTGCTGTCGCTCGTCGAGGACGAGCAGCTCGCCTACCGCATGGGCTTCGTCGCCGGTCCCGACAAGCGGCGGTTGCGGATCGGCACGTGGTCGCAGACGTTCGACGGTCGCGAGCCGGATCCCGAGGTCGCTCGCGCACACGCCGCGACGCTCGGACTCGTGACCGAGCTCGGCCATCGCGTCGAGGAGGCGCAGCCGCCCGCGCTCGACACGGAGTCACTCGGCGACGCCTTCTTCCTCGTCGCCGGCGCGGCGGTGGCGGGACTCGCCCAGATGGTCGGGACGATGCGCGGCGCGGAGGTGCGCGACGACGAGCTCGAGCCGTTCTCGTGGGCGCTCGCGCGGCGCGCACAGGAACGCGGGCCGGCGGGACTGGAGGCGGCGCGCGCGCAGTTCGCGAACGCTGCACGTGCGTACCTCGACGCGACGGCGGACTACGACGTGATCCTCACGCCGGTGCTCGCGACGCAGACGTGGCGCATCGGCCACCTGTCTCCGCTCGTCCCCGCCGACGAGTTGATCCGGCGAACCTCCGAGGCGGTCGGCTACACGCCGATCCACAACGTCGCCGGTGCGCCGGCGATGTCCGTGCCGCTCCACACGAGCCGTGACGGCCTGCCGATCGGTGTGCAGTTCGCCGCGAAGCCCGGCGACGATGCGACGCTGCTCGCGCTCGCGTACGAGCTGGAAGCCGCGCGTCCGTGGGCGGATCGCTGGCCCGCGGTGTCGGTGCCGATGCTGGCGCGCTGACATGCCGCAGGTCCTGAAGGACGAGGTCCGCGCACGCATCCTCGACGGTGCGCTCGTCGTGTTCGCGCGCGACGGCTTCGCGAACGCGACGATGGCGAGCATCGCGAAGGCCGCGGACGTCGGCGCCGCGAGCATCTACCGCTACTACGCGAGCAAGGACGAGCTGTTCGAGGCCGTCATCACGCCGCAGCTGACGAAGCGCTTCGAGTCGTTGCTCGAGCGGCGCGTCGCCGGGCTCGCACGCCAGCTGCTCGGTGGCGAAGCCGTCGACGATGGGCGCGACGACATGCTGCAGTTCTGGCTCGAGAACCGGCTCGCGGTGGTGATCCTGCTCGACCGCGCCGCCGGCACGCCGCACGCGCAGTACGGCGAGCGGTTCATCGAGCTGCTCACGCGGCACACCGTGAGCGGGCTCCGCGAGGCTTCGCCGAAGCTGCAGCTCTCCGGACCCGAGCGCTTCGTGCTGCGCGCGATCTTCGAGAACACGCGGCGCCTGCTCGCGAGCCTGCTCGAGAACTACGACGACCCCGCCGAGCTGCGCGACGCGATCCAGACGTTCTGGAGCTATCAGATCGCGGGCATGCGTGGCCTCACCGCGCGAGTCGTTGCACGGAGGTAGCCGACCCGAGGTACAACGGTTGCGTGGGCCGACGGATCTGGCTGCTCATCCCCGCGGCGTGTGCGCTCGCGGGCGTCCTCGACGCGCTGCAGACGTTCGTCTCGGCGAGGCTCGACGGCAACGCGCTCGAATGGGGCGAGCTCGTGTTTCGCGGCTGCGAGTGGCTGTTCCTCGGCGCGCTCACGCCGCTGACCTACTTCCTCGGCCGCCGCTATCCGCTCGTCGCCGGCCGCTGGCGACGCGTCGTCGCCGCTCACCTCGTCGGTGCGCTCGGCCTGTGCGTCGGCTGGGCTCTGCTCGGCCTGCTGCTCGGCCTGGCACTGCAGCGGTTTCCGGCGCAGGGCGAGCTCGGCACCGCCTACACGCGCTGGCTGTTGATCAGCCTGCCGTGGTCCGTGTTCCTCTATCTCACGATGCTCGGCTGCGTGTACGCAATCGAATATTTTCGCGAGGCCCGCGATCGCGAAGCGCAAGCCGCACGTCTCGCCGCCCAGCTCGCCGAGGCGCGCCTCGATGCGCTGCGCATGGAGCTCAATCCGCACTTTCTGTTCAACAGCCTCAACGCACTGTCCGTGCTGGTCCGCGATCGCGACGTCACCGCCGCGTCGCGCGTGATCGAGCTGCTGAGCGGCCTGCTCCGCGACGTGCTCGACGACCGGCCGCACGAGATTCCGCTCGCCGACGAGCTGCGGTTCATCGCGCAATACCTCGAGATCGAACAGGTCCGGTTTTCGGACCGTTTGACCGTCGATCTCGCGATCGAGGACGCCGCACGGCGCGCGCTCGTCCCGGCGTTCGTGCTGCAGCCGCTCGTCGAGAATGCGATCAAGCACGGCATCGCACGGCGCGCTGGCGCGGGCCGGATCGCGGTCACCGCGCGCATCACCGGCGACCGCCTGGCGCTGGTCGTCTCCGACGACGGCCCTGGTCCACGCAGCGACGCCGGCGAAGGTGTCGGGCTGTCGAACACGCGGTCGCGACTCGCCGCGATCTACGGCGACGGCGCACGCGTCGAGCTCCGCGTCGGCGACGCAGGCACCGAGGTCGAGCTCGATCTGCCGCACCGCGAGGAGCCGGCATGACCGCGATCCGCGCCGTCATCATCGACGACGAACCGCTCGCACGCCGCGGGATGCGCCAGCTGCTCGCGCCGCATACCGACATCGCCGTCGTCGGCGAGGCGCGGGACGGTACGGAAGCCGTGCGCGTCATCGGCGAGCTCGCACCGGATCTCCTGTTCCTCGACGTCCAGCTTCCCGTGCTCGACGGCATCGAGGTCGCGCGCCGTCTCGATCCCGCGCGCATGCCGCAGATCATCTTCGTCACCGCGTACGATCGGTTCGCGGTCTCCGCATTCGATCTCCACGCGATCGACTACCTCGTCAAGCCGCTGCGCGAGGCTCGCTTCCACGAAGCGGTCGCCCGTGCGCGGCAGAGGCTCCGCCTCGGCCGTGTCGCGCTCACCACGACCGACGGCGAGCTCGTGCTCGACCTCGAGGAGATCCGCTGGATCGCCGCCGACGACTACTACGCCATCGTCCACGCCCGGGGCCACAGCTACCAGGTACGCGAATCGCTGGCCTCGCTCGAAGCCCGTCTCGACGGCGACCGCTTCGTTCGCGTGCACCGCGGCGCGCTCGTCCACCTCGCCTGCATACGCACGCTGCGCTCCGACGGAACGCTCGTCCTGCGCGACGGCAGCGAGCTCGTCGTGAGCCGCCGCCGTCGCGAGCACGTCGTCGCGGCGATGCGGCGCTTCGCGCGCTGACGACCGTTCGCCGCTCCCACGGACCGTTCGCTGAACTCCGCTTGCGAGCGCGGGCAATCCGGCGACGATGACCGCGATGCGTCGCGTCGACTCGATCGACATCGTGCGCGGCCTCGTGATGATCGTGATGGCGATCGATCACGTACGCGTGTACTCGGGTGTCCCCGCCGGCGGCCCCACCGCGGCCGTGTTCTTCACGCGCTGGGTGACACACTTCGCCGCGCCCGCCTTCGTCTTCCTCGCCGGCTCGTCCGCGTATCTGCACGGACGCAAGCTCGGCGATCGCAACCAGCTCGCGCGCTTTCTGGTCACGCGCGGCCTCTGGCTCGTCGTCCTCGAGCTCACGGTGATCCGCATCGCGTGGACGTTCGACCTCGACTTCGAGCACTACATGCTCGCCGGCGTGATCTGGGTGATCGGCCTGTCGATGATCGTGCTCGCTGCGCTCGTCTACGTGCCGCGCCTCGCGATCGGCGCGATCGGCGTGGGCATCATCGCGCTGCACAACCTCGTCGACATTCTGCATCCCGTCCACGGCTTCGCCGGCGGACCGTTGTGGTCGACCATCCTCTACACCGGCGGCCCGCACGGACCGATGTTCGTCCTCTACTCGCTGATCCCGTGGGTCGGCGTGATGGCCGCCGGCTACGCGTTCGGCGCCGTATTCGAGCTCGCGCCCGAGCGCCGGCAAGCGCTCTGCCTGCGCATCGGCGCTGCGCTCGTCGTCGCGTTCGTCGTCCTGCGCGCGCTCGACATCTACGGCGACCCACAATCGTGGCGCGCCGACGCCGGCGTGCTGCGCTTTCTGTCGACGACGAAATATCCGGCGTCGCTCGATTTTCTGCTGATGACGCTCGGTCCGATCCTGCTCGCGCTCGGAGCTGCCGAGCGCTGGCCGGTGTCGAATCCGCTCGTCGGCGCGCTCGCCACGTTTGGACGCGTGCCGCTGTTCTACTACCTGCTCCACATCCCGCTCATCCACGCTGCGGCCTGCATCGTGTCGCTGGTGCGTGACGGCGAGGTCTCGAGCTGGCTCGTCGGCCATCACCCGGCCGGCCCACCGCCGCTTCCCGACGGATACATGTGGTCGCTGCCGCTGCTGTACGCCGTGTGGATCGCGTGCGTCGTCGCGCTGTACGTGCCATGCCGCTGGTTCGCGAACCTGCGCGCACAGCGCCGCTCGCCCTGGCTCACCTATCTGTGAGGTCGCCGTGTCCAATGTCCAGCAAGCCATTCCGTTCCTGCGCGTCACGAACATGACCGCCGCGGTCCGGTTCTACGAACAGCTCGGGTTTGCGATCACGCTGCGCTGGGAGCCCGGCGGATCGCTGCGCTGGTGCAAGCTCGAGTGCGGCACCGCCGCCCTCATGCTCCAGGACAAGCCTCCTACCGGCACACTCGGCGTCGGCGTATCGATCTGTTTCATGTGCACCGACGCGCTCGCGATCCACGACGAAGCCGCGACACGCGGCCTCGCGCCCGCCGACGAACCGTGCGTCGGCAACGGCCTGTGGGTCGTCTCGTACCGCGACCCCGACGGCTATCGCATCGACTTCGAGAGCCCGACCACGGTCGCCGAGGACACGCGCCTGTCGACGTACCGGCCGAGCTAGTTGCACGCCGGCGGCGACCACGTGCCGAGCTTGCCGCTCGTGAGGTCGATGACGCGTACGTCGCGGCCGCCGTTCGCGATCACGCGACCGTCGGGAAGCTTGCCGATCAGCTGTGGTGCTTCGTCGGCGATCTCGATCGTCCGGTCGAGCTTACCGGTCGCGACGTCGTGCACGAACAGCTTCTGCTCGTCGAATCCGGCGAACAGCCACTTCGTGCCGTCGAGCTGCACGGCTTCGCCCTCGTGGATCGTGAGGTTCTTGCCGCCGACGTCGCCGAGCTTCTTGCCGCTCTTCGCGACGAACATGCGCGCACCGGAGCTCACCGGCGTGTACGCGTTCCACACGACGAGGGTGTCACCTACGAATCGCGCGCGCTGGATCGCGCTCGGCGAGTCGGAGCTCGGGCCGGACCACGCCGCGACCGTGTAGACGACGCGGCCACGCCGGGTCTCGTAGACGCGAAGCATCGGCGCACCACCCTGCGCCCACGCGGCGACCAGTGTGCGATCGGCGTTCGCGATCGCGGTGCCGCCGTCCTTGTAGTCCTTCGTCGCGATCGTCTTGCAGTCGGAGCCGTCGGGCTTGCAGTGCTTGATGCCCGTCGCATCGACGGTGATCGTGTCGATCTTGTCGGGTGCCTTCCACGCGGCCGGATCCTTGGAGGTGAACTCGCCCTTCGCCGCATCGATCTGCCAGCACGTGCGCGGGTCGCTCGCGTAACACACGGACACCCCATCTCCGGCGATCCAGATCTCGGCGATCGCATCCTTCTTCACGCACGGTGCCGGCTTGTCGTCGGGCGCCGCGCTGCCGCTACCCTCGGTAGGCTCGTCGGCCTTCGCCGGCGCCTCGACGGGTTTCGATGCCTTCACCGGGTCTTCCGAGCCGGGATATCTCCCTGATCCGCAGCTGGCGACTCCTAGCAGCAGTGCCCACAACAGGCCTCTATTCGACACAATCCCACGTTAGTCGATCTGGCCCCGCGCAACAGCTGTGATGCAGGTTGCACTCGTCGATTTTACTTAGCGTTTCGAGGGTCCGTTGGTAGCTTCCGCGCCCGATGAATCGCGCGCTCTGGATCGTCTTCACGGTCGCACTTGCCACTCAGGGTTGCCGTTGCGACGGCAACAACGCCAAGCCCGATGGTGGCGGCGACGATCAGCCGCCCGACGCGCCGGTCGTGACCGAGATGGTGTGCGAGGAACTGCCGCCCGTCACCGACGGTACGTGCTCGGTGACCGCGGGCAGCACGAAGAAGCTGATCAAGGGCATCGTGCTCACGCCGCAGACCGTCTACCGCGGCGGTCAGGTCGCGGTGGACGACAAGGGCGCCATCACGTGCGTCGGTTGCAACTGCGCCGCTGGCGGCGAGACCGTGATCACCTGTCCCGACGGCGCGATCTCGCCGGGCCTGATCAACACGCACGACCACATCACGTTCACGCAGAACCCGCCGTACAACGACACCGGCGAGCGCTACGAAGATCGCCAGCAGTGGCGCAAGGGCCAGGACGGTCACGCGAAGATTCCGGCCGGCGGCGGCGCATCCGCGGTGCAGATCCAGTGGGGCGAGCTGCGCTTCCTGATGGGCGGCGCGACGTCGATCGTCGGCTCCGGCGGCCAGCCGGGCCTGCTCCGCAACCTCGACATCGCCGCGGATCAGGAAGGCCTCAACCACGGCGCGGTCAACTTCGACACGTTCCCGCTCGACGACTCGGGCGGCACGAAGCGCACGAGCGACTGCAACTACGGCGGCACGCCGACGACACCCGCGTCGATCGCGAGCGATCCGTCGTACGAGCCGCACACGTCCGAGGGCATCGATCAGACGGCGCGCAACGAGTTCCTCTGCCAGAGCTCCGATACCTACGACGCGACGGCACCGGGCACGTCGAACAACTTGCTGCTCAACAAGACCGCGATGATCCACGCGATCGGCCTCGAGCCGGCGGATCTCGGGGCGATGGGCCAGGCGGGCACCGCGCTGATCTGGTCGCCGCGCTCGAACATCACGCTCTACGGCGACACCGCGCGCGTCACGACCGCGCACCGGATGGGCGTCGAGATCGCGCTCGGCACCGACTGGATGCCGACGGGCTCGATGAACCTGCTGCGCGAGCTCAAGTGCGCCTCGAGCCTCAACGAGACCTACTACAACCATTTCTTCACGGATGTCCAGCTGTGGCAGATGGTGACGCTGAACGCCGCGTCGGTGACCGCGACCGACGACGCGCTCGGCCTGCTCGCACCGGGCCACCTCGCCGACATCGCGATCTTCAACGCGCACGGCGGCAAGTCGTACCGCGCGGTGATCGACGCCGAGCCGCAGGACGTCGCGCTCGTGATGCGCGCCGGCAAGGTTCTCTACGGCGACTCCGCGGCCGTCAACGCGACGGCTGCGACGTGCGACGTCGTCGACGTGTGCGGCACGATGAAGCGCGTCTGCACGATGACCGAGGTCGGCAAGACGTACATGGCGCTGCAGTCCGCTGCGGGCGCCGGCATCTACCCGGCGTTCCAGTGCGGCCAGCCGATGAACGAGCCGTCGTGCGTTCCGCGCCGGCCCGTGTCGGTCGCGGGATCCACCGTCTACGACGGCACGGCGAGCGCCACCGATCGCGACGGCGACGGCATCCCGGATTCCGAGGACAAGTGTCCGGACGTGTTCGACCCGATCCGGCCCGTCGACGGTGGGAAGCAGGGCGACGCGGATGGCGACGGCATCGGCGACGCCTGCGATCCATGCCCGCTCGACGCGAACACCACGCAGTGCACGGTCGCCGATCCGAACGATCGCGATCACGACGGCGTGCCGAATGCGACGGACAACTGCCCCGATGCGGCGAACCCGGACCAAAAGGACACCGATGGTGACGGCAAGGGCGACGTCTGCGACGCGTGCCCGGCCGATGCAAACCCGGGCGCCGCAGGCTGCCCGTCGACGATCTACAAGGTGAAGAACGGCATGTCGCCGGTCGGTACGAACGTGCGACTCCTCAACGCGCTCGTCACCGGCAAGGGCACGAACGGCTTCTTCGTCCAGGTGAAGGAAGGCGATACCGGCTACATGGGGCCGGATAACTCGGGTCTGTTCGTGTTCACGAACACCGGCTCGCCGCTGCTCGCGAATGCCGTCGTCGGCACGCGCGTGACCATCGATGGTCGCGTCGCGAACTTCCAGGGCGAGATCGAGCTCGACACCATCACCACCGTCACGCAGACGACCACGACGCCGGAATCGGCGCCGATGCCGATCGCGGTGACGTACGCCGAGATCAAGACGGGTGGCACGCGCGCGGCCGCGCTCGAGGCCGTGATCGTCCAGCTCGGCGCGTCGTCGGTGAGTGCGACGAACCCGATGTTCGGCGAGTTCACCGTCACCGCCGGTGCCGACACGCTCGTCATCGACGACTTCCTGTTCGTGCCGACGCCGGCGCCCGGTGTCGGCCAGGCGTTGAACGCCCTGAAGGGCGTGCTCACGCTGCGCCAGATGGCGTCGAAGCTCGAGCCACGCAGCGCCGCCGACATCACGCTCGGTGCGCCGGGCCTCCTCTCGTTCTCGCCGGATCTCAGCTTCGCGAAGGTCGGGCAGACGAACGGTGATCCGACGTTCCCGAACGCGCTCACGGTGACGCTCACCGGTCCCGCGCAGGGCAACACGGCTGTGACGATCGCGTCGGGCGACACGAACTCCCTGACGGTCACGAACGTCACGGTGCCCGACGGCGCGACGAGCGTGACCGTGCCGGTCACCGCGGTCGCGCAGAAGGCCGACGTGCCGGTGACGGCCACGCTCGGTGGCCAGCAGCTGACCGCGCACGTGCGCGTCGTCGGTGCAGCCGAAGTTCCGACGACGCCGACGCTGTCTCCGGACGACACCGCGGTCGCCGTCGGCGGCACGGTGCAGTTCACGGTCACGCTCGACGTGCCGGCGCCCGCGGGTGGAACCGTCGTGAACCTGTCGGTGAATCCGGCGACCGCCGGCACCGTGCCGGCGACGGTCACCGTCAACCAGAACCAGATTGCCGCGACGTTCACCTACCAGAACCAGGCGACGTCGGGCACGGCGACGGTCACCGCGACGCTGGGCGCGAACTCGAGCAACGCGACGGTGACCGTGTCGACCGGCGCGAACCATCTCGTGATCAACGAGGTCGACTACGATCAGATCGGCACCGACAACGCCGAGTACATCGAGATCTTCAATCCATCGGCGACGGCGATCAGCCTCGCAGGCAAGCAGCTCCTGCTCATCAACGGCAACGGCAACGCGATCTACAACACGATCGACCTGTCGTCGGCCGGCTCGCTCGCGAGCCATCAGTACCTTGTCGTGGCGGGTGCAAACGTGACGGTGCCGGCGTCGGCGAAGAAGCTCGATCCGGGCTTTGTCGCGGACGCTATCCAGAACGGCGCGCCCGATGGCATCGCGCTGATCGACAACACCAATCACGTCTTGATCGACGCACTGAGCTATGAGGGCCCCATGACCGCCGTCGACCTGCCGGGCTTCCCTGCCCCGGTGTCGCTCGTCGAGGGCACGGTTTTGCCGTCCAATATTGCGGACTCCAACAGCGTCGCAGGTGCGCTCTGTCGCTCACCCGACGGTCAGGATACGGACAATGCTGCGACGGATTGGAAGTTCTGTACGACGCTGACGATCGGAACCGCGAACCCGTAGGCCCGGTGGTATACAACGCCATCCACATGGCGGCTTTTTCACTCGACAAACAGGGCATTTCCGTCTCCGAGATCCATCGCAACGCATCTCCGGCGTTCCTCTACGAGGCGGCGCTCCGATTCGAGAAGGGCTCGACGATCTCGTCGACCGGCGCGCTGATCGCGTACTCCGGCAAGAAGACGGGCCGCAGCCCGACCGACAAGCGCGTCGTCGACGAGCCCGAGGTCCGCGACGACGTGTGGTGGGGCAACGTCAACATCAAGCTCGATCCGCAGAGCTTCCTGATCAACCGCGAGCGCGCGATCGACTACCTCAACACGCGCGAGCGCCTGTACGTCGTCGACGGCTACGCCGGTTGGGACACCAAGTACCAGCTCAAGATCCGCGTGGTCTGCGCGCGCGCCTACCACGCGCTGTTCATGAACAACATGCTGATCCGGCCGACGAAGGAGCAGCTCGCGTCGTTCGGCGAGCCCGACTACGTCATCTACAACGCCGGTGGCTTCCCCGCGAACCGCCACACCGCGGGCATGACGTCGACGACGTCGGTCGACCTGTCGTTCGCACGCCGCGAGTTCGTCATCCTCGGCACCGAGTACGCCGGCGAGATGAAGAAGGGCGTGTTCACGATCATGAACTACCTGATGCCGAAGCAGGGCGTGCTGTCGATGCACTGCTCCGCCACGCAGGCGCGCGACGGCGCCGACACGTCGATCCTGTTCGGCCTCTCAGGTACCGGCAAGACGACGCTGTCCGCCGATCCCAAGCGCCTGCTCATCGGCGACGACGAGCACTGCTGGACCGATCACGGCGTGTTCAACATCGAGGGCGGCTGCTACGCGAAGGTCATCAAGCTCTCCAAGGAGCAGGAGCCGGACATCTGGAACGCGCTCGCGTTCGGCGCCGTCCTCGAGAACTGCGTCTACGAGCCGACCTCGCACCTCGTCGACTACGACAACACGTCGATCACCGAGAACACGCGCGGCAGCTACATCCTCGACACCATCCCGAACGCGAAGCTGCCGGCCACCGCCGGCCATCCGAAGAACGTCATCTTCCTGACCGCCGACGCGTTCGGCGTGCTGCCACCCGTCTCCAAGCTCACGCCCGCGCAGGCGATGTACCACTACATCTCGGGCTACACCGCGAAGGTCGCCGGCACCGAAGTCGGCGTGAAGGATCCCGAGCCGACGTTCTCGCCGTGCTTCGGAGGTCCGTTCCTCGTCTGGCACCCGACGAAGTACGCCGAGATGCTCGCCGAGAAGCTCCGCAAGCACAACGCGCAGACCTGGCTCGTCAACACGGGCTGGTCGGGCGGCGCCTACGGCACCGGCTCGCGCATCAAGCTCAAGTACACGCGCGCGATCATCGACGCGATCCACAACGGCACGCTCGCCCAGGCGCCGACGCAGGAGGATCCGGTGTTCGGCCTCGCCGTGCCGACCTCGTGCCCCGAGGTTCCGTCGGAGATGCTGATCCCGCGCTCGACGTGGGCCGACAAGGCCGCGTACGACGAGAAGGCGAAGAAGGTCGCGCAGCTGTTCCGCGACAACTTCAAGAAGTACGAGGCGCAGGCTTCGGCCGAAGTGCGCGCCGGCGGCCCGAAGGGCTAGCAAACGTTAACGTGCAAACGCGACCGTGACCGTGAACGTGAACGGTTATGGTCGCGGGCCCGGACTGGCGATCAGACGGGTCAGCATCGACACGATACGTTCCAGAAGCTTGACGGCTCTTGCGTGGTGGTCGACACCGATCGCGCCGCAGAGCTTCAAAACGTCGAGCGACGCCACGCACTCGAAGGCTTCCCCACGCGCGATCGTGTAGATGCGAGCCTTGTCGGCCACGCTGCGACGCCCGGCACCCTCGGCGATGTTGCGAATGATCGATTTCGCAGCCCGCAGGAGCTGGTCGATATCGTCGGCGTGTCCGCGTGGCGCCGCATCGGTGCACGCTGTGAGGAGCTCGAGGAGCTCGATGGCGACGCGATAGCAATCGAGCTTGTACAGGTCCAGCATGCGGTCGGTTGTCGACCGATCGGGCTCGCGGTTGCGTGGCGTCGTTTACGTTGACCGAACGGTCACGTTTACGTGCGTTTACGTTTACGTGCGTTCACGGTCACGGTCACGGTCGCGTTCACGCCTGAAGCGAGCAGGCGCACGATCTCGGCCTGCTGCTCTTTCGCCGCAGGTTCGCCGGTGCCGCCGCGGCCCGTCGTGAGCTGCGCGAGCTGCGCGGCTGTCGAGCCGCTGTTGTTCTTGCGCTTCGGATCGGCGCCGCGCTCGAGCAGCGCTTGGACCGCGGCTGCGCAGCGATTGCGGACCGCGCGGTGCAGCGGCGTCACGCCGCCGGTGTCGACCGCGTTCGGATCGGCGCCTGCATCGATCAGCGCGGCGATCGTCGCGGCTTGTGTACGCGGATCCCAGTGCACTGCGCCGGGCCCACCATCGACGGCGTAGTGCAACGGTTGCTGCTTGCGACGGTTCGTCGCGTCGACGGCGGCGCCGAGCTCGGCGAGCTCGCGCACGAGTGCCGTGCGGTATGCCGCGGCGGCGATGTGCAGCGCCGTGTCGCCCGCGTACACGTAGTGTTTGATCGCGTCGAGGAAGTAGGTCGCGGGGTCCGCGCGCGACGCGCCGATGACGAGCTGCTCGGTCGCGAGCTCGGGATGCGCCTTCACGATCCGCGAGGCAGCGCGGGCGTCGGTCGCGATCGTGCGGAGCAGCTCGACGAGCGTCATGTGCCGCGGATCGCGGAGGGCAGGAGGCCGCCGGTCCAGCGCTGGAAGGCGCGGCGGAACGCGCGCGGCTCGGAGAAGCCGAGCGCATCGGCGATCTCGTCCTGTGCGACGCCGCGCTGGACGAGCTCGAGCGCGCGGCGGTGGCGGACGGCGTCGACGAGCTCGCGGTAGGAGATGTTTTCGGCGCGCAGGCGGCGCTGCAGCGAGCGCGGCGTCGTGCCGAGTCGGCGGGCGATGACTTCGATCGCGAGGTCGCCGGTGCGCAGGCCGTCGGCGACGGCGATGCGGACTTCGTCGGCGAACTGGTTACCGCCGAGCTGTGCGAGGCGATCGTTGGCGGACGAGGTGAGGTACTCGCCGAGGATCGGCTCGGCGGTCTTGAACGGCAGTGCGAGGACGTCGTGCGCGAGCATCACGGCGTTGTCGGGCTGGTCGAAGCGGAGCTTGCACGCGAAGAACCGATCGAGCTCCGCGGTCGACTTCGGCCGCGTGTGCTGGAAATGGACTTCGAGTGGGACGATGCGGACGCCGGTCCACGCGCGCGCGAGGTTGACGTAGTTCGCCATGATCAGCTCGGCGATCGCACGCGGCCAGCGCTCGCGTTCCGGTTCCGGCGAGTCGATGATCGTGATGCCGGTGGGCGACCAGCGCAGCTCGACGCGGCCGCGGTCCTTGATCAGGCGGTGGTACTGGTGGACGCGCGCGACGGCCTCGCCGACGTTGGCGCTCGCGCGCACGAGGTAGCCGACGATGCCGAAGCTCGCGGTGGAGACGCCGTGTTCGGCGAGGTGGATGCCGAGGTCGCGATCGCCGAGGCTCTTGTCGGCGGCGGACCAGATCGCGTCATCGACATCGGCGGCGACGCGGAGGTCGGGCCGCGAGAGATCGAGGCCAGCGGGGGCGACGTCGAGGCCGCGCTCGGCGGCGTAGTCGACGATGACCTTGGTCCACGCGGCGACCACCGTCGGCATGCGCGGAAACGTAACATGCAGCTGGCGCGTCGGGTCCGGGATGTGTCGTGTCGGGTCCCTTGTACACGACCCGACAGCGGGGCACGATCGCCGACGTGAAGCTCGCACGATGGGTTGTCGTCGCGGCCGTGCTTGCAGGGACATCTGCGGCACACGCCGAAACATGTCCAACTACCCCCGATGATCCGGTGTGCCGGGCGTGGACCGCGCTGCTGTTGCCGACGGCGACGGGCGCGATCTACAAGCCGAACACCGGGCCGACGTTTGTCGGCGGCGGCTTCGAAGCCGTGTGGCTCGCGTGGAACGACAACAGCGAGGCGTTCGGGCCGAGCCAGGGTCGACTGCGCAGCGATATCGCGATCATGACCAGCACCGGCGACATGGATGCTGGCCAACCGGCCGCAGTAGGCGGGACGATCGTCATGTACCGGTTCGGCGCGCAGGTGTCGTTCGAGCGCAACGCGTCGCGGGCCTACGGCATCCCGTTCTTCGTCGCGGACATCGGCGGGTTCTGGACGACCGGCACCGGCCGCCGATGGTTCGTCGACGGCGGCGTCGGCGTCTACCTCGTGCATCGGCGCAGCCTGATCCTCGAGGCCGACGTCGAAGGCCTGCTGCCGTTCCAGGACCCGGGCGACCTCGGCGGCATCACGTCGCGCGTCGCGCTCTCGTTCGCGCTGTGGTGACCCGATGACGAAGATCACCGTGAATGGCAAATCCGTCGACGTCACCGCCGACGCCGACACACCGCTCCTCTGGGTGCTGCGCGACAAGCTCGGCCTCACCGGCACGAAGTTCGGATGCGGCATCGCGCAGTGCGGTGCGTGTACGGTGCATGTCGCTGGTCAGGCGCGCCGCTCGTGCGTGTTGCCGCTGAGCGACGTCGGCGAGAAGCCGGTGACGACGATCGAAGGCCTCGCGACGCCCGAGCGACTGCACGCCGTGCAGGAGGCGTGGATCGCCGAGAACGTTCCGCAGTGCGGCTACTGCCAGGCCGGGCAGGTCATGATGACCGTCGCGTTGCTCGCCGCGAACCCGCGGCCCACCGACGAGGACATCGACAGCGCGCTGTCCGCAAACCTGTGCAGGTGCGGCACGTATCCGCGCATCCGCCGCGCGGTGCATCGCGCGGCGCGCTCGCTCCAACCTATTGAAGGGAAGGCGAGCAAGTGAACCGGCGCAGCTTTCTGATCTCGTCGGCGAGCGGCGCGCTCGTCGTCGGCTGCGCGCTCGGCCCGACGGGCAGCGCCATGAAGCGGCACCAGCAGCGCACCGGCGAGTTCAAGCCGAACGCGTGGATCAAGATCCTCCCCGACGGCACGATCGTCTTCACGCTCGATCGCGTCGAGATGGGGCAGGGCACGATGACCTCGTCGGCCGCGCTCGTGTGCGAGGAGCTCGAGGTCGATCCGAAGGCACTCAAGATCGAGAACGCGCTCGCCGCGCGTGTCTACGACAACAACGACAAGCAGATCGGCATCCAGATCACCGGCGGTTCGACGAGCACGCTGTCGTCGTGGACCGCGCTGCGCGAGGCCGGCGCGACGACGCGCGAGTTGCTGCGCAGCGGCGCCGCGGCGATGTGGGGCGTGCCGGTCGGCGAGTGCGTCGCCGACAACGGCCAGATCCACCACCACAAGTCGAACCGCAGCGCGCGCTACGGCGAGCTGGTCAAGCACGCCGCCGAGGCGAGCGTGTCGAGCGTCAAGCTCAAGGAGCCGAAGGACTGGAAGCTGATCGGCAAGAGCCTCGATCGGCTCGACGCGCGCGAGAAGGTCGACGGCACGTCGATCTACGGCATCGACGTGAAGCTGCCCGGCCTGGTGACGGCGGTCGTCGTGCGCGCGCCGGTCCGCGGCGCGACGATCAAGAAGGTCGACGATCGGGCCGCGCGTGCCCGCGCCGGCGTCCTCGATGTCGTCCGCATTCCGAACGGCGTCGCCGTCGTCGCCGAGGGCTACTGGGAGGCGCGCACGGGCGCCGACAAGCTCGTCATCGAGTGGGACGAGGGTCCGAACGCGAAGACCGACACCGACGCGCTGTACGCGACGTTCGAGAAGATGACGTCGTCCCGAGGGACCAAGACGGCCCACAAGGACGGCGATGCCTATGGCGCGACGAAGGCCGGCGGCACGCGCAAGACGCTCGAAGCCGTCTACAAGCTGCCGTACCTCGCGCACGCGACGATGGAGCCGCAGAACGCGACGGCGGTGATCAAGAACGGCCGCTGCGAGATCTGGGCACCGACGCAGGCGCCGGGCATCGCGCGGTTCCGCGTCGCCGAGGCGATCGGCTTCGACCTCGACGACGTCACGATCCACACGACGATGCTCGGCGGCGGCTTCGGCCGGCGCGGCCTCGTCGACTACGCGGTCGAAGCCGCGCAGGTCGCGCACAAGACGAACCGGCCGGTGAAGGTCATCTGGTCGCGCGAGGACGACCAGGAGAACGACTGGTACCGCCCGATGGCGGTGTCGCGCTTCACCGGCGCCGTCGAGAACGGCAACATCACCGGTTGGCTGCACCGTCTGGTCTCGCAATCGATCATCGCGAGCGAAGGCGGCGACTTCGTCGGTGCGCTCGCACCGAACGGCATGCCGCGCGCGCTGCGCCGCCTGATGGCCGACAGCGCGCCGCGCATCTTCGCGCGCGGCGTCCTGATCGATCCGTCGTCGGTCGAAGGCGCCGCGACGCTGCCGTACGCGATCCCGAACCTCGCGGTCGAATACACGCCCGTCGAAGCGGGCATCCCGGTCGGCTTCTGGCGCTCCGTCGGTGCGTCGCACAACGCGTTCGTCGTCGAATCGTTCTTCGACGAGCTGTGCGCGCTCGCCGGTAAGGATCCGTTCACCGCGCGCAAGGAGCTGCTCGCGAAACAGAAGCGCCACCTCGGCGTGCTCGAGCTCGCCGCGCAGAAAGCCGGCTGGGGCACACCGCTCCCCGCGGGCATCGGCCGCGGCATCGCCGTCGCCGAGTCGTTCCACACGTTCTGCGCGCAGGTCGTCGAGGCGTCCGTCGAGGGCAACCGCGTGAAGGTCCACCGCGTCGTCGCCGCGATCGACTGCGGCCGCGTCGTCAATCCGGGCCTCGTCGCGGCGCAGGTCGAGAGCGCGGTCATCTACGGGCTGTCCGCGTGCCTCAAGCAGCAGATCACCGTGAAGCGCGGCCGCGTGCAGGAGACCAACTTCAACACGTACAAGTCGCTGCGCCTTTATGAGGCCCCGCAGATCGAAACGCACATCGTGCCGTCGGAAGAATCGCCGACCGGCGTCGGCGAACCGGGCCTGCCGCCGGTCGCGCCCGCGCTGTGCAACGCGATCTTCGCGGCGACCGGCAAGCGCATCCGCAAGCTGCCGATCGAGCCCGAGCTGGAGACCAAGGCATGACGCGCGCACCACTGCTCCTCTCGCTCGCGCTCGCCGCGTGCACCGCCGCGAACGCTCAGCCCGACGACAAGACCGCGCGCGGTCGCGACGCGTTCAAGACCGTCTACGACACGTTCATGAACCCGCGCTGCCGCAACTGCCACCCGGCCGGCGACGCGCCGCTCCAGTTCGCCGAAGGCCGCCCGCACGCGCAGAACATCTCGCGCCGCTCGGAGAAGAACGGTCTCGCGTGCGCGACGTGTCACCGCGACAAGAACGGCACGCGTCTCGGCCAGCCGCCGGGCGCACCGAACTGGCACCTCCCGCCGCCCGAGACGCCGATGGTCTTCGAAGGCCGAACGCCGAAGCAGCTGTGCGAACAGCTGAAGGATCCGAAGCAGACGGGCGGACGCGACCTGCAGAAGCTCGTCCACCACGTCGCCGAGGATCCGCTCGTCGCGTGGGGCTGGGATCCGGGTCCGGGTCGTACGCCGATCACGACGCCACGCGATCAGGTCGTGGCCGCGATGAAGACGTGGGCCGACGCCGGCGCGCCCTGCCCGGAATAGCGATCAGTTGCCGAGGGCGAGCGCGAGCTTGCCGGCTCCTTTGGCGTCGAAGATCGCATCCTGCGTCCCGTCGAGCTTCGCGCGATGGACATAGCCGTCGATCCGCGACGGGTCCTCCACTCCGACGTCGTCGTTCTGGTTTGCCGTGTAGTAGAGGTACTGATTCGTCAGATCGAGCGCGAGGTGATTCGGCACGAGCCCGTTGAGCAATAGCTTCGCATTCGTCCCATCGAGGTCTGCCGTGTAGATTCCATTGCGGGTCGTCCAGTAGAGCCTCTTGGCAGCCAGATCGAGCGCCACGTCGCGCGTGGGAAACGATGGATCGGTGTACAGCGTCGTCGCGTTAGTTCCGGTCACCGCCACAGTGACGGAGGTGTTCTGGTTCGACCCGGTGCCCGTGGTCGTCGAGACCGTCTTCACCTGGATCTGGCCCTTGACCACCGTCTTCGCTCCCGATTCGGTCCAGTAGATGTCGTACGAGTCGGCCGTGGTGTTGCCGCTGGTCGTGCGCGTGCGCTGCGCGAGCGCGAGCGCGATCGCCTCCGGGACTGCTCGCCCGCTGAAGAGTGTCTGCACGTTGGAGCCGTCGCGATAGTCTGCGCACCGGATCGTTCCGTCGTTCGTGGTCGTGCCGCGTTCGGCCCAACACATCAGGTTGTTCGTGAGGTCGAGCGCGATCCCACTCGGAGCCTTCAAACCCGACTCGAGGACATCGAACTTGCTCCCCCCAAGGTCCGATCGCACAAGGTTGCCCGTCCACCGGTCCGTCCAGAACATCTGGTTGAACACGAGATCGAGTGCCAAGCCGTCCGGATACGCAATGTCGTTCGTCTTGGTGCCTGCCCGCACCGTCGTCGCGCTCGGTGTTGCGAGCAGCTCGCTGTAGATCACGCCCCGCTCGTATTCGGAGCTCTTGCCTTGCGCCGAGGCCGTCACGAACAGCTTCGTCGACGGGAACGGCACACTCGGGCCTTGCCCGAACGTCTTCATTCGCTGCGCCAATGCCAACGTGCTGTCGACGACGAAGTCTTTCGTACAGCTCGTGAGCGCTGCAATCACGAACCCGCCCAGCACGACCTTCCCCATCACCTTTTCCATACGCCCTCTCTGTTTTGGAGGACGACGATACCACGAGACGATCAGAACACCTGGCTGTCGAGGCAGAACGTATCGCGCGTCACCGCGCGTCAGTCGCCGGACACGCCGGCGAAGTACAGCTCCACGGCCGCCGTGCCGTCGAAGACGGGCGTGTAGCGTCCGTACCCGCGACGGATGCGAGCGAACACCTTCGACGTGTTGGCCTCGATGATCGATCGAGTGGGCCTGGTGGTCGAGAAGCATGCCTCGAGCTCGGCGTCGCTCATTCGATAGATCGTCCCGTACGACGTCGCTCCGCCGAGCATCGCAGCGAGGAGCTCTGCCTGTGGATCCAGCTCACCCGCAGGTTCCGCCGTCACGCGCAGCATGTCGATGATCGAATGCGTGCCCTCTTCCGCCTGGGCCTCGCGCAGCTGCTCGAGCGATCGGAACTTCTTCTTCGCGTGCGAATAGAAGTCGCCGCGCGAGAGCACGTCCTGCTGAAGCCGCGCGAACGCCCCGACGACATCGCTGTCGTACGCGACGAAATACGACCACCCGGACCCGCCCATGCGCTGCGGTTCAGAACACCTGGCTGTTGAGGCAGAACGTGTCGCGCGTCGCCGGGAAGTGCAGGCCGACGGCCATGCACATCTCGTTGCTGATCGCGGACTCGCCGGTGGTGAGCGGCATGTTCGTCGTGTTGTGGTAGTCGCACTTGTAGTCGAGGCGGCTCGTCGAGAACTGGAAGAACGGCTGGTCCCACTGCTGGACGGTGGCGTGCGCCCAGTCGAGCGTCTCGAGGACCATCTCGGGGCCGTTGAACACGTGCGCCGACGTCGTGTACTTGTGCGAGTGCGTCGACATCATGACGAACTTGTGCGTCGGGTCGATATCGCAGCTGCCGCTCGCCGAGCCGGTGCCGCCGGCCGGGACGTTGATTTTGGTGTTGAACGTGACGTACGCGTGCGCCTCGATGAAGTCGACGCCGGACAGGAACTTCTCCATCTCGACATGGACGTCGGCGGTGATCGCCTGCTCCGTCTGGTTGACGTAGTGCATGTTCACGATCACCGGCTGGTTCGGCGCGAGCGCGATGCCGACGTTGTCGGGCATCACGATCTCGTTATCCGGCGTCTGGCTCGCGTAGAGCCACACCGGGATCGTCTGGAGGTCCATGCCGGCGCCGAAGTTCGTGCACTCCTTGAACGTGCCCTCGGCTTCGAGCGGCGCGGTCGTCTTGAAGACGATCATGTGGTGGCTGCCCGGCGTCATGTGCGAGGTGACGCGGTGGACGCCGGAGGATTCGGCGACCGGCAGCGACGTGTAGTAACAGAAGAACTTCTCCTCGCCGGGCTGGATCGTGAACGACGGCGTCTGGATCGTGAGGAGATGCTCGTCGAGCGTGGGCGTGGTGCCGCAGCCGGCGAAGGACGTGAGGGCGAGCACGAGTGACGGGATGGCGCGCATGGAACCTCGTTGACTTCTGTTCAATTGCAACCCCGACGCCAGCACCTGCGGAGGGCAACTCCGCATTCCCTCTCGCTACGCCGGGGACGATACACCCGATCGCTGGGGTGCGTTGTTACTGTTCAGAACTCGAAGTCGACGCCCGCGAACCAGGTCGAACCACCGACCGACAGCTTCGTCGAGGAGCCGAAGCCGTCGACCCGGGCGAACTGCAATTCACCGAAGAATCCGGCGTGATAGATGCCGCTCTGCTGCATCGAGCGCGCGGCGTCAGCGTCGATCCGCTCGGCGCGGATCGCGAGGCCGACCGTGCCCTGGAACCCGAGCGACGCGCCGTAGGCCTTGTTCTTGTCGCAGTTCATCGCGTCCATGCCCGACTTGCAGACAGCGGAGAGGTCACCGTTCGGCGCGGTCATCCACCAGACGTAGTAGGACAGGCCGCCACGCAGGTACGGGACGATCGGGATGCCGTAGTCGTCGTCGAGCGTCGTGAACCGGTACGTCGCAGTGGCCGCGAGCGGGATCAGGCGGAACGTCGTCTTCGCCGCGGTCGAGCGCGGGCGGAACAGATCGTCGGGGCTCGTGCCGTCGAGATAGGCGTACGCGCTCTTCTGCATGTAACCGATCGTGCCGCCGACCAGGAACTGGCCGACGCCGTGCCAGATCACGCGGTCGACGTCGAGCATCGGCAGGATCTGATAGACGTGCGCGTCGTGCCCGACGAGGCTGCCGTCTTCCTCGGTGTAGTAGTTGCCGAACATCGCGCGGTACGGGCCGATGCCGGTGTTCATGTTCACGCCGAGCTGCTTGTCGATGTCGGGCGTGTACGGACCGATGCGGATGCCGGCGTGCCAGCGGACCGTGCCTTCCTCGTCGGCGAGCGACGCGTCGACGCGATCCTCCTCCCAGTACGGCGTGAACTCGTCGGCGCGCACGAGGCGCGGCGCGAGCGTGACGAGCGCGAGCACGCCGCCGACGATCGCGAAACGCGGCACTCGAATACGCAGGCGCGAGCGACGGCGCCACAGCCAGGGCAGGGACGCGAGCAACAACAGGCCGGGCAACGTGAGCACGTGCCACAGTAACGCGATCACGACGAGCGGCCACAGCCAGTACGCCGCGATCACACGGAAGCCGCTCCACACGTGCACGACAGCGCCGAGCTTGCCGAGCGTCGCGTAGTACGCGTTGATCAGAAACCTTCCGTACGGCGTCGTCGCGAGCGTGTTGTCGCGGAACGAGCGCAGCGCCGTCGTGATCGGACCGTCGCCGCCGTAGGTCTCCGCCATCAGGCACAGGCCGCCTTCGATGTTGCCGCCGCGATCGTGGATGTCCTCCCACAGATCGGTGACCGGCACCGGCGTGACCGTGCGGTTGAAGTAGTTGACGACGAAGTTGCCCGAGCGATCGATCGCGACGAGCGCGACCACGTACTGCTGGCCGTTCTCGAGGCCGTCGATCGTGAGGCTCGTCGCGGTGCCGCTCATCTCGGTGCCGCAGATGAACGCGTTGCTGAACTGCGTGAAGCCGGCGGGCGGCGTCGGAACATCGCGATCGACGTCCGTCGTCGCGCTCGGCGTCGACGTGCCGATCGTCGTGGTCTCCGGGATGCCGCAGGCGTTCTCGGTCGTGCGGAACAGGATGTCGCCGCCGCCCTTCACCGCGTTGCCGTTGACGTCGGCGCACAGCGCCTGGAAGTAGTAGAGGTCCTCGAACCGCGCGGTCGGCGTGTCCCACGTGATCGTCACCGAGCTCTCGCCGCCCTGCACGTCGAGGTTGTCGGGCAGCGGCGGCGGCTTGGTGTCGAAGCCTTTCACGTCGCCGGTGAACTTGCCGAGATCGATGTCGCGCGGCGAGAAGAAGTCGGGCTTGGTGTCACCGTCGGTGTCGACGGCGGCCCAGATCGACGCCTCGGCCTCGTCCTCGCGACACGGCTTCGGCATGTTCGTCGTCATGTCCTTGATGTCGATGCCGTTGATCATGTCGTAGATGTTCACGGTCATCTGACGCGTGAGGATGAGCTCGTCGACGTCGGGCAGCGTCTCGGCGAGCTGGCGGCACTGCAGCGGCCGCTTCACGTCGTCGTCGCATTCGGTGCCAACGAACTCGAGCACCGGGCGATGCACGCCGGTCACCACCTCGATGTGGAGGTCGTACTCGATCTTCGACTGCGCGCGGTCGGGTTGCTGCTGCGCGCAGATGCAGTTCGCGCGGTTGAGGTAGAAGCGCAGCGAATCGGGATCCGGCGGCTCGATGAACGTGCCGTCATCCTGGGCGATGTAGAGCTTCGGCCACTCGAGCCCATTCGGGTTGTTCGGGAGCATGCCGGTGTCTGCGCGCGCGCTGCCGGTCCAGGCCAGCAGCACGAGCACAGCTACGTATCGCGTCATCGACAGGGCCCTCAGCAAGAGAAAAGCCAGGAGAAGATCGCCGGGTTTCCCGACGACAACCGTCGATATCACGCGAGGATGGCCGACTCAAGAAACCGCAAACACACTGCCAAACTGGCACGCGGTTGCGGTGCCAGGTGTCACAGCGTCTCGAGGTACGCGGCGAGGTCGGCGACCTGGGCGTCGGTCAGTGTCGTGCTCGCGGCCATCCCGTGGACGGCGCCACGCTCGCGGAGCAGGGCCTCGAGCGTCGCCGCCGTGCCGTCGTGGAAATACGGCGCCGAGGCGGCGAGCCCGACGAGGCTGGGCGTGTCGACCTGCTTCATGTTGCCGGTGAGCTCGTGGCGCTCGCGGTCGGTGTAGCGCGCACCGTCGTGACAACCGCGACATCCGAGATCCGATGAGTCGAACAGGGTCCGGCCACGCGCGACCGCCGCCGGATCGCGCGTCGGCGTGCGCACCGCCGGCATCGACTCGAGGTACGCGACGAGCGCCGCCGTCTGGGCCTTCGAGATGCCGGCGCCGCCGAGCCGGCCGATCGTCTGCGTCATGCTGAACGCGAGGTCGGGCGCGGCACCGTCCCACTTGTACGGCGCCGTGCCGACGAGGCGGCCCGCGAGGATCGGCGTCTGCAGCGTGCGCCCTTCGATCCGCCACGACAGGCCGTCGGCGCGCCCGTCGAGATGGCAGTTCGCGCACGCGACCGCGCCGTGTTCCGAGATCTGCGGGATCGCGCTGTGGAACAGCACCATGCCCTCGTGTTGCTGCGCCGTCAGCGTCGACGGGACGAGCTCGGGCCCGGTCACCCGCGGAAGATTCTTCGTCGCGAGCTGGCCCTTGTCGTCGACGAGCGTCAGCCGCTCCACGCTGCGCGTGAACGCGCACCACACCCACAGGTTGCCGTCGGGAGCGACCGCGAGACCGTCGGGGCCGCAGCGCTCCTTGCCACCGGCCGGGTTGCCGATGTTCGGGCCGAGGCCCGCGGAGATATCGACCTGCGACGCATTCTTCAATTGCAGGATCGAGTCGGTGCCGAAGCCGGCGATGTACAGCGCGTCGCGCGCGCCGTCCCACGCGACCGCGCGCGGCTGGTGCTGGCCGAACGTCGCGGTCGCCACCGTCGTGCGCGCGCCCGACCAGCCGACGAACGCGAGATGCGAGGTCAGCGGCGGCTTGAAGTTGACGCCGCCGTAGCGGCCCGTCGACTCGGTCGTGCCGGTCATCCCGACGGGCACCGCGATCTGGAACGGCACGACGGCCTGGTTGTCGCCCATGAACGCCGCCGCGAAGCCGCCGCGAGCATTCACGCTGTCGAACGCGTGCGTCGTCACGCGGTGCGTGCCGAGCGCGACGTCCTCGAACGTGTTCGATCCCGAGTGAGCGATGACCGCGCGACTGCCGTCGGACGCGATCGCGACACCGCGCGGCTCGCGATCGAGCGCGACACGCCAGCGCTCGGCTCCGCTCGCGACGTCGTAGGCGGCGAGCACGCGATCGGCGACCGCGGTGACGAGCAGCGTCTTGCGATCCGGCATCAGCGCGACGCCGTACGGCTCGGCCGCGGTCGCCCAGCTGCGCGCGATCGCAAGCCCCGGCTCTGCCGGGGCGCGCAGCGCCGCGGAGCGGTGCGGAGCGTCGATCGACAGACCGTCGCCGACGCGCACCGCGAAGATGCGATCGGCACGGCGATCGGCGACGTACGCGAGCGCCGCGACCGGGTCGTACACCAGCACACCTGCATCGCGGCCGATCGCGAGGCTCGCGACCTTCGCTCCCGTCGCATCGACGAGCAGCAGCGCACCACTGTCGGCGTCGATCGCGAGTGCGCGGTCACCGATCGCAGCGATCCGCGAGCCGGCGAGCGACGGCGCGGTCGGCGCCGCGGGACGCACACCGGCGATCCGCGTCGTCGAGATCATCGCAAACCGGGGCGGCGTCGGATCGAAGTCGTCACTGTGATGGCGCGCCGACGCAGGGCCGACAACGCAGCCGAGCACACACGAAGCTAGAAGCAGTCGCCGCATGGCGTGGCAACGGTGTCTTCTCGGGTGCTATTTCGCGACAGCTCAAAAGTCCCGCGCAGTTGGCAACAACCACGGTGTGCGATGCGTTGCCACGCATGCGTCAGCTTTGCTTTGTCTTCTCGGCCTGACGGCGTTCTTCCGATCGAGTTTCCGGTCGTGCGGCCGCCCGATCCCGCGCAGGCCGTCGGCGGCCACGACGTTCGCGAGTTACCGATCGACACGCTCGGGATGCACGCGACCCACGCGGCGGCGACGATCGTTGCGGCGACCGACGATGGTCGCGCCGCAGTGACCGTGGATGCGCTCGGCGGCACGAAGCTGTGGCCGACGCTCGACGGCACGCGCGAGCCGACCGAGGGTTCGGCACGACGCTGTGCGATCAGCCTTGAATCAAAAGTGCGCCGCTCGAGCGCAACAACGAGTGCGTGCGAGGCGTTGCAGGTACATGCGCTTCTGGCTTTTGACGATCGGCATCGCGGCGTGCACCGCACCGTCGTCGATGATCGACGATGCCGTGCCGATCTTCGACGATCCGGGCGTGATTCCGATCGATCTGCCGACGATGCGCCCGTCGGATCCGGCACCGTCCGTCGGCGGCTACGAGATCCGCGAGCTGCCGATCGACAAGCGGCTGCTGCACGCATCGCACGTGGTCGCGACGACGATCGCGGCCACCGACGACGGGCGCACCGCGGTGACCGTCGATGCAGTCGGCGGAACGAAGCTGTGGCCGACGCTCGACGGTACGCGCGAGCCGATCGTCATCTCGACGTCGCGGCCGACGATGGTCGCGCTCGTGCGCACCGGCGACCAGCTCGTGGTGATCGGCCTCGACGGCACCGGCGCGCTCGAGATCATCCGCACGACGACGCGCGGAGAAGTGCTCGCGCACCGTCAGATCATCACGCCGCGGCCGATCGCGAAGCTGCGCGCGACGTCGGCGGGCATCGTCGCGCTGCGCGACGACCAGCGGCTCGAGTTGCTCGATCTCGACGGTGCGCGACGCGGCGTCCTCGCGCCGGAGCCGGGCGAGCGCATCCACGCGTTGATCGCGCGGCGCGACCGCGTGCTCGCGGTGATCGGCTCCGCCGACGGCGTGCACGCGCGGTGGCTCGACGTACGGCCCGAGGGCTGGGCGTGGGGTGCGGCGACGCCGAAGCTGCCGATCGATCCGGACACCGCCGTGCTGTCGCCGGATCTGCGCCACATCGCCGCGAATGCTGCGCGCGGGACGGCGACGCTGTACCTCGACCTCGTCACCGGCAAGTCCGTGCGCGTGCCGCCGCCACCCGAGAACGAGTTTGGCCCCGACGTCGCGATGACTCCGCGCGGGTTCACGAGCGCGTCGCAGCTCGCGCTCGACGGCCAGTTCGGCTCGACGATGTGGTGGAGCGGCGAGACGACGACTGTCACGTTCGCGGGCGATCCCGAGCGCGAGTCGATGCCGATGCCGATCGCGATCGGCGACCGGTGCCTGCTCGTCGGGAGCCGCTCGCGAATCATGCTCCACACGGCCGAGGAGGGCAGCAAGTGGGTCGGCTACGAGCTGCTGAATCCGATCGAGGTCCGCGCCACGACGCGCGGCGGCTTCGTCATCGGCGGCTACGCGGGGCGCAACCTCGTGCGCACCGATGCGCAGCTCCGCGAGACCCGCCCGATCGAATGGCGGATCGCGCAGGAGGTTCACGAGCTGAAGATGCTCGACCACCGCTACGCCGCGGCGATCGTCGGCGCGTACAAGAACTTCTCGCTCGTGCGCCTCGATATCGAGGATCCCGAGGACATCGTCACCGTCGCGCCGGTCAACGCGTACGCGCTCGTGTACGAGCCGTCATCGCACGTGCTGGCGTATCTCGAGGATCACGAGATCGTGTTCGCGCGCTTCGATCCGAAGACGGGCACGATCGGTCCACCGGTGCGCTCCGTGTTCAGCAAGTTTCCCTATGCCTCGAGCGTCATCCTCACGAACCCGGCGCTCGCGAACGGCATCATCGGGCTCGCCGAGGAAGTCGACGGCGATGGCGCGCACATCCACCTCACGGAGATCCGCGCGATCTGCGCGACCTGCGATGAGCCGGTCGTGACCGGCCGCGAGCGCACGATCGAATACGCGGATCGCCCGGCGGTGTTGCAGCGCTACGGGATCGGCATCGACGGCCGCCTGGCGAGCGCGGTCAGCCCCGACAAGACGGCGGTCGCGCGCATCGAGAACGGTCGTCTCGCGCTGCTCGATGCGAACGGCCACGAGCGCTGGGTCGTGCCGTCGCGCGGTGCAGCGTCGGTCGCGTGGTCGACCGCCGGCGACCTCGTGCTCGTCGGCAACGGTCTCGCGCACGTCGACCGCGAGACCGGTTCGATCACGGGTGCGCAGTGCGGCTGGCGGTTCGGCCTGCACGAAGGAACCGAGTCGGATTTCATGTTCGGCCCGACGCTGTGCGACGCGCCGTAGCTCAGCTCGCGCGCGAGGGGCTGTCCCTATTCGCGTCTCGCGCCTGCGGCGCTCGCCGCTCTAGGGACAGCCCCTCGCCATTGTTGTCCGTCCGTCCTCACTCCGCTGTTCCTCGCGCGGCAAAGCCGCGCTCGGGCTCCGTTCGGCCGGACTAGCGCCGCTTGCGATGCTCGTCGAGCGCGGTCCGCACGGCGACGGCGAGCGCGGCGGCCTTGGTCTCCTGCGCCGCATCGCGCCGGCCGCCCCACTCGGCAACGTAGTAGAGCTCGGTCAGCTCGGCGACGTGCACCGCGGCCGGATCGCCGCGCGAGGACATCTCGGACGCGTGCTCGCGCGGCGTGTGGTGCGGCGCGCGGGCGAAGCCGGCCTTCGCGAGCATGCGCGCGACCTGGTCGTACGTGTGCGCCACCGTCGAGCGAACCCGCGTGCGCTCGCGGGCCTCGGCGCGCGGCAGCCTCGGTGTCCGCTTGCGCCACCGCCACACGGCGACCGCCGCGATCGCCGCGAGGAGCCCGCCGGCGATCGCCCAGTTCGCGAGCGCCCAGTCTTTCACCGCGACGCCGGCGTCTTTCACCGCGACCAGCGCCGACTCGAGCGCGCGCCCGATGCTCTTGAACAGCTGCAGCTGCGAGACCAGGTCGTACTCGACGACCCACTTCGTCCACTGGAACCGCAGCGTGTCGATGAACCGGCCGAGGCGCGCGCGCCAGCCGGTGCCGCCGCGGCCGAGCAGCTCCTCGTCGTCCGAGGACGGCGTGGCGTCGAACGTGACCCAGCGGCCGCCGCTGATCACGTTGCCTTCCGCGTCCGTGTAGTCGCCGGGGAAGAACACCTCGGCCCACGAGTGCGCGTCGCCGGCGCGCACCGCGACGTAGCCCTGGTATTCGTTCCACTCGCCGCCGAGGAAGCCGTTCACCTGGCGCGTCGGCACGCCGGCCGCGCGCGCGAGGATCGCGAACGCGGATGCGAAGTATTCGCAGTGCCCCTTCTTGCGTTCGAACAAGAAGAAGTCGACCGGCTCGCGATCGCCTGGGTCCTTCAGCTCGAGCGTGTACGACAAGTTGGATGTCAGCCAGTCGCGGATCGCGACGGCGCGGTCGTAGTTGTTCGTCTTGCCGGCCGTGATCGTCCGCGCGAGCTCACGCGTGCGCGCCGTGATCTCGGGCGGCAGCTGCAGATACACGCGGAAGCCAAGTCCGAGCCCGCCGTCCATCGTGCGCAGCTTGTCGGCCGGCGGCGGCGCGAGCTCCGACCACACGGTGTAGTGCACCGTGCTGCCATGCTCGAGGCGCACTTCGTCGTTGCGCTCGACGGGATTGCGCCGCCTGAGCACGTGGCCGTACTCGATGATCCGCGGATTGCTCGCGCCGAACAGCACATCCGAGTCGAGCGGCTCGAGCCAGACTTCCTGCTTCACCGCCTGCGTCGCGAGGCGATCGATCTCGGGGATCGGCAGCGCGCGATTCGACCACAGCAGCACGCGCCGATCGCGCGTGTTCGACTGCTCGAGCGTCTGCCGCGTCGTCGGCGCGTCGCCGCTCCGCGACCAGTTGCCGTTCTGATACTTGTCGAACGCGACGCCGCGCCAGTGGAGCTCCGGCGCCTCGCGGCTGCCGTACTTCGGATCGATCTCGACGCGCATGACGACCGTCGCGTCCTGCTTGATCACGCCGTGACCGCCGAGCTTCACGCCATCGGCGAAGCCCGACAGCGACACGTTGCTGCGGCTCTTGAGGAAGAAGCCGATGCCGACGCGCGGCAGCGCGAGAAACACGACCGCCGCACCGATGAACACGCCGAGCGACAGGAAGCCCGTTCCGACGAAGAATCGCCCGCCGACGATCCGCCGCGAATCGAGGATGCGCCGCACTTCGACGCGCTCCGACGCGCGATCCGCGGCGTGCTTGACGAGCAGGTTGTCCTCCATCTCGCGGCGGAGATGGAACAGCGTGAGCGCCCACGTCGAGGCGATGACGAACCCGAGGAAGCACAGCCCGTACGTGAGATCGGGGTTGAGCACCGACCCCGCGACGAGCATGAGGAACGCGAGCAGATACATCTGCTGCCAGTCGCGCGCGGCTCGCCGGTTGTACGCCTTCGCGACGATCAGCCAGATCAGGAACTGCGCGCCGACGCCGAGATAGTCACCGGTGACGATCGCGGTCATCAGGCTGTAGACGAGCGCGAAGATCGACAGCACCGTCCACACCCAGCCCCACTTCTCGAGCCGGATCCGCGGCGGCTCCCAGAACCACGAGAACACGAGGCCGATGATCCCGGCGAGCGCGATCACCGACGGAATCCCGCCGCCGACGACGAGCGCGAGGTAGGCGAAGCCCACCATCATGTAGGTCGCAGTCTTGTGGGCGACCGCGAACCTCACAAACGCCCTCCGAGCATCGTGCTCGTGCTCGCGCCCATCCGACGAATCAGCGCAGGTGTCCGGCGATCAGCAACGATTTCGATGTGGTTTTTCCGAAATTCGGTCGGCGATGGATTGCGACGCGAGCTCGCGCGTGTCGAAGCCATGGCGATGTCGTTGGAGCACGAGCACGAGCAGGAGCACGATCGGATGCCGGACGCGGCCCTCATACGTCCATCACCGTGGTCGTTGTCGGGCGGCCGTTCGCGCTCACGGCGCGCGGTGCGATGAGGACGCTCTCGACGCGCGGCGGGATGGGATGGAACGCCGTCTCGTCGGAGACATACGGCAAGAGGGCGAGCGCGCGGCCGATGCGGGCCTCGTGCATGCGGCCGTTGCCGGGCGGCACGTGGCAGCCGCGTGCCGCGAGCTCGACGGTCCAGCCGGCCTCGAGGTAGGTCGTCGCGAGGCTCGCGGCGACGCTGATCGCGCGCTCGACGGCGGCGACCTGGGCTTCGGCGGCAGGCGTCAGCGCGCCGTCGCCGACCGCGTCGCGCACGGCATCGGGCAGCGCGTTGTCGACCCCGATGATCACCTTGCGCGCGTGTTCGTCCTCGTATTCGCGGACGAGCAGGCGGCCCGTGCGCGCGCTCGATTTCCAGTGCACGTCGCGGCGGTCGTCGCCGGCGCGCCGCTCGCGGAGGCCGAAGAACTCGCCGCGGCGGCCGAGCTTGTTCGCGGTGGCATCGCCGCGGACGGTGGAGCGCGGCGGCGGGCGCGGCACCGTGACGCGCGCGGGATAGACGAGCACTTCGACAGGCGCCTCGACATCGCGCGACTTGCGGAACAGCGCGAACGGAAACTTCGTCGCGAGGCGATAGCCGGTCAGCGTGTAGAGGCCGCGGCGCACGAACGTGTGGCGATAGCTCGTCCGCTGCGATTTGGCCGCGGGGATCTTGAGGAAGTAGCAGCGCTTGTCGAGCGGCGCCGTGCCGACGAGGTCCTCGACCTCGATCGAGAACGAGGCCCGGTTCGGCTTCTTGTTCTCGATCACGACTTCCATCAGGAACGGCTCGTTCGCGTAGACCCGAGCCGGCGGGCGCCGCTCGACGCCGAGCTTCTTGAGCGTCATCTCCGACAGGATGCCGGAGGCGATGATGAACGACAGCAGCCAGCCGAGGAGCAGGTAGAGCAGGTTGTTACCGGTGTTGATCGCGGCGAACCCGACGCCGACCGCGAGCAGCACGATGATGCGGCCCTCACGCGTGAACCGGAGCCGGCGCGGTGGACGCAGACGACGCCGGATCCGGCTCCAGATGCTCATGGAGGATCAGGTGGGGACGGCGACACGGCCGACGATCTCGCCGACGATCCGCTCGGCCTCGCTGCGCGCGCGCCCGAGCGAATCGTGCGTCTGCGCGAGCGCGAGTCGATGCGCGAGGCACGGGACCGCGAGCGACTTGAGGTCGTCGGGGACGACGAAGTCGCGGCCGGCCGCGAGCGCCGAACCCTGGGCCGCGCGGTACCAGGCGAGCGCGCCGCGCGTCGACACGCCGACGGCGATGCCCGGATGCCGGCGCGTCTCCTCGACGATCGTCATCGCGTAGTCGAGCAACGCGTCGTCGACGCGGATCGTCTCGACGCCCTCCTGAAGGCTGCGCACGGCCGCGAGGTCGACGACCGGCGCCAGCTTCTGGATCGGATCGCCGCCCGCTCGCTCGCGCATCAGGTCGCGCTCGATCGCCTTCGCCGGATAGCCGAGCGAGATCCGCAGCAGGAACCGATCCATCTGCGACTCGGGGAGCGGGTACGTTCCGTAGTGCTCCGCCGGGTTCTGCGTCGCCATCACCATGAACGGCGTGTCGAGCGTGTGGGTGGTGTCGTCGATCGACACCTGGCCTTCGCTCATCGCCTCGAGCAGCGCCGATTGCGTACGCGGCGTCGTGCGGTTGATCTCGTCGGCGAGCACGACGTTCGCGAAGATCGGTCCACGCTTGAGCTCGAACACCTTGCCGTTCTGGTCGTAGACCGAGACTCCGACGATGTCGGACGGCAGCAGGTCGCTCGTGAACTGGATGCGGCGGAACGTGCCGCCGAGCGACGCGGCGAGCGCGCGGGCCAGCGTGGTCTTGCCGACGCCGGGGATGTCCTCGATCAACAGGTGCCCGCGCGACAGCAGCGTCACCACGGCCGCGCGGATCGCCTCGGGCTTGCCGCGGATGACGGTGGCGATCGCGTCCTCGAGCTTCCGGACAGCCCCGATATCCGTCGAGGAGAGCGGAGCTGGAACCGTCACCGCCGGCATGTCTGCCGATGATAGCTCAATCGGCAGCCCCACGCCGGGGTGGCCCGGCATGGGTAGGTGTGTGTCAGCAGCTCAGCGGCGGTCCTGCAGCGACATCACGAACTGCAGCACGTACCAGAACAGCGTCGCGACCGTCGAGAACAGCATCAACGAGGCGGCGACGTACCCGCTCGGCGGGAAGTAGCTCATCACGAGGCTGGTCTGGAACAGGATGTAACCCGCCATCAGCAGGATCATCAGGCCGCAGAAGATCGCGCCGAGGTGGAAGCCGAACAGGATCGACGCGAGGATCACGCCGAGCGCGGCGAACGTGCAGATCGTCAGCACGCCGCGCATGAACGTGAAGTCCTTCTTCGTGATGAACACCGTCAGCGTGAGGCCGACGAAGATCACCAGCGTGATCACGACGGACTGCATGATCACTTCGCCGGCCTGGCCGCTCATGATCGCGCCGTGGATCGACGAGCCGTGCGTGAGCGCGTTGAGGATCGTCATGCGCGTCGCGTCGTCGCCGAACTTGTACATCACGACCCACAGCAGCGGCTGCAGCAGGAATCCCCACGCGGCGACCTCGAGGCCGAGGCCGACGTACTGGAGTCCGCGCGACGTCTCCGACATCGCGAGCTTCTGCGCGATGTAGCCGACGGCCATGAACAGACCGAGCACGATCAGCCAGGTCCACTGGCCACCGAGCGCCCAGCGCGAGAACCCGAAGCTGACCTCGGGCGCGTAGCGCAGCAGGAAGCCGGTCAACGCGGCGAAGGCGATCAGCGCACCACCAAGGTGCGCGTACGTCTTGCGAAGAAACGTGACGCGATCGCTGACGCCCAACGTGGCGACAGCGCCTGGGATCGGTCGAGCGGATTGTGCGAATGCCATGGGGGCCTCCCGTCGGATTTGACAGGCGATTCTTAGCACGGCCTAGGTGACCAGCCATAGCGTCGCCAGCGACGCAACCAGGGACGGAACCGTAACGATCACGCCTACCCGAACGAACAGGCGCAGCGGGACCGCGACCTGCTGGCGCCGCAGTGCGTGCATCCACAGGAGGCCCGCCAGCGAGCCGATCGGAAGAAGCCGGGGACCGAGGTCGCCCCCGACGAGCGCGGCGAACACGTGTGCGTTCGGAGCGTGCGCGAGCGCATGGGAATGGAGGAGCGCCATCGGATGGTTGTTGACGAGCGCAGATCCTGCAGCCGCAACGGTCCCGATCGTCGCGAGCGGGGCAGGCGTGTCTCGATACAGCTGTGCGAGGTCGTCGGTGGCACCGGCGCGCGCGAGCGCGGTCGCGAGCACCAGTACGCCGAACACGAACGGCAGCAGCTCCCAGCTGACGCCGCTGCCGATCCGCCGCAGCTCGACGCCGCGGTGAACCGCCGTCGCGACACAGGCGAGCGCCGCGCCGGCCGCGACCGGCCAGATCGGCGCGTCGAGCGCCGCCAGGATCGGATAGGTGACGATGCTTCCGCCCGCCACCGCGAGCACGACGCGCGCGTGGCGATCGAGCGGGACGGCCGCTCCCAGCCCGCCGCCCTTCGCGCCCACCTCGTCGGCGAGGACGTCGCGGAAACACCAAGCGAGCATCGCGTACGCGACGACCCATCCGACGATCGCGACCGGGATCATGTGGATCGCGTACGTGTTGAGATCGATGCCCGCGCGCTCGGCGACGACCAGGTTCATCGGGTTGCCCGTCGGCAGCGGCGCGACGCCGGCCGCGGCAAACGCGGCGAACGCGAACGGCACGGTGAACTTCGGATGCCGTTTTGGATACACCGCGCGCAGCAGCTCGATCACCACCGGCGTGACGAGCAGGATCGCTGCGTCGTTCGACAGCACCGCCGCCGTCAGCGCGGCGATCACGAACACCCTTCGAAACGCGTGGCGCACCGGCCCTCGCGTCTGCGGTTCGATCCACGCGGCGAGCCGCGCGAAGATGCCGAGCTCCGCGGCGCACGACGTCGTCGTCATGATCCCGACGATCACGATCAGCGGGCGCCACAGATCCGCGGCGGCGGCGCGCGCGTCGTCGAGAGTCGCCGCGCTGCCCGCGAGCGCGATCGTCAATCCGGCGACGGCACCGACGGCGGGCGCCCAGGCGCTCCGCCAGCCGAGGGCGATCGCGAGCGCGACCACCATCGCGATGATCGCGAGCACCATGGCGGGAGGATAACCGTAGGACCCGCCGGGTGTGGGCGACGCTGCCACCACACTTGCGACCACCTCGACACGAGGTCGTGGCACGATATTCGAGATGGGGCGCGCCTGGCTCGTACTCGTGCTGGCCGCTGTCGCGGCCTGCAAGTTCGATCCGCGGCTGCATCCAGGTGGTGGCGGCGACGACGCGATGCTGATGGGCAGCGATGGCGGCGACGGTCATGCAGCCGCTCCGTGGATGCATCCGTGGAAGTTCCGCAAGGCGATCACGCTCCACAAGGAGCAGATCGCGGGAGCGCTGACCGACTTCCCGGTCGCGATCGTCCTTCCCGATGCCGAGATCACGAACAACGTGGCGAAGATGAACGGCGACGACCTCGTGTTCACGAAGGACGACGGGACGACGCCGCTGCTGAGCGATATCGAGACGCTGAACAAAGCGTCCGGCAACCTCATCGCGTGGGTGAAGGTTCCGGACCTCAGCCCGACGGCCGATACGACGCTCTACCTCTATTACGGCAACGATGCGGCGCCGAAGCCGATGCCGCAGATGACGTGGACCAACGGCTTCTTCGCCGTCTGGCACCTGCAGGAGGATCCGAGCACGAACAAGTCCGGCGACATCAAGGACGCGGCGAAGAACCACGACGGCACGCCGACCACCTTTCAGGCGGGGAGCTCGGTCAACGGGCAGGTCGGCGTCGGCATCCAGTTCGACGGTGCGGACGACTTCATCAACTACGCGTCGGCGGACATCGGCAGCGAGGACGTGTTCACGCTCTCGATGTGGGTGAAGTACGCGGGCACGAACGACATCAACACGCTGTTCGCGAATTCGAACAGCGGTCGCAACGTGGATGGCTTCAAGGTGTTCATCAACTCGGTGGGCACGATGAACCGCCGGTTCGAGATCGAGTCCGGCAATGGCAACTCGGGGACGATCGCGGAGACCGACGATAACGCCGTGCCGGTCGACATGTTCGCGCATCTCGCGATCGTCATCGATCGCCCGGCCTCGAAGGCGACGCTGTTCGTCAACGGCATGGACAAGACGCTCAACGCGACGATCACCGCCGACTTCAAGGCGAACAGCGATTACGAGGTCGCGCGGATGGAGGACAACCAGTTCCACTTCAAGGGCATCCTCGACGAAGTCGAGATCGCGACCGTCAAGCGCGATGCCACGTGGCTGCGCACCGCGTACAACAACCAGAACCAGCCGAACGCGTTCCACACCGTCGGAGCGCAGGAATCCGAGCCGCCGCAGTAGCCCGCGCGAACGCGTGATTCGCTGCACGTATTCGCGCGAAGTTCTTTCGCTGCGTTCGCCAGTTTCCGTCGAGAATCCGAGCTGCCGAGCGCGGTTACGTACGATGTAACCGGCGAGCGCACCCCGTTCACTGTTCTTCCATCGACGCTGTTGTTTGGTGTTTCCCGTGCCGGGGGACGCCGCGTCGGAGAGGACCGCCCATGCCACGCCTGGCTCTCGTCTCCTGTTGCCTGCTGCTCGCCACGACCACCACCGCATCCGCGGAGCCGCCCGTCGATTCGCGCGGCTATCTGACGCTGAACGGCTCGTCGATGCTCGACCACGCCGAGCTGTCGTTCGGACTCGGCTCGCTCGAGTGGAATCGCCATCCGAGCGCCACGGTCGACGATGTCATGTCGGCGACGCTGGTCGGCGCGATCGGCCTGCGCCTCGGGCCGGTGCCGCTCGAGCTCGGCGCATCGATGCCCTTCACGATCACGAACGGCGGGCCGGGCATGCCCGACTCGCAGGGCGTCGGCGACGCCGGCTTCCACGCGAAGGTGCGCCTCGCACGGCTCGGGCGCGTGGGCGTCGCGGCGATCGGCAGCGTATTCGCACCGACGAGCGCCGGCGATCACGCGATGTCGCCGCAGCTGCTCGGGGTCGTCGACGCGAACCTCGGCCGCTGGCGGCTGGCGCTCAACGGCGGCGTCCGCAAGCAGACGCTCGGCATGTCCGAGACGGTCGCCCCGGTCGGCGTCGCCCTCGCGTGGGCACTCGCGCCCGAGAAGTTCGAGCTCGTCGGCGAGGTGTCCGGCAACCTCGGTGGCACGCAGCGCCAGATGGCGGCGCTCGGCGGCGTGAAGCTGTACCTCGCGAAGAACAGCTATCTGTCGCTCGGCGCCGGCCGCGGCATCGCGACGGCCGATGGCACGTCCGACTTTCGCGCGCTGATCGGCATCGTGTTCGAGCCGAAGGCGGCCGTGCGTGCCGGCGCGCGCATCGAAGACGACGGCGATCCGATGCCGCGCACGCAGGTCGCGAAGAATGACTTTCCGGATCGCGACAACGACGGCATCCGCGACGATCTCGACAAGTGTCCCGACGAGCCGGAGAACTACAACGGCTACCAGGACGAGGACGGGTGCCCCGACTCCGATGCCGATGCCGACAAGGAGTGGCTGAAGGACGAAGGGTGTCGCCAGGACGACACGGCGTGCAAACGCAACCGCGTGATCGTCGGCGACTCGACGATGACGCCGCTCCGCTCGATCGAGTTCGAGTACGACAAGGCGGTCATCCGTCCGTCGTCGTATCCGATCCTCGACGCGGTCGTGCAGGCGTTCATCGATCACCCCGACATCGAGCTCGTCGAGGTGCGCGGTCATACCGACGAGCGCGGCGACGACGCCTACAACATGGACCTGTCGGATCGCCGCGCCGCCGCGGTCGTCGAGTACCTCACGCAGCACGGCACGCCCGCGGAGCGGCTGACCTCGACCGGCTTCGGCGAGACGATGCCGCTCGATCGCCGCCACAACGAAGCGGCGTGGGCGAAGAACCGGCGCGTCGAGTTCCAGATCCGCAAGCGCGGCGGCAAGATCATGTAGCTAGAGATCGGTGGCGCACAGCGGATCGCCGACGTTGCATCCGGGGCGCGACCGCGTGTTCGTGGTGCTGCGCATGCCGGGCCTGGCCTTTCCGCGCGGCGGTGGTAGCTGCTTCGCCGCGAGCGCCGCTTTGACCTGCGCGAGCCGGGCGTCGGGCACACTCGACGTGTTGTCGCCGATCAGCTCGAGCACGTGCCGGTACTCGTCGAATGCTTCGGCCTGCTTGTAGTCGAGCGCGTACGAATCACCGCGCGCGAGGTGGCCGCCGGGATTCTTCGGCGAGATCGCGAGCAGGCGCTCGGTCTCGCGCAGCGCAGTCTTCGAGTCGCCCTTCTCGAGCGCGAGCTCGGCACGCATGAGGTGCACCGTCGCGATCGCGTCGTCGATCGCGAGCGCCTGATCGCCGTAACGCATCGCTTCGCCGTCCATGTGCGCGGCGTGATAGGCGAGCGCGATCTCGGCGAGCAGCACCGGATTCTTCGGCGCGAGCGCGAGTGCGCGGCGGTACTCCTGGATCGCCTCCTCGAGCTTGGTGCTCGCCGCATACGCGCGTGCGCCGGATGCGACCGCCTGCCACGAGGTCGGATCGAGCCGCTGCGCCTTGCTCGCCGCGGCGAGTGCGGCCGGCAGGTCCTTCAGCGCGGTCTGCACGCCGGCGATCCCGACGAGCGGCATCGACCAGGTCGGATCGCGATCGACCGCTTTCTGGAACGCGGCGAGCGCCGCTTTCTGATCGTTGTGCGCGAGTGCGATCTGGCCGTCCGCGAAGTCGCGCGCTGCCGACCAGCGCACCGGCGCGTTCGCCTGCTTCGCCGCATCGTCGAAGTCGGCGCGCGCCGTCTGCCACAGCGCTTCGGAGTGCATGCTGCTCACGCTGCTCGACGTCGGATCGCGCAGCTCCTCGAGCGCGTGCAAGCCGAGCTTCGGCTCGTGCAGCTGCACCGGCGGAGGTGGCGGAGGTGGCGGTGCCGGCGCTGTCGCGACCTCGTGCTTCGTGTCGCCGTGCGTGGCGACGTACACGCCGACGGCACCGGCGACCGCGACGGCCCCCGCGATCGCGGCCCACATCCAGCTCCGCTTTCGCGCCGCCGGCGGTGCAGGTACCGCGGCCGCCGCGCTGCCGAGCGTGGTCACCGGCTTCGGCGGCTGCGCGAGTCGCGACGGCACGGATTCGCCGCCGAGCGTCGGCGCGACGCCGGCGTCCAGCGCCGGCGAGCTCGCTAGCTTCACGAACGCCGCGCCGATCTCGGTGATCGTCGGCCGCTCCTCGGGACGCTTCGCGAGCATGCGCGCGATCAGCGCATCGAGCTCCGCGGGAACCGGCACCAGCCCCGCGAGCTGTGGCGGCGCCTCGGTGAGATGCTTCGTGCACGCCTCGCCGATCGACGCGGCGACGAAGGGTGGCCGCCCGGCGCACAGCTCGAACAGCATGCAGCCGAGCGAGTAGATGTCGGCGCGCGCGTCCGCCTTCGCGGCGTCGGTCCACTGTTCGGGCGCCATGTACGGTGGCGTGCCCATCGAGCCGCTGCCGGTCGCGGTGATCGCGACCTCGCCGAGCTTCGCGATGCCGAAGTCGAGCACCTTCACGCGCTGCTTGCTCGCGAGCTCCTCGTCGCGCACGAGGAACACGTTGTCGGGCTTCAGGTCGCGATGCACGATGTCGGCGGCGTGCGTCGCCTCGAGCACGCTCGCGATCTGACGGCCGATCTCGATCACCTGCGCGAGCGGCAGCCGCCCGAGCTGGTGGAGCCGATGCGAGAGCGTGTCGCCCTCGAGGAGCTCCATGACGAGGTACGCGCGCTGCTTGTGAAACCCGACGTCGAAGATCCGCGTGATGCCCGCGTGCTTGATCTTGCTGGCAGCGCGCGCCTCGTTGAAGAAGCGATTGACGTGCCGCGCGTCCTGCGAGATCGCCTCGGACAGCAGCTTGATCGCGACCTTCGTCTGGACGATCTGCTGCTCTGCCGCCCACACCTCACCCCAGCCGCCCTGGCCGAGGCGCGCGGTGATCTTGAAGTCCTTGATGGTCTCGCCGAGCAAGGAACCACCAGCGTACTACAGCTCGACCTTGCGTTTGTTCGTTCCGTGCCTAGGTTCCGCGTCGTGTTCGGCTGGTGTTGCTCGCGATCCTCGCGGTCGTGGCGATTGCAGCGATCTGTGGCGTGTTGTTGCGACCGCCGCACGATCGACGTGCACATCGCACATGGTCGCAGACCGTCGTGTGGCGGCGATCGGCGCTGTACCCGCGGGAGCTGATGCCGGTGCCGCCCGCGCCACCGCCGGTGCGTCGGGACGTGCTGTCGCCCGACCCTGCGGAGCACACGTTGCTCGTCGAGCTGCGCCGCGATCCGGCGGATCCCGACGTGCGCATGGTGTACGGCGATCTACTCGAACACCGCGGCGAGGTCGCAAAGGCGAACTTCCTCCGCGGCAACGACGACGACGACGATCCCGACGAGCTCCTCGATGGATCCGACGTCGCGTGGCGTACGCTCGTGTCGCGCGATCCCGTCGCGTGTCAGGTTCCGACATGCCCGCGGACATGGGACCGGTTCGCGCCGGTTGCCGATGACGAACGCTGTCGCCGATGCATCGCGTGCGCGAAGCTCGTGCGCTACTGCGCGACGATCGCCGAGGAGCGCGCGAGTCTCGAACGCGGCGAGCGGGCGCTTGTCGATCGCGGAGGTGGCCTGCGTGATACCGTGATTCGATGCGATCGATCGCGATCCTCGTGAGCGTGCTCGCCGCGCTCGACGCGCGTGCAGACACCTGCCCGGGTACAGCGCCGGTTCCGCCTGCGACGCCGTCGCTTACGCGTCAGATCCTGCAAGATCGATTGAACGACGGCATCGGCGCGATCGCGTGGTCGCCCGACGGGACGTACATCGGCGCGACGACCGGCGCTCGCAGCGCGCGGATCTGGCATGCGGCGCACCACACGGTGCTCGCGACGATCCGGCGTCCGGAGATGCTGCCGCCGTGGTCGATCGAATTCACGACCGAGGCGAACCGCGTGATCGTCGGACAGACCGACTCGCGCGTCGTCGATGTCGCTCGCGATGTCGACGTCGCTGCGTTCAACCACAGCGGCTCGCGGGCCGGGCAGCACGCACGCCGAATTCCGGGGAACACCGCGACACCGTACGTCGGCGCCGTCTACAACGATCTGTGGTTGTTCGATGCGAAGCTCGTCGCGACGACGAAGCTCGCGTGGCCTCCGGCATTGGCCGCGTACATCCGCGGGCTCGCCGTCTCGGCGGACGGCAAGACGCTCGTCGCGGCGACGGGCAGCAAGGGTGTGTTCGCGTGGACGCTCGCGACGCCGGCGCAGGCTCCCCGTGCGTTCGCGTTGCCGCCCGGGTTGAACGCCGAGGATGTCGCGGTGTCGGCCGATGGCAAGCTCGCGTACATCGCCGCGCAGGCTCCGAGCGGGACATCGGGAAAGGTCCTCGCGCTGTCGCTCGGCGACGGCAAGGTCGTGCGTGAATTCACCGTGCCGAGGTATGTGAAGGTGGATGCGCCGTCGAAGGTCACGCTCTCGCACGACGGCAAGCTGCTCGCGGCCGGCTCGCTGCACGCGCTGTCGGTGTGGAACACCGGGACCGGAGCGCTCGCGTGGGAGCTCGAAGCGGGCAGCGCGGCCGTGCGCGGCCAGACGTTCTTCGGCCAGATCTTCCAGGCCGTCGCGTTCTCGCCGAAGTCGTCGCTGCTCGCCGCCGGCAACGCGAACGGCAATCTGTTCCTGTTCGACGGCGCGACGGGCCGCCAGCTCGCGGATCTCGGCATGCCGGTGCGGCGGCCGTTCGTCCTCGGATTCACCGATCCGTCCACGCTGGTCGCGGTCGCGCAGACGTCGGTCACGCGGTGGTCGATCGGAGCGGATCCGCGGCGCATCGATGCGCACGGCGCCGTCGCGCCGTCGGCGATCACCGCGCAGCCGGGCGGCGACGTCGCGGTCGCGCGCATGCCGATCACGTGGAGCAACGGGCCGTGCCCGAACGGCAACCCGTTGTACGTCGAGAGCGTTGCGATGCTCGAGGCGTCGCACGCGGCGAGCGGAACCACGCGCGGCTTCGCGCTCGGCAAGCCTGCTGCGCCTGCGCCTGCGCTGGCCACCGCGCCGCTGCCGACGACCACGCAGGCGATGTGCATCGACGGCGCGTTCGAAGTCTCGGCGATCCATGCCGCCGCCGCTCGCGCGATCGTCGATTCGCGTACGAACGGTGGCCTCGCGGTGATCCAGCTCGCCGACGGCAAACGGACGCCGCTCGACAGATCCGATGGCTATCTGTTCGCGCGCGCGTTCAGCGCCGACGGCGCGCGCGTCGTCGCGGGCGACCTCCAGCACGCAGGTGTGTGGGACGCGAAGACCGGCAAGCTGCTCGGAACGTTCAGCGCCGACGCCAACGGCGCGCAGCTCGCCGCGCTGGCGAGCGACGGCACGCAGATCGCCGTGTTCGGCTTCAGCGCGTTCGGCGGCGGCTTGCTCGCAGTGTTCGACGTCGCGAGCAGCAAGAAGCTGTGGCAGGTGCCGATCGCGCTCGTCGTCCCGGCGATCGCATTCCGCGGTACGTCGCACGATCTGATCGTCACGACGAACACCGGCTTCCTCGGTGTCCTGCACGAGGGCAAGCTCGCCTTCGAGGTGCCATCGCAGGGCGTGCCGATCATGGCGCTCGCGTCGTCACCCGACGGCAAGCTCGCCGCGACGACCCACCAGGACGGCGGCCTCCGCCTGTGGGACCTCGACGCCCGCAGCGTCCGCGCGACGCTCGTCGATTTCGAGGACGACGAGTGGGCGATGATCACACCGGCGGGCGCGTTCGACGGCACGAGCGAGGTCGCCTCGCGGATCGGCTGGGCGTTCGACGCGCCGCTCGAATATTTCGGCTTCGAACAGTTCGCGCAGACGTATCGCCAGCCCGACATCGTCAAGCGCCGCGTTCGCGGCGAAGCGATCGACGTCACCGCGCAGCTGTCGCGTCCGCCGGTCGCGTCGATCGCGGCCGCGACAGCCAGCAAGAGCCGCGCGACGATCCGCGTGAAGGCGACGTCGGGCTCGCGCATCGATACGGTCTGGCTGTTCCGCGAAGGCCGGCCGCTCGAGCACAAGCCGCTGTGCAAGGCCGACGGCGAGGTCGCGTTCGACGTCCCGCTGCTCTCCGGCATCAATCACCTCGAGGCCACCGCCGTCGACGATCGCGGCTTCTCGTCGAACGCGGCCACCGTCGAGCTCGTCGGTTCTGCGAGCGGTGCGAAGCCCGAGCTGTGGGTGCTCGCGATCGGCGTCAGCAAGTATCCGAACCTGGCACCGGGTGAGCAGCTCGCCGTCGCACACGCCGATGCCACGGCGATCGCGGCCGCGTTCTCCTCGCAGATCGGCGCCGGCAAGCCGTTCAGCAGCGGCCACATCGCGACGCTGACCGACGAGCAGGTCACCGTCGACGCCGTGCGCGCCGCGCTGAAACAGCTCGAGGCGATGAAGCCCGACGATCTCGCGGTGGTCTTCATGGCGGGCCACGGCATCAAGCTCGCGACCAATCGCGAGATGCGCTTTCTCACGCACGAGACCGCGCTGACCGCCGCGAGCATCGAGAAGTTCGGCATCGGCTGGAGCGAGATCTCCGGATCGATCGACCGCATGCGCGGCCGCGTGCTGCTGCTCCTCGACGCGTGCCACTCGGGTCACCTCACGCAGGACGTCGTCGTACCGAACGGCGCGCTCGCGAACGCCCTCGCGAAGTCCGGACGCTCCGGCGTGATCGTGTTCGCCGCCTCGAAGGGCCGCCAGGACAGCCTCGAGACCGGCGCGCACGGCGTGTTCACGCAGGCGTTCCTCGACGTCCTCGCCGCACGCGACACCGACCACGATCGCGACGGCGCGATCCAGATCAGCGAGGTGCTCGACGCGGTCACATTGCGCGTCGAGCAGGTGACCAACGGACTGCAGAGTCCGTGGGTCGCGCGCCGCGAGATCTTCGGCGACTTCCAGATCGCTGCTAGCGCGAAGCCTTGAGCTTCTTGATCTCGGCGATCAGCTCGGGAATCGCCTTCTCCCACTCGGCGACCACACCGTAGTCGGCGACCTGGAAGATCGGCTCGTCCTTGTTCTTGTTGATCGCGACGATCGTCTTGGAGCCCTTCATGCCGGCGAGGTGCTGGATCGCACCGGAGATCGCGACGGCGAAGTACAGGTTCGGCGCGACGATCTTGCCGGTCTGACCGACCTGCCAATCGGCGGGGACCATGCCGGCGTCGGTCGCGGCGCGCGAGGCGCCCATCGCGGCGCCGAGGAGGTCGGCGAGCTGCTCGAGCACCTTGAAGTTCTCGCCGCTCTTCATGCCGCGACCGCCCGACACGACGATCTTCGCGTCGGTGAGCTCGGGACGATCCGACTTCTGAGCGTCGAGCCGTTCGAACTTCGCACCGAGCGCGTCGACGGTGCCTGCCGCTGCGCTGGTGACGCTGCCCGCGGACGGCAGCTCGGCCGCCGCCTCGAACTCCGACTGGCGCGGCGTGACGACGATGATCGGCGTGCCGATCTGCACCGTCGAGTACGCGTTGCCGGCGAGGATCGGGCGGACGAACGTGTCCTTGCCCTCGACCTTCGCGATGTCGGACGCCATGCCCGCATCGAGCAGCGCGGCGACGCGCGGCATCAGGTCCTTGCCGACGGCAGTCGCCGTGGCGGACACGACGGTCGCGTTGTTCTCCTTCGCGAGCCGCGCGACGATCGGCGCCCACGTCTCGGCGAGGTAGCTCGCGAGGCCGGCGTCGTCGACCGTGATGACTTTCGGGGCGAACTTCGCCGCGTGCGCGCCGGCCGCACCGGATCCCGCGCCGACGAGGACGGCGATCACGTCGCCGCCGTGGTTCTTCGCCGCTTGCCGCGCGAACGCGATGTTCGACAGCGCGCTCGTACGGAGCTGGCCGCCGGTGAATTCACAATATGCGAGGACGTTTCCCATGGCTTGCTCCTAGAGGGCCTTCGCCTCGTCGGCGAGCTTCTTCACGAGGGTTGGGATGTCGGCCACGATCTGGCCGGGTGGACGCGGTGGCGGGAGCGTCACCGAGAGCTCCTTGATGGCCGGCGCTCCGCCCGCACCGTAGTCGGCGAGCTTCGCGGTCGTCATCGGCTTCTTCTTCGCCGCCATGATGCCCTTCAGCGACGGCAGCCGCGCGCCTTCACCCGAGTAGGTGTGCGAATCCGGCGTCACGCCGTTCTTCACCGACTTGCTGGCGACGATGCGCAGGTCGACGGTGATCACCGACGGCATCGGCACCTTCTTGTACTCGACACCGCCGTCGACCTCGCGGCCGACCAGCAACGCCTTCTTGTCGTCGACGAGCTCGATCGACGCCGCGAACGTCGCCTGCGGCCACGCGAGCTTGCCGGCAAGCATCTGGCCGACCTGGTTCGCGTCGCCGTCGACCGCCTGCTTGCCCATGATGACCAGGTCCGGCTTCTCCGCCGCGATCACCGCTTGCAGCACCTTCACGACGGTCAGCGAGTCGATCTCCGCGTCGCTCGCGACGACGTGGATCGCGCGATCCGCGCCCATCGCGAGGCACGTGCGGATCTCCTTCGCCGCGTCGTCGGGGCCGATCGACAGGACGACGATCTCGCTGCCCGGCAGCCGCGCGTTCTCGGCGCCGTTCTCGAGCAGCCGCAGCGCGGTCTCGATGGCGTATTCGTCGAACGTGTTGACGATCCACGACGCACCGGTCAGGTCGATGTGGCCGTCCTTGATCTTCGCCTTCTGCGTCGGATCGGGGACGCGCTTGATGGGTACCAGGATCTTCACGGTGTCTCCTTTGTAGCGCCTGCTGCGCCCGGCTTGCGACGATCGAGTCCAGACAGCACGAGCGCGACGACCCAATCGGCCGCGCGCACGATATCGAACTTCTTGGGGCGCGTCCCCGAACGGAGCGGCGATCCCGGCTGCTTCGCGAGCACCCATGCGAGGGCGAGCTCGTCGAGCATCCCGAAGATCATGCGCGCCGCGACGTGGCTCGGGATGGTGGTGTCGAGCTCGCCGCGCTCCTGGCCCGCAGCGATGATGCCGCCGAGCATGCGCAGGAAGTCGGCGAACTGCGGGTTGTCGTACTCCTTCATGAACTTGCTCGACTGCCGCAGCTCGATCGTGAGCACCTCGGCCGCCGCCGGCTCGTCGTTGACGAGGCGCAGGTAGCTCGCGACGAACGCGCGCAGCTGGTCGATGGGACGATCCGGCGCACCGTCGACGGCGGTGCGCAGCTCCTCGTTGACCTGCCGCATGCGGTTCTCGAACAGCGAGATCAGCAGGTCATCTTTGCTCTTGAAGTAGAGATAGATGGTTCCGTCCGCGACCCCGGCGTCCTTCGCGATCTCGCTCACGCGCGCCGCGAAAAATCCGCGCCTCGCGAAGACGCGCTCGGCCGCCGCGAGGATGCGCTCGCGCTTGTCGCCGCCGCCGCGCTCGAGCGCTGAATGAACCGTCATTCAGTGAGGTCTTACCCTTCGTGACGCGGGACGTCAAGGCGCGCACGCCCGAGGACATCGTTGAAAACGCCCTGGTCGTGAACTACAACCAACGCGTGTCAAGCACACGGATTTTGGCGTGTTTCGCGGTCGCTCTGTCCGTAGCCCTGGGCGCGGTTGCCGCGTGCGAGAAGAAGCCGAACAAGAGTGACACGGGAGCGATCAGCGCGGCCGATCGCGCATCGGGGAGTGCGCCCGGAGGCAGCAGCACGACACCGCCCGGTCCGGTCGACACGTCACCGCTGAAGGGCGTCGACGTCAAGCTCGACGGCGACAAGGCCACGCTGTTCTACAAGTTGATCGGCTCGCTGACGTCGCCGTGCCAGAAGCCGGAGAGCCTCCGCAAGTCATTCACCGACGACAGCTCGTGCAAGCGCGCGCCGTTCGCGATCCGCTACGTGATGGCGATGATCGACGACGAGGCGACCGAGGACAAGATCCGCGAGCTCTACGAGAAGAAGTACGGCGCCGACGCGAAGGTGGCGAAGATCGACACGATGAAGGCGCCGCGCGTCGGCAACGACGATGCGCCCGTGAAGCTCGTCGAGTTCTTCGACTACGAGTGCCCGCACTGCCGGAACTTCAAGCCGATCCTCGACAAGGTCGAGGCCGACAACGAGGGCAAGGTCGTCACGTATTACATGATGTATCCGATCCACAAGGACTCGAGGGCCGCTGCCCAGGCGGCACTCGCCGCGCAGGCGCAGGGCAAGTTCAGGGCGATGCACGACCTGCTGTTCACGAGCGAGCAGCATCCGCACGAGGTGCTCGTCGAGATGGCGAAGCAAGTCGGGCTCGACATGACGAAGTTCGAGGCCGACTTCGAGAAGTTCGGCCCGGTCGTCGACGCGCAGCACGACATGGGCAAGTCGAACGGTGTGGACTCGACGCCCACCCTGTTCTTCAACGATCGCAAGTACGAAGGCCCGCTGAATCCAAAGTATATTGGGCTGTGGATCGACGAAGAGCTGGCAGTGAATCGATAGCCACGAGGAGACGTCTGATGTCCATGCGAGCCCTTCTGTTGGTGGCGATCCTCGGCAGCGCCTCGGTGGCATCGGCCGATGTCGTCAAGATCGGCGACCGCGCGCCGGAGATCGAAGGCGCGAAGGACGCGAGCGGCAAGGCGTTCAAGCTGAAGGCGCTCAAGGGCTGGGTGGTCGTCACGGTCGGTGCCGAGTGGTGCAAGCCGTGCGCGAAGGAGCTGCCCACGTGGGACAAGCTCGCCGGCGACGCGAAGGTCAGCGGCAAGGTCACGTTCGTCGCGGTCGACATCGACGAGAGCGCAGACACCGGCAAGAAGTTCCACCAGCGGCTGCGCATCACCAACATGAAGAAGGCGTACACGTCCGGTGACGCGCCGGCCTCGCGCTACGGCGCCGACACGATGCCGACGACGGTCGTCATCGATCCGAAGGGCGTCGTGCGGCTGGTGAAGAAGGGCTTCGAGGAGCGCGACAGCGACGGCGAGTACTCGAAGCTCCGCGACGAGCTCGAGAAGCTGATCGCGAAGCCGTAGTCGCTACCAGCGCACCGACGTCATCGACGCCTGGATCTGCGTTCCATTCCGATCGAGCGTGAGCTGGAGCGTCTCTCCGACGCCGATGTGGCCATTCGCGAGCATCTGGGCGCCGAGCTCGGCGCCCGAGCCACCGCCGGTGAGCGGCACGCCGGCGATCGCGACGATCTTGTCGCCGGCCTGGATCCCCGCCTTCGCCGCCGGACCGTCGGGCTTCACCTGCGTGACGACGAGCGCGCCGTTGTCGACGTTCGTGTAGATGCCGAACGTGCCGGCGTCACCGGTGCGCGGCGGGATGACCTTCAGCGTGCCGACGTCGGTCCGCTGACCGGACGTCGCGACGAACTCCTTGCTCGTGAGGTGCTCGAAGCCCATCCCGCCGGTCGGCGGCATCACCTCCACCGTCGCCTTGCCTTGCGCGACGCGCTCGACGACGAAGCGGCCGGCGGCATCGGTCATCGGTCCCTTGCCGAGCAACAGGTCGCCCATCTGCTTGCCGTCGAAGTCGCCGGTCATGTTCACCACGACGTGCAGGCCCACGACCGGCTGACCCGTTACCGCGTGCACGACGGTGCCCGTCACCGACGCCCACGGCATCGCGGACAGATCGAGCTTCGCCGGGCCCGGCGGTACGTCGACGGTGCCGCTCGCGACGCCGGCATCGGCGCGCGCCGAACACGTGTACGAGCCCGGCGCGAGCCGCTCGAGCGAGTACGCACCGTCGGCCGCGCTGATCCGGCGATCGATCCGCGCGATCGGTCCCTTGCACTGGAGGTCGTACTCCGCGATCGGCGTGGCGCCCGACGTGAGCCGGCCGGTGAGCGTGCCGAGCGACTCGAGCTCGAGCGTCACGCTGTCGCCCGTCTTCACGCCCGACTTGCTGATGCGCGAGCTCCCGCGTGCACCTTCGGCGACCAGCTCGTACGTGCCGCGCCGCAGGTGATCGAAGACGAACTTGCCGTCGGCGCCGGTCAGTGTCGGCTGGACGCGCGCGTCGCCGAATTCCTGCATGACCTCGCGCATCTTGTCGTCGGCGTCGGTCTTGTCGCGTCGGTGGTAGGCGGAGACCCACGCGTCGCCGGCCGGCTTCTTGTCGGGACCGAGGACGATGCCGCGGATCGTGCCGTCGCGCGCTTCGACGGTGAGCACGACGCCGGTCAGCGCCTGGCCCTTCGCGAGCTCGAACGTCTGCGGCGCGTTCGGCTTCTCCTTGTGTGCGGTGTCGGCCCACGCGAGCTTCCCCTGGTCATCGCTGACGCTCACGTTCGCCGTGCCGGCCTCGAGGCCGACGACCTTGAACGAGCCGTCGCTCGCCGTGAGCCCACCACCGCGCCCGGCTTCCGTCATCACGAACGCCGTCTTGCCATCGCCAACGCGTGCATCGACGTGGACGCCGACGACCGCCGCTCCACTCGGATCGACGACGCGGCCCGCGATCGACGCGCGCGGCTCGAGCTGGATCACGAGGCCCTGCTGATCGACATCCGCGACGACCACCGGCAGCTTGCCGCGCCGGCCATCGGTGACCGACGCGACGAGCGTGAACATGCCGGGCGGTACGTGTTTCAAGGCAAACGTGCCGTCGGCCGCGCTCTCGCCGCGCACGAACACCGTCTTGATCACCTCGAACATGTTGCCGATACCGATCTTCGACGGATCGAGCTCGAGCCCGAGCGTCGCGACCGCCGGTGGTTCGACGCGTCCCGACAGCGTCACGCCGGCGGCCAACTCGACGACGACGCCAGTGACGTCCTTGTCGACGACTTCGACGCTCTTGCCCATCTCCGGCATCATCGACTCGGAGATCGCGATCAGGATGTACGTGCCGGGCTTCAGGCCGACGATCTCGAACGAGCCGTCGTCGGGCGTCGGTTCCGGCGACATGCCGGTGCCCCCCGCCATCGAGAACGCCGCCGTCATCACGCCGGCCACGCCGGTCTGCTTGCCTTTCTCGACGACGCGCCCGCTGATCGAGTACGCGCGGTCCACAATGATCTTGATGTTGTCGACCTGCTCGGCGATGCCGATCTCGACGACGACCGGCGCCGACGTCGACCCGAGCTTGCCGGAGGCGGTCAGCGAGATCGCGCCCGAGCCGAGGCCGCGCAGCATGAACTTGCCGTTGTCGTCGGTGCGAGTCTGCGCGTGGTGCCCGCGCCCACCGCGCGAGCGTCCGCCGGACGCCTCGACGATCGCCTGCGGTACCGGCTTGCCGTCGCGGGTGACGACGTCGCCGCGGATCACGCCGCCGGGCACCAGCACGAAGTCCTGCGTGCGCGGCCCTCCGGCGATCTCGACCTGGTGGCGCTGCCGCGTGTAGTCGTCGTGGCTCGCGGTGACCTCGTATTCGCCATCGGCGAGCGTCAGCTGGTACTGGCCGTCCGTGCCGGTGATCGCGATGAAGTCGGCCTTCGAATCGAACGGTCCGTGCGAGCTCTTCTCCGCGGTCACGCGCGCACCGCCGATCGCGCCTCCGCCGACATCGTTCACCGTGCCGCGCAGCGTGTAGCCACCGGCGTCGAGCGTGAAATCGACGTCCGTGAGCTTGGCTCCGGCGCCGATCAGCAGCTTCTCGCGCGATGCCGGCAGCAGATTTGCCGCCGTCGCGGCGACCGTGTAGTTGCCGGGCGCGATCGCGTCGACACGCCACGATCCGTCGGCGCCGCTGATCGCGACGATCGTCGGCGACTCGTCGGGCGCGATCATCGCGCCGAAATCCGCACGAGCGAGCGCGACGACCGCGCCGCCGACGCCGGCGTGGTCGGCCTTGCGATACACGTGGCCCGCGATCGACGCGGGCGTTCCGGCGGGACCGCTGCGTCGCACGCCACCCGCACCCGCACCGCCACTGGCCGAGCCACTCGCCGCGCTCGCCGCCGTGTCGTCGTCGGAGCCGCCGCAGCGCTTCCACCCGACGATGACGAGCACGGCCAGCGCCGCGACGACGGCGATCCCCACCAGGTTGCGGCGCATGCCGCGAGCCTACTACTCGCGGCGCCAGCGCTCGACGTGCGACGGCTCCGGATGCGGCCACTGGCACGGCGAAAACGCGAGCGGCGGCACCGGATCGGTGACCACCAGCTCGAGCGTATCGTCGGCGCAGCGCGTGATCGCGACCGGTACACTCGACGTGCACCGCGCAGCACCGCGCATGTACCAGCGGTGCACGTGGCCGGTGAGGCCATCGCCGATGTCGATCACGCGCGGCCCCAGCTCGAAGCCGCTCGCGATCGGCACGTCCTCGAACAGCGGATAGATCTCGTAGCCCTCGAGGCCTTCGATGATGTTCCAGCGCTTGCCATCGACGGCGTACAGGCCGCGCAGATCCTGGTCGCACGTCGTGATCGGCTCGCGCCGGTGACACGCCACCAACGCGAGCAACGCGAGCGCTCTCACGCCAGCGCCTGGGCCTTGAGCGCTTCTGCCTGATCGTGCGCGCGCAGCGCGTCGATGATGTCGTCCAGGTTGCCGTCCATGATCGCCGGCAGGTTGTGCTTGGTCAGGCCGATGCGGTGATCCGTGACGCGGTCCTGCGGAAAGTTGTACGTGCGGATCTTGTCGCCGCGCGCGCCCGAGCCGACCTGCTGCTTGCGCGCCGCCGCCTCCGCCGCCGCCTGCTTGCTGCGCTCGGCCTCGAGCATCTTCGTGCGCAGGATCTTCATCGCCTTGCTGCGGTTCTTGATCTGGCTGCGCTCGTCCTGGCACGCGACGACGATGCCCGTCGGAAGGTGCGTGATGCGCACCGCGGAGTCCGTCGTGTTGACGTGCTGGCCGCCGGCGCCGCTCGAGCGATACGTGTCGATCTTGAGGTCCTTCTCCTCGACCTTCACGTCGACTTCTTCGGCCTCGGGCAGCACCGCGACGTTCGCCTGCGACGTGTGGATGCGGCCCGCTGCCTCGGTCGCCGGCACGCGCTGCACGCGGTGGCCGCCCGACTCGAACTTCATCTTCGAGTAGACGTCCTTGCCCGCGACGAGCAGGACGATTTCCTTGTAGCCGCCGGCGGTGCCCTCCGACAGATACATCACCTCGACCTTCCAGCCCTCGCGCTCGGCGAACCGCATGTACATGCGGAACAGATCGCCTGCGAACAACGCCGACTCGTCGCCGCCTTCGCCCGCACGGATCTCGACGATCGTGTTCTTCGCGTCGAGCGGATCCTTCGGCAGCAGGAGGAGCTTGATCGCCTGCTCGGCGGCGCCGCGCTGCTCCTCGAGCCTTCGCAGCTCCTCCTTCGCGAGGTCACGCAGCTCGGCATCCGACTCGGCCTCTGCCATCTGCTTCGCGTCGGCGTGGTCCGCCAGCAGCTTCTGATACTTCTGCCACGCCTCGACGAGCGGCCCGAGCTCCGCGTGCTCGCGCGACAGCTTCATGAACTCGGCGCGCTTCGCGATGACGTCCGGCGTACCGAGGAGTGCAGCGACTTCCTCGTGGCGACGCTCGAGCGCCGCCATCTTGTCCTTGAAGTTCTGGGCGTCGAACATGTGGACCGCCCGGCGCGATCAGTCGATCAGGACTTCTTCGCGTACTTCTTGTTGAACCGATCGATACGGCCTGCCGTATCCATCAGCTTCTGCTTGCCCGTGAAGAACGGGTGGCAGTTGGAACAGATATCGATTCCGAAGTCGCCGCGCGTCGAGAACGTGTCGTGCACGGTTCCACACGCGCACGTGATCCGAGCGGGACGATAATGCGGGTGACCGGCGGTGTCTTTCATGGGACCCGCATGTATAGGGATTGCCAGAGCCAAAATCAAGTCAGCTAAGTGCTGATAAGCTCAGGCCTTACCACCCAATCGGGCGGGGGCACGGTCCGGGTAGAGGGGCAGGATCTCGTGTCCGATGCGCAGGTCGTGGATGTTTCGGTACCGCGCAGCGAGGTCGAGCGACACGTAGACCTTGTTCGAATCGAACACGCCAAAGCTCGTCGAGACCACCATCTGCTCGTCGCCGACGACCTCGAACCCCTCGGGGATGACGTCGTGCCCGTAGATGCTGCACGTCCCGTTCGTCGCTCGGAGAAACCGGCGCGCCTCCGCCTCGGTCGCCGATCGAGCCCACAGGACCTTGCCGACCACGGGCGTATCGAGCACGTCGAGCGGGCTCGCATAGTTGGCGCCCGACAGATCCGCCGCCTCGAGGTCAGCAACGGATTCGATCTGCGCCGCCGGCGCACCGTGCGTGAACACCGCGCCGCACTTGCTGACCGCGGCGAGCGCGAACGTGTGGATGATGCCGCGCATCCGCGCGGTCCCCGACGGCCCGAGGATCTGCTCGAGCAGCGCGACCTCGTCGGCCGCGAACTTCGCCGTGTGCGGCCCGCCGATGTGTCCGTGCTCGTGGTTGCCGAGCAACGCGTGCACGCGCCCCGGATACTGCGCCGCCAGCCCGGCGTACGCGATCATCACCTCGCCGCTCGCATCCCGGTAGTACTCGCCGAGGAAGTCCGGCCAGTCCTCGGGATCGATGTGCGGTCCGTGGATCAGGTCGCCGGTGAACAGCAGATGCGCGTCGCCGTGATGGCGAAGCAACGCGTCCTCGAAGATCGTGACCATGCGCTGGAAATCGCGCATGCACCCCTGGAGATCCGTGCACACGAGGAGCCGACCGTGGTCGGGTAATCGCAGCACACGAGCCATCCGGATATCCACGCTATCAGCTCGTCGGGGACGTGTCCCGGCACCGGGAACGAAACCCGATGTGGGATGCTCCGCGCGTGAGACGTGTGCGAGCGATCGTGACCGGGCGTGTGCAAGGTGTGTCTTATCGTGCGTCGACGGCATCCGCCGCACGCCGGTTGGGCGTGGTCGGCTGGGTCCGCAACCGCAGCGACGGCTCCGTCGAGCTCGAGGCCGAGGGGACCGAACAGCAGGTCTCCGCGCTCCTCGAGTGGTGCAAGGAAGGTCCACCCGCGGCACGCGTCGCCGGTGTCGCTGTCGAGGAGCTCGCGGCGAGCGGCGCCGACAAGGCGTTCAGCGTGCGCAGCTGATCGGTCATCGGCTACACCGTCGCCGGGTCCGCGCCGGCCCATCGTTTGGCGGCCGGTCGTTCGTTGCCGTCGCGATCGAAAGACACGCGCCGACCTCCAGGTCCGTTCGCCTCTTCGTGGAGCCGTCGCGCTCGATCGACACGTCCATGGCGATCGCGCCGAGCCTCCAGGTTCGCTTCGCCTCTTCGTGGAGCCGTCGCGATCGATCGACACGTCCATGGCCATCGCGCAGACCTCGAGGTTCGCTTCGCCTTCCTTGAGCCGTCGCGATCGATGGACACGTCCATGGCCATGGCGCCGACCTCCAGGTTCGCGTCGCCTCTTCGTTGAACCGTCGCGATGGATAGACACGTCCATGGCCATCGCGCCGACCTCCAGATCGCTTGTTCGAGCCGGCCTGCGTTGAGCAGTGGCCGCGGACAGGCGCGCCATTGCGGTTCGCTCATGCTGTCGACCGCATCGTGTCGGAGGTGCCGATACGCGTCCGTCTGGATCGAACCACCATGGCGAGCGCGTGCCTTCGTGTCGCAACGACCCTCCGGACGCAGAACGCGAGCGCTCGCAGAGGCTCCGGACGGTGGTTCCGCAGCGCGTGCGTCGTGCCGATGGCGACCCTCCCGGCGTAGAGCGCGAGCGCTCGCAGAGGGCTCCGGACGGTGGGTTCGCAGTGCGTGCGTCGTGCCGATCGCGACCGCCCTGCCGAACGCGAACGCTTGCCGAGGGCTCGCGGATCGCCGTCGGCATTCCAGAAGATGTTTCGCAACATGGCGTCCACGGCGCGCCTTCTCACGACCGGCTTCCCGGCGCATCCCAACAGCGGGGTCGGCGCGCAGGTCCCGACGCGAACAACCTGGCCGCGCTGTTCGCGGCGGGGCGACGGTGGGAGCGGCGACGATCATCGCGGCGGCGTGCACACCCCCGCAGCCGGCATCCGCTGACGGTCTCCGGCTCCCAGTACCGCAGTTCGATATCCGGTCATTCACCTGGTTTTGCCCCGCCGCGGGGCAGCAGACTGACCAGTTTCGATATCCACTCACGCACCGCTGGGCTGCTCATCTCCCAGCCATCGGTCCCACGTGGGACCGAACCATCCTCACGCGACATGAGCAAATCTTCGTCGGTAACGCGCGTGAATATCAGGTCCGGCGCGAGCCCTGTGATGATGAGCTTTCCCCGGTGCAGCAGCATGTGGTGCGGAAAGCATAGCGTGGTCACATTCTCTTTCTCGTGACTACCACCATGACATTGGAAGTCGAGGTGATGCGCCGCTACAAATCGCGCATTCCGGCATCCGGGCAGCGATGGTGATCGCGGGCGAGCACCTGCCGGCGGACGTTCGCCGGGATCGATGTCGTCGTACGCGCCGGTGGCTCGCCATCGAGATCGCCGATGAACGTGCAGTCGCACAGGACGAGCGCGGCGGTCGCTTCATCGACATCGACCTCGATGCCCGACCCATCCTGCTGCGCCCGCTTGCACTCGCGGCACACGGTGAACGCGACCTGCGCGGGTGGCTTCGTCGAACACCCATCGGAGCCGTGTAGAAGCGCGAGACACGCGGCATCGAGCGTCTGATAGGGCTCCAACCGCTCACCGGTTTCGGCATCGAGATGTTTGCGGGCCTGACGGAACAGCGCGTGGGTAGAGGGTGGCGCTTTGATCACCAGGTTCTCGAGCTCGAGCTCGGGGATGCGATCGTCGTCGGGAAGGTCGCCCGCGCGATGGCCCGAGACGAGCTGTTCGACCTGGCGGAGGTTCTTGCCGGCCGCGGCGTCGAGCCACGCCTGTTCGGTCTCTGGCGTCGCGACGCGGGTCAGCTCGCGGACGGCCGAATGGTGCAGATCGCCGGCCTGCAAGCGCGCCGCGATCGCGGGCAGCGCCGGAAGCGCGTGTGCCACGCGAAGACGTTCGAGCGCGGTGTGTGGCCCGTAGCCGAGCTCGGCTTCCATGTACGCGAGCATCGTGGTGTAGCCGTAGGCCTCCCAGATCCCGAGCTCCTCCGCGAGGAGCAGCTCGCGCGCCTCGGCCGCGTCGTTGGCGGCGCGTTGCCGCGCCCAGCGGACGAGACGCTCGTGCAGGCGACGACACTCGTCGAGCCTGCCAGCTCGACCCTCCAGCACAGGATTGTCCATGTTCATGAGTCGCTTATAGCACTGCATATTTCGACTCCATGGAATGCTCTCTAGTCGACGATTCGTGCCTCGTCGGCGCGAACCGACCTTCACCGCCGCTCGCGCGCGCAGACGGCAGGACAGCGCATCTCCGACGAGGATTGGGTGGATCAGTCGGTTGCCTCTCGACAATGCTGCCAACACTCGTCAAGTAATCAATTGTAAAACAACGTCATATTCGAAACTGCAGATCATGCGTGCAGTAGCGGTATTGGTTAGGGACGCTCCAGCGCCATGAAGAGCCATCGCCCTGTCCGGAGCCTCTGCGAGCGCACGCGCTCTACGTCGGGAGGGTGGAGGCGACGACGAAGCACGCGCTCGCGAGGTGGCGCCGCGTTCACGCGAGGCGGCCATCGCCGGGAAGCAGGGGCGGTGGCCCTTGCCGAAGCAAGCAGACGATCGACGTGTCTGTCGTGGTTGCGAGAGTCGGATGACGTGTCGACGGAAGGGGAGCGTGCTCGGCATCGCGCGGCGAACCACGGTGCTAGCGGTACGGCGTGTCGCTGTCGTAGTCGATCACCTCGGTCATCAGATGCGGATGGACCGGGATCGACGCGACGTCGTGGCAGTACCACTCGACGAGCCCGCAGCCGAGGCAGACGTAGACCTCGAGCATGCCGTGCCCGCTCTCGATCGCGATCTCGCTCGCGCCATCCGGCTGCCCTTTCCAGAACGAGGTGGTGTGGGTTGCAGCGTGCGTCAAGAACATCGGTGCCGAGAGCGTCTTGTTGGCGTCACCCCCGCGCTCGGTGCTGTGCTCGCGCGGAATCGCGTGGAGAAACTTCATGCCGTTGCAGTGACGACACGGCACCCGCGGCCGCCGCGGCTCGGGAATCGGAATGATGCCCAGCTTGGCCGCGCACGCCCAGCAGGCCTGCATGGCGAGTTGGTCGGGTCCGTGGATCGGAGCACTGCAGAGCGGGCACGTATCCATGCCCGCGAGCTTAACCGCTGACGAGACCGAGCAGCTCTTGTGCTTCCGGATCCGGCGGGCGGCAGACGACGCGATCGACGGTCGCCATCTTCGCGTGGATGACGTCGCAGACGGGTGTGAACGACGCCTTCTGGAAGGCGCGGAGCGAGGCCTGGTTGTCGGCGGCGATCAGCGCCCACGAGCGATAGGCGTCGGTCGCGCGCAGCTCCTTCGCGAGCCACTCGAGCATGACGGGCGCGACGGCGCGGCCGCGCGCGGCGGGCGCGACAAAGACCGAGTGGATGTACGCGTCGTACTTCGACATGCGCAGCGTGCGGCCGAGCTCGGGAGCCTCGATGGGTCCGCGGGCGGCCCAGGCGATGCCGGCGGGGCGGATGCCGAGGGTGGCGTAGACGGCGCGGTCGCCGCGTTTCCACTGCGCGCGCGAGGCGGCGTCGTCGAGTGCGAGCTGTTCGACGAGCTCGGCGCGATGCGCCTCGTCGAGGGCGTCGAAGTCGGCTTCGCTGAAGCCGCGCAACTCGAGGCCGACGGGCGGCGTGATGCCGCGCGTCCAGAGCTGGCCGCGGTAGAGGCAGTAGCGGTCGTACTGCGCCATGTTGGCCGCGGCGCTGCGGATGCGGGTCCAGGCGGCGCGGGCCTGAGCGGCGGCGACCGACGGGGTTTCGCGTGCGCGGCGTGCGCGGCGGGCGACGCTCGACATCGTCCGGCCGACGGACGCGGTGGTCGAGGTGCCCCAGATCTTGAGGGCGAGTGCGGGCTGCTTCGACGTGGGGAGCGTCGGCAGGTTGTACTCGCCGGCGCCGACGACCACGTCGAGTGCGATGCAGCCGCGCGCGCGGGCGGCGAGGGCCTCGGCGTGGAGGAGGCGTGCGGATGCGCGCTGGCCGGACTGCGGATCGACGGCCATCGCGAGGACGACCGCGCGATCGCCGTCGTCGACGACGAATGCCGCGGCGATGGCTTCGCCCTGCGCGTCGTCGAGGCGCGCGAGACGCACGCGCCCCTGCTTGCCGAGCTCGAGCGCGACTTCTTCGAGGAGGCCGACGGCTTCGGGGTCGGCGAGCGGCGATGGTTCGTCGCGCTCGGCCCACTCGAGGCGCGAGAGTCGCCGGAGTGCGGACATGCCTTTTCGAAATGCCGCGAGGTCGGCGCCGTTCGTCGCGACGACACCGGCGCCGTCGGTGGCTTCGCTCGGTGCAAGGGCGAGCGCGATCCGACTCGCGCCACCTGCCGATGGCGAGCTCTCGACGCTGTAGCCGGCGGGCGCGATGCGCTGCACGAGGTTCGCGCGGATGCGCGACGGATCGGCGAGCGGCTCGAGCTCGATCAGGTCCCAGCTCTCGTGCTCGTCGATCAGCTTGCGCGCGAACGCGGCGCCTGCGCGATCTTCCCAGCCGCTGCGGGCGAGCAGGTCGAGCGAGGGCGGACGCGGACCGGCGTCGCCGATCATGCGGAGCTCGCGCGTGTCGAGCAGCGCGACCTTGACGGTGCGCGCGTACAGCGGCGCGATGCACACGATGTCGCCCACGGCGGTGCCGGCCTTCGAGTCAGCTTCGGTCGCACGGCCGACGAGTACGTGCAATTCCGCATTCAGCGTGGCGTGGTAGGCGCTCCACCACGGCAGCAGCCAGTCGGGCCCGCGGAACAGTGCACCCGAGCCGTTGTTGGCGAGCGAGCGCCATTCGCTCTCGAGCGCACGTAGTGCCGCGAGGTCGCGGACCACGGAGACATCGATCGCCATGCGCTTCGCGAAGTTACCATGCCGGACCGGTTCCGCGGCAGGCACGCCGTTGCCATCGGCAACGTGGCCCGTTGCGCCTTGCGTCGTCTGGTCCCTGGTCGGGTCCAACATAGCGGGAAGTCGCGCCTGGATGCACGGGCGATGCCCGCGGCGGCACCGCGGTGTAGCACCCGATCGATCACGGGGCGAGCGAGGTCGGCGCGGGATCGACGACAACGAGTTGCGAGAAGCTCGGTCGCAGCTGCTCCACCAGACCGTTATTCACCGGGGTGCCGTGGGTGAACCGCACCTCGGCACTCGGACTTTCTCGGCCGGCGCGCAGGATCGCATCGAGGACGAACTCGGTCGCTTCGACCCGGCCACCGACTTCGATGATCAACCTCGGATCATGTCGTTCGAGTGCGACGACGACGGGGAGGAGCATCGGGACGACGAAGCGATAGCTGAGCCGGCGCAGCGAGGATCGCTCGAACGCGAAGCGCCACGACTCGAAGTACGCGCGCTCGGGATTGACGACGAAGTCGAGCTGCTCGAGGCGCGCTGCGAGCTCGCTGCGGATCAGCGCGGCCGTCGCGCGCCCGGCGGTCGCCTCGACGCTGAGCACGCGCAGATGCTCGAACGCGCCGGCGTTCATGCGCGACGCGCCCCATTCGCGCAGCTGCGCGCCGCCCCACAGGACGCGGGTCGGCGTGTGATCGACGGCGCGACCGGCGATCACCTCGTAGCGCAGCGATGGCGCGCGGGTCTCCGCGATCAAGCCGAAGTCGGCGTGGGTCGCGACACGGCGCGCGGAGATCAGCGCGCCCGATGCGAGCAGCATCGCGTTCGACGTATCGATCGTCTCGACGGTCGACCACGCCGGATCGCGCGTGAGCGCCTCGGGGAGCGGCCGGCGATCGTCGACGGCGCAGCTCGCGAGAAAGCCGCGGCGCAGCTCGAACGAGCCCTTGAGATAGTCGACGAGCGGCCCGACGCAGCTCGCGCCGTGCCGCGCGATCAGGACGCGCTCGCGATCGGTCGGCGGCGTGCGGCTGGCGGCGCGCGCGAGCTGCAGCGCGATCAGCTCGCCGCGCGGATCGCCGCGATCCTGGAGGTAGTCGGCGTACACCGCGCGCGCCACGTCGGAGTCCGGATCGCGATACACCGCCGCGCGCAGCTCGCGCGCCTTGTCGTCATCGACGAACATCTCGGGCGGCTCGGGCGCGCGCGACGGAGCGCCGAGCTGCAGCTCGTAGCGCAGGAGGTCGAGGCTGTCGGGCGGGACGATGCGCGGGACGCGCGCCCACGCGGGCACCTCGCCGATGCTGTTGCAGCCGAGCCGCGGCAACAGGTGCGTGATGTCGGCGTCCATCTCGACGGCGTCGCCGCCGTGGAACGCGTGGTTCTCGACGTCCGGACCGTCGAGCACCGCCGCGACGACCGCGCGATTGCCTTCGACGGTGACGACGAACAGCGTCGACAGATCGTCGAGCAGGCCGAGCTGCGGCTGCGGAAACTCGCGCTCCGCGATCGGCCACGTGGCGCCGGGCGAGCGGGGGCGGCCGCCGCGCAACGCGCGCAGCGCCTCGGCCTCGACGTAGAGCAGTACGCTCGCCACCTCGAAAGCGTAGCGTGTCACCCTGAAACAGTTCTTCATCCCGCAGGAACACAGTGAAACCTGCACCTACGGGATCGAGCGCTAGCCTCGAGGCCATGCGCCGTATCGCCCTCGGCCTCGTCGCCTGGCTCGCGCTCGCCTGCCACCACGATCAACCGCCGCCGCAGTCGGAGCCCGGCAAGACGCCGCTGCCGTCCGCGTCGGGCACGCCGATCGGCTACCTGATCGAAGCTGCGGCGCCGCTCAACTTGCGCGACGAGCAGATCGTCCGGCTCCACGAGATCGACGACGCGCTGTCCGTGGATCTCGCGCGTATGGATGGCAAGACGGCCCACCACGCGAGCGCCGGTAGCGGGTCCGGATCGGCCGCGCCATCGACCGGCGGACGCGGGCGCGGCGGCGGGTTTCGCATGACCGGTGGACGCGGCGGTGGACGCCGCCGAGGCGGCATGGGCAACATTCCACCAGCGAGCGGTTCCGCGAGCGCAGCACCGGCAGCCGCCGGCCAGGATCGCGCGACGCGGGTGCGCGAGGCCATCCGCGATGCGTTCAGCGTCCTCGGGCCCGAACAGCAGCCCGCGGCGAAGAAGGTGCTCGCCGAGCACGACATCGATGTCGACGTCGATCACGACGACGAACCCGAAGGCGACAATCGACGTCAGCCCGGCGAGGACGAGCAGTAACCAGCGACTACTTCGCCCAGACAGCGACCTTCGCGCGGCCGCCACCGGGGAGGTTGCGGTACGTGAAGTCGATGAACTTGATGACGCGCTCGTCGCCCGGGAAGTCGATGATGCGCGAGCGATCCATCTCCTTGAAGTAGTGCTTCAAGGTCGGGTGCCACTCGGGTCCCTTGCCGAACTTGATGCCGAAGTCGATCATCTCGAGGTCGCTATCGAGGACGACGATCGCGATCTTCTCGAACTTGCCCTTGTACGGACCGACGGTGATGCGGTCCTTGTCGACCTTGCCGTTGACCATGCGCTCGCCGAGGAGCGTCCAGCCGTTCGGGTCCCACTTGAACGTGGTGCCCGGAGCCGCGACGGTCTTGAATCCCCAGACTTCGACCTTGGCAGCGCCGCCGCCGGGGACGTTCTTGTACTTGAGGTTGATCGTCTTGATCACGCGGTCGTCGCCCGGCAGGTCGATCACGCGCGTCCGCGTGTTCTCGCGGAAGTAGTGGTGCACGCCGGCCGGCTGCCACTTCTCGCCGTTGCCGAAGGTGACCTCGAACTCGAGCAGCTCGAGCTCGCTCTTCTCGACGACGAGCGTCAGCTTCGAGAACTTGCCCTCGTAGCGGCCGACGTCGATGCGATCGCGATCGACGCGACCGTTGACGGTGCGCTCGCCGAGCTTCGTCCAACCTTTGGAGTCCCAATCGGCGTGCGCGACGCCGACCCCGATAAACAACGAACACAAGACAGTCAGGAGCGTGGTGATTCGCATGGCCTCAGAGACTATCGAGGCGCCCGAAACGTTCAAAGCTACCGGCACGTTGCGTAGTGTTTACGTGGGGCGGATTGCCCCGTTCACGCGCTGCAGCACGCGCGCGTAGAAGCCGTCCGTGTCGTGCGTGTCGGGCGCGACCGTAAATGCGACTCCGTCGCCGAGCTGCGCGGCGCGACTGCCGAGCACCTCCGGCATCGCAACGCTCGTGAGGTCCGCGTGACTCGCGAGGACCGCGTCGACGACCTCGCCGTTCTCCGCACGGAGCAGCGTGCACGTGCCGTAGACGAGGCGACCGCCGGGCGCGAGCAGCGTCGCCGCGCCTGCCAGGATCTCGCGCTGGCGCGCGGCGAACGTCGCGATGTCGGCTTCGCGCAGCCGCCAGCGCGCCTCGGGGTTACGGCGCAGTGCACCGATGCCCGAGCACGGCGCGTCGACGAACACGACGTCGGCTTTGCCGCGCAGCGCATCGAGCGCCGGCGGCCACACACCCGCTTCGAGATGCAGCGTCTGTGCATTCGACACGGTCGCGCGTCGCGCGCGTCGCTTGAGCTCGTCGAGCTTCTTCGCATCGACATCGGAGGCGACGATGCGTCCGCGGTTGCCGAGCTGCGCGGCGATCGCGAGCGTCTTGCCACCGGCACCGGCACACAGATCGATCACGAGCGGCTTCGGATTCTCGAGCGCGGCCGTCGCGAGCTCGGCGAGCAGCTGGCTGCCTTCGTCCTGCGCCTCCATCGCGCCGCGCTTGAACGCTTCGAGCCCGAACAGATTCGTGCGGCTCTCGACGACGAGCGCCGTCTCGCACCACGCGCCGGGACGCGTCGCGAGATCGGCGCGGCGCAGCTCGTCGGCCAGCGCCGCGCGATCGGCGATCAGCGTGTTCGCACGCACCGTCATCGGCGCGCGGCGATTCAGCGCGAGCGCGAGTGGCTCTGCGCGGTCGCCCCATTCAGCGACGAAGCGTGCGGCGAGCCAGTCGGGCAGGGACGCGGCGAGCGCGATCCGCGCGGCCGGTTTGCGCTCCGCGGCGATCGCATCGTCGATCGACGCGACCGCCGACCAGTCCAGCTCGCGCTCGACCTGCGCGGCGCGCGCCGGCTCGACGAGCCCCTCGAGCACGAGCAGTGCGAGCAGCCGCTCGAGATCGCGGGGCGGCTTCGTCGTCTTGCGTCCGCGTGCGATCGCCGCATCGACGCGCCGGAGGTGCCGCACGAGGCCGTACAGCGTCTCGCCGATGAACCGCCGGTCGTGCGCACCGATCCAGGTCTCCTTGCGGAACGTCGTCGCGAGCCGATCCGTGACGAAGCCCCAGTCCATGCGCGTGCGCTGCCACAGCTCGAGCACGAGCGCGCGCAGGCGACCGCCGTCGACGACGGTCGCTGCGAGCTTGCGGTCCGTGATCCGGTCGAGGTCAGCCACTACTTCTTCGGCGGCGGCGTCGGCGTCTTCTTGGGCGGTGGCGTGCCCTTGCCGGCGTTGCCGCCGATCGCTTCGAGCTCTTCCTTGATCCGCTTCGCGCCGGCCGCGTCCTTGCCCTTGTTGATGTCGAGGTACCGCTGGAACGCGCCGATCGCTTTGTCGTTCTCGTGGTTCAGCTTGTACATGTAGCCGAGGTCGTACCAGGCGTCGGCGTTGCCCGGGTCGAGCTGCGTCGCCTTCTCGTACTCGGGGATGGCCTTGTCTGGATCTTCCTTGCGCCGATACACGACGGCGAGGTTGAAGTGGAAGCTCGGATCGTTCGGCGACAGCTCGATCGCCTTGGTGAACTCCTTGATCGCGTCGTCTTCACGCTTCGCGACGCGATACGCGACGCCGAGGTTGTTGTGGTGGTTCGCGTTCCCGGCGTCGTTCTTGACGGCGATCTCGAGGTGCATGATCGCGGTCGGAATGTCGCCCTTCTGGCGGAGCACCGTGCCGAGGTTGCCGCGGATCTCGGCGTCCTTCGGATCGAGCTTGCACGCGGTGTCGAGCGCGGCGATCGCCTTGTCGACCTGCTTGTCGCGGTAATAGGCCATGCCGAGGTTGGCCCACAGGATCTTGTCCTTCTTGATCACCGCGGTCGCCTGCTCGTAGGCGTTCACCGCCTTCGCGAGGTCCTGCTTCGACTTGTACAGGTTGCCGAGCGACGCCCACGCCATCCCGTGCTTGGGATTCGCGGCGACCGCTTGCTCGAAGGCTTTGATCGCCTGCTCGGTCTTCCCCTGCTGCTTGTACGCCATGCCCTGCTTGTAATAGGCGTCCGCATCTTCGCCCCACGCGACCCGCGGAACCGCGAGGGCGACGAGGGCAGCAAACACGATCCAAACGGGCGCACGCATGGGTCCTCCTGGCGGTGAGCGTACCAGATGTGGCGAGGACCCCGCCGAAGGTTACGGATCGCGCTCAGTTCGACGCTGCAGCGGGCTCGGCGGCGGCAGCCTCGCCGATCTCGATCTCGGCGAGCGCCTCGCCGCTGGCGGCGACGTCCTGCGAGAGCTCCTCGAGCTGCTTGACGGCCGTCGAGCTGGCGGTCGCGGCGCGCGCAGCCTCGAGTCCGGTCGCGGCGAGCTGGAACTTCTCGAGCGCCGCGACGTGGTTGTGCATGCGGGCGACCAGGCGCTCGCGGTTCTTCGCGATGTGGTCGCGGTAGCGGCGCTGATCGTCGAGTGCGGCGCGTGCCGACTGGTACTGGGTCTTCGCCTCGCTGTCGGTCGTCGCGGCGATCTTGGTGTCGAGCTCGGTCATGCGCGCGGCGAGCTCCGCTTCGGTCGCGCCGGTCACCTTCACCTCGCTGCTCTTCACCGCGACCTCGAGCGTCTTCAGCACGCCGTCGCGCACCAGCTTCTGGCCGCCTTCATCGGCGAGCTCTTCCTTCGCGTGCGACCAGATCGTCACCGCGCGGTCGCACAGGCCCTTGACCTCGGCGTCGAGCGTCGACGGCAGGCGGCGGATCGCGGACTGGACGGGATCCACGGCAACCCGGATGTGACGCGGAACCATCGCGAGGATGCCGACCATGCCCATCGCAGCGGCGCCGGCGGCGTCCGCGATCCAGGTCGGCCACGTCTGCGTCTCGCGTGCGCTCGCGATCCGGAGGGCACACCACATCGCGACGAGCCCGGTGAGGATCGTGAAGCCGACGCCGAGCGCTCCGCGCACGCCGCGCGGGCCGCCCGGTACGAGGCCGAGCGCGAGCAGCGACGTCGCGATCACGTAGCCGACGGCCGAGGGCAGGCCGGTCGTCCAGCCCATCTTCGCCATCGCGAGGAGCGGAACGATCGCGAGGAGTGCTGCGGCGAGACGCGTCTTGGTGAACCCGTACGCCCACGCCGCACCGATCGCGATGCCGGCGATGCCGCCGATCAGCGGCGCCATCGTGGTGCAGGGCTCGAAGGCGAGACCGACGAGAATCGCTCCGCCGACCATCCCGGCGGCTGCGCGATGAAACGACGCGTGATCGACGAACCGGATGTCCATTGTCCTCTCAACGCGTGTCGCCACGTCGGCGATCTACGAAGGCGCAGAATCGCGAGTGACGCAACGTGGCGAAACCAAGGCACGATCGCCGCGCGATCCGTGCAGATTCGTACCCAAGGTCCAAGCTGGTTCGAGCGTCGCCTGGGCCCTCGGCACCCCGCATTGGAGACAACCTCCCCAATGGTCACGTGTTTGGAGGCACAGGATACTTTCTGCATGCGGTCCGCTTGGCTGCTGGGGCTGTTGCTCTGCGCGTGCAATTTTGGTGGTCCTCGCGAGGCTCCCGGAGATGGCGCGGCGGGCGGCGACGATGGCAGCACGACAGGCGACGACGGCAACACGACGTGCTCGACCGTCGCGAGTCAGTTCGACAGCTGCGCGGTCCATCCGACGCAGCCGATGTCGATCAGCGCGAACCGCATGTACAACACCGACACGCACGAGCTGTCCGACTTCCCGAGCGGGAACAACAAGGTCACGCTCGCCGCGGATCAGCAGAAAGACATCGCGGGCAAGGCCGGCACGATCAACGTGATCCTCGCGACAGCGTTCTCGATCGCCGGCACCCGGACGCTGCGCGTGTTCGGCTCCAAGTCGTTCGGCGTCTACGCGAGCGACTCGATCAACGTCTCCGGCCTGCTCGACGCGAGCAGCGACACCGGGCTCCTCGGCGCCGGTGCACGCGATGCCGCGACGTGCGGCGCAGCGACGCCCGCGAAGCCGCAGGACCACGACGAAGGCGGTGGCGGCGGCGCGCCCGGCGGCGGCGGTGGCGCGTTCCACGGCAAGGGCGGCAAGGGCCAGGACAGCGACTCCAACGAGGCGCCGGTCAACGGCGTGCCCGGCGGAACCGCGATCGCGCTGCCGCTCGGCCCGCGCGGCGGCTGCGCCGGTGGTGCCGGCGGCTCGACGAACGCCGTCACCGGTGCGGGCGGCGCAGGCGGCCGCGGCGGCGGCGCGATCTACCTCGTCTCCGCGGGGCCGATCACGATTCCCGGCACGCTCCACGCGGGTGGTGGCGGTGGCGGCGGTGGGCGCGCGACCGACGGTGGCGGTGGCGGCGGTGGCTCCGGCGGAATGATCCTCGTCGAGTCGACCAACGTGAACATCACAGGGATTCTTGCGGCGAATGGCGGTGGTGGCGGTGGTGGCGCCGGAGGGACCAGCAGCGGCAGTGTCGCCGAGGATGCGCACCCCGACGCGACGGCGGCTGCCGGCGGGCCGAAAGGAGGAGTCGGCGGCGATGGTGCACCGGGTGCCGCGGCGGCCGTCGTCGACGGCCACGACAACCTCGCACCGCGGCCCACCGCAGCGGGCGGCGGGGGTGGTGGGGGCGCCGGCTATACGATCGTGAACTGTCCGAACCCGAACCTCACCAATGGAACGTTCTCGCCGGCGCTGACACCATTCCCGTAGCTCACGTCTCGTTGCGTAGCGCCTGGATCGGATCGACGCGCGCCGCTCGAACGGCCGGGTACATGCCGAAGAACACGCCGACGACGAGCGCGGCGCCCGCGGCGACCACCGCCTGTTCGGCGGAGATCGAGAGCACCCAGCCGAGCCGCTCGCGGAACAGATAGGCACCGAGCTGACCGATCGCGATACCGAACGCGCCGCCGATGCCGGTCAGCATGATCGCCTCGGCGACGAACTGCAGCTGGATCGCCGACGGCGTCGCGCCGACCGACGAGCGCAGCCCGATCTCGGGGACCCGTTGCGACACCGACGCGAGCATCACGTTCATCACGCCGATGCCGCCGACGAGCATCGACGTCGCGGCGAGGATCAGCAGCAGCAAACGCAGCGTCTTGCTCGTCTTGATCCGCGCCTGCAGCAGCTCCTCGGGATGCCGGATGTTGAAGTCGTCGTCGGTGCCGGGTGCGATGTGGTGGCGATCGCGCAGCAGCGACGACAGCTGCTCGGTCGCCGGCTTGATCGCGTCGGCCGACGATGCCGAGCACAGGATGTCGTCGAGCCACGTCTGCTCCTTGCCGACGATCCGGCGCATCGCCGTCGTCCACGGCATCATCACCGTGTCGTCCTGATCCTGGCCGGTCGCCGACTGCCCCTTCGGCTCGAGCAGCCCGATGACCTCGAAGCTGAAGCCCTGGATGTGCACGACCTCGCCGATCGGATCGTCGGGGCCGAACAGCTGCTGGCGCACGGTCTCGCCGATCACCACGACGCGATCCGCGTTGAACGTCTGGTCCTCGTCGAAGAAGCGGCCACGCGCGAGGTCCCAGCGCTTGATGCGCTGGTACGACGGCGCGACACCTCGCCAGCGCGCGCGCCAGTTGTGGTCCTGGTAGACGACCAGAAAGCCACCGTCGACATTCTCCGAGCACTCGGCGAGCTGCGGTACCTCGGCGCGGATCGCGTCGGCGTCGTGCGCGGTCAGCGTCGTCATGCCGTGCGTCCCGGTGCGCACGCCCTGCACGTTGCGCGAGCCAGCCTCGATCCACACCAGGTTGTCGCCGAGCTTCTCGAGCTCCTGCTCCGACGCCTCGACGCTCGCGGCGCCGAGCGCACTCACGATCATGACGATCGCGACGGCGACACCGACGCCGAGGATCGCGAGCGCGCTGCGCGCCTTGTTCCGCGCGAGCGCGCGGAGCGGCTCGACCGTGGTCAGGCGTAGGGCGACGCGGAGGCGCACGCGCCGAGTCTGACACGCCTACGACAGCGGATCTCGGCTCGGCCGACCGATGAAGTAGCCCTGCAACAGGTCGCAGCCGAGCTCGATCAAGCAGTCGCGCTCGTCGCGCGTCTCGAGGCCCTCGCCGACGACGAGCGTGCCGACCTCGTGACACAGCCGGCACAGCGCCCCGATCGTGCGCTGCTTGAGTGCGCTCTCGTGGACGTCACGCACGAGGGACATGTCGATCTTGACGACCTCCGGCATCAGCTCCGTGAAGCTCGTCAGGCCGGAGTAACCCGCGCCGATATCGTCGACGGCGAGCCGGAAGCCGAGCTTGCGCAGCCGCGCGATCCGCTCGGTCAGCACCGCGGAGTTCTCGATCGGCGCGCGCTCGGTGATCTCGAGGATCACGCGCGAAGCGATCCGCGTGAGCGGGGCCGTGCGCTCGACGAGCTCGGCGTCGTGGAGGTCCTCGGGGTGCAGGTTGACGAACAGCGTCGGTGCGGCGTCGCCGCTGCGGTCCGCGAACGCCGCTGCCGACAGCGCGCGGATCCGCCGGCCGATCAACGGCAGTCGTCCGAGCTGGGTCGCCGCATCCAGCAACGCGCCCGGGTTCGGCATCGACGTCTCGTTCGTGCGCATCAGCGCCTCGACGCCGAACACCTCCCCCGTCTTCGCGTGGACGATCGGCTGGAACGCCATCCACATCCGCTCGACCGCCTGCTCGAACCGCACCTCGAGGCCGGCGCGGTCGGCGGCACCGGCATGCGTGCCGCTGACGTTGAATGCCTCGCGCCGGATCCGCGCGAGCGCGTGTGCGCGTGCCGCATGCTCGACGTCCTTCACGAAGCCCGTCGTGTCGAGTGGCTTCGTGAGATAGCGGAACGCGCCGTACTCGACGGCCGCGGCGGCCGCCTGCAGCGACGGCTGGCCCGACATCAGCAGCACCGGGATGTCCAGGTCGACGCGGCGCACGGCGCGCAACAGGTCGAGGCCACCGCCGTCGGGCATCTGCACGTCGCTCACCACGACATCGAACGGATCCTTCTCGAGCGCGCTGATCGCCTTGAATCCGGTGTCGACATCGACGACCTCGAAGCCCGCGCGCCGCAGCATGCGGCTGACGGTCCGGCGCAGCTCGGGATCGTCGTCGGCGACCAGCACGCGGCGGCGCGGCTTGTCGCCGTTCGCCGCGGCACTCGCCACCACCGTGCCGCTACCCGCCGTCGGCTCGACGGTGCACACGCGCGCGATCGCCGCGCGCAGCTCGGCGGGCGTGAATGGCTTCGCGAGCAGATCGATCGGCACTCCACCGGCCGGCGTGAGCGCGGCGGCCGGGTACCCCGACATCTGCACGAACGCCATGTCGGGACGCACGTCGCGGAGCTGGCGGATCAGCTCGTCGCCGCGGCCGTCTGGAAGCACGACATCGAGCAGCGCGATGTCGATCGGCTCCTCGTGGTTCACGCAGATCCGGCGCGCCTCCTCGGCGCTTCCCGCCTCGAGCGGATGGGTCCCGGCATCGCGCAGGATGCGCGCGGTCGCGGCGCGCACGTCCGGCTGGTCATCGACGACGAGCACCCGCACCGGTGGCAGCGTCTTGGGCGCGATCGCCGGTCGCCGTTCCGCGACCTCGACGACGCGCTCGGTCGCCGGCAACACGATCCTGAACGTCGAGCCGTGGCCGACCTCGCTGTACACCGCGATCGCCCCGCCGGCCTGCGCGACGATGCCGTGGACGATCGACAGCCCCAGGCCGGTACCCCGACCGACCTCCTTCGTCGTGAAGAACGGATCGAAGATCTTGTCCCGCGTCTCGCGGTCGATGCCCGTCCCCGTGTCGGTCACGGCGAGCTCGACATACCGCCCCGGCCGCAGTGCGCGCACCGCCGCGCCCTCCTCGTCGAGGATCACCTCGCGCGTCTCGATCGTGAGCTTGCCTCCGTGCGGCATCGCATCCCGCGCGTTCACCGCGAGGTTCAGGAGGACCTGCTCGAGCTGCCCGGGATCGATCGTCACGCGCGGCAGATTTCCGCGATGCACCGCGATCGCCACCGGCTCGCCCACCAGCCGCCGCAGCATCGGCAGGAACCCGGCGACCAGGTCGTCGACGTCCACCGAGCGCGGCGCCGCAGCCGCAGGCCTGTTCATCGCCACCAGCTGCCGCGTGATCGCCGTCGCTCGCTCCGTCGCCCGCCGGATCTCCACCGCTTCATCATGCTTTTCGTCGCCGGCATCGAGCGACTCCTCGAGCAAGCACGCGTACGTCTGGATCACCGTCAACACGTTGTTGAAGTCGTGCGCCACACCGCCCGCGAGCCGGCCGAGCGCCTCCATCTTCTGCGCGTGCCGCAGCTGCTCCTCGGTCTTGCGCAACCCCTCCGCGCTCGCGATCCGGTCGCTCACGTCGACGATCTGCGCGAGCCGCACCCGCCGCCCCTCGATCGCGAAGTCGCTCGCGCGGATCTCGACGACGATCGTCGTCCCATCCTTCTTGTGGTGCCTCCATACCCTTCCATCGACGGCAAGACTCGCCGGCTCGCGCTCGAGCTGATAGCGCATCGCCGCGACATCCTCGGGCGGACGGATGTCGGCGATCGTCATCGCGAGAAACTCCTCGCGGCTATACCCGTAGTGCCGCACCGCCGCATCGTTCACCGCGATGAACTGCAGCGTCTGGACATCGAACGTCCACATCGGCTGCGGGCTGTGCTCGAACATCGAGCGATAGCGCTCCTCCGCCGCCGCGAGTCTTTGCTGCTTCGTCGCCAGATACGCCTCCCCGATCTGGCTCGCGATGATGTCGATGAACCGGTGCAGACCACGCGACGCGTCGAACACGCGCTGATGGCGCTCGACGTCCTGTTCGTGGAACCGCGCCAGATCCTCGCGCGCGATCTCCCGGTAGTTCCCGAGCATCTCGAACCACGCGCTGTAGCCGAGGCCTGCGTGCGCGTACTGCTCGCCCTGCGCCCGCAAAAACGCGAGAAACGGCTCCCACGCGTCCTCGAGAATCGCACGCCCCTGCACCGCGAGCGCCTCGCGATCCATCTGCTCGGCATCGGCCTTCGTCCGCCGCGCGATCAGCCCGCTCCACGCGGGCGACTTCGACAGCGACGTGCGAACGCGTTCCATGATCGACGCGCTGCGCGGCTCGTAGAACCGCCAGAAGGCCGCGAGCGCGGCCTTGTCTTCAGCGGTGAGTCGCAAAGGCACACCCCAGCTTAGATGTCCTCGTGATCGCGCCAGAAGCCCCTCACGACGCACTCACCGGCCTGCAACCGTGAGATGTGAACCGCCGTGTTTTGCGGCACCCCGCCTCCGCGACGAGGTCAGGGCGAAACTGCGTCGAGACTTCCGGGGGGAGGCTGCTTGCACTTCCCGGTGGCGTCGACCGCGGGTGGCACGCACTCGGAACCCGGCGACGTGTACACGATCAGCGACCCGATGCTCGCGGTCACGCCGGTGGCGACGATCCCGTAGTCGCCCGTCTGGCTCTCCTCGGCGTTCATCTCGAAGATCTCGGTGTACTTGTCGTGGATTTCGAGGCGGCACGTCAGCACGCCGATCCCGTTACCGTCGATCCGCCGCCGCATCGTCAGCTGCACGTGATCCGTCGGCTCGATCGTCGTCTTGATCGGCTGGCGCGTCGTTGCTGCACCGGGCAACTGCCGGAATTCGAGCTCGTCCACCCCATCGCCATCGCGGTCGCGTTGCAGCGCACACACGTTGCCAAAGGTCGTGCCGTCTCCGTCGACGAACACGGCGAGCTCGCTGTTCGCGGCCTGCCACTCGATCCCATCGATCTCCGCGACAGCGCCCACGCCGGCGCCCACGGCGGGTCGAATGATCGCCCAGGACGCGTCGCCTGCGATGTGCGCCGCATCGCCCCATTCGCTCAGCCCGGTGGCAGTCCACAGCTTCGTGTCGTCGACATCGAACCGATGGAGATGAGCGATCAGGTCGCCACCGAGGAACGGCCACAGGTCGCACGCGTCGCCGACGTGATCCGGGAACTGCAGCTTGTCCACCTCGGTCGTATCGGCCTGATCGGGATTGAACACCGTCGGGCAGTTGTCACAGCCGTCGAGGATTCCGTCGCCATCCTCGTCGTGCGGATACGTGCATGACGGCCCGGTGGGCGCGTCGTCGCCGCCGGACGGCGTCGTGCCACATGCCGCGGCCAGGACCGCCACGATGGCTGGTGCGGGCATGCGCGCCACGCCACTAGCGTACCCCACGGGCAACGACCGGGGCAGGCGAAGATCGCGGCGCCGAAACGAACAACGGCCCGCCGAAGCGGGCCGTTTACTACGTGGACAGCGTCGCGACTAGAACGTCAGGCGGAGGCCCAGCTGCACGTTGCGCGGCGACTGGTTCGCCGACACGTGGCCGAAGTTCTTGTTCGGCGTGACCGTCTGGTTGGTGTCGCCGCCGGCGTTCGGCGCCTGACCACCCAGGTTGATGCCCGTGAGCGGGTCGGTGAGGACCTTCGCGTGCTTCGCATCGTTGAGGTCGCCACCGACGATCGGGTTCGTGAAGTCGAACGTGTAGTTCTCGTCGACCGCGAGCTCGTCCTGCTGGTTGAACAGGTTGAACACGTTCACGAACGCCTCGACGGTCGTCGTCTTGTTGATCCGGCGACCGTAGCTCAGGTGCACGTCCATCTGCGACGTCACCGGCGAGCGACCGAGCACACCGCGCGGGAGGATGTACGTCTCACCCGTGCCGTAGCCCGGGTGCGGCGACGCACCGAGCACGTTGTGGGCAAGACCCGACTGCGCGCGGAGGCTGGCGCCGGTGGTCAGGAGGCCCGCCTTCTTCAGGTCGAACTGGTAGAAACCGTCGACCTTGAAGTTGTGCGGACGATCGAGACCGAGCGGGCCGTAGCGGTTCGCCATCAGGTCCGGGAGGTCGTACAGCGACGTGATGTTCGGGTCGAGCTGGCCGGTCTCCGTCGAGAACAAGCCCGGGTAGTTACCCTTCGACATCGAGTAGGTGTACGAGGCGACGAGGAGCGACGCCTTCGTCGGCCGCTGCTGCGCCGTCAGCTGGACGGCGTCGTAGTTGCGGACGGGCGGGTCGAAGTGCTTGACGTACGCCATGAACTCCGAGCGCTGCTGGAACAGCGCCGCGAGGTCACGCTTGTCCTTGTCGCAACCAGCGGTCGCGTCGTCGAAGCCCGTGCAACCACCCTGCATGAGCAGGTCCTGCGACTGCTTGTGCAGATCGTTCGCCGCGCTCTGGAAGTCGTCGCCCGGGTTCGCGATCAGGTAGTTGTTGCCGCCGTCGGTCGAGATGTCCTCGATGACCTTCGGCATCGAACGGTGGATGTAGGTGAGGCCGAACTTCAGGCCCGCCGACACCTCGTACTCGGTACCGAGGATGAGCTCCTGGGTGTACTGACCCTGGAGGCCCGGGGCGATCAGCGTGATGCCTTCACCCTGCGTGCCGCCGCCGGCCGTGTCCGTGCACTGCGCGAGGTTGTTCGTCAGGTTCGGCGTCGCGTAGTCGCCCACGCAGTTCGGATCGAACATGGGGTTGGAGCTCAGGCGCTGCCGGGCGTTGAGCGTGGTGAAGTTGATGATCTCGCCACCGAACCCGCGGACGTTGAGGTCCATCGGGACGTTCTCGTAGAAGCGGCCCCAGTGGCCGAAGATCTTCGACTTGCCTTCCTTGGTCGGGTCGTCTTTCCAGCACATTGGGATCCTAAGCTTAGAATTCCACGTGGACAAGTTGTCGC
>JADMIO011210294.1_pt1 | contig 78053 bp, 55 predicted proteins | sample 8958161 | NCBI WGS metagenome assembly JADMIO01 (sample SAMN16585339, study PRJNA669376) | soil metagenome | isolation source: Crop rotation soil | place: USA: Cullars Rotation, Alabama | collected 2011
CAATACCCAATACCCAATACCCAATACCCAATACCCAATACCCAATACCCAATACAATACCTATTACCTAATACCTGAGAGAGTTAGTATCTAATATTTCATAATTTAACTATATTTTTCAAAAAAACAGAAAGGGAAAAATTTGAAAGCATTCTATACTGCACTCATTGCATTATTAATTTTTGCAAATCAAAGTTACTCACAATTATATCAGGGTCCTGCAGCGGGTTCGGTTCCGTCAGGAGTAATGGTTAACACCGACAATTTTTCTGATTCATTTGAAGGCGATCCGCTCCCCGGTTATTTAATAAAGCAAAACAAAAATACTTATGTTCCTGACCTGTTGCCTGATTATTTTAACAAAATAAAAGCAACCGGACCTGAAGGTACAAACTTTGTCTATGACACTTCATCACCACAGGGTGAAACGGATTCTCCGTCACTGCTCTTAAATAATTTTGCAGGAGTTCCCAGAACAGCTTTCATACCGCCGGATGCAACAATAGCTTCGGGTCCGACGCATGTTATGGGTGGAGTCAATTCTGTATTCCGTATTTGGGACAAGCAGGGAAATGTGGTAAAAACTATTAATGGATCTAACTGGTGTGCATCAATGGGTTTAAGTATAGGAGCAAATCTTTCCGATCCGAAAATTATATACGATCATTATTCAAAGAGATGGGTGATGGCATGGATAACTCCTCCGATCGGTCCTTTTTCTTATGATGTCATTTCAGTATCTGACGATTCTATTCCGCTTGGCGTCTGGTACAATTATGCAATGCGCTCCGATCTTAACGGCTCAACTCCGTCAAATATCTGGAGAGACTATGAAGGTTTAGGTCTGGATGCAAGCGCGATCTATATTACCGGCAATGGTTTTAATTTTAATAATAATTTTGTCTATTCGAAATTAAGAATCATAAACAAAGCTATGCTGTACGCAAACACAGGCGGAGCTGTAAACTGGTTTGATATGTGGGATCTGAGAGATCCGTCAAATGGAGGGACTAATTTCGGTATACGTCCGTCGATAATTTACGGAACTTCAAGCGAATATTATTTTCTTTGTAATTCAAATTCAGGCGGCACATACGTTTCGTTGTACAAGCTTGTTAATCCACTGACTGCACCTTCAATGACCGGTGTTGCCGTTCCGGTGGTTACATATTCTTCGCCGCCAAACTCAGGTCAACTTGGTTCTCCCAACACAATCACCGCAGGAGGAACTTCAGCTTTCAGAATTGAACCGGTTTTCAGAAATGGTTTTTTATATGCCGTGCAGGCGGTCAGATATAATGGCAGCTATGCTGCTTTGAAATATTATAAGCTCAATGTTGCAACCAATACTGCCGATCAGGATATTACTTTCGGACAAGATGAATTTTTTTATTCTTATCCTGCACTTAGTGTTGACAAGAATCATAATGTACTGCTTTCATTTTCAAGATCTGCGCTCACTGAATACATCGGGGCATATTATACTACAAGACTTAATACTGATCCTCCGAATACATTCAGTCCAAGCAGTCCTCTTCAACCGGGCAAAGCACCTTATGTTAATACGGGCTCAAGTGACAGGTGGGGAGATTATATGGGATCATGGGTTGATCCGGTTAATAATGAAGACTTTTGGGTCATGACCGAGTATGCTGATGTCGGAAACAACTGGGGAGTATGGGTCGGTAATATCCGGATAAGTCCATATTCAACGGCAAGAATATTTGCAGATAAGGACAGTGTTCAGTTTGGAAATGTAGAGGTCGGAACAAACAGTGATACACAATCAGTAAAGATTGTAAACTTTGGAAGCACAACACTGACTATCAGTCAGATACAATCTTCAAATACAGAGTTCAGAATATTGAACACTCCGTCGCTTCCGTTGAATTTAAACTTCAGTGATTCTATTAAACTAAAGGTTTTGTTCAGTCCGACTTCCGCCGGGTTTAAAAGAGATTCAATAAGATTTACAAGTAATGATGCAACAAATCCGAATATGTATGTTGGAGTCAGAGCAAAAGGTTATATCATTAGTCCGGTTCAGGCAAATGTAGTTTACGGTACGACAGGAACTTTGTCAAATGCAGTATTACTTACAATAAATCCATTGACAGGAGCAGGAACTTCAGTAGGACCATCAGGTATGTCACAATTGAATGGTGCAAGCATTCGTCCATCCAACAATCAGATATATGCATGCATCAGCGGTTCGCCAGTTTCACAGCTTGTCCGTATTAATGCATCCGGCGGAGACGGCTATACTGTGCCCGCTCTTCCTTTCAGTAATGTACGTTCAATAGCTTTTGATCTTGATGATGCTCTATATTGTTCGTCGCCTGATGGAAAGCTATACAAATATAATGTTTCAACGCATGACACAAATTTTATCGGAACAACCGGTATAACAAATTTATATGGTCTGTCTGTAAATCCTTTGAACGGTAATCTTTGGGGAATCTCAGCAGCCGGCGCTGTCTATAAAATCAATAAGCAAAATGCTGTAACTCAAATTGTCGGAAGCACAGGAGTTTCACCAAATACATGTATTGCTTTTACAAAGCTCGGCAAGCTGTACGGAATATCCGGCATTGGCGCGACAGTCAACAAGCTGATCACGATTGATACCGCAACTGGTACCGGGACAGTCATTGGTACCAATACAGGATTTCAAGCGATCAACGGACTAACTATTTCTCCGGAGATCGTTGGTATTCAGAATATTTCAACTGCCGTCCCTGAGAAATTTGAACTATATCAGAATTATCCGAATCCATTTAATCCTTCTACTAAGATCAAATTTGCCATTCCCGCAAATTTGAAAAGCACAACTTCTGATGTAAAGCTTAAGGTTTATAATACACTTGGCAAGGAAGTAGCAACACTTGTAAATGAAAAGCTTTCACCTGGAATCTATGAGTACGAATGGGATGCGATATCATTTTCAAGTGGTGTTTATTTTTACCGAATGGAATTTGACGGGAATGTAGTTGATACGAAGAGGATGATATTGCTTAAGTAACGAGTAATGATTAATGATTAATGAATAATGAATTGTAGGATGGCATCGCGCTTTTGGATGTCATCCGTTATTTTTCAGGTAATAAAGAACCGAAGTAAATAAAATGAACTTGTGAAATGCGATATGAAAGGGACGGAACGATTATTAATTTATGGAGTTTGAAAGAAAGAATTAAAAAGTTATGAGGCACGTGGTCAGGGTTTTTCTTCCCTTAATAGTTATAATTGTTTTTGTTAATCTGTATTTCTCTCATTCTGACGGTCTTCAATCAGTTGGAAATTATCCAATATGGATGAAGGACTCCGCAGGCATTCAGACTCATCAGACTTCAGGACTGGCTTATGTTGGTGAAGTAAACGGCAGGAAAATATTTATTGCTGCAGATGATATTGGAAAGATGAACAGGCTCAGCATTGATGAAAGCACTAATCCTCCCCGCATTGAAATTTATCCCATTGAATATTCCGATGAAGTAAAAACTCTTTTCAGTAAGTTCAAGAAGACTGACATGGAGGAAATTTTTTATGACAAATCTACCAATAAAATTCTCCTTTCAATTGAAGGCCATGAATACAGTTCGTATGATCCGCAGATCTACAAGAAAAAGGAAGGCATCTATGAGATCACATTCAACAAAGACATTCTTACATTTGATACAATACAAACAATAAAAAGAATGAACCTCCCGCAGGGAATTTATTCTCATACATTTGACAATATTGGCTTCGAAGGTTTTAGTGCAACTGAAAATTATTTTTTTATCGGACTCGAAAATTATTCTTATGACGGTACTAACTTTTCAGACAGTACAATGATATATATTGTTAACAGGAAGACCAATGAGCTTAAAGCAATCAGTACACACGATCTTAAGATCAGCACCGTTTGCGGACTTTATGCTGAAGACGATTTCAATCTGTACGGCATCGACAGAAACAGGCTCAGCATGTTCTATATTAAATTCAACGAAGACCATACTGTGAACAGCTCAGAATCAAAGGAGATGGATCTCAGTATTCCTTTCCACAGAGATATAAATAAAATCCTCGGATTTGCTCCTGAGTCAATTACCTTTGACGCAAAAGGAAATATTTATGTAGCTATAGATCCATGGACCGATTTTTATAAACCTGACATTACAGAGAGAAAAAGAATTTCAACTGAAGAACTTAAAAACTTTTATGATGCGGTTCCGATAATGTATAAGTTTAAAAACCAGCTTAAGTAACTGTGAAACACTACCGTAAAGAACTTTGGTTTGATACAAAGAAACGAAGAGAGCTCATTAACATAACTCCCGTGATAGAAGAATGTATTGCTGAAAGTAAGATCGAGGAAGGTCTACTTCTGTGCAACGCTATGCACATCACTTCAAGTGTTTTCATAAACGACGATGAACCGGGATTGCATAATGATTTTGAGATCTGGCTTGAAGGACTTGCTCCGGAAAAACCATATTCAAGATATAAGCATAATTCCTTCGAAGACAATGCGGACGCACATCTTAAAAGAACTATAATGGGAAGGGAAGTTGTAGTTGCTGTAACCAAAGGAAAGCTTGACTTCGGTCCGTGGGAACAGATCTTCTACGGTGAGTTTGACGGCAAAAGAAAAAAAAGAGTTCTCGTAAAAATTATCGGTGAATGATCACTTATTGAGCTTTTGAACAGCAGAATCAAGAGACTTCTTGTCTAATGCTTTCGGATCCTTTTTGTTGTACTCAACATCAGTGGGAAGAGTAAACTCATCTGCTGCAAAAGTAGGACTTGTATTCAGAACCGTAGCAACTGCCAAAAGGTCTGTACTCTGGATCTTCAAAATATATTTCTTATTGTAAACAGATATCTTCATTCCGTTCCCAACATCGTAAATGTCGGTGTTATATCCGATAATGTTTTCGCTCCCGGTAATTTTCTTGTCACCTAAAAACTTTTCGAACTCCTTAAAATCAACAATGGTTTCGCCCGTGGTCTTGCGGCTGTTGTATTCTTGAAGGTCTGTCTTTGATGCAAACTTTTGTCCCGCAGCTTCAGTAATGTTGTAAACGTTGTTATCGAGAATATAGATCGTGTTCAAATTATTCATTCCCATAATATTTGTACTGATCTTCTGCTTGATCTTATTTCCGTTTCTAAGTATAGACATTTTTCCGGTCATCATTCCGGTAAGGTCATAATTAATTACAAATTGACCATCATCTTTCGATTCTGATGTATTTTCTTTTTTATCGGTTTCCGTCTTTCCCTGAGTGTCTGGCTTATTGTCCTTGCCGCATGAGCTGAAAATAAAAAGTACCAATAGAAGAGAGATTGTATAAATTGAATTGGTACGCCTTGAAAATACTGAGTTCATTTATCGTGTTTGTTTATTAAAATAAAACAGGATCTTACTGTAAATGTGAATGTAAGATCCTGTAAAAATTTATGTTCAAAATATTTTAATTGACAGCCTCTTTAGCGATAACTGCTTCACCTGCTTTTGGTGCTGCTGCTGAAACATGTGAATCAAGCTTTGCAACTATTGTTGCTTTTGGAACTGCACCGACTATCTGATCAGCAATCTTTCCGTCTTTGAAAATCAACAGAGTAGGGATGCTTCTGATACCATACTTTACCGAGACCTGCTGGTTATTATCAATGTCCAGCTTTCCTACTTTGATCCTGCCTTCGTATTCGCCGGCCAGCTCTTCAACCATCGGTGCGATCATCTTACATGGTCCGCACCATACTGCCCAGAAATCTATTAATACAGGTATTTCAGACTTCAAAACTTCCTGCTCAAAATTAGCATCTGTTATTTCGATTGATTTCATTTTTTTAATTATCCTTTCGATATTATAAGTTTTTATAAATTGTATTAGTTTAGTTTCAAGTTATTTTCTCCAACTATATTTTTCAAGTTTGAAATTAATTCCTTAGTAGCTTTTATTTTGTATTCTTTTGAAAGAAAAGCTCTCGAGTGAGCGGTGTTCTTAACATTAAAAAATAAGTTAGAAGTTCCTAAATGATTTTCTACGGCATTTTTTATTGAAATGATCTTCGAAACATCAGTATTCTTTTCACTGAGATGTAATACAAGATTCTTCGTAAACATTTCCAGAAAAGTGTCGATGCTGTAAATTTCATTGACCGTCAGTTTTATCTTATCACCATTTTCTTCAGGCATTCCGCGGACAATAACGAGGCTGTCATTGGTAAATAATTTCTGCTTCTCTTCAAATAGTCTTCCGAAAGCCACGCATTCACCCGAACCGTAAAAATCCACAAGATTAAATACAACAAACTTGTTGCCCTTCTTCGACAGTTTTATCTGAACATCATTGATGACACCGCACATTGTAGCAAGCTTTAACCTTGCAAAGTCTATCTCAGAAGGCTCCTCACCGAATGTCAGATTAATAAAGCTCTCGATATCTTTCTCATATTTTGAAAGCGGATGACCGGTGATGTAAAAACCAATTGCCGCTTTCTCACGGTTGTACTTTTCCGTCTCTGCAAACTCTTCGTAGTTCTGAATTATATAATCCTGATTAACGACTTTTGAATTATCCTTGCCGCCGAACAATCCCTCCTGACCGTTTGCTTCCTCGCTTGTACTGTATCTCTGTGCATACATTGTCGAGCGTTCGAGATTGAGAAATAATTTATTCCTGTTGTTATCAATAGCGTCGAAAGCTCCGGAGAATATCAGATTCTCAACAGCTTTTTTATTTACAAGTCGCAGGTCAACTTTCTTCAGGAAGTCAATGAATCCTGTGAATGTTCCCTTCTCTTCGCGCATATCAATAATATTCTGAGCAGCCTTCTCACCGACATTCTTGATAGCGCTGAGTCCGTAAAGTATTTCTCCGACATTATCACCTTTATCAGAATATCTTATTGCAAAATCCATCTGACTTTCATTGACGTCAGGAGCTCTCAAAGTAATTTTCATTTTCCTGCATTCGTTTGCAAGCTGCTGAAGTTCGAACTCATCTCCTTTTCTGCATGCCATTGAAACTGTCAGAAACTCAAGCGGGTAATGTGTCTTAAGATATGCTGAGTAAAACGCTAAGATGGAATACGCCACTCCGTGTGACTTGTTGAAACCGTAATCAGCGAAGTCCATTATTAAATTGAAGATCTCGGTTGCAATTTTCTTTGCAACACCATTCTTGACTGCTCCCGAAATAAATTTCTCTTTGATCTCGATCATCTTCTCCTTGATCTTCTTTCCCATTGCCTTCCTCATATTGTCCGCTTCGGCCAGCGAGAAACCTGCGATGTCGCGGGCAATCTGCATCACCTGTTCCTGGTAAACGATTATTCCGTAAGTTTCCTTCAGCGTATTCTCCATTTTCGGATGAAGATAGGTGATGGGTTTTCTTCCGAATCTTTTATCAATAAAATCCGGAATCAGTTTCATCGGACCCGGACGGTAAAGCGCGTTCATTGCCGCAAGATCATTAATGTTCTTTGGTTTCAGCTTGGCAAGATACTCACGCATTTTACTTTTTGAAAACTGGAAGATACCGATCGTTGAGCCGGTTGAAAAAAGTCCGTAGGTCTTTTCATCATCGAGCGGAATATTATCTAGAGTAATATTCTTTTTATATCTCTCGTTGATAAGTGCCAGAGCCTTTCCTAAAACTTTCAACTCTTTAAGACCGAGGAAGTCGATCTTTATCAGACCTGCGTCCTCAAGCTGATTCATGTCATATTGTGTACAGAAAACATTATCTTCGCCGGTAACTTTAGCGAGCGGAACATAATCGGTCACATTGCCCGGAGCTATCACAAGACCGGATGCGTGTATTGATGAATTCTTATTTAAGTTTTCAAGAACAAGACAATATTCGAAAAGCTTTCTCTTCTCTTCCTTCTGATAAGTATCACCTGTTTCAAAATATTTTTTGAATTCAACTTCTTCTTTAACACATTCGCTCAGCTTTTTTACTTTACCGAATATGATCGGAATTAACTTTGTCAGATCATTGATCTCTTGAAAAGGAAAATTCAAAACTCTTCCAACATCTTTGAGAACACCTCGCGGAGCGAGCTTATTAAATGTAACTATCTGCGCGACAGAATTTTCACCATACTTTTCCTTTGCATATTGAATTACTTCATCTCTGCGGTCATCCTGAAAATCAATGTCTATATCCGGCATTGAAATTCTTTCCGGATTAAGAAATCTTTCAAACAGCAGATCATACTCAAGCGGATTTACATTCGTGATACCGATAACATAACATACAAGACTTCCCGCAGCGCTTCCTCTTCCCGGTCCGACAAGTATACCTTTGCTCTTCGCATGTCTGATAAAATCTTCTACTATTAAAAAGTATCCTGAGAAGTTCATTCGCTTGATCACATCAAGCTCAAAGTTCAATCTGTCCTCGAGCTCTTTTGTTACTTCAGGAAATTTATCTTTTAAACCTTCCTTAGAAATTTTTTCAAGATAATCGTCAAATGTTTTTATCTCTTTATTTTTTACAGGTATCTGAAAGTTGGGCATGAAATTCTGCGATGTATCAAGATCGAGATTGCATTTCTCAGCAACCTCAAGTGTTGACTTGATCGCTTCAGGATAATCCTTGAACAGCCTGCACATTTCATCCGCTGATTTGAAATATATCTGGTCTGTGCCGTAGCGAAGGTTGGTCAGTATCTCAGTCGGATCATAACTGCGTCCGGCCTTTGCAGATTGCTTTGCGCTTATGTTGAGATAAATATTATGAGCAATTGCGTGTTCTCTTCTTATATAATGAACATCATTTGTGACGATCAGCTTCAGTCCGAATTTTTTTGCGAGCTTAGGCATTTCCTCCATCACTTTTCTCTCTGCAGCAATATTGTGATCCTGCAGCTCAAGATAAAAATCATCCCCAAAAATATCTTTATAAACACCCGTCATCTTTTCTGCGGTCTTAAGATCATCACGTGTAATGTAGCAGGAGATCACTCCACCAGCGCATGCTGATGTAGCGACAAGTCCTTCATGATACATCTTCAGAACTTCAAGATCTATACGTGGTTTGTAATAATATCCTTCGGTGTGTCCTATCGAAGTGAGCTTAATGAGATTTTTATAACCGGTTTCATTCTTTGCAAGAAGAATTAAGTGGGCATAATTTATATTTGTAGAGGTGAGCCCGTCGGAGTTTTCAAGGTTCTGCTCCTGAACTTCCTCAAGCGCCTTGACGTTTTTCTTTCCTTTGTCTAATCTGCTTCCTGACTGCGCTACATAAACTTCACAGCCGATAATGGGTTTTACTCCACGCGCTTTTGCTCTTTTATAAAACTCCATCACGCCGTACATTACACCGTGATCGGTCAGTGCAACAGCGGACATTTTATTTTCAACAGCAGCATCAACAAGCCCGCCTATTGTGGAGATCGCATCGAGAAGAGAGTAATGTGAGTGATTGTGCAGATGAATATATTCAGCCATCGTGTCTTTTGGATTAAGTGTGTTCTAATGATTTTGTTTGAAGAAAATAAAGGTTACAGTTAAAAGTAAAAAGTTAAAAGTTGAAACGTCAGAAGTCAAACGTCAGACGTGAGACGAAAGATGTAAGATGTTGTCTCCTTTAATTTTCTACTAATATTCAGATCTATCGTCTGACGTCTGACCTTTGACGTTTGACGTTTAGCCCCTTACATCGAGCGTCGACAGCATCTCGAGTAGCCATTCCCTCCCTATCACATTCATATTCTTATTCAGCTCTTTTTTCAGAACCAGCTTTTTGTAATCGTTATTCTCTCTAGCGTTAAGCAATAGGTTAATGTATTTCAGAAACATCATATATCTCTCATAATGAATGGACAAAATATTCTGCCGGCGTTTCAGATAATGTCGTGTTGAATCGATAAGAGATTGCAGAGCTTCAAACTCGTTTTGTTCATAGTAGATCTGCATCAGAGTTTCTTTTGATTTTAAATAATAATAAGAATTCTGATAATTAACATTGCTCAGTGATCCGATCGCTTTTTCATATTCTTTTTTCTTATGGCTGATCAGTGCGTTAACAAGACTCTTGCTGTCTTCTTTATATTCAGCTGAAAGTTTATAGTTATATTTACCAGTAAAGCTTTCAACCCACGCGACCTTATTCAGTCTCAGCCCGGCGATTGCTATGCTTATGAAATCTATATCCTGAAATACTTTCATCTCAGAATAAAAATTTCTCTTCTCGAAGGTTTGATATATTTCAAAGATCTTTTCGAGATACTTCTGTTCGCCGAGAGCAACTTTATTAAAACCGTAATTTATCAATGGGAAGTAAACCTGTTCAAGCTCTGACTGATTATATTTATTAATATTTTTTAAAACAAAGCTGTGCAGATCATTAAAGTATTTTTCACTCTTCGGAACAGTCATCATTTTCAGAATGAGATATTCTGAATAAATAACCGGGTGATCTTTCTTTATCTCGCTAAGATTCTGTTCGATATGAGTAATGATCTCATCGATGAATTTTATCTTTAAAGTAATATTTCCTAGAACATGATACTTTCGGCTCAGCAGAGAGTTGAAGAGATCGAGCTTAGCCGAAAGAAAAAAATTATCAATTGAATCCGACAACCTGATAAAATTACCGTCAAGATTTTTTTCAATATTCTTTCCTCCTGTAATGATGTGAGCGCGTTCAAAATCAATTCTGTTAAGATAGTATTCATAGTTCCGGTTGAACTCATCTTCAAATATTTTCGACATCTCTTTCGAGATAAGTTCAAAATTCTTCGAGAGATTTTTTTCAGAGAGCGATTCGAGAAGGACATTTTTTTGACTGAGTGGATCTTTTTCCTGTTTTATTACAGTGAGAAATGTTTCGCAGAGCTTTTTGAATTCTGAAAGTACGGATCTTAGTTTCGAATCGTCATATTTTTTTTCAGCTGAGAGATGTTGCCAGATATTTTCTTTGGTAATACTTTCCTGATCTGAGGCAGAGAGATGTCTTTCAAAAAATTCATAAAGTGAGACGAGATTTTTATTCTTATTGTAAAATGGTGAACGGACAAAATCTCCAAGTCTCCTAAGTTCCGGAGCCGAGAGTCCTTCCAGTAATACTGTTATTTTTAATTTTTGCATCTAAACATTTTCGCAGGGTTAATGAATTACTAATTCAACATAAAATATTTTTTTTACTTAAAGAACATAAAATATAATCTTAGATTTTAGATTTTTCATTTGACTTGGATAGTTTCACACTTTAAACCTCCAACTTCAGAGTCTCCTGCTTTAGCAGGGACTCTGAAGTAAAACTCAAATAGACAAAAGACTTATAAATGAAATTTGTCATCCGACGTCAGTGTCTCCCGATTTATCGGGATTCCACATAAAGATTTCACAAACTAAAAATGCCTCCAACGTCAGAGTCTCCTGCTTTAGCAGGGACTCTGACGTAAAGAATTCACAAAACAAAGAACTTACAAATTGAAATTACAAATTAGTTATGTATTTTTAGTTGAAATAAAAAGGAGGAGTTGATGGCAACAAGAGTTAGAGACTTTACACCTGAAAGAATTTACTTCATAACCTACACAATTTATAAATGGATAAAAGTGTTTACCAATGAAAAGTATTTTGATCTTGTGTATAAATGGTTTGACTACATGAAGGAACATTATGGAAATGAGATTAACGGTTATGTGATTATGCCGAATCATGTCCACTTATTATTATACATTTCTAAATACTCACCTGACGTACCTAAGTTAGTTCAAAACGCCAAGAGATTTCAGACATATGGGATAATTGATTATCTTGAAGAAGATCACCGGCAAGATTTAATTAAGATATTTTCTGAAGCTGCAGAAATCGAAAAGGGTGCAAAGCACAAAGTCTTCAAAGGAAGATTCGATTCGAAAGTAGTGGTGAATGCAGGGATGTTTGAAGAGAAGTTAAACTACATTCATAATAATCCTTGTAGTCCAAGGTGGAGACTGGTTGAAAGACCGGAAGATTATATACATTCAAGTGCTTCAAATTATATTAATGGAAATGGGATATATGCTGTGACGTTGATTCATTGACTAGGCGTCAGAGTCCCTGCTAAAGCAGGAGACTCTGACGGGGCTTAAAAGATTTGAAAAGTAAAATTGTAAATGGAAAATTTGAAGAGCTCACACAAGAATTAATGCTTCTGAAGAATCCTTCCTCCAACGTCAGAGTCTCCTGCTTTAGCAGGGACTCTGACGGGTTTAAAGGACAATTAAAATTCAGGACTTCAAATTTATATTAATTGGAAAATGGATGTCTGTCGTGAAGTTGATTCATTGACCTGTCGTCGGAGTCCCTGCTAAAGCAGGAGACTCTGACAGGGGTTAAAAAATTTGAAAAGTAAAATTGTAAATGGAAAATTTGAAGAGCTCACACAAGAATTAATGCTTCTGAAGAATCCTTCCTCCAACGTCAGAGTCTCCTGCTTTAGCAGGGACTCTGACGGGGTTTAAAGGACAATTAAAATTCAGGACTTCAAATTTATATTAATCGGAAAAGGGATGTCTGTCGTGAAGTTGATTCATTGACCTGTCGTCAGAGTCCCTGCTAAAGCAGGAGACTCTGACGGGGGTTAAATAAAGTTAAACATTACTTCGTTAGCAAAAATGTGCCACACTTCTCACTCGTAAATCCGTGAAAATCCGTTATATCTGTTTAATCAGTGTTCAAGGAAAAATCTACAAATCGCAATTTGTGTCCGAAAGATACTTACCAAAAACTGCATTTTAAGCCTGAAATCACAATCCTATTCGAACTTACTCTATTATATATACAAATATCCCTCCCGCAAACCGAAAAAGAAATCTTTGCTTTGAATTGTGATTAAAACATATTTTTGGTTAAAAATTTTAACGATGTATAAATCCGCCCTCACTTTTATTATGATCTGTTCAATTGCATTTATTGCATTTAATATAAATGATGATCCTAAGCATAAGATTATTTTGAACCCATTTAATGGAACTGCAACAGTTGATCGAAAAACTTTTGATGCTAACAATATCAGCACTTGGTACCTCAACAACGGAAACTTCAACAGAAACCCTTCGACACAAAATGCAGGATTTCAATGGCCGAAGGGAACAGGAAAGACAGCAAGGTATTCTTCAGGTTTATGGCTCGGTTGTGTTTCCGGAAATGACACACTAACTGTAGTTGCAGAATATGCTTATGATTATCTTCCCGGGTATGTCGATGATAACGGAGATCCACAAACAGATCCTTCTTACAGAATTTATAAAATCGATAAAGGAAATACTTCAAGTGATGACTATATAAACTGGCCGGTGAACCAGGGAGCTTATGTGACTTCCGAAGGAAAACCATATCAGATGGGTGAGCAGACAATGTTCTTTGTTTATACAGATGGTTTTCCTCACACAACAGGCCAGACAAGTTTAAGATCATTGAAGGCACAAATCATTCAGACAAACTGGGCTTACAAAAATTTTGAACCACCACAGGAATATCCGGGTAACCCATTGAACAATACCATATTTATGGAGTTCAGGATAATCAACAGAAGTGCTGAGACATGGAATGATATGTGGATTGCAATGTGGGGAGATGATGATCTTGGAGACGGAGCTGATGACAAGATCGGGTGCGATACAAATCTTAATCTTGGTTATACATATAATGGAACAAACAAAGACGGAATATACGGCACTGCTCCACCCGCAGTTGGTTTCAAATTACTCCGTGGTTATATAAGATATACCGGTAATATAAATGACACTGTTAAATATTCACAACCATTCGGCAGCAATAATTTTGTTTATAAAGTTGGATATAGAGACGAGGGTCTTACAGTCTTTAATGCTTACAATGGAACTACCCCTGAACCGGCAGATCCTCTTAATAATACAGAAACATATCGTGTCCTCAGAGGAAAATGGCGAACAGGTCAGAGCTGGATAAATCCTGCAACAGGGGACACAAGCACATTACCATTCTCAGGCGACCCGGTTACAGGTACAGGTTGGATAAGTCCCGGCGCACTTGACAGACGAGCCATGACGGGTATGGGACCATATAACAATATTAATCCGGGAGATACTTTAACAATAGAAGTTGCTCAGATCATTGCAAAAGGAAATTCAAATACTAACAGTGTCGCACAGCTGAAGAGATCTGCAAACATCGTTCAGAGATTTTATGAAAATAATCTTAAAACATTTGAGATTTCACCGCCGAACGTTTCAGTCTATGCGCCGGGGGATGGAAAAATAAATTTGTCATGGAATGATTCTGCTGAAAAAGTAAGTTATCAAAATAATTTATCAGGCGGAGTTTACAGATTTCAGGGATATAATATTTATCAGATAAATACTTTTTCAATCCATCCTTCAATAGAAGATACTGTTCTTATAAAGACTTTTGACAAAAAGGACGGAATAAAAAATATTAACGACAGTGCTTATCTCCCGGGAATTGAAGGCATAGTTTACGGAATTGTCCAAAGAGGAAGCGACAATGGTATCTCAAGATACATCACAATTGATAGAGATACAATCAGCAATGGAAATTTTATCAACGGCACAGAATACAAGTTTTTGGTGACTGCATATTATTATGATTCGACCGGTGGAATTTTCACTTCACCAAAAGTAAGACAATCTGATAATAAATATTTTGTACGGGTTATTCCGCAGCAGGTCTCTTCCGGAACGATTACAGGAAATAAATTAGGTGACACTCTTTTAACAGATCAAAAAGATCTTGGCGTAATGCCTGTTGTGATCGATCCGCTTCAGCTTGTTACAGCTGACTACACTTCAATATTTGGAGGAACAAATAGTAACCCGTCATGGACATTGACGAAAACAGTTAACGGTATCGTGACTATTTTATTTGAAGATGTTCATAACTTCAATGGTGAGCAGGACAATATCAAAAGAGCTGACGGGTTATTCTTTATTCATAAGCTGATAAAAGATTCAGGCTTGGCAAGAGATCCGGACGATTTCTATAATTCAATTTTCAGCAGAACATCTTTGCAGAAATGTTGGGACTATGAACCAAAGGGAAAAGAATGGTTCACTGCTCCGGATACAAATGCGATCAAGTCGGCTAAGATAATTACCAACAGACAATTCGAAAGCAGAAGTCTCGGCATGAGTTTTCCGACTACCGGTACATTCAGAAATAATCCTACAAGAGTAAAAGCAAACGGAAAATTTTTTACTCCAATAGTTCCAGGCAATCCAATTTTAAACGGTGGTCCTTTAAGAAAAATAAAAATTGTATTTGGTCAAAGCAGCCGTGCTTATAGATTTGTACCTACTGATACGAATTATTCAAATACTCCTTACGCTGATATAGTTGACATTCCATTCAGCGTCTTTGCTGTAGATGAACTTGATTCGAGTGCAGGTTCACCAAGACAGCTTAACATTGGCTTTATGGATAAAGATAATGACGGCTTATGGAATCCTGATACTTCGAAGCTCGGCAATTATCATTTTACCTACATCTTCGCGTCAGATTATGATCCAATTCCAAATTTAAATTATACAAATAAGAACCCGGGTATTTCAACTGCAACCGTCGGTTTCCCGGCAATGGATATCATGTATGCATGGCTTCCGCGCGTGAGGTCTGTGAACGGAATTCCGCTGGCATGGTCTGCCGGCGATGTTCTTACAATTTCGCCTTACAGGATCACGCGCCCTGAATTCGTTCCGGGATATCCCGTGAAATATAACTGGAGTGTTACAGGAACAGAGTTTAATAATAAACAGACTGCTTCAGCTGAAGTAAAGAACATAAAAGTTTTTCCTAATCCTTATTACGGATTCTCTGAACTTGAATACAATGACGGCGGTGAAAAATTTATTTATGTTTCTCATCTTCCTCAGACATGCACGATATTTATTTATACTCTTGACGGAGTGCTTGTCAAAAAGATAAACCGCAACAATTCATCACCGGATAATTCACTTGAGAAATGGGATCTGAAAAATGACGGAGGCAGCTATGTCGCGAGCGGTATGTATATCGTTTATGTTGATTGTAAAGATTTGGGAGTGAAGACACTGAAGATTGCGGTGTTTACACGCTAGATGCTAGACGCGAGACGCGAGACGTTTGCCACGTCAAAGGTCAAACGTCAGACGTCAAACGGGACTTTGAAAGTTTAACTTTTACAAAATTTATTATGAGAGAATCGATCACAGCTTTGGTAATTATTTTAGGAAGCACTTTGATGTTTGCATTTAGAATGAATGATGATCCGAAGCATAAAGTAATTTTGAATCCATTTAATTCTATTGCAACAGTTGATAACAAAGAAATGAATGCAAACGGGATAAGCACCTGGTACAGAACAAACGGAAGTTTTAACAGAAATCCTGTGACAACAAACGGTGCATTTGAATGGCCAAAGGGAACCGGCAAAATTGCGCGCTATGCTTCTGGACTCTGGCTTGGCTGTGTTTCGGGAAATGAAACATTAACTGTCGTTGCTGAATATGTTTCTGATTATCTTCCGGGATATGTCGATGATAATGGAGATCCGCAATCCGATCCAAGTTACAGAATTTATAAGATCGATAAAGGAAACACAACGAGCGAAGATTATACAAACTGGCCCGTAAGTCAGGGAGCTTATGTAACATCCGAGGGCAAACCCTATATGATGGGTATTCAGACAATGTTCTTTGTTTATACCGATGCATTTCCCCACACAATCGGACAGACAAGTATCAGATCATTGAAAGCACAGATCCTTCAAACCAACTGGGCTTACAATAATTTTGAAACTGCAATGGGGTATCCTGTTAACCCTTTCAGCAATACAATTTTTACGGAATACAGAATCATTAACAGAAGCAGCGAAGCCTGGCATAATATGTGGGCCGGTTTGTGGACCGATGATGATATTGGTGACGGTGCCGATGATAAGATAGGAAGCGATACAATTTTGAATTTGAGTTATACCTACAATGCAACAAACAACGATGGTATTTACGGAACCGCGCCTCCTGCAGTAGGATTTCAATTTCTCAGAGGCGGTGCTGAATACACAGGGAATCTGAATGACACTATAAAATATTTCAGACCATTTGGAAGTAAAAATGTTATAAATAAAGTCGGATATAAAGATGAAGGATTGACAGTTTTTAATTTTTATAATAGTACTACTCCAGCCCCAACAGATCCATTAAGTAATATAGAAACATTTCGTGTGTTAAAAGGAATGTGGAGAACCGGACAATACTGGATAAATCCTACTAACAACGATACTACACTTGTTACATTTTCTGGTGATCCGGTTACAGGCACAGGGTGGATCAATCCGGGGGCTCTCGACAGGCGTTCAGTTACAAGTACCGGTCCATACAACAATATTAATCCTGGTGACACAATTACAATCGTAACAGCTCAGATAATTGCAAAAGGAAGTTCGAATATCAACAGTGTTGCACAGTTGAAACGAAGTGCAGGTATTATCAAGAGATTTTATGATAATAATTTAAACACATTTGAAATCACGCCGCCGAAAGTTTCAGTCTATGCACCGGGTGATGGAAATATCTATTTATCATGGAATGACTCAGCTGAGAAGGTCAGCTATCAAAATTATTTGTCGGGTGGAGTTTACAAATTTCAGGGATATAATATTTACCAGATAAATTCTTTTTCAAACCATCCTTCAAAAGAAGATACTGTTCTTATAAAAACCTTTGACGTAAGGGACGGAATAAAAAATATTAGTGACAGCACATACATTCCGGGAGTAGAAGGAATAGTTTACGGAGTTGTTCAGAAAGGAAGTGACAACGGGATCTCAAGATACATCACACTTAACAAAGATACTATCAGCAATAAGAAATTTATCAATGGGACTGAATATAAATTTGCAGTTACGGCTTATTACTATGATCCTATTGGAGGAATATTTACTCTTCCAAAAGTTGGACAGTCAGAAAAAGAAATTCTGCGTGTTGTTCCGCAACAGATTGCTCCCGGGACAAAGATTGGTTACACTGTCGGTGACACAATTATTACGAACCAAAAAGATCTTGGTGCGATGCCGGTCGTTATTATTCCGCTTGAACTGGTCGGTGCAGATTATACATCAACAATCGGAGGAACAATAAGTAGTGCGTCGTGGACTTTAACAAAAACTATTAATGGCATCACGAGCACATTGTTTGAAAATGTTCACAACTTCAACGGTGAGATGGATACAATTAAGAGAGCAGATGGATTATTATTCATTCACAATAATATCAGAGATTCAGGGTTGGTAAGAGATCCGGATGACACTTATAACTCATACTTTGGAAAAAAAACCATACAGAAGTGCTGGGACTATGAACCAAAAGGAAAGGAATGGTTCACAGGTCCTGACACAACGGCGATCAAGACAGCAAAGATAATTACCAACCGTCAGTTCGAAAGCAGAAGCCTTGGCATGAGCTTCCCGACAACGGGTACATTCAGAAATAACCCTACAAGAATAAAAGCAAACCGTAATTCATTTCAGCATATGGCTCCTGGCAATCCTATCCTCACCGGTGGTCCATTGAGAAAAATAAAAATTATATTCGGACAAAATAGTATTGCTTACAGATATTTGCCTGCAGATTCAACTCTTTTGACGACACCGTTTGCAGACATGAGAGAAATTCCTTTCAGTGTGTTTGCTGCCGATGAACTTGATTCGAGCAATGGTTCATTAAGACAATTGAATGTTGGTTTCATGGACAAAGACAATGACGGCTTATGGAATCCGGATACATCCAAGCTTGGCAATTATCATTTCACTTATATCTTCGCGTCGGATTATGATCTGGTTGCAAATATTAATTATACTAGCAAAGATCCCGGACTTGCAAGTCCCACTGTTGGATTTCCTGCGATGGATATAATGTATGCATGGCTTCCGCGCGTGAGGTCTGTGAACGGAATTCCGCTGACATGGTCTGCCGGCGATGTACTAACAATTTCGCCTTACAGGATCACGCGCCCTGAATTTGTTCCGGGATATCCGGTGAAATATAACTGGAGTGTAACCGGAACTGAGTTTAATAATAAACAGACAGCATCAGCGGAAGTTAAGAACATAAAAGTTTTTCCAAATCCTTATTACGGATTCTCTGAACTTGAATACAATGACGGTGGTGAAAAATTTATTTACGTTTCTCATCTTCCGCAGTCTTGCACGATATTTATTTATACGCTTGACGGAGTTCTTGTAAAAAAGATCAACCGCAACAATTCATCACCGGATAATTCGCTTGAGAAATGGGATCTGAAGAATGATGAAGGCAGCTATGTCGCAAGCGGGATGTACATAGTTTATGTTGATTGTAAAGACCTTGGTGTGAAGACACTGAAGATTGCGGTGTTTACACGCTAGACGCTAGATGCGAAACGTTTTCACGTCAGACGTCAGACGTCAAACGTCAGACGAAACGTAGAGTTTGTTTGAAACAACATATTTACAATAAAATATTATGAGAGTATCAATCATTGGTTTAATAATTATTTTAGGATGCACTTTGATGCTGGCATTTGCATTTACAGAGAATCCTCAGAAGGTTGATCTTACAAATTTTCCAACAATTGATTCAAAAGAAATAAATGGAAACAATATCAGTTCTTGGGTAAGAAATAATGGCAGCTTTAATAGGAATCCAAGTACAGGTAATGCAGGTTTTATATGGCCGGCTGGTTCGGGGAAAACACTAACTTATGCTTCCGGTCTTTGGCTATCGGGAGTAGTTGGGCCGGATACATTGATGGCAATTGCAAATTATGCATATGAGTATGCGCCGGGATACATTGATAGCAACGGTGATCCTCATGGTGAAAATGACAGCGCTTATAGGATTTATAAAATTGTCAAAGGTGATACAGCTAGCTCCGATTATAATGGATGGCCTGTTGAACAGGGAGCTTATCTTGACAGCAACAATAAACCTTTTCTTCCCGGGATGCAAACATTGTTTCATTGTATGTCCGATGGTTATCCTTATCATAACTTTACAGAACCAATGAAGGCACAGGTGCAGGTGACAAGCTGGTGTTATAATAGTGCAGCTGACCCGGTAATTTCAAATACAGTTTTCTCTGAATACAAAATCATAAATAAGAATAGCCTGCAGTGGCACAATGCTGTGATATCGGTTTGGTCAGATCAGTGTTCGATTGAATTTGTTTCCATTGCCTGTGATACCAACCTTAACCTTGGATATGCGTATTGTCAGCCCAACTCTTATCAATTTGAAAACAATCCACCTGCATTTGGTTTTTTAGTATTGCAAGGTCCTGCAAAGTATACCGGCAATATAAACGATACAGTATTTTCTTTTATTCCGGGTAAGAACTCTAGAAGTATAAAAGTCGGATATGAAGAAATGGAAATGAGCTCATTCAATATGTTTCAGAATGGTAGCCCAATATACCACCAACCAATCGATTATACAGAGCTATATTATACAGTTCAAGGATTCTTCTACAATGGTGACAGCTGGTATTTGCCGGGAACAACAACTGCTACGAAGTTTCCCTTCTCCGGAGATCCTGAAAAGGGTACAGGTTGGAATCAGCACAATACAATGGGCTATGGGAACAGAAGGCTGCTCATGAATTTCGGATTCTTAAATCTTAATCCGGGTGATACACAAACAATTGTGTTTGCTCAGATAGTCAGCCGTGGAACAAGCAATTTCAACAGCGTCACAAAGTTAAAGCAAAACTGCCAATACATACAAAATGTATTTGAAAATAATTTTACTACAGTTTCAATAAATAATTCTGAAGTAGCAGAAGTACCAAGGGATTTTGAATTAAATCAGAATTTTCCAAATCCGTTTAATCCGAAGACGATTATTAATTATGAATTAAGAACAAAGGATCACACAACTTTGAAAATATATGACGTCAAAGGAAATGAAGTTGATGTACTAGTCAACAAAAATCAGGAAGCGGGAAAATACTCTGTTGTCTTTGATGGAAAAAATCTATCAAGCGGAATTTATTTTTATAAATTAACAACAACAAAATTATCAAAGACCTTGAAGATGGTTTTGTTGAAATAAGTATGCGAGATGGAGCATCTCAATTTTTTTTTTTTATTCTAAATGCATTTATAAAACTCAAATAATCCTACAATGAAAAAATCTAAATTATTGATCTCGGGGGTAATGATCCTTGGATTGTTATCTTTTATTATTGAATCAGACAACCCTGTTTCATCTTACAAAAAAATTGATGTGAATCAGATATCAACTTATTATGGCAACGCAGGAATATTTAACAGAGATTTTCAAACCGGCAATCCTGGATTTGAATGGCCGATAGGTTCCGGAAAGTTTGCAAGGTTTGCATCGTACCTGGTAATCGGAGCTGTATCAGGAAATGATACTCTAATTTCTGAAGGCGGGGAATTTCAACCGGGATATATTGACCCGTTCGGTGTCCCTCACGGAAGAGATGATTCTGCTTACAGAGTTTATAAAATTATAAAAGGCGATACTACAAGCGAAGATTATCTTCACTGGCCTTCAGGACAAGGTGCATATGTACAAAATAACGGGAAGCCATTTGTAATCGGAGATCAGACTTTGTTCTCAGCATATACAGATGGATATAGTGATGCGCATACTTACAGCGCGCCGTTGAAGGCAGACATTCTCGAAACTGATTGGGGTTTCAATTTAAGCGGACCATTGGGTAATGTTGTTTTCTCGGAATTCAGAATTATAAACAGAAGCACAAATGTATGGAATAATTTTTATGCGGGGATAAATACTGATGACGATATAGGAGAGCCTGACAATGACGAAGTTTGTAATGACAGTTCACATAATCTCGGCTACTCATTTAATAGCTTTAACACAGATGGTGTATACGGTAGCGCGCCTCCGGCTGTCGGATTCAGCGTTCTCATAGGTTCGGCTGCGTATACCGGAAACAATAATGACTCTGTAGTTCTATACCGGCCGTACACTTCAAACAACAGGATAGTAAAAAGAGGTTATAAGGATTTGTATCTTTCGTCTTTCAATCCGCTGTTGAATGGAAATCCTATTATCGGCAATCCTGTCAACGCAAGAGAATACTATAATTTATTGCAAGGTCTTAAAAAGGATGGCGGCGTCTGGATCAATTCATCAACAAACTTACCGACAAAATTTCCTTGTGTAGACTATGGTGCGGGTGATTATAGATTTATTATCAGTTTCGGTGCAGCCAATGTTAATCCCGGAGATACTCAGACTTTCATTGTCGGACAGTTAATTGCAAGAGGCGCAAATAATCTTATGAGTGTGAGTGCTTTGAAAGCAACCGAAGGATTAGTAAGAATTCTGTTCAATACTAATTTTGGCACTACATCCATAAATGATCCGTCAATAATAAATGTACCTGATAATTATAAGCTCTATCAGAATTTTCCGAATCCATTTAATCCTGTAACAAAAATTAAATTCAGTCTCGCTACTGCAGGTAGTATTAATCTTACTGTTTATGATATGAGCGGGAAAGAAGTGTCTGTATTGTTAAATGGATTTCAGGAAGCAGGAGATAAAGAAGTTGTGTTTGATGGTAAAGATCTGCCAAGCGGAATTTATTTTTATAAATTAACTGTAAAGAATTTGTCTGCAACTTTGAAAATGGTTCTTATAAAATGACGCGAGATGCTAGACGCGAGAGGCTAGACGAGTCAAACGTCAAATGTTAGACGTCAAACGGTCGTAATCCACGTCTTGCGTCTAGCGTCTTACGTCTAGCGTTTTTGCGGAACACTGAAAGCTACCGTCGTTAGCTAACTCAGTATTTCGCATTCCATAAGAAGTCTTCGCTGAGGGTCGAAGACTTCTTTTTTTTGTGAAAAGTTTACTACTGAGACACGAAGGCACTACGTCTTCCGTCTGACGTTTGACGTAGTGTCTTAGAGTCTTGGAGTCTTTGAGGTAAAACAAGAAAAATATGGTTTTTGCAAATTGATTTTATTAATTTATTACAAACTCAAACAATGACAATGAAAAGCATTACACTTGTTCTTTTAGTAATTTTACTTCAGTTATGTTTTATGTCATCCAATTCATTCTCTCAATGGTCATCTGATCCCGGAGTTAACTTACCTGTTTGCAACGTAAGCGGTGAGCAGGCACTTCCTAAGATAGCAAACACAAGCGATGGTGGTTCTTTCATTTGTTGGTTCGACAACAGGGGCGGAAGCTATGCGGTCTATTTACAAAAACTGAATGCACTTGGTATAAAGCAATTTGCAACTGACGGTTTACTCATAAGCGGCAATCCTCAAAGTTCTTCACTGGTAGATTATGATATGATCTCTGATGACAGTAACAACGCGATCATTGTGTTTACCGATACAAGAAGCGGCAGCACAATAAATCCTTTTGCATATAAGATCAGTTCACAGGGAAATTTTTTATGGGGACCGAATGGAATAACTCTTGCAAATGATGCTGGAACATTCCAGGCAAATCCAAGTGTGATAAAAACTTCAGATAACAATTTCATAGTTACATGGATCTACAGTTCATCTCCGAACAAGATCGCGTTTCAGAAACTTTCTTCCGGAGGTACAAAGCTGTGGGGAACTGATCCAATTTATTTAGCAGGAGCAGGCGCTGAAAATTTTACTTACCCTACAATGGTCTCTTCGGATAACGGTACATCGATTCTGATGTGGTCGGGTTATTCAGGTTCTTTCATTAATCCTCAAAATTACAAACTATATTCACAAAAATTTTCATCAACAGGTTCAGTGATATGGAAAGATACAGTCTATAGTCTTGGAGGAGTTACAGGATTTTTTGTTCCGAAAATTTTTACTGATGAAAATGACGGTGCACTCTGTGTCTGGCAGGATGACAGGAATGCTGTAAGTGTCCAGAGTACCTTTGTTCAGCATTACACTGCAACCGGAACAAAGCTGTTTCCTGTCAATGGAGTAGAAGCATCGACGATGAGCAACTTCAATAAGTTCGATGCGTGGGCAGCGTATATGAAATCAACCGGTGAAACTTATCTCGTATGGAAGCATGCTAACAGCGATCAGAGCTTTTATGCAATTTACGGACAAAGAATATCTCTTGGAGGAACGAGGCTTTGGGGTGATGACGGAAAACAGCTTGTCTCTTTCAGCAACGATTCTTACGTAAATCAGATCTGTTTTACTAAAGATACGAGCATGATTGCTGCATATAATAAAAGTATATTCGCAACTGCCAACAATGTACAGTTTGCATTTATTACAAACCGTAACGGCGATCTTGGATGGGGTGGTACAGTAAAAGAAATTGGAAATATCACAGGCGGTAAATCAAAGATAGTAGGAGCACTCGATCTAAACGGAATGACAAAAATTGTCTGGTCAGATGACAGGGGGGATGATGGTATTTATGCTCAGAACATAAATTTCAACGGGACTCTTGGAAATTCCACAGGTATAGGAAAAACCGGAACTGAAGTCCCGGCTGCTTTTTCTTTATCACAAAATTATCCTAACCCGTTTAACCCCGGTACGAATTTGGAATTTGGGATTTCGAATTTGGGATTTGTTTCATTGAAGATATATGATGCGATTGGCAAAGAGGTGGCAACGCTTGTGAATAGCAATCTAAACCCCGGAACATATAAATATTATTTTGATGCAGGAAATCTTGCAGGCGGAGTCTATTTTTATAGACTAAGTGCGGGAGATTTTGTAGAGACGAAAAAAATGGTGTTAGTTAAATAGTTGCTAGTTACTCGTTGTTAGTTGCTAGGTACTCGATATTAGTTGCTAGTTACTCGATATTAGTTGCTAGTTACTCGTTATTAGTTGCTAGTTACTCGTTATTAGTTGCTAGTTACTCGTTATTAGTTGTTAGTAACAAGTAAAAAGTTACTAGTAACTAGTAACTAGTAACTAGTAACCAGCAACGAGTAGCGAGTAACGAGTAAGTAACAATTTTTGATTGTAAAATAAAATTATTAGAAATATATTATGTCATCATAGAGTTTGTGAAATAATCTAATCATCACTTCCTGTTCTTCACATAGATTTTCAAAATTTCCATCTTATAATTTAAAAAATTATTTAAAGGAGAAATTATGAAAACAATATCAAGCATCGAGCATTGGGCAGATGCCCACCATCCTAAATGGCTCGATATAATCAGAATTTTTCTCGGTCTTGTACTAATTGGCAAAGGCATATCTTTCTTAGGAAATACAGAGCTCTTCGTTCAAATGCTAAGCAACAGTTCTGTCGAATTTCTTGCCATTTCAATTGCACATTATGTAATAATCGCACATCTCATGGGAGGCATATTAATAACGATCGGACTACTGACAAGGATCGCCGTTCTTTTTCAATTGCCGATACTAATAGGAGCAATCGTCTTTGTAAATCTTTCACAGGGATTTTTTGCCATCAATTCGGATCTCCCTTTTTCAGTACTGGTACTTTCCCTTTTGGTTTTCTTCGTTATATATGGCTCGGGTCCGTTGTCCGTGGATAGTTACATTCAAAAGCATATAAGTGAGTAGATCGTGAGACGTGAGTCGTGAGACGTGAGTCGTGAGTCGTGAGTCGTTGGTGGGTAGTGGAACCATTCACGATTGACGATTCACTATTGATTATTTAACTTACTCAACTTACTCAACCACTCAACTCACGCTCTTTCTGAATATCAAATTAAAAAAAATATTCACAGTTTGCTGACAAATAATTTAATTTGAATTCCGATATTTCAAGATATAACAGACAGATCATTCTAAGAGAAGTCGGCGAAGAAGGTCAGAAAAAACTTTCCGGTTCAAAAGTTCTTGTTGCCGGCGCGGGCGGTTTGGGTTGCCCGGTGCTTGCATATCTTACATCTGCAGGAGTTGGAACACTGGGAATTTTGGATTATGATATAGTCGAAGTGACAAATCTTCACAGACAGATCTTTTATAAGGAATCACAGATTGGTCAGTCAAAAGCTGAAGCGATGTCAGTTAATCTTAAGGAATTAAATTCGGAAATTAGTTACATTGTTCACGATTGTTTTCTCAATACAAAGAACGGATTTGATCTTATTAAAGAATATGACATTGTTGTTGATGCAACCGATAATTTCAAAACAAGATATCTGATAAATGATATTAGTGTCATTCTTGATAAGCCATTTGTAACTGCAGCGGTCAATAAGTTCGAAGCGCAGATCATGGTCTTGAATCATAACAATGGTCCAACCTACAGATGTATCTTTCCTGAATTACCATCATCAAAGTCAGTCATGAACTGTGAAGAAAGCGGAGTGCTGGGATCTCTATGCGGGATTGCCGGAAGTATTCAGGCAACTGAAGTTTTGAAAATGATTATCGGTGCAGGCAATATTCTTTCCGGTGAAATTCTGATCATAAATTCTTTGAATATGGAGTTCAGAAAACTGAAAGTAGAAAGAAGTATGGATGCAATTTTAGAGGCACATAAGCTTAAATCACAGTTTACAATTGATAGTTTATAATTGATAATTTATAGTAAAAGTAATGTAATTGAACATTGAACATTGAACATTGAACATTGATAATTGATAATTGATAATTGATAATTGATAATTGATAATTGATAATTGATATGCATAAGTATTTTATAACCGGAAAAATAGATCCCGCTTTCATTGCTTCTGAAATTGAAAAGCATAAGAGCAAGACAAGCATTGGGGCTCACTCTATATTTCTGGGACAAGTGAGAAGTGATGATATTGACGGGAAGAAAGTTTCGAAGATAATTTATTCTGCATATATCGCGATGGCAGAGAAAGAGATTTCAAGAATACGCGAGGATATTCTCGGCAAATATGAACTTAAATGTCTTCATGTTTACCATAGTCTCGGAGAGGTCAATGCCGGTGAGATTTCTTTTTTTGTTTTTGGTTCGATGTCACACAGGAATAATATTTATAAGGCGATTGAGGAGACGGTTGATATGGTGAAGAAGGAAGTGCCGATATGGAAGAAGACAGTTAGGAGTTAAGAGTTAAGAGTTAAGAGTTAAGAGTTAAGAGTTAAGAGTTAATGGTTTAGAGTTAGTAGTTAATAGTTAATACATAATCACCAATTTCTTAATACTTGAGACTTAATACCTAAGACCTAATACTCATTACTCAATACCCAATACCCAATACCAAGCATGATAGACATTACACACAAGATCGACACTCTCCGGGAAGCAACTGCGAAAGCTGAGTTGAAGATGAGCAGCAAGAGTATTGCTGCGATTAAAAATAATAAAGTGCCGAAGGGCGATGTGTTTGCTTCTGCGAGAATTGCCGGACTGCTTGCTGTTAAGAATACAAGCAGTGTTTTGCCTCACTGTCATCCAATCCCTGTTGAATACACGGATATTGAATTTGAAATTAAGAAAAATAATCTCATAGAAATAGTTGTTGAAGTTAAGACAATATACAAGACCGGCTGTGAGATGGAAGCACTTCATGGAGCATCGGTTGCAGCTCTTACAGTATATGATATGCTGAAGCCGATTGATATGGAAATCGAGATAAAGAATATTATGCTGTTAAAGAAGTCAGGTGGTAAGTCAGATCTTAGTTCTTACTATGATTCAAATATTAAAGCTGCGGTATTTGTTATTTCAGATTCAGTGTATGCAAAGAAAAATAAAGATAGTTCGGGGAAATTCATAACAGAAAAATTGAAGTCGCTAAATATTGATGTTAGATCATTGAACATTGTTCCTGACGAAGTTGATGCGGTACAAAAAAATATTAAACTCCTTTTAAAGAAAAAAACCGACTTGATCATTACAACAGGCGGAACAGGTTTTTCAAACAGAGATATAACATTCAAAGCTGTTAAGCCGCTGCTTGATGAAGAGATTGCAGGTGTGATGGAATCTGCCCGTGCTTACGGACAAAAGAGAATGCCTTATGCAATGTTATCGGGAGGAGTTGCCGGATTTGCAGGTAATACATTGATACTTACATTTCCGGGATCACTGAATGCTGTTAAAGAATATATGTCATCATTATTTCCTTATGTGCTGCACCTGTTCAAAGTGAGGAAAGGATTCAAACATTAATTTCTTTTGAACCGCAAAGTAAACGCAAAAGTATTTCTAAGAACTCATATTTTTTGTATTCATCCTTTGTGTTCTTTATTTACTTCTCTTCACAGTCGCTTCTATTAATCCAAACGGTTCATCGGTAGGAATAAAAATCTCATTATTGTTTTTCATCCCGAATTGTTCAAGATTGAAAAGCAGATAATGTTTGTTTGGCATTGTTAAAGATATCTCAGAAATATCGTTTATTTTTTCAATAACATTTCTCCCGATCTCATAAAGTGTCTGCTGAACCGACAGGCTGTGATGCTCCGCAAAAGTTTCAAGTATTATATTGCGGACGGCATTGCAGACAGAAAAATAATTCACTTCTTGATTAGCATAATGCCAAACTGCTTTCACGCTTGTTGAAAAAACTCTGTCACTGGTTTCCTTCAAAGTTGTATATTTATCTTTCACATATTTTTCAAAACCTGATCCCGTAGTTTTAAGAACCAGCAAATCTTTTATGCCCGATACAACTGAAACACCATTACCTTCAGCTGTAATCTTTGCCGTTCGCTTTTCACTACCGGCACTCACAAAAGAATGATCGTGTGGTTTATTATTTTTTGAATCCTTGTCATCAATTAAAATTCTATTCCACAGCTTTTCTTCAATTTCAATTTCTGTCTTTGACACCTGCTTATTGTGATCAAGAAAATATTTTGCGAGATATGAACCGAATTCTTCAATTGTATTCACAGGCTGATCTTTGGCAAGAGCATAAACGGTATTCTTCATCGCATCGGTGGGAAGAACCTTTGTGTTATCGCCTTCAGTGTGAACTGTTTCAAAATCGCCGTCAAGCTGAACACTTACTGTCAATTCTTTTATCTCGTGAAATTTATTTTCGCGACTAACCTTGAGCACACGTATCCCGGACTTGCCGTAATTATTTTTTGAAATGATGACTGACATGGAATTTTATTTTTTATAAATATAACTTTAACAAGAGAATATTAATATTGTAAATGACAGCAACTATTTTGGCACACGGATCAAATTGATCTCGCCGATTTTTACGGATGAAATTTTTTTTTCAAAATAAATCTAACTTCATTGATGAAATAATATTCGGGCTTTTTCCGTTCGATCAGTCTCATCGGTGTTCCGATATAAGAGTCAAATGGTTTGTTATTCATTAGTTCAGAAATTATTTTTGTCATATGAAATTTGGTTTGAAAAGCAAGAATGTACTGACTGCCGATGGCTTTACAGAAGGATTGATAATTGTTGAAAACGGGATTATCAAAGAATTGAAAAATTATTCGGACGAAGCTGATTGCGATGTGACTGATCATGGGGAGCTTGTTATAATGCCCGGTCTGACTGACACTCATGTCCATATTAATGAACCGGGAAAGACAGAGTGGGAAGGTTTTGAAACGGCAACTGCATCAGCAGCGGCAGGAGGTATAACAACACTTGTTGATATGCCGCTGAACAGTTCACCGGTAACAACAACTGTCTCAGCTTTTGAAAAAAAAATTGATGCAGCAAAAAATAAACTATATGTAGACTGCGGATTTTACGGAGGTGTGATCCCGGGGAATCAGAACGAACTTGCCGGTCTGGTGAAGAATGGGGTTCTCGGTTTCAAAGCATTCATGATAGATTCAGGCATAGATGAATTTCCGAATGTGAACGAAGATGATCTTAGGGTTGCAATAAAAACAATGAAGGGAGCATCAAACTTACCGTTGCTTGTTCATGCAGAAATAGACTGCGGTTGTGATAAAAAAGACAATTATGATAAATGTTCTTTTGATTCTTTTCTTTCAATTAGACCGGAGGAATGGGAAAACAAAGCGATTGAATTATTAATTAAGCTTAGCAGGGAATTTGATTTTCATATTCATATTGTTCATGTATCTTCAGCTAAATCTATTCCTCTAATAAGAGATGCTAAGAAAGCTGGATTGAAGATCACTGCTGAAACCTGTCCTCACTATTTATTTTTTTCCTCAGATGATATATGCAGTTCATCAGATAATGATACGAGATTTAAATGTACTCCGCCGATACGGGACAGTGAAACCCGGGAAAAACTATGGGCTGCAGTTAGAGAGGGTGTAATTGATTTTATTGTCAGTGATCATTCACCATGCAGTCCTGAGTTGAAGGCACTCGATGAAGGAAATTTTGAAAAGGCATGGGGAGGGATTTCCAGTCTGCAGCTTGGTCTTCCGGTAGTCTGGACTGAAGCAAAAAAAAGAGGATTTGATCTGAAGGATGTTTCAAGACTTATGATTTCGAATACTTCAGCATTTGTTGGGTTAAATAATAAAGGAAAAATTCAGGAAGGTAATGATGCTGACTTTGTCATATTCGATCCGGATAAGAAGTTTATTGTTGATGCAGACCGGTTGTTTCATAAACATAAGGTAACACCATATTCAGGAAGAGAACTTTGTGGAGTAGTTAAAGCAACTTATTTACGAGGAGAGAAAATTTTTGAGAACGGAAAGATCATTTCGGATCCGAAAGGGAAAATAATTCTAAGTCAGAATTAGTCAAAGTAAAAATTAATAATGATTAACCACAAAGAGCACAAAGTGTTCACACAAAGGTCACAAAGAAAACAAAAAGAAATATGTCTGATCTTTGTGTCCTTTGTGTAAATTCATTGTGCACTTTGTGTTTAGAAAATAATTCAAATAAATGGAACAAAACATTTCAGCGTCAGCATTTTCAGGTTTAATAGATCTTGCATCGGAAAGGAACGGCGGGAAGGCTCTCATGGCAAGCGATGAGTTTTTTGCTTCGAAGGAAAATTTATTAAAAGAGGGGAGAGGGATTTTTATTCCGGATAAATTTACTGAGTTCGGAAAATGGATGGACGGTTGGGAATCAAGGAGAAAGAGGGTTCCGGGTTATGACTGGTGTATTGTAAAGCTTGGTGTTCCGGGATCGATCAAAGGATTGGATATTGATACAAATCATTTTCTTGGTAATCATCCGCCTTATGCGTCTGTCGAAGCTTGCTACATTGAAGAAGGTCCGGACACTGAAGAGTATTTATCGGAGAATATTAAATGGACTGAGCTTTTGTCTAAGTCACCTTTGAATCCGGGATCACAAAATTTATTTTCAATTCTGAATTCTGATAAATGGACACATGTGAGATTAAATATATTTCCGGATGGTGGAGTGGCAAGATTCAGAGTTTATGGTGAGGTTGATAAGGAGCAGATCACATCAAAATCAGATGAACTGGTGGATCTTGCTGCTTTACTTAATGGAGGCAAAGTGCTTGTATGTAATGACATGTTCTTTGGTTCGAAAGATAATTTGATTTCACCGGGACGAAGTAAGAACATGGGTGACGGATGGGAAACTAAGAGAAAAAGAATTCCGGGCTATGACTGGACAATATTAAAGCTTGCTGCTGCAGGTGAGATAAAAAAAATTATTGTTGATACAAATTTTTTTAAAGGAAATTTTCCTGACAGCTGTTCTATCGAAGCGTGCTGCCTGCCGGAAATAAGCGATGACTCATTGACGAAACCTGATATTGAATGGAAAGAGCTTTTACCAAAGTCCAAGCTCAAAGGTGATTTCGAAAATACTTTTGAAAAAGAAATTAAGAATGCAGGGAAGATAACTCATGTAAGGTTGAACATTTTCCCGGATGGCGGAGTAAGCCGTCTGCGTTTATTCGGAATTGTAAGTTAGCGGAATGATTACTTGTGATAAATTAAATGAACTCACCGATAAAGAAGCAGCTGAATTACTTTCGAAATGCTGCGGTGCAAAAAAATGGATTGATGGAATGACAGATGCCAGGCCGTTTAAGAATGAATCTGACATAATTGAAAATGCCGAGAAGATATGGACAGCATTGGATAAAAGCGACTGGCTTGAAGCATTTAAACATCATCCGAAGATCGGTGATATAAATTCACTAAGAAAAAAATATTCTTCTACAAAACAATTAGCAGAGAATGAGCAATCAGGTGTTAATGATGCCTCGATGGAAGTTCTTGAAGATCTTTCGAGATTAAATGATGAGTATGAAAAAAAATTCGGATATATTTTTATCGTTTGTGCAACTGGAAAGACTGCAGATGAGATGCTTTCAATAATAAAAAGCAGAATTAACAATGATCAACAAACCGAAATAAAGCTCGCAATGGAAGAGCAAAATAAAATCACAAAACTAAGACTGGAAAAATTATTATGAGCTCTCTAACTACTCATGTCCTCGATACAAATTCCGGAAAGCCTGCAGCTGGTGTTTCCATATCTTTACTTTTCTTAAAAGACAACAGCTGGAAAGTTCTGGCCTCAGGTGTAACTAATAAGGACGGACGGATAAGCGATTTGATCAGAGCAGAAGACCTCCCGGGAAACGGAGTATATAAAATGAAATTTGAGACAGGTAATTATTTCAGAGAAAGGGGATTAAAGAATTTTTATCCGCATGTTGAAATAACTTTTGAGATAGACGGCGATGAGCATTATCACATACCATTGCTACTAAGTCCGTTTGGCTATAGTACGTACAGAGGCAGCTGAGATCAATTAAAAATTACGAATTACGAATTACGAATTAAGTTGAGTGAGTTGAGTGAGTTGAGTGAGTTGAGTGAGTTGAAAGCTGAGAGTGATAAATAAGTTCAAAGTGCAATTACACATCCTACTCACCTCATTCAACCTACTCTACCTACTCTACCTACTCAACCTACTCAACCACTCAACCTACTCAACCTACTCAACTTACTCAACCTACTCAACCTACTCAACTTACTCAACCTACTCACTTATACAGATGGAATAAAAAAATTCTTTCTTAAGTAATGTGCGACAAAAATGATGGCATAGATCCAGATGTTATAAAGTATTGCAAATGTCAGTCCGTACAAAATACTTTTGACCAGGTTGCCCTTGCATTTTGCCGAGTGTTTAAAAACCAGTCTGAGAGCACGAAAAAAGATCCAGTACAGCACTGCACCTAACAAGAGAATAATTATCCACAACACAGCACCAAAGAACCAAAGTAAGATCCCGGCAATTATTGTTACGACGATCCATAGTATAATACCCGCTATAATACCACCAGCACTATCAGCTCCACTTGCTATATCTATTGCCCCAAAATTCATTGAAGTATCGGGAATACCTTTCCATTTTATTGAATCAGTAATTTTTCCAAGATCATCTTTAAGTTTGAATCCGTAGTAAAGCCCGATTGTAATAAAAAGAAAAAAAATTGAAAACAGAATACTTGTAATGATGAGAGAATCCTGAAACAATGTTCGGTGAGATCTTAGACCTGAGATCGATACAATTACTATTGTTAAGACAATAACAAGTAGTGAGATATAGAATAAGATCTTTGTCTTAACAAGTATATAAGGATGTTTGGGAGAATTTCCGTTTGACATCTCAAATCTTTTTCACAGCTTTTTTTCCTTAAAATATTTTTAAGGAGTAACTTTCATGACAAAGTTTGACGAGTTGTTAGTAATCAAAATTATATCCTGAAGATCAGTGACCTTATTACCTGTAACATCTGTTCTAACATACCCTGATACAAATTGTGTTGCATCATTGTAAGCGAGCAAAACATCAGGCAGATTGACTGTGCCATTTTGGTCGACATCTCCGCTGTAAATGCAGAACCTGTTGCCAAAAAATATGAGATTGTTTCCGTAAGCTTTATTCATAGAATTTGTAAAGTTATATTCATACAGTCCTCCCGGAAAATAAGCTTCACCTCCTGCTCTGCTCCACGTCTCAACACTGTTCCTGTGTTTCGTCTGCAAATAATAGGTCCCTGCCGCTGCGTTGTAAAAATTGTACGCACCTCTCATTGTGACAGAATCAATTACTGCGATAGATGAATCAACAACTCCAAATGGAGCTGCACTATTTCTGAGATACATCCTCACCGTGTCGCGCATACGCAGATTAAAATCGGGAACACTTAAAAATCCCTGTATAGAAAGTGTAGAATATAAAATAACATTTTTGAGAAACCATGGCTTTGTAGTTTCATCAGTGTGAAAAAAAGTATTCAGCTTCATGGCAACTTTATTTCTGCCTGCAGCCGAAGGATGAGTTCCGTCACCAATAAAGTCTGTCGGACAATCCCATGTTGTTCCATCAACGCGCGGTGTTGATCCATCTGCCCACAGATAAGGTCCCCACGCGAGCCAGGGAGATTTTGGAGTTGATCCGCTGTAAGTAAGATTTGTATCGCCGTTGATCTGATCTTCAACAAGCCATTTGCACGACCATCCGGAATAATATGCATAAGGTTCAGGATTAAGCGCGGTAGTTGCATAGCCTGCATAAATCCTGCTTGCAAGATAGCATAGTTTTAAATTCAGATATTTGGTTTTCATAATTCCCATCACTGATTTAAATTTATTTTTTAAAGAGATGGGATAATTCGGAAAAGTTGTATCAGAAGGACTTGCTTCAGCTTCTTTGAACCATATCACCTGAACCTGTTTAACAGAAACTCCTGCAGCATTCAGCCGGCTGACAACTACCGGCCAATACGTACCGGCAGGATTGAGTATTGAATCAATCGTTTGTCCGCCTTGTGCTCCATTCACCAACACAACCTTTGGATTTTTCAATACAGATCCTGACGCGATGGCCATGAAGTCCTGAAACTCTGCATTACAATTTGACATGCCTATCGAAAGAAGAACGATCTTTCCCGTGGAAGCATTAAAGACTCCGTTTGTATCCAGTGGCAGAACCTGATTTGCAAGTGTCTTTCCGGCAGCATTGTGAATTGTTGGTCTGATGTTCGATCCTGACGGATAAAGTCCGCCCTGAAAAGTTCTGAAGATTCCTGAACCAAGATCATTGATCGGAGGATACCCGGTCAGAGGAGCTAAGCAAGCTTGTGAAAAAGAAAATTGTATTGGAAATATTACGAGGAATGAAATTACAATAATGTAAAATATTCTTTTCATATTATTCTTCTGATTTTTATGCAACATAAGTATTTTTAAATAAAATAAACATAGTTATTTGAAAGTCATGCTATAAAGTTTTTAAAAAAGCTATTACTTTTCAAAAATGGTATTCATATTTTAAAACTCGCATGTTAATCCCTGTAAACACCAATTACTTTAATACCTGATACCTAATACTTAAAACTTGTTAAGCTCAAAGATAATAGACATATTAAAAACCTTTTCCACTGAGGAGCTGAAAAGATTCGGCGAATTCCTCAACTCTCCTTTTCATAATAAAAATAAAAAAGCAATTCTTCTGTTTGATCTCATTTCGGAGTTTCATCCCTTGTATGAAAATAAAGGCCTGACCAAAGAAAATCTTTATTCAAAGATATTTAAAGAGTCACAGAATAATTATAATGACGCGTCAATTAGAAATCTGTTATCCGACCTTACAGTTCTTTCTGAAAAATTTCTTGCACACAGCAGATTTGAAAAAGACAGATTTGAATTTAATGAAAAGAGCCTGAGAGAACTGATAGACAGAAGGCTTACAGGATTGTTTGAAAAAAAATTAAAGATGGCAGAGGAAACGTTTGATTCGGAAGAGTTTGCGGGAGAAGAGCAGTATTATAAAAAATTTGTAATTGAAGAAATGAAATCATCGGCAATACAGTTTGCAGATAATCTTAAGCTGTACAAGGATGATTCAAATCTCAAGTCTTCCGAGTATCTGAGCTATTTTTATCTTATAAAGATCTTCAAGTGTATTAATTTCTTTCAGTTTCAGAAACAATACAATGTTAACAGTGATTTTAAGATGGCTGAAAATTTATTATGCAATCTTAATCTTGAGAATGTAATGCAGCTCATGAAACAAAAATCGGGAAATGAAAAAGATTTCCGTATACTCTCCGTTTATTATAAAATGTATAAGGCTATCTCAAACCCTTCAGATGAGAAATTATATTTTGATTATAAAAAAGCTTTGCTCGAAAATGAAAACTTATTTTCTCTTCTTGAGAGATACGGACTTTTTGTATGTCTGAATAATTCTGGAATAATGAAAATTGATCTTGGTAATGAAAAGTTTTTTAAAGAATGTTTTGAGGTTTATACAACAATGGCGGAAAAAAATCTTTACTCGGCTTACGCGGGATACTTTCCGTTATCAGCCTACACAGGAATAATCAACACGGGTCTTGCTGCGAATGAATTCAAAAAAACAGAAGACATAATTTATGCTTACTCTGACAAACTGAATCCCGACTATAAAGAAACCGCTCTCAACTATTCTCTTGCACAATTGAACTTCTATCTAAAGAAATATGATAGGTCGCTTGAATATATAAGTAAGACCGATACAGAATTCTCACATCTGAAATTTCACATCAAGATACTTTTGATTAAAATTTACTTTGAGCAGGAGGACTATGATTCTTTATATTACACGATCGATTCCTTCAGACATTTTCTCAATAAGAACAAGCTTGTAGGTGAAACATATAAGAAAGAATTCGGAAACTTCATAAAAATTCTTGATCTCATTGTCAAATACAGATCCTTGAAGGATAAGAAAGTTTATTTTAATATTAAGCAGCTGCTGGAGAACAAAGCAATTGCAAGCCGAAGATGGCTGTTGAGTAAATTTGCAGAACTCGATAAAAAATAACACACTGCAACTTTACAGCAACTGAAACCTTTTTGAGCTATAATCACTCTATTCAATTATCAATTATCAATTATCAATTATCAATTATCAATTATAAATTGTAAATGGTAGATGTTAAAAAGGAAGGTGTAATACTTAGTAAGACTGCTCTGAGTTTTGAGAATGAGGCAGTTCTGAATCCCGGTGTAATGCAAGATGGAAATACCGTACATATGTTTTACAGAGCAGTGCAGAAAGGAAATATTTCCAGCATTGGATACTGTAAAATTGAGGGGCCGCTAACAATAAAACAAAGGTTTACAAAGCCTGTTCTTGAATGCGAGTCTGACTATGAATCCAGAGGATTGGAAGATCCGCGTGTTGTCAAGATTGATGATCTATATTATCTTACTTATTCTGCTTTTGATGGTGAGAATGCACTTGGAGCATTGGCGACCTCTGAGGATCTTAAAAAGTTTGTGAAGGGGGGATTGATAGTTCCGAAGGTTAGCAAAAGTGATTTTAATAATTATGTAACTTCAAACGGCAAACTGACTAAGAGATATTCAAGTATGAACAGCGGTGAAGGCTTTCTTATGAATAAGGATGTTGTATTCTTTCCACGCAGGATAAATGGCAAACTATGCTTTCTTCACCGCGTCCGTCCTGAGATACAATTTGTTTCGGTAAATGAACTGAGCGAGCTGACAAAAGAATTCTGGGATGATTATTTTGTACACTTTGATAAAAATGTTTTAATGGCACCAAGATACAGTCAGGAGTCGAGTTACATTGGTGCAGGCTGTCCGCCAATTGAAACAGAGCACGGCTGGCTTATGATCTATCACGGAGTTGAAGACACATCTGACGGACACATTTATTCAGCAAGAGCGGCTTTACTAGACCTTGATGATCCGAAGAAGGAAATTTCCAGACTGCCGTATAAATTGTTTAAACCTGACAACGATTATGAGTTAGCCGGTATAGTGGATAAAGTTTGCTTTCCAACGGGGACAGCCTTGTTCGATGACATTTTATATATTTACTATGGAGCTGCCGATGAGCAGATTGCATGTTCGTCACTGAGCCTGTCAGAGTTGATCGAAGAGCTTTTGCAATATAAATCCGGTTAGTGATTAAAATTTTATAGAATGAAAACAGATCAAGATAAAAAATTTATCTGGACGATCGGACACTCTACCCGAGAGTTGGATGAGCTTCTAGAAATTCTTAAATCGTTTGACATCGAACTTGTCGTTGACATAAGAAGTTTTCCGGGTTCAAAACGGTATCCTCATTTTAATAAAGAGGTACTTGAAGTTTCACTTGCTGAAAATGAGATTGAGTATAAACATATGAAAGATCTTGGCGGCAGGAGAAGTGTCAGGAAAGATTCAGTCAATAATGCATGGCGCTCGGCGGCTTTCAGAGGTTATGCAGATCATATGGAAACAGAAATATTCAACAAAGCAATAAATGAACTTGAAGACCTTGCTTTGAAAAAACGCACTGCGTTTATGTGTTCAGAAGCAGTCTGGTGGCGATGTCACCGCTCGCTTGTATCGGATTATCTAAAGCTTCACGGCTGGACAGTCATGCATATAATGGGAGCACACAAAGCAGAAGAGCATTCTTATACACAGCCGGCGAGCATCGAAGGAGGAAAGCTTCACTATAGCACAGAAGAAATAAAACTCTTTTAAGACACTCCACAAGCAAAACATTGTAACCTTTCATGATCCCGCCTACTCAATTATGTATGCATCATACATAAACAAAAAATAAAATATCATGAAGAACTCAAAAATTATTTGCGCAACAATATTGCTCTCAGTAATTCTCATTTCAAGTCCGGGATTTTCACAAATGAAAATGAAAAATCAAAAAAATATTTCATCAGAGAGTGCAGCGACATTGAAAGCTAATATGCGTCAGCTATGGGAAGAGCATATAGGCTGGACGCGCAATGTTATCCTTTGTATTGTTGACGGCCTTCCCGGTACTGATCAGGCCGTCAACAGACTCTTGAAAAATCAGGTCGACATTGGTAATGCGATCAAGCCATATTACGGCGATGAAGCAGGTAAGAAATTGACCGAACTTCTTTATCCGCACATTACCATAGCCGCTGAAGTAGTGACGGCAGCTAAAGACGGCAATACTGCTGCACTTGATGAAGCAAATAAAAAGTGGATTGCAAATGCAAATGAAATCGCAGAGTTTCTCAGCGGTGCAAATCCAAATCTGCCATTGGCTGAAATGAAGTCAATGATGAATGAACATCTGAAGCTAACTACCGATGAAGCAGTGCAGCGTATTAAAAAGGATTATGACGCTGATGTATTAGCATATGACAATGTCCATAAAGAAATATTAGAAATGTCGGATATGCTGGCAGAAGGTATTATCAAACAATTTCCGGATAAATTTAAATAACAAAAATAAATTCGTGAATTACAAAATCAATCTTTAGTTAAAATGGAAAATCCAGTAGAAATAAAATCAATCGAAGTTGTAACACATGATGTCCGCAGAATCAGAACAGAAAAACCTGAGGATCTGAAATTTACTCCGGGACAGGCTGTTGAGGTTTCAATAAATAAAGACGGATGGAAAAATGAAAAGAGACCGTTTACTTTTACCTGTTTACCTGAAGATGATTTTGTTGAATTCACGATCAAGACATATCCGGCAAGGGAAGGAGTTACTAATGAACTTCTACATTTGAAGGAGGGTGATGAACTAATACTGCATGATGTGTTCGGTGCGATCAATTACAAAGGTGAGGGAATTTTCATTGCAGGTGGTGCGGGAGTTACGCCGTTCATTGCCATCTTAAGAAATTTAAATAAAAAGAATGAGCTTGGTGAAAACAAGCTTCTCTTTTCGAATAAAAAGAAGAATGATATTATATTGAAAAAGGAATTCGAGGAAATGCTTGGAAAAAATTTCATTAATATTTTATCAGAGGAAAAAACAGATGAATATCCTTACGGTCATTTTTCCGAAGATTTCCTGAAAGCAAACGTTGACGACTTCAATAAATATTTTTATGTATGCGGTCCGCCGCCGATGATTGACGCCGTTGAAAAGCAATTGACTGATCTCAGTGTTAAAAAGAATATGATCATAAAAGAAGAATTATAAAGTTCACGGTGATATCACTTTTACAAATGAAACAGAGTTGTTAGAAGTGATCAGCAGGTCAATTAAATTTATTATGAAATCTCCGTTAATATCTGTCTTTAAATATCCGCTGTTAAAATTTACCGCATCATTCTGAATCAAAATAATATCGCTCAGATTTACGAACCCGTCCTGATTTACATCACCGCTATAAACAGTATATCTTGTTCCCTCCAGCTTTAAATTATTTCCAAATGCCTGAGATGAAGAAGTTGTAAAATTGTAATTCATGACCGAAGGAGCAAAGCTGTGACCTGAAGCGCTCCACGTAGTTATTGAATTTCGGTGTTTTACTACTATGTAATAACTCGAATCACTAAAAGCTCTGTTGAATTTAAAAGCCCCAGTTCCGTTTGAATTCAAAAAAATTTTTGATGAATCAACAATCTGAAATGGCGGGATAATTTTTCTTAAATAAACCCGAGCCGTATCCCGAACCATTGCATTAGCTGAAGGATCATAAAGCCCTTCGATGAGAACTGTAAGATTCAAAACAAGCGGAGCAAGTGTAAATATATCATTCACGTCACTGACACTTAGTCCTTCAACAACTGCACCTCCGATAATATAAATTGAATCTCCGGCTGTAACAGCTCCAATTCCATGACGAGGTGTTTTCATTGGAGTCATAGTGCGCCATGAATTTGATACGGGGTTGTACTCCTCGTTCTGCGGATACACGCCGGGAATTTCTCCGCCGAAAACATATAATCTTCCGTTAAGAGATGCGGCTGCAAGACCACCGCGTGCCGTTGGCATTGGTTGTTTTGTACTCCACGAATTTGTTGCAGGAGAATATGCTTCAAGAATATTAAAATTGCCTCCACCCGATCTTCCTCCGGCAACATAGATCAGTGAATCAACGATTGCGCCTGAAAGGTGTTCTCTTGGAGTCGGCATGTTAGCTCCGATAATCCATGAGTCAGTTGAGGGATCATAAATATCTGTTCTGTTAGAAACAGTGAAGCCGGTAATAACTCCACCGATGACATAAATCTTATTCAGGTAAGTGAGTGCGATGTGTGCACCTCTAGCTATGAGCATCGGATTTTTTTCAACCCAGACATTCGAGTCCGGATTCATTGCATAAACTTTTATATTTGGAACAAACGAATTTCCTCTGTATCCGCCGAGCACATAAAGTCTTCCATTGACTGCTGCAAATCCCATATGATGAAGCGGTTCGGGCATTGGTGCGGCGGTAGACCATGTATTAGTCGCAATGTTATATACTTCAACCAATGAAGACCCAACACCTCCAAATGCAAGTCCCCCGGGGACATAGATCTTTCCGTTTAAAATTGCGTGGACGACTTCCTGTCTTGGTGTTGGAAGTAGAGCGCGTGAGAACCAGCGTCCTGTAGAATCTACTTGTGAATAAACATTGCTGTTAAAAAAAAGAATTGATAAGAAAATTACGATTAAGGATTTCATAAGAAAATTTTTTAATGGTTATCTTAAAGTTGTCAAATCTAATTTTCTATATTTTGTAACCTTTAAGCTGCTGACTCAGATTTGACAACTTTCTCTGCAGTGCGATTTGACAAATTTCACTATGGTGCGATCACACTCACGAAAGCAACTGAATTATTCAAAGCGATAAGATTATCCGTGAGATTCACCTGGCCATCACCATTAATGTCGGTAACCTTATAACCATTTGTAAATGCTGCCGCATCATTATAGATAAGAAGAATGTCAATAAGATTTATCAGTCCATCCTGATTTGTATCACCGCTGTATATGCTGTACTTTGTACCTGTCAGCTTTAGATTATTCCCGTACGCCTGTGATTGCGAAGATGTAAAATCATAATTCCCCGCGATACCGGGATTAAAAACAATTCCTCCGGCTTTGCTCCAAGTATGGATACAGTTTCTGTGTTTTAATGTGATGTAATAATTTCCAGCAGCTGCTCTGAAAAAAACGAAACTTCCTTTAAGATTTATTGAATCAATTTTTGTTTTTGCGGAATCAACAATATTGAAGGGTGAATTAATATTTCTAAGATAAGCTGTTACAGTGTCACTTAATCGTAGACGATTCAATGACTGATCATAAAAACCTTCCTGACTCATCTTTATTTCCATAGGAGTGAAAACAGTTGGTATGTCTTCGCATCCTATCCAGTAAGGTTTCCTACCATAGCTTGTATTCCAGGTATTGTAGATCTCATCAATATTCTTCCACTGAACTTTCCCCTGCGAGACAAACACATTTACAGAATCGATGAATTGTATCATCTTATTCATTTGAGAAGTATTGAGCTGTCCGTTGGACATGAAAACAGTTGCAGTATAAAATCCGGTATCAGGCAATGCGTGATAAGTAATTGCATTCACAATATTTCTAACGCGTTGGATTGCAGTCGAGACATTTGTTGTATCGTAAATTTTATTTGCGCATCCATTACCAATTAGTGTAAGATGTTTTGTTGTATCGTGTAAATAATAATTTGACATACTCTGCGGTTTCCATGCACCTGTATTCTGCGGATCGTTGAGATGATTACGTGTGCCGCCTCCCCATAATATGTCCGGCTTCCAGAAGTAGGATGTATAGACTCTCCCGTAAATTCCGTTCTCAAGATTCTCCCAGTTATTTCCGTTGACGATCGTATCATATAAAAAGCCGCCGACAATTCCGTTTGGAGTTATTCCAAGCTGTGAGTGCAGATAAGCAATGTCTGCATAGTTATATGCGTTCTCGTGCGCATGCGGATCGCAGTCAATGCCTTTGTCCTCTACAAGCCACTTGATAAGATTTTTCCCGTTGGTGTTTATGATCACATTTCCGGTATCAAAATTTTTTACTCCAAGAAGAAATCGCCAGTCTGATTGAAAATCCCATTTAGCTCCGCGGGCAACAACAGCATCAGCCAGCTGAACAATTATATTTCTCCTGACGATGTAATAATTGAAATTTGTATTATATGGCTCAGCATCTTCGTTATGAGTAATAAAAGTCAGATAAACAGGTGTTTGTGTTTGGGAGAAGATTTTTGAATTTGAAATTATCAAGAGGGTAAGAATGAGTAGTTTTGTTTTCATAAAATTGAATTTTTGTTTTATGAATTTTTATATGGAGCTACTGTAGTATATCCGAATTAAATTCTTAGATAATTGTAAGTACGAATGGTTTAAGTTAAGAGAGTGAAGGTAATTTTATATAGACAATTTTTAGACGATCTGTGCAAATCAGTTACATCAGTTATATCCGTGTTCAAAATATAAAAGAAACTATTTTATCAAAACCATTCTCTTTGTGTCCGCAAATCCTTCAGTAATGATCTGATAAAAATAAATACCGCTGGATAAATTACTGCCGTCGAAGTCGACCTGATAAATGCCGGAGTTTTGCTGCTCATCCACTAACTTTGAAACTTCTCTTCCAAGCAGATCAAAAACTTTTAATTTAACAAAGCTCTTTACAGGTAATTCATAACTGATCACTGTCTTGGGATTGAAAGGGTTTGGATAATTCTGACTCAGTGAAAATTTTACAGGGACAGTATTTGAAAAATTATTTATTGACACAACACTGCTAAGTGAAGCTTTGAAAGTCCGCCACTGTGTATTGTTTGTAGGTATGAAGAATGAAGTTGTCTGCGGTGCGGTCGCGAGCGCTAATCCACCTTTGCGGAAAAGCTCAACAGGAAAAGTAAGTCCGCCGTCTGAAGAAACTTTTACTATAAGACTGTCTATGTTTGAAGAATTATATTGTGCATATGCATAATCAAACCTGAATGTATCGAGTGAAAGAAGATTGGAATAAACTTTTGTGTACATTGAATCACGTTGACCGATAATGTTATAATCATAAAAAGTCATAATGGAAGACTTTGTTCCTCCAATGGAAGGCCCGTTTGCACCGGTATACTGTTGAAATGTTATATAGCTGTCAAGATTGAAAACTTCCCATCCGAGCGGCGGGAACAGAGCTTCGAACAATTCAACATTAAGCGGAGTCTGAAGAGAGTCATCAAGAAGTTTTAGCTTATTATTCCCTGTAAATTCATATTCAACATTGAGAAGATCAGCTTTACCATAATCTAAAACTCCTGACGTTGAAGGATGTACTGCAACAGTGTTTCTTCCCTTTGCGCAATTTAGAACTTCCCGGGTATCATCATTCTGAATAAATGCAGCAGTGTATATCATCGAATCAACCCAGCCCGGCTGTCTTTCATAAGTAAATTGATATTCATTAGTGCCAACCCCGGTTGAGATCGAAAGTCCGTTTGTATCCGGGTAAGCTGCTCTGAAGATATCATAAAAATCATATTGTCCGAAAAATGCCTGCGAAGAATCCAGAACATAACGCTCTACTGCCATTATACGAAGCCTGTAATTTCCCGGAGGCAGAGGAGATGCAATGTTTACGTTTATTGTCGTTCTTATTGAATTACCTTTTAATCTTTTGTCTGTAACAGTTAATGAAACCGGTGTTCCCTTTGCACGCCTTTGGAAATAAGGATTGTATAGATTAACACTATCGCCATATGGAATTGTAACAGTGAGCTTGCCGTCTACAAGAGTTGTCGGAACAGCAGAGACAAAATAATATCGTCGCCTTGCATCAGACTGTTCCGGATTAGCAACGTAGAAAGTATCATGACCTAAAAGTCCCGAATGATATTTTATTGCTGTTACGGTATCAATGTTTGTGTTAACGAAATTATCTAGAAAGGAATTATTGTTGGCGGCGGCCGGACTTGAATCAGAAGTCACTTCCTCATATAAAACATTGCGCTTAAAACCGGGAAGATACATTGCATAAAGATTTAAAGTATCATTGAACCTGTTAGTATCGTTGACGGTAGATAAGTAAGCCTTTAAGTAGTAACCGGTTCCTATGTTGTAAGTAAAAGTTTCAAAAGTTGTCTGGGTTGACTGACCGCTTACAAGTGCTGAGATATATGCTGTATCAAAGTAACCGCCCGGTTCTATTGAAAGGAAGATCTTAGTAGAATCGGGAACAGGATTTCTTCCGATATTTGAAACAGTAACGATTGGAGATATTGTATCAGTGCCGCTTAATGATGTTGAATAAGTTGTGTCGAAAGGAATGTTCAGGATAGAAGTGACTGCAACGTCATTGTCCTTCTGAGTCCCTGTCAGAACATTATCAATATAAAGATTATTTCCGTAGCCATTATATGTTACGAACTGTAAGACAATGTCACGTGTACCGTTTATTTTTTCCCGGTCATTTTTATTCAGAAAATAAAAAGAGAAGGCAAGGAAAACAGTAGCTGAAATTAACAACAGTAAAAGCGGCTTCTTCATGATTTATAGGTTAATAACAAAAATTGTATTGTCTCAAATCATCCATCAATATTTAATTATAAATAAAAAATTCTTTAAGCAGCTTTTGTAACCTTGGATTTACTGAAATAGAATCGGTAAAAGAAAAATTCCAGTATGCTGACAAGTACCAGAGTAATGCTGTCTTTCGGTGTGAGTGTGATCGTTGTTCCCTGCTGAGCATAAAATCCTGAGATCTTTAATAAGAAAAGTATGAATGAATTACCCGGCATCTGTATCCTGTAACCCGCGTCTGAAATAAATATCCCGACAAACATTTCACAAACTGTCAGCGAGACTGCAAACAAAGTTATGATAAATCCGAGATTAAGAAAAGCCTGAAGCCAGCCGTCGTTCTGGTATGATCTGCAAAATGCATACACTGCAAAAATTACGTGTACAAAATAAATTAATGCGATTATCATCTTAGAATATTACGGATCAAAAAGCTTCTTTTGAAAAGAATACTTCTTTAATGGTTTTAAAAATAATTTTAATATCTAAAGCTATTGACCAATTTTCAATGTAATAAATATCATAGTCAATTCTAGTCTGAATTGAAGAATCAGTACCGCGTGCACCGTTGACCTGAGCCCATCCTGTGATCCCGCATTTCACTCTGTGTCTTTCTAGATAGCGGCTAATGGATTCCTTCATTGTGTTGATGAAGAATTCTCTCTCCGGTCTTGGACCTACAATGCTCATTTGTCCAAGCAATACATTTATGAACTGCGGAAGCTCGTCTATGCTGAATTTTCTCAATGTCCTTCCTACAGGTGTATAACGCTGATCATTTCTTGAAGCCATCTGTGGTCCGCTCTTTTCTGCATCAACTCTCATGGACCTGAATTTCAGCATCATGAATTTTTGTCCATCAAGTCCGACTCTCTCCTGTTTGTAAAACAAAGGACCTTTTGAAGTTAACTTAACCAGTATTCCCACCAAAAGCATTACAGGAAAAAGTAAGATCAGCATAAAGGTTGAAACGACCACATCAAAAGTTCTCTTGAGAAACCTGTTCCAAACACTCATTGGAAGAGACTTGAGCTTCATGAAAGGAATACCGTCAACCTCTTCTACTCGCAAACGGCTTGTCATCATGTCAATGAAATCAGGTGCATACATGAATTCAATATTTATTCCTTCGCATAATTTAAAGAGGTCGTACAAAACCTCATGTTCTTCTGAGGAAAGTGATATGAGTATTTTTTCAATTCCAAGCTCTTTGATCTTTTCGGGGATCTTTTCATAATCTCCAAGATAGGTCTCATCCTTAAGATAATTCTCTTCCTTATTTTCATATGAAAAATATCCGATGACATTGAATCCTGCGAACTTATCGGTTCTGAACTTATCGTAAATTCTTTTTGCCATCTCATTATTACCGAGAATTGCTACAGTGTTCACTCCGTAGTTCCGGTCATATAAAGTCTTCTCAATCTTGAGAGTAATGTATCTTCCTATCGTAATGAGAATTATCGAATTGACCCATATCAAAGCGAACACAAGTCTTGAATATGGAAAGTCTCCCTTCAAAATAAATACAAGACCCATGGCAAAGAGGATGCCGATAGAAACGCACTTGATGATTATAAAAAATTCATCAAAAATGAAAACGCATCTTTTCAGCCGGTACATTTTTCGAGACTGAAATACCAGAAGCCAGATAGGTATTACCATAGCAGCAAAATAGATATAGCCATAAAGATCCGGGATCCCTTTGGTGATTGGAAAAATCTTAATGAAGGGGTCGAAGTAAAATCTAATCCAGTATGAAAGCAGGAATGAAAGGAAGATCGCCAGTGTATCAGTGAGAATTGTCAGCAGCGGCAGCAGTATCTCTATTTTAGAAGACTTACTTTTCACTTTATATTAATAATTTAGTCGAGACTTAAAAATAAACCATTTAAGCATAAGAGAAAACTCTGAAAATTTTAAAGGTTAAATTTGAAAAGGAAAAATTACATTTTAAAAGTAAAAATTTCTATTTCTATAATCGAGCAGGTGATTCGTTTTTAAATTGCATCATAACTTTTACTTTTAAAATTTAATTTTAACTTTTACCTTTTCAAATTTAAAATCTTCAAGCTACTTCCATCAAGGCCAGCGAATCTCTGTAGTTCTTTTTAAATGCTCTCCTGATCACCGAATGTTCCGGCTCCCTGAGATGAGGATCTTCCTCAACTATTTTGAATGCAATTTTTCTTGCAGTCTCCAGAACATCTTTATCTTTGTTCAGATCGGTACATGAGAAATTCAAAACACCGGATTGCCTTATTCCGAAAAATTCACCGGGACCCCGCATCTCCATATCTGTTTCTGCAATTGCAAATCCGTCATTTGTTTCACAAAGAATATTGAGGCGCTTCTTTGAATGCTCATCAAGATTTTTTGCAACAAGTATGCAATAGGACTGTTCAGCTCCGCGCCCCACTCTTCCGCGCAACTGATGGAGCTGTGATAAACCAAATCTCTGTGCTTCTTCGATCATCATTATAGTTGCATTCGGAATATCTATCCCAACCTCTATTACTGTTGTCGAAACAAGTATATGAATTTTTCCGTCACGAAAATCTTCTGTGACCTCATCCTTCTCATACCATAACATTCTGCCGTGTACCATTCCAACTTTAAGATCAGAGAATACTGCTTCCTTAAGTATCCTGTAATTTTCTTCAGCTGATTTCAGATCAAGTTTTTCGGAATCATCTATCAGAGGATAGACAATATAAACCTGTCTTCCGTTTTTGATTTCTTCTCTCATAAAGGAATAGATCTTCGGTCTATCCGATTCCATTCTTAATGCTGTCTTGATCGGTATCCTGTTCTTAGGAAGTTCGTCTATGACGGAGACATCGAGATCACCATAATAAGTCATTGAAAGTGTTCTCGGAATTGGTGTCGCTGTCATTACAAGCACATCGGGATTAAAACCTTTTTCTTTTAGCTTTGCGCGCTGCATTACTCCGAACTTATGCTGTTCATCTATTACTACAAAACCAAGATTTTTAAATTCAACTTTTTCCTGTATCAATGCATGAGTGCCGATGATAATATTGGTTTTACCTTCTTTAATGTCGTTCAATATTTCCTCACGCAGCTTTTTCTTTTGACCGCCAACAAGTAAAGTAACATTTATGTTCAGCGGCTTTAAAAATTCAGAGATAGTCTTATAATGCTGCTCTGCTAGCAATTCCGTAGGACACATGAAACCTGCCTGATATCCGTTTTCGATTGCGATGAGCATTGAGAACACGGCAACTATAGTCTTTCCGCTGCCGACATCTCCCTGCAGAAGACGGTTCATACACTTATCTGATTTCATATCCAGATAAATTTCATTGATAACTTTTCTCTGTGCGTTCGTCAGTTCGTACGGCAAAAGGTTTTTGAATTTTTCAGTAAGATCTTTTATTTCTTTATCAAACCTAATACCTTTCTTTTCATTTTGGGTCGAATTTTTTTTTAAGGCAAGTATCAGCTCCAGATAGAAAAGCTCTTCAAATGAAAGACGCTTTCTTGCTGTTTCAATATCGGCTATCTCTTTTGGAAAATTTATTCTGAGGATAGCCTCCTTCCTGCTCATAAGATTATACTCGTTCAAAATTTCTTCGGTCAGTGTTTCCTCGATGTATTCCGGATTAGACTTTAATAGAGTGCTGAAGGCATTGAAAACTATTTTCGAAAGAAGAAGAGGTTTGATCCAGGTTTTCTTTAAAATTCCCGAAAGCTCATAAACAGGGATAAGATTGAATTTAAGAAAATCCTTTTCCATTGGATCAGATCCTGTAAGCTTGAGATGATCTCTATAGCTTATCTTTGCAAGTGAGCTGAAATTATCCTTATCAACTTTCACCCAGAACAAAAAATCTTCATTGAGACGGAATTGTTTTGTACGGAACTCGCTTGCGCCGAAGATCGGAATGTCCAGTGTTCCCGTTCCGTCATGAAGAATGATCTGATGAGGATGATTGCTTTTACGAGGATGCACAACGTCAATGATCTTACCGGCAACGATTACATTCTCGTCGATGTGACGGTTTATTTCCCTGATGTTGATCTTCTTGAGATATGCGCGGGGAATGAAATTGAGGAAGTCATCAAGTACATTTATGCCGATCTTTGCAAATGCTTCCGCTCTTTTCTCACCGACTCCTTTTAAATACTTTATATCCATATTATATTCATAATTATATTCATATTCTCATTTCCGGATTTAAAATAGAAATTATTTTATTTTTCTGTAAGGTAATTGTGCAAACAGGTATGCTTTTTAATTTAAAACTATTTTGTTTAACTTATTTCGAAAAGGCTAAACCAACCCTGATCTGTTCCGTATAGTTACCTGCTGTAAAGAATTTTCCCTCATACAGTCAGAAAAAGCAGTTTATAAAACAATCGTAACATTCGAGAATAGCTGTTAAGTAATGAAAGTTTGAACTTATGGTTTGAAATTTCAGACTATAATTTGTATTTTACCTGCTTAACAAAGCTAATGTGGGGGCTATAGCTCAGCTTGGTAGAGCGTCTGAATGGCATTCAGAAGGTCAGCGGTTCGACCCCGCTTAGCTCCACATAGACCTGTTTCAATAATTTTAAATAAAAGAAAATGTACGCAATCGTAAATATTCAGGGACGCCAGTATAAAGTTACCGAAAATCAAAGAGTTTTTGTTCCGAGACTTAAAGATGATATCGGATCCAAAATAAAATTAGGGAACGTGTTAATGTTCACATCCGACGATAAAGTATTTGAGATCGGCGCTCCTACTTTAAGCAAAACAATTGAAGCAACAGTTATCGATCATGTAAAGGACGATAAGGTCATTGTTTTCAAAAAGAAAAGAAGAAAAGGATATAAAGTAAGAAGAGGTCACAGACAACAGTATACTTCGATTGAGATCAATTCGATTGCTTAGAAACGTGAGACGCGAGATGCTAGACGCGAGACGATAAAAGAAACTGAAATCAATTTTTAATTCGTAATTTTTAATTTAAAAAAGAAATGGCACACAAAAAAGGACTTGGAAGTTCTAAAAACGGAAGAGACTCTAATGCACAGAGACTCGGTGTAAAAAAATTCGGCGGCGAGTTGGTTAAAGCCGGAAATATTCTTGTAAGACAAAGAGGAACGAAATTTTTACCCGGTGCAAATGTCGGACTTGGAAGAGATTATACGATCTTTTCACTCATTGAAGGAAACGTAAAATTTGTAACCAAGAAGGGCAGAAAAATTTTAAACGTTCTTCCGCTTGAAGCTTAAGTTTTAAATTCAGATCTTCAACTCACAGGTTATTCCGTGTCAGCGGAATAACCTTTTTATTTTATAACAAAAAAAATTAATTATCTAAATGAAAGTAACTGTCATAGGTGCAGGGAATGTAGGAGCAACCTGCGCGAATGTAATCGCTCATAAAGAACTTGTTAAAGAAGTTGTACTGCTTGATATTAAAGAAGGAACAGCCGAAGGCAAATCCCTCGACATGTGGCAAACTGCGGGAATAAACAATTATGATACACGACTCATCGGTGTCACTAATGATTATACCAAGACTGCCGGATCCGATGTTGTCGTAATTACTTCAGGTCTTCCGAGAAAACCCGGAATGAGCCGAGACGATCTTATCTCAACTAATGCAGAGATAGTAAAGTCTGTTACTGAGAATGTTGTAAAACATTCACCGAATACCATACTGATTATTGTTTCAAATCCTCTCGACGTAATGACCTACGTTGCATATAAAACTGCTAAGCTTCCTTCAAATAAAGTTATGGGAATGGCAGGAATTCTTGACACTGCAAGATACAGAGCATTCTTAGCTGAGGCAATTGACTGTTCGCCAAAAGACATCAACGCAATGCTGCTTGGCGGACACGGTGATACAATGGTTCCTCTTCCAAGATATACTTCCATCAGTGGAATTCCTGTAACGGAGCTGGTTGCAGAAGATAAATTAAATGCGATTATTGAGAGAACAAAGAAAGGCGGAGGTGAACTTGTTGCATTGATGGGAACTTCAGCATGGTTTGCTCCGGGTGCTGCAGCTGCTCAGATGGTCGAGTCAATTCTGAGAGATCAGAAAAGAATTTTCCCGGTGTGTACATGGCTGCAAGGTGAATATGGATTGAAAGATATTTATCTCGGTGTGCCGGTTGTTCTTGGTAAAGACGGCATCGAAAAAATTATTGAACTAAAGTTGAATGATGATGAAATGAAACTGGTAAAGGATTCGGCAAAGGCAGTTAAAGAGGTGATGGATGTGTTTGATAACCTTGGTAAAAAATGAAATCAGTTGTAGAAGAATATGATAGCATAAAAAGAATAACAGTTATAGCAATATTCTCAGATGATGAATTGTTAGAACATCTAGTTCTGAAGGGAGGAAATGCTTTAGATTTAATATACAATATTGCAGGTCGGGCTTCACTAGATATTGATTTTTCAATAAGCAAGAAATTTGAAGATATAAAAAACTTAAGCTTGAGAATAGAAGAAACTTTAAAAAAAACTTTTGATGAAAATGGTTATGTAGTTTTTGATTATCAGTTTTCGGAAAGACCACCAGAAGTGTCTGAAGATATGGCTGACTTCTGGGGAGGTTATAGAGTTAGATTTAAAGTTATTAAGAAGGATCTTCATGAAAAATTTAATCATGACTTACAAGAACTCAGGAAATATGCTCAGATTATAACCGAAGGCAATGAAAAAAATATTTATTTGGATATTAGCAAATATGAATTTTGTGGAATAAAAAGACGAGAGGAATTAAATGGTTATACGATTTATGTATATACTCCAGAAATGTTAGTAATTGAAAAGTTAAGAGCAATTTGTCAACAAATGCCTGCATATGGAGTTATTGTTAAAAGTAAAAGTCAATCTGCTAGGGCTCGTGATTTTTATGATATTCATGTAATTGTAAAAAAATTTAAGATAGACATAACATCTGATGAAAATCTGAAATTAATTGAATCTATTTTCGAAGCAAAAAGAGTTCCATTAAAACTTATTGGAGACATATCTGAATTTAGAGAAGTTCATAGAAGTGATTTTGATTCCGTTAAGAACACTATTAAGATAGGAATGGAGATTGAAGAATTTGATTTTTATTTTGATTTTCTGATTGATATGTGTCAACCTTTAAAATCCCTTTGGATAAAATAGTTTCCATTCCTCCGAATATTCCATTTCCTTCATATTATGAATTAAATAGAATTTATGAGTTGTTTCGAATGTCCTCAATAGATCTATTTGTGATTCACTATAAACGCCGGCTTTTTGAAGATAAAAACCGATAACTTGATGATATGGGTATGTATAGTTTAATGTTCTTAAATACGCAGCTAATTTATTTATCGAAACTTTACTTGCTGCTAAACGATATGCGTTAAGAACTTCATAAATGCCACCTGAATAGACTGGTCTTACCGCGATGTCTATCAAAGTTCGTTCTAAATTTGTAACTCTTAAATTTTCTCCATTTGGACCTTTATAGTCCATTACTCCAAACTCTTCTGTTCGCATTCCATTTAGTACCACAATCGTAACATCCTCATATGTTGCTTTATTATTAGATACCCTAACTTTGTTCTTAAATGCTCTATCAATATTAATTTGTTCTAATTTTCCAATATTAAAGATTTTTTTCGGTTGTTCTACATTGAGATATATTGTCTTAGGAAATTGTTGGGTAAGTTCATGAAAAAACATCGCTGTATAATGTGTAAAATAAGATTTGGGCTTTAATGAATTTACAATTTCATAAATAGTTTTATCTCCATAAATATAACGTGTTTCCTTTCTTATTGGAAAATCAAATTGGATTTTTTTAAAATTTTCTTTTTCTAGTAAGAATTGCAAAAATTTCGAGAAAGTTACATTCTGAGCTAGTTTCCATTCTTGAAAATTTTTTTCAAGAATTTCTCTGATTTGATTACCTTTAAAGATACAACTTCCTTGATTTTTGAAGTACCCAATTATCTTATCTTTATGTTGCTCTAAGCTAGTTTTTCGCATTATTAACTAATTCTTTCAATGTCTATGTAGTATATATACAACATAGCCATTGAAAGAATTAAAATCTATCTATATGCATATTGTATGTATATATACATACAATATGCTTGAGTTACTTAAAACCTAAGACACGGAGATGTATGTATATATACATACATCTCCGTCGTTATTGAATGACCTTTCTAACAATTAAAATAAACTCAGTTCCGTTGGGTGTTGAGTTGCAATGAAATTCATCTACAAGCGACTTCATAATAAATATTCCTCTGCCGCTTTCTTTCAAAAGATTTTCCTGAGAGGTTGGGTCCGGAAGAGCGTCCAGGTCAAAACCTTTTCCCTCATCCTTGATTCTGCAGGCTAAGCTTACTTCATTATATTCAATACTCAAATATACTTTTTTGCTCTCGTCTTCATTATTACCATGAACTATTGCATTGATCAGCGCTTCTGAGCAAGCGATCTGAAAATTTATGAACTTTTCCATCGCTAGGCCGAACTCGCGGTTAGCCTTCTCGAGAAGCTCTTCAAATTTACGTACTTCACTTCTGTTGCTTTTCAGTACAAGGTCAAATTTGTTCAAGTTGAGTTTTTTTAATTTAGGTACGTAAATTTATTTTCAAAGATCTGCTACATGTTCCAGAGAATATTAAGCTGAAGATTTACTGCTTCATTGTTCTGAGCAGGGTCGTCGTATCTTATGTAATCAATGCCGCCTGTAAAATTAATAATTGAATTCTTATTTAAATAGAAAATAATTTTCCCGACCGGACCATAGGTTCTGTATGTGTTCGACAATTGTCTTGCACCATTCTCGTACTGAAAGCGCTGCTGCTGAAAAAATTTATAGCCGATACCGACCTTGATAAAATAATTAAATAAATAACTTATATCAGGAACATACAGCTGTTCAACAAAATATGCTATAGGCTTCACCGTGAACTCCCTGTTGTTGAATTGTCCCTGTTCATAAAACTTCAACTCTCCGAGGAGGTCAAGATAGAAATTTCTGTAAAAATTATAAGTAGTAGAATCTCTCGCATAAAGCTGCCTGTAAGAAAAGCTCTGAACCTGTGAAACAATGTCTTCGAAATCATAAACTGTATAATTCGCAAGTACCTGTACGAAATTTTTTGTAGTCAGCTGTTCAACCGGTGAAAATGTGCTTTGAGAAGTAAGCTTGTAAATTCTGTTCTTGTAATTGTTTGCACTGCGTTGTGAAAATATGTAGCTGAGCTTTGACAGTATTACATCAAAACGGGTCAGGACGCTGAAGTTAAGAAGGTTATCGTAAACATGTGATCCTGAAAGTATGGTTTCAAGCTCATCCCTGTCATCGAAGTTCTGATCAAAGTCAGTATCATACCTTAATAATGAAGCTGATCCTGTGAAGCCGAATGTATTTGTGTTTGACAAATAATACAACGCATCAAACAATGCTGAGACACGTCTGCTGTTGTTGTTCTTATTCTTTTCTGCTTTTTCAAGTTCAAAGATCTGTGTTGATGTAAGGCCTGATGTATTTATGAGCGAATGATTTTCCGATCGCTCGTTATAAGAAATTTTGAACTGGGAAAGAATTTTATACCAGTTGAAATTCAGTGCTCCTGAAAACTGCAGATTATTTTCCAGTATCTTTGTGTCATAAACATTTTCAAAAAGAATGCTGGCTGAGGAAGGTTTGTATTTGAATTCCTTGGTAATGTTCCTGTTGACAAAATATCCCGCCAGTGTAAAGAGCAGATTATTGTTCAATGAGTAATTAAGATTATCACTCATTGAAAAATAATTTTCAGTTCTTTTTTCAATGTTGTTCTTCACGTTGTACTGGCTTATTACGCTTGGAGTTGCAGGTGAATAGATATCATTTCTCTGATTGTAATAGGCGGCACTTCCAGTATTATCCGTTTCGGATGTGAATCGTTTAAAGACATTAGCATTGATCTCGTAATTATGATTTTGTTTCTGTATTAAATTTTCATAAAACAATATCACCTTCCCCGTTGTCAGATAATCTTTATATAGATAATTATCAGCAACGGCAGAGACAATCCCGCTGAAGCCTGTATTTAATTCACCGATCTGATCTTCGGTCTTCACGCCGATCTTTGAATTAAGGTAAAGATTTTCACTGAGAGTGTAGTCAAGATTGGTAAATAAATATTTGCTGTTGTTCTTATTTGTCTCGACGTTCTTGTCATCGGTCAGAAATTTATTCTGATATCCGATGCCTGCATCGAAATTATCTTTTACTCTATAGAATAACAAAGCTCTGAAATTATTATAATCACGGAAAAAATTCTGACCGAGCTTTGAAACATTTGAAAGATAATAGTTCTCGAGGTCTATGCCAATCCTTCCAAAAGTTTTAGTGTAATTAATGACAGTATTCAGATTGGCAATGTTAAGATCGTTATACAAATTGGTCTGAAGAAAATTCTTATTGTAAATTGTATCAATGGCTACACTAGGCTGCTGAGCAAACGAATTGCTGATCCATAAAATCATAAATAAAAGAACTTTAATCGAACAAGCCTTCATAGGAATATTTTTTTAATTCACTATCAGACTTAAGATTGCGGAATAGATTTTCGAGATCGGTATAGTTCTCTGAATTTTGAAGATCTTCCGTTTTCATATCGAGCACGATCTTTCCTTTGTCAAGTAATATTATTTTGGAAGAAACTTTTTCAATTGTGTTAAGAAGATGTGAACAGTAGAAAATGGTCTTATGTTTTGAGACAAGATAAGTTACAAGATCCTGGAAAATAAAAATTGAATTAGCGTCGAGCCCGTTCAGAGGTTCGTCAAAGAATATTACCTCGGGATTGTGAAGAAGAGCAGAGGTGATAAGAACTTTCTGCTTATTGCCCTTTGACAAGTTACCGACTGATTCACCGAGAAGATCCGTGAATTCAAACATGCCGGCAAAATTTTCTATTCTTCTCTGAAGTACTGCTGCATCGAGATCTCTGATAGTGCCAACGAATTCAAGATATTCTTTTGCTGACAGGGCATTAAAAAGATTTGCAGTCTCGGGAACGTAGCCAACGATTTTTTTTACTTCAAACGAATTTGTTTTAACATTGATATCGTTGACGAATACATCACCATTGTCAAAATCAAGAACGCCGATAAGAATCTTAACGGTGGTGGATTTTCCGGCGCCGTTGGTTCCGATATATCCGCAGATCTCGCCTTTATCAATATTAAATGAAATATCATCGAGCGCAGTAATGCCACCGGGATATCTTTTCGTGAGGTTATTTACAGAGATCATAAAAAATTTTGTAAATAAAACAATTCTTGCAAGACTTAACAAGTAAAAAATGGATAGACCTGTCGTGCCTCAACTAATTTTATTTGTGATGCCAAAACAAAAAGTAACTTAGCTTACTACTATTTCCATTTTTTATTCTCGATATTTCGTTTAAATTAATTTCAAATTCCAACCCTCTTAATCCCCGGCATAATTTGGGATTGGAGGGTTTAATATTTATGAAAGTTAAAAAAGATAAAGTAAAGCTGATCACGCTCGGATGCTCGAAGAATCTTGTCGATTCTGAATTCATCCTCTCTCAATTACAATCAAATGATATTGAGATCGTTGACGATGAAAGCAAAGCTGAGAATGTAATCATTAATACATGCGGGTTTATTGAATCAGCTAAACAGGAATCAATTGATACGATCATGCGTGCAGTGGATCTAAAGTTAAAAGGTAAGCTTAAGAATGTTTATGTCGCAGGTTGTCTCTCAGACAGATATAAAGATGAGCTTGAAAAAGATATTCCTGAAGTTGATAAATATTTCGGAGCAACTGACAAGCCTCAGACGATATTCAGCATACTAAACGAGCTCGGAGTAGATTATAAAAAGAATCTGATCGGCGAAAGAGTCCTAACAACACCATCGCATTTTGCGTATCTCAAGATCAGTGAAGGCTGTGATAATCCCTGTTCGTTCTGCGCGATCCCGATAATGAGAGGTGATCACAGATCGAAGCCGCTTGAGGAAATTATTATGGAAGGACAAAAGTTGGCTTCGAAAGGAGTTAAAGAGCTGGTCATAATCGGTCAGGATACAACGTACTGGGGATTTGATCTTGAAAGAAAAAGAAATTTATCAATTGTTCTTTCAGAGCTTGCAAAGATAAATGGCATTGAGTGGATCCGTCTGATGTATGCATACCCGTCGAGATTTCCTATTGAGATAATTGAAACTATAAGAAATACTGAAAATATTTGTAAGTATATTGATATTCCTATTCAGCACATTTCAGATAATGTTCTTAAATCAATGCGAAGAGGAATTACAAAAAAGAATCTAGTGAATCTTCTTTACAAATTAAGAGATGAGATCCCGGGAATTTCTATAAGGACAACATTGATAGTCGGCTATCCGGATGAAACTGAAAGTGATTTCAACGAGCTGATTGATTTTGTAAAAGAATTTAAGTTCGACAGACTTGGAGTATTTATGTATTCTCACGAAGACGGGACTTATGCTGCAAACATTCCGGACAGAATTCCGCAAAAGGAAAAACTTAGCAGGCAAAAGCAGATACTCGATGCTCAGAGGGAAATTTCGATTCAGAATAACAGAGACTCGATTGGTAAATCATATAAGGTTATTATTGACAGGGAAGAAAATGAATATTTTATTGGCAGAAGCTATAAGGATGCACCGGAGATAGATCAGGAAATATATATCAGTAATAGTAATTTAGAAGTTGGACAATTCTATGATGTAAGGATATTCGATGCTGAGGATTTTGATCTTTTCGGGGAAGTCATTCATCAAAAAATTCATTAAAATAATTTTAGAATATTAAAACCTAAAGGGGGTTTTTATGAAAAACTTATTCATACATATGGCGACTGATCTTTTTATAAGAAGATTCAGAGAAATGATGTGTCTGATGCTGTTATTGATCTTGCTCACTGCGGGAGAATCAAGGTCCCAGCTGGAGGACCAAACTATAAATACTAAGGATAAAGAATTTTTTTATGTTGATCCGATGGTGTTCTACAGTAAGGATCAGATGAAAGCCAGACTGGATGTTTACATTGAAATACCAATGGATAACCTTCAGTTCAAGAAAAACTACACTACAAAAAATTATGACGCGAGCATCAACTACACAATTAAGATCACAAATTCTTCTAATGAGATAGTCTCCAACGAAACAATTTCTGATTATGTAACAACAAGCAAAGCTGATCAGAAAAAGCTTGATGAATCCGCAAAGTATATTGTTAAGGAATTTTATCTGAACCCCGGCACGTATTCACTTGAAGTAACGCTCGATGACATTAATACGAAAAAAGAAAAAACAAAAAAAGCTCAGCTTGTGATAGCGGATTATGCACAAAAGGATATTTCGTTCAGCGATATTATGCTTGTAAGTAATATGAAAGTTGAGAATGGAAAAAAAGTGATCACGCCGCTTGTTGATAAAAATATTGATAACCTCAAAGAGATATATCTTTTCTTTGAAGTCTATAATTCTCAGGCAAGCGATGTTACGAATAATTTTTCTTATAAGATAACTGATGCAAAGGATAAGGTTTTTGAAAAAGGGGATTACAACTATACTCTCGTACCGGGCACTAATAAATTTTTTGAAAAGATCCCAACTTCAAATTTAGTTTTTGGTAATTATAAGCTTGTCATAAATGATAATACCAACGGACAGATGCTTGCTGAAAAGGAATTCTCGAATAAGCTGAACGGTGTACCTGTAAATATGAAGGATATGAATCTTCTTATTGATCAGCTAATATACATTGCGAACGGTGACGAGCTGGCAAAGATAAAGAACGCGTCATCGAGTGAGCTTAAAGAAAAATATTTTATTGACTTCTGGAGAAGCAAGGACCCTTCACCGAATACTAACAGGAATGAACTTATGATGGAATATTACAAGAGGATCCAGACAGCTAATGAAAGATATTCACACTGGATCGACGGGTGGAAAACAGATATGGGCATGGTCTATATTATTTTTGGTGAACCAAGCAATATTGAAAGATATCCTTTTACTGAAGGTACAAAGCCATATGAGATCTGGCAGTTTTATACTGCGAATAAAGAATTTGTTTTTGTTGATGATACAGGATTTGGTGATTATAAATTAACAACACCGATCTGGGATGAGCAGGGAACAAGGATAACTTATTAGGTATTGAGTATTGGGTATTGGGTATTGAGTATTGGGTATTGGGTATTGAGTATTGAGTATTGAGTATTGGGTATTGAGTATTGGGTATTGGGTATTGAGTATTGGGTATTGGGTATTGAGTGTAAAGAATATCACGGATGAAAATCTGATCAATCAAAGAAGACTTATAAAAGTTTTTTCCTTTTATTAAGATATCCGAGAAGGGCAACATCATACGGTGTTGAGGTTGAGAGAGTAACATAATCAATATTATTCTTCCGGCATTCGACTTTATATTTTTCAATGAACTCCTGGATACTTTCCTGATATGCCTTTTGCATTGCAAACGGCTGCGAGTACATCTCTTCATTTGTTTCCATATCCTTTAAAGTTACAGGATTCCCTTCAAGAAAAGTAAGCTCCAGCGGATCGAGTATCTGAAAAAGTATAACTTCATTTTTATCATATCTGAAATGCTTCAAGGCATTTATGACCTCATTCTGTTCATCAAAAAGATCACTGAAAATAATCACCATACCTCTTCTCTTAACCTTGTCTGCAATTTCATTCAGGCACTTGGCTGTGCCAGTTTCGTTAAGTGATTGAACCTTTGAAAGCTCTTTTAATATCAGTTGTAGATTTGCCTTTGTTGAATGAGGAGGAATATAAGAACGGATCTTTGTGTCATAAGTTGTAAGCGAGATCGCATCTCTCTGGAGAAGCATAAGATATGCAAGTGAAGCCGCAAGATGAGATGCATATTCAAGCTTGGTAATTGAATCGTAGGAAGAAGGAGCCTCGGTTGATGCTTTAGAAATAAATTTCTTGAAAAAATTTTTTCTCTGACTGTTGATGCCGGTCAGCTTATCTGATTTAAAATCCATTGATCTACTAATATCCAGCAGAAGGTATGACTTAAGATTTGTCTCTTCTTCAAACCGTTTGATATAATACCGGTCAGTCTTTCCGAGAATCTTCCAGTCGAGATGCTTTAGATCATCGCCGGGCATGTACTGACGGTGCTCAGCAAATTCAACGCTGAAGCCGTGATACGGAGACTTGTGCATGCCTGCAATAAACCCTTCTACAACCATACGCGCTTTGAATTCCATATTGGAGAGGCGCGCAACTATAGAAGGGTTTAAATATTTTTTATAATCGGAAACTTCCTGCAATGTGACGTTTAGTTAATATGCTCTGACCTGACCAACAAATTTATTTCTTAGCAGGTTCTTTAGATTCATCTTTCGTTTTTTCGGGAGTCTTAGTTTCAACTTTCTTCTTCATCGTTGAATCTTCGGTAATTTTTATATTGTTCGAATCCGGGTTTGGCTGTCCTGCCATCTTATTGATATTCTGCTGAATGATCTCTTCAATTGATTTGCCTGACTGAAGCACTTCCAGCATTGTCTTTGCTGATTCACTCATCTTATCATTGGGATCTGTATCGGTAGGATATTTTTCCAGAAATGCCTTATAAGATTTGATTGCATTGTCTTTGTCTTTCAGAGTTTCATCATACATAAATGCTACCATGAATAGCGCCTGCTTTGCATCCTTTGTTCCCGGAAATTTTTCTGCAAGTTCGGTGTAGGTTTTTATTCCTTCTTGTGGATTCTTTAAGCTTTCTATCTGGATCCCTGCGATCTGATTATATGCATAAATTGCTTTGTCGGATTTAGGATAATTCTTTACGAAATCTCTGTATACCGCAATGGCTTCATCATATTTCTTCTCTTCATATTTTGCTTTAGCTTCAGTGAGAAATTGATCTTCCGTTTTTGTATTCTGTGAGCATCCGATCAGGAGCAATGAAAAAAACAATACGGTTAAGAATTTCAAATTAAAATTTTGCATATTATATTTGGTTAGGTTTAGTTGTGAAAAAGTTTTTGTGACGTATGTAATGTAATTAAAACCCCGATAAAATTTAATGAAAAAACTTAGACTGAATGAGAATTTCATCTGCAGGATATGGGAAGACAAAACATGTTACGACGGTCTGAAAACCAGCAAAGATGAAAGCCTGGAAATAATCGATTATGGAATAAGAAATTATGATTCAGGTCCTGATTACAAAAATGCATGCATAAGAGTAGCAAATGCAGTTTACTCCGGCAGCATCGAGATACACCGCTCAATTGATGACTGGTACTTGCACAATCACGACGGAGATAATAAGTACAATGATCTTATTCTTCACGTTGTCTTTTATGATGAGGATGATTTTGAAGATAAGAGCAAAAGCATTAAGGTCAAAAAAGCCCGCAACATTCCCACAGTAATACTTTCCAATTTTTTAACCGAATCAATACATGACATCTGGAAAAGAATAATTGATAATCCGTCTCCAAAATTCAGACTTCCATGCTTTCCGCAAAATAGAAATGTCTGCGATGAAGTAAGATCAGGTTGGCTCAGAACGCTGAGCATTGACCGTCTAAACTTTAGATCGGAAAGATTTCAATCTCGGCTCATGGAAATCACAGATTATCCTTCCAAAAAAATTTACTGGGAACAGGCTCTATTTGAATTTATTTGCGAAGCTCTGGGATTTTCAAAAAATAAAGAACAGTTTCTTAAACTATCAAAACGAATTGAACTCCATGCATTAAAGAAAATGGATCCGGACAGGTTTGCGTGTGATTCTACTCTATTCGGACTTTCCGGATTTCTTGCCGGAGTGAGATTTAAAGATGACTACATTTCTCTTATAAAAGAGCACTGGAACAAATTGAAAGATGATCTGCAGAAAGAGATGATGGACAGAGCAGAGTGGCATTTTTTCCGGCTTAGACCTGCGAATTTTCCAACGCTGCGATTAGCTTATGCGTCATCATTGTTGTATGAAATTTTGTACAATGATCTTCTTAGAGACATAGTAAGAATATTTGAAGAGAGTGATGATGTCACTAAAGGTCTTGAAAGAAGATTTATGGAAATAGAAGTTTCGGAGTACTGGAGGACTCACTATGATTTTGGAAAGGAAGGTAAATTATCTTTCAGGACGATCGGCAGTGAGAGGGTAAAGGACATATTAACGAACGTACTGCTTCCTCTTGTATATTCTTATTCACTGACCTTTGAAAAAGCTGGTCTTAAAAACAGGATCGAATATTTTTACAAAAAAGAAAAACAGAAAAGCGGTTCAAATGAAGTGACCCGGGTAATGGAACAGCAGATAAATGTAAAGATCAGTTCAATTGCAGATGAGCAGGCATTAATGCAGCTTCACAATAATTATTGCATTATGGGAAGGTGCAGTGAGTGCGATATTGGTAAAATTGTTTTTGCAAATGATCAGGTCCATGAACCCCTGAGAATAATTCTGTATTAGTTGGTTTGATGTAGCCACGAATTAACACAAATTTTTTTCGAATTAAGACGAATGTATGAATGAAAAGGTGCACTAATTAGTACTCAATCAATTCGAAAAAATTCGTGCTAATTCGTTGCTATGTTTTTGATGGAGTATGTTAAAAATCATTTATCAAGCCAAAGTTTATCTTTCCATCAAGTATGCCGTCATCCTTACCGAGCGCATAGCTTACACCGATCAGCCCCAGTCCTGTTTCGAGTCTTATCCCCACACCATACCCGTAAAGAAAACCACTTTGCTCTGGAAAATTATTTATCACATCTGCAGGACGGAAATAATAACCCGCATCATAAAATCCGAAGAGAAATCCTTTTCTTGAGACAGAGTATCTGAATTCGAAATTTCCGGCAGCGAGCCTTGAAGCAAGAAACTGTTCATTCCGGTAGCCGCGAATGTATTTACTGCCGCCGATCCTGAAAAAATCAGCATCTTCAAGCTTATCAGATCTTACTTCTCCACCGAATAATCTGATCAGATTTGTCTGGCGTTTTAAAAATGAAAAATAAAAATCGAGGTTAAGATAATATTTCTGGACGGAAAAGTTTTCGGAATAACCGAGATTTTGAAACTGCGCTATGTTGAAAATTCTTTTGTTGCCATATGTGTAAGATGACCTGTACAGAAATCCCTTTGACGGAACATAAATATTATCGCGGTTGTCATATCGGAGTTCGATTCCTGAAGCTAAGATCCTTGAATCGGCAATTATGAAATTAGGATTGCTCACATCAGAGGGGATAACTCTTTCATATCCGCCAATGGCAGAGATAGTAAACTTATCAGAAAAAAGAAAATCAGCCTTCAGATCGAGAGTTCTTTTTGTATAGGTAGTGTCCTGTATTCTTTGCAGGAAACCAAAATTAATGTTCAGTGGATAATTGAAAAAGTATGGTTCAAGATATTTGAACTCAAGCTCTTGTGTTTCTTTAACTTCCTGCTGATACTTTGCTTCGAGCTTTCTCCCTGTTCCGAAAAGATTTCTGAAAGAAACATTAACGAGACCGGTGAAATAACCATTATCATTTCCTGAAGCTGGAGGTACATATCCAAGCACTCCGTCAAATGTATTTGTATTTCCCTCCTTGACCTCAATGAGAAGACCGGATTCTTTTTTATTGGTGAGAGTATAAATTTTCGGATCTTCAACAGTTTCAAAAATATTGAGTCTGTCTAAACGTTCCTTCATCTCCTGCAATGCCTGCGAGTTGATAACTTTGTTTTTGTCGAGCTTAAGCTCACGCAGAATCACATATTCCTCAGTTGTCTCGTTTCCTTTTATTTTGATCTGATCAATTTTGACCCTGGAATTTTCCGTAACACCGAGCTCTATTTTCAATTTGTCCTCTCCGTCATCTTTATAAACAGAAATATCTTTGACGTTTACTTTTGCAAAAGGAAGCCCGATCTTTTCGTAAGCAAGCAGAAGTTCTTTTATATCGCTGTTGAGAATGTTGTCGTTCAAATTTTCACCAACCTTCGTCTCGAACATTTTTAAGATCTGATCCTTGGAAATTGAAACTTCACCGTTGATCTCAATATCGCCGATCGGCACCAAATTTCCTTCATCAATTTTTATTCTGATATCAACATATGAGGAGTCGTCTGCAAAGAAAAGCTGGTCTTGTGATATTTTTGCAAAGAGAAATCCGGCAGATTTATATTTGTCGCGTATAGTCTTAAGATCAGTCCTGAACTGTTCAATGCTAAAGTTGCCGTCTTTTTTTGTAACCAATGTGTTAAGAAGATCAGAGTAAGTGAAGTACTTGTTGCCGGAAATTTCAAGAGAATTGATCTTTGTCTGAGCGGATAATCCTGATGTAAGTAAAGTTACGAGCGTTATTATTAAAATTGATCTGAGCATGTTAATTTTTCTAAACTAATTTAATTGGATTAAAATTAAAATGAAGTATTGGGTATTGAGTATTGGGTTTGGGTATTGGGTATTGGGTATTGAGTATTGAGTATTGAGTATTGAGTATTGAGTATTGAATATGGCGGGGGCATTGGTTAGTAATTCCAATATCCATATATCAAATATCTAACTAAATATCCATATATCAGATACTCAATACCCAATACTCAATACCCAGTACCCGAGAGAGTTTTTAGCTTGAAAATCTGTAAAAAAATTACGATTTTACCATCACGCTCTATAGAAAATATTTCGGCTGTAAATAAATTGACGAGTCATACATTCAATTGCAATTTCCGCTAATAAATTACCCTCATCGTTACCGAGAATTGTATTAAGACTTTGCCGAAACAAAATTTCCCAGGTCAGAAATCTGGCAGGGTTTTATTGATATTTCATATTGCAGATAAGGGATAAAAATACTTCAAGACTAAATGGATAAAATCATTGTTGCGATTGATGGTCCTTCGGGGACTGGAAAAAGCACAACAGCTAGGATATTAGCAGAGAAACTGAATTTTTTATACATAGACAGCGGGGCGATGTACAGAGCGATCACACTTGAATTGCTCACAAAGGATGTTAAGCCAAATGATGTAAAGAGAATAATTGAGCTGACAAAAAATGCACAGATTTCATTTGAAGGTGAAGAGTTCTTTTTGAATGGAAATAATGTTACAGGTCAAATCCGGACTCTTGAAGTTACAAACAAGGTCAGCAATGTAAGTGCGATCAAAGATATACGGAAGATACTTGTAGAAAAGCAGAGAGCATTTGCAAAGGATAACAACGTAGTTATGGATGGACGAGATATTGGTACTGTTGTTTTTCCTGAAGCCAAGTTCAAATTCTTTCTTGTATGTGATCTGAAAGTAAGGGCTGCAAGAAGAAGACAGGATTTCATGGACAGCGGTTACAAGATCCCTGTTGAAAAGATAATGGTAGAACTTAAGAAAAGAGATGAGATCGACAGCTCAAGAAAAGAAAGCCCGTTGAGAAAGGCAAAGGATGCAATCGAAGTGAATACAACAAACATGATAATTGAAGAGCAGGTTAATTATTTATACAGAAAAATAATCGGACTCGATCAGTAATTTTTATACTTTTTATACAAAGATATATAAACAAGCCCGTTAGCGGGATTTTAAAATTAAAACTCCTGAAGCTTTTTTTACCGAATTGATTCAGGAAAAAATAAATCTCCGGAATGACCGGAGATGCGGAGGTCAAAAAACTAAATGGTAGAAACAGAAGCAAGCGAGGTGGCTGAGAAATTAGCTCCTGAAAAAAATTCAAACTCAGGAAATGTTCAGCAACCTGTAAAAGAAACAACCAAAGAACCGGTGAAAGAAGAAAAGGATAAGATCAAGATCCTCGTTAGTGATTACGATGAAGATGAATATAAGAAAATGCTTAGCCTGTATGAAAAAACTTTTAATGTAATAAAAGAAAACGAGCTCGTTAAAGGCAAGATAGTAGCTATTAACGGTGACGATGTTTTAATTGATATCGGATCAAAGTCGGATGGAAGAGTTTCTGTGAATGAGTTTTCAAATCCTGACGAAATAATTGTAGGAAATACTATAGAAGTTTTCCTTGAAAAGATCGAAGATAAAGAAGGGCAGCTTGTTCTTTCAAAGAAGAAAGCTGACTCGATGAAGATGTGGGATAATATTGTTGATGCTCAGAAGAACGGCACTGTAGTAAAAGGAAAATGTATCAGAAGGATCAAGGGAGGATTTGTTGTTGACATCAATGGCTTGTCAGCATTCCTTCCCGGCTCACAGATCGATACAAAACCTATCAGGGATTATGATGAATATGTAGGTAAGGTTCTCGACTTTAAAGTTCTTAAGGTCAATAATCAGAATGAAAATATTATTGTTTCTCATAAGCTTCTCATTGAAGAATCAATGGCAGGACAAAGAGAAGAGCTTCTAAAGACAATTCAGAAAGGTATGACACTGAAGGCAGTTGTAAAAGCTATTACAGACTTCGGAGTATTTGTTGATCTTGGCGGTCTTGATGGATTGATCCATATTACTGACCTTTCATGGGGAAGAATAAATCATCCGTCAGATGTTGTTAAGCTTGATCAGGATATCGAAGTTTCTGTTCTTGAATTTGATCCTGAGAAGCAAAGAGTTTATCTTGGATTGAAACAACTTCAGAAACATCCGTGGGATGATGTACAGAATAAATTTAAGATCGGGGATAAGGTTTCAGGAAAAGTTGTATCGCTTACTGAATACGGTGCATTCATTGAAATAGAAAAAGGTATAGAAGGACTGATACACATCAGTGAAATGTCATGGACACAACATATCACCAATCCCACACAGATGGTTTCAATGGGACAGGTTGTAGAAGCACAGATACTTACTATTGATACTGACAATAAGAAACTTTCACTCGGAATGAAACAACTGACTCCGAATCCTTGGCAGAGTCTTCTTGACAAGTTTCCGGTCGGAACAAAGCACAAAGGAAAAGTCTGTAACGTTACCAACTTTGGTATATTCATCGAACTCGAAGAAGGTGTTGACGGACTGGTACATATTTCGGATCTATCATGGACAAAGAAGATACTCGACATCAATGAGTATGTAAAGATCGGTGATGAGTTTGAAGTTGTGATCCTTGGTGTTGATGTTGCTAATCAGAGAATATCTCTTGGAAGAAAGCAATTGCTTACAAATCCATGGGATAAGCTTGAAGAAAAATATAAGGTTGGAACTGAAGCTGAATGCAAGATAATAAAGCCTATTGAAAAGGGAATTATTGTTGAGCTTCCTGATGAAGTTGATTCATTCATTCCTGCTTCACAGCTTTCAACAATGCCGATCAAAAATTTCAGCGATCAGTTCAGAATGGGTGACAAGTTGAAGGCAGAGATAATTGAATTCGATAAGACTAACAAAAAAGTTGTTTTATCCGTAATTGAATACCTAAAGGATAAAGATCAGAAAGAGATTGATGATTATATTGAGAGATTTAAGATCGCGAAGAAGTTCTCAGCTAAGGATATCCAGGAAAAGACAAGAAGCTTTGAAGCCGAGCAGATCGATTTTAAGATCGAAGATATAATCGGTGAAGATGTTCCTGAAATAAATCATCCTCCTGTTGTTGAGAATCCTGTTGCAGGCGCAGCACCGGTTGCTGAAGCTCCTAAAGTTCAGGAGAAGAAAGAACCGAAAGCTGAAGTTAAGTCTGAAGAAAAAAAAGAAACAAAACCTGAAGAGAAAAAAGAAGAACCAAAAGAAGCAAATTAATTTTAATGTTCAAATCCTCAATTACCTGATGTTATAATTAGTTAATTGAATGTGTAATAAAACCCGGGGTAAGCAATTATTCCGGGTTTTTTTTATTATTTATTTTGAACAGGATTATTTTGAACAGGATTATTTTGAACAGGATCATTTTGAACAGGATTAAAGGATTTACAGGATTAGCATGATCGTTTCTAGACTCGACACACTCAATACTCTCGATACACTCGACCACTCCATACACTCGACACACTCCATACACTCGACACACTCTATACACTCGACAACTCCATACACTCGACACACTCTTCACTTCACCACTATCATCTTTTTCGATTCTTCAAACAGCAAATTAATATTTTCAAAGTCATGAGCCTCTAGCTTGTAAAAGTATATTCCTGACGATAAAGGTGTTGCATCAAAGTCCACAGAATAGTTTCCTTCTCTTTGTTTTTCATTTTTCAAAACAGAAACTTCCTGACCAAGAACATCAAAGATCGTTAGCTTAACGGTTGATGGTTTACCGAGCTGATAGATGATCGTTGTTTTCGGATTAAAGGGATTTGGAAAATTCTGCTGGAGGATAAAGCTCACCGGAACAATATTTTCTCCGCGTACTTCTTTAAGTATCAGATTATCCGGATCGATCTTAAAATCAACAGGCTTGCTGTCGAGAAAAAACACAAACGTCTCTGTTTTTGTGCTGTTGAAAACAGTAAACGTTGTGTCACCGGATTGGGTAATAATTTTTATCTGCAACGGCATCGTAAAAAAATCAGGATTTGAGTTTGCATCCTGAATTATATTTATCGAAGCTTTATACTGATTCTTTGCTAAATTTTCCACAACCCAGCTTACGTTGTATTTAGGATAGTTCTCACCATAGATCCATTCCTGAAAAAAATAATTCAGACTTAAACCAGTTATCCGTTCAGCAACATTCTGAAAATCTTCGGTGACAGCTGTCTCATAAATTATTGAAGTATCAGACGCATAAGCTCTTATTATATTGAAGTAAGCTGAGTCACCGACAATGCCTCTGAGCATATGCAGCACGACACACCCTTTAGCATAGCTCCTGCTTCCGCTGAATATCTGATTGATTGAATTCACATCCTGAACATAAATAGAGCCGACAGCAGTTTTAGCATCGGTCATTCTGAATTTTATGAATTCGTTGTATGCACTCTTTCCGTTAACAACTTCATTAAAAATTGCTTCGCCGTAAGTTGCAAAGCCCTCGTTGAGCCAGATGTTTTCCCAGTTGCGGCAGGTGATCTTATCCCCGAACCATTGATGAGTCAGCTCGTGAGCAATGATATTATCATTGAATGCTCCCATCGATGAAATTGTCTGATGCTCCATTCCACCAAGCCTTCCAAACTCAGCATGCCCGTACTTTTCATTCAGGAAAGGATACGGTCCGTACTTCTGAGAAAACAAAGCAAGCATTTGTTTTGTCTTGTCAAGCTGGGGTTTGAGCTTCTCCAGGTTTTCGGGATAAACATAATTTTGAACAGGCATTGAGTCGGTTGCAGAGTATCTGAAATAAAAATTGTACAGTGAATAATTTGATATAGCAAGAGAGATAAGATAGTTTGCAATCGGAAATGAGTTGTGCCATTTGTAAGTGAGTGTTCCGTCAGAATTATTTTGAATTTCTTCAAGTGACCCGTTGGAAACGGCAGTAAGTTCATCGGAGCAAGTAAGCCATACATCAGAAGAATCTGCTTTATCCGAAGGAACATTCTTACATGGAAACCAGTCACTGGATCCAAACGGTTCGCTCAATGTCCATATTGCAGGTTCTTCTCCATTGTGAGATCCGAAGACAAAGCTGCCGAAACCCGTCGGCACCGGAACGCCGTGATAAAATATTTTAACTGAAATATTCTCATCCTTGCTGAAAGAAAGAGGGAAAGAAATATTAATTATATCCTGAGAATGTGTGAAAGAAATTTTTTTATCATTAAAAACAATTGAGTCAACAGTCAGATTATCACTAAGGTCGTAGAAAATGTTGTTTAAATTATTTTTGAGACTTAAGGCGTTGATAGTTACTTGGCCAATGAGAAAGTCAGGTTTGTAAGTGATCGCAAGATCGAGCTTGTAATAATTTACATTTATGTTTGTGTCACTTTCATAGTTACTGAGAACATTATCAAATAATCGCGAGTACGCTTCTTTTTCTATTTCATGAATTGGCCGGTCTATAGTTTGTGTGATTGAAATGTTTGTAAGGAAAAGGATGCAGATAAAGGAAAGAAGAAGTTTTCTAAACATAAGAATATTTATAACAACATGAACAATGTTAGTGAGCTAAAATATTATCTTATAAAAAGAAAAGATATCTCAGGCTGAAAAGCAAAGCAGTGGATCGTTTTCCGATATGTGTCTCTGCGTATTCATTTGAATGAACGGGGATCTTATAGGAAAGCTCAAGCATGATCGAAGAAAGAAATATTGATTGAATTCCAAGATAGCTGTCAACCCGGAATCCTCCGGAATTTGTAATTTCACTTCCAAGAAACTTATTTTTCATAAAGTAGTACGCCTTATTTTCAAGATACAGATTAACGTTAATGTCATCATATCCCTTATATTGTCTGGGAAGCAACAGATATCCGAATGAAAGAGACCAGTCGAAGTAATTACCAAATTTAAAATCACTTTTCGGAACATTTATATTGAATCCCATTTCTCCTGTCACTGCAAATTTCTTTATCAGGTTTGTGACAATGATATCATTCTTAATTGTATAATTATCAGTTGTATGAAAATCCACGGAAGGAACCGTAATGTCATTTACAAAATTATAGAACTTCACTTTGTGTCCCGGATGAAGCTCATATTCAACTGCATCCTGCACAATAGGTTGAGCATTTACAGGGATCAATACTCCTGTCTGATAGGCTGCTCGAATGTGATAATTTCTTTTATCAGAGTCTAGAAAACGATATCGTGCAGCGAATTCATAATTACCAAAGAAGTCATATCCTTTATCAAGTGTATAATATACATCGTTATAAATAGTAAGATTTCCAAGTAAACCGTAGTTAAGAGCGAATGAGTTATGATAATATTTGAAATTACTATAGCTCATTATGTTATTTCTGAACTCGATACGGTTCTTTGCAAGATTAGCAGCGGGATGTGAAACTATGTAGAGCTCCTGAGAAAATGAATAAGTTGCTGTAATTAAAAATAGAATTATTAGAAAATTTCTTAAAAGCATGATTTTGATTTGTATAAAATTAGTGAAGTTATAACATTAAAGTAATACATTTCTATGTTTCCGGGAAAAAAGTTTGGAACGCACAAGGAATTGAACTGCTTCTAAATGTATAAAGTTTTAAATTCAAAGTTAAAAATTTTACAACACTGGCCAAGCACGAAACCAAAAATATTGTCACACCTCCGGAAGATATCAATGACCCGCGGAAATTTATTATCATCAAAGGAGCAAGAGTTCACAACCTGAAGAATGTTGACATCAACATTCAGAAAAATAAACTGATAGTTTTTACCGGTGTCAGCGGTTCAGGAAAGTCTTCACTGGTATTTGATACCATTTATGCAGAAGGGCAGAGAAGATATGTTGAAAGTCTTTCATCCTATGCGAGACAATTTCTTGAAAGGATCAATAAGCCCGACGTTGATTTTATGGCGGGACTGGCTCCTTCGATGGCAATTGAACAGAAAACACAAATAAAAAATCCGCGGTCAACAGTCGGGACGACTACAGAAATTTATGATTATCTCCGTCTTCTCTTTGCACGCATCGGAAAAACTTACTCGCCTTTAAGCGGAAAACTTGTTAAGAAAGATTCTCCCGAAAGTATAATTAATGAGATATCTGAACTTGCTGTCAATCAGAATCTTAAACTAAATGTGTTAATAAATCTTCCTGTCAGAGATGAAGCTGAGCTTTCGTTAATAATTTCAGATCTGAAGTCAAAAGGTTTTTACAGAATACTGATAGATAACGAGCTGGTCGACCTGAATGAAATGAGTGAATCAGAAGTTGCCGCTAAAACCCGTGTTCCAAAAGGAAATAACGGCTCCCATGCATACATATTAGCTGTGATGATAGACAGGTTCACATTCGATCCAGATGATAATGAATCAGTAACACGCTTCAACGATTCGATAGAACTTGCTTACCGTGAGAGTGATGGTTATGTGACTGTTAGAATAATTAATGATAAAGGATTTAAAGATATTGATTACAATAAATATCTCGAGCAGGACGGAATAAGATTTGAAGAGCCTCAGCCAAGATTGTTTTCATTTAACAATCCTTTCGGAGCGTGTATAAAATGTCAGGGATTCAGCAGAACAATGGACATTGATATGGACCTGGTGATCTCGGATAAAAAGAAATCGATCTTCAACGGAGCAATCAATGTCTTCGCAACTCCAAAGCATTCTACCCATCTTACGGATCTGATAAGTGAAGCACAGGATTATGACGTTGATGTATATTTACCGTTCAACAAGCTTACTGAAAAGCAAAGAGAATTTATTTATAAAGGCGGCAAAAGATATATCGGCATTGATAAGTTTTTCAAGCGGATAGAAAAGGAAGCCGCATACAAGCTTCATTACAGAGTTTTGCTCAACAGGTACAGGGCATATACGATCTGCGGGGAATGCGGCGGCGGCAGGCTTAGAAAAGAAGCGCTGTATATAAAGATCGCAGGTAAGACCATATTTGATATTGTTAAGATGAAAATAAGCGAGGCTTATGACTTCTTTACAAATCTTGAATTAAGTGAATATGAAAGAAAGATCTCAGAAAGAATTCTGGAAGAAATTATTTCGAGACTGAAATATCTTAATGATGTTGGATTAACTTACCTTACTCTTGACAGACTTTCAAATACTCTTTCAGGCGGGGAGTCGCAAAGAATTAATCTCTCAACTTCTCTTGGGTCATCTCTTGTTGGTTCAGTTTATGTGCTGGACGAACCTTCAATTGGTCTTCATCCGAGAGATAATTACAAGCTCATAAACATAATGAAGTCTTTGCGCGATCTGGGAAACTCGGTATTAGTTGTCGAGCATGACAGTGACATGATGAAGGAATCTGATGAGATAGTGGACATGGGACCATTTGCAGGAGAGAAAGGAGGAGAGATAATTTTTCAGGGAAAGTATGATTGCATATTAAAGGATTCAAAATCACTGACAGGAAAATATCTGAGTGGAAAAATGAAGATCAATGTTCCTCAGGTAAGAAAGGAAATTGTAAAGACTACAAAATTCATAAAGATAAAAGGTGCGCGTGAGAATAATCTGAAGGAGATTGATGTAAAATTTCCGCTGGGAATGTTTGTCTGTGTAACCGGTGTCAGCGGTTCAGGCAAATCGACGCTCGTAAATAATATATTATTTGGTGATCTGAAAAGAAAGCTTGAAGGTTCTTATAATGAAAAAATAGGAGATCATGATTCTCTCGAAGGCGCAGAGCATATAGATTCAATTGAAATGATAGATCAGAATCCGATAGGGAAAACTTCACGCAGCAATCCAGTAACATATATAAAGGCTTTCGACATCATCAGAGAAACATTTGCTGAGTCGCCTGAAGCACGCAGAAAGAATTTGTATGCCGGGTATTTTTCTTTTAATGTGCCGGGAGGAAGATGTGAGACCTGTGAAGGCACCGGTGTAATAAAAATTGAAATGCAGTTCATGGCTGATATCATTCTTGAATGCGAAGTATGTTCAGGAAAAAGGTACAAGAAGGAAGTTTTGGATATCAAGCTTAAAGGCAATGAAGGGATGCACAAAAACATTAGTGAAGTTCTTGATATGACAGTGCTTGAAGCCATTAATTTTTTCAAACCGTATCCGAAAATTGTAAAGAAGCTTAAAGTTCTTGATGATGTTGGTCTTGGTTATTTAAGAGTGGGACAGTCAGCAACTACATTATCAGGCGGTGAATCACAAAGAGTTAAGCTTGCATATCATCTGACTTTTCAGGAAGAAGGCAAACATACATTGTTTGTATTCGATGAGCCTACAACAGGTCTTCATTATTATGATGTTTCAAAATTGCTGAAATGTTTTAATGAACTTATAAAGAACGGAAATTCTATTCTTGTAATAGAGCACAATCTCGAAGTAATAAAGTGTGCGGATCATATAATTGATCTTGGCCCTGAAAGCGGCGATGAAGGCGGATATATTGTTGCAGAAGGAACCCCTGAAGAAGTTGTGAAAGAAAAAAAGTCCTATACGGGAAAATATCTTAAGAAAGTTCTTGAAAAAAAATAAAAGCTGGCACGAATTTTCACGAATCAACTCGAATTGAAATAATGATCTTCAGAATTCGATTAATACTTTTGGAGCTTTGATCAATAAGAGAAGATAAAGGCACATTACAAATTTTGTGATGTGCCTTTATTGCAGGTGTGAATTATTGAAAGAATATTTCGTGTGATAAATTGATTTGAGTCAAAAATTATTAAAGACAAATACATTACGTTGATAACTTGAATTCGGTTTTATTTTAATTTTTGCGCCTTTGTGTTTAAATGGTAAAATGGTAATGCCGGGGGATCAATGAGTGAAGTATTTTATGTTTCTTATAAATTTTAACTCATTATATTTGTAAAAAAAATACCCAAACAAAAAATGAACTCACTGAAAATACTTATACTGACTGCGATAATATTTACATCGGCAACTTTTGCAAATGCACAGTCACTGAAAGAAATTTATGAAGAAGGTAAGAAGGCTTTTTATTCGGATAAGTTTGATGAAGCGAACGTACTATTCTCACAGATACTTTCAAGAGAATCAACTGATTACGAAGCGTGCTTTTACAAAGGGCTTGTATATGAGGTGAACTTTGATAATGACAAGGCAATAACAGAATTGACCTGCGCAATATCTTTGAAGCCAAAATTTGCAGAGGCTTATTTCAAGAGAGGAATTATATATGACAAACAGCTGAAATATCCCGAAGCCATTGATGATTATACAAAAGCCATCAAGTATGATAAATCAAATACAGACGCCTACTTTAACAGAGCTTCTGATTACCAGGAGCTTAAGCAGTATGGTGAAGCAATAAAAGATTATTCTAAAGTTGTAAAGCTAAATCCTTCCGATGATATTGCATTTTATAACAGAGGATTATTATACCATGAAATGAATGATAACAATAAAGCTATTGAGGATTTTGAATCTGCCATTTTGATAGATAAGTCCTGGGAAAAACAATTGCGACCTAAGATCGATTCTCTGAAGACAGGACAGTAAATTTATTTTAATTCTTTTTCAAGAAATTGTGCGGTGTAAGAAGTGTCAAGAAATTTTTTCACAAGATTTTCGGGTGTTCCCTCAGCAATGATATAACCTCCGGCTTCACCTCCTTCAGGTCCCATATCAATTATCCAGTCAGCGGATTTTATGACATCCAGATTATGCTCAATAACTATGACAGTGTTTCCTTTGTCGACGAGTTTGTTGAGAACCTTTAACAGCATGTTGATATCTTCGAAGTGAAGTCCTGTAGTTGGTTCATCTAATATATAAAGCGTTCTTCCTGTCTGAACTTTTGAAAGCTCTGTGGACAGTTTTACTCTCTGAGCTTCTCCTCCCGATAATGTTGTTGCCTGCTGACCTAATCTTATGTATCCAAGTCCAACATCAAAAAGTGTCTGCAGTTTTCTCTTCAGAGACGGAACTGCATCAAAAAAATCAAGAGCTTCTTCAACATTCATTTCAAGAACATCAGCTATCGACTTTCCTTTGTATTTAACTTCAAGTGTTTCCCGGTTATATCTTTTTCCCTGGCAAACATCACAAGTGACATAGACATCCGGAAGAAAATTCATTTCAATCTTCTGCAGACCGGCGCCCTCGCAAGCTTCGCACCTGCCGCTCTTTACGTTAAATGAAAACCTTCCCGGTTTATAGCCTCTTATCTTCGAATCCGGTAGAGAGGAATAAATGTCACGGATGAATGTAAATAATCCGGTGTATGTAGCGGGATTGCTTCTTGGTGTTCTTCCGATCGGTGTCTGATCAATTTCAATTATCTTATCAACTATTTTCTCATTCCACTTTTCTTTCTTGATTGATAAGCCTTCAATAGAAGTGTAAGGAAGAGGATGTTCAGGAGTTTTGAAAAATCTCTGAGATAAAATCCTGTAAAGAGTCTCAGTTATTAAAGATGATTTACCTGAACCGCTGACGCCGGTTACACATATAAATTTGCCAAGCGGAATTTTCAGTTTAACATTTTTCAGATTATTACCCGTCGCACCTTTAAGAGTTATAAAGCTACCGGTTCCTTCACGTCTTGTTGAAGGGACATCGATCTTTTTTTTACCCGAAAGATATTCACCGGTAATTGAATAGCCGTTAAGTCCTGTTGGCGATCCGAATGCAACTACTTCACCGCCATGCTCACCCGCTCGCGGTCCTAGGTCAACGACAAAGTCCGAAGCTTCTATCATTTCCTTATCATGCTCAACAACAATAACAGAATTTCCTATGTCGCGCAGATTCTTAAGTGAATCAATAAGTTTTATATTGTCTCTTTGGTGAAGACCGATCGAAGGTTCATCAAGAATATACAGTACTCCCGTGAGCTGAGATCCTATCTGTGTCGCAAGCCTGATTCTTTGGGCCTCTCCTCCGGATAATGTTCTTGCGCTTCTGTCCAGTGATAAATAATTGAGACCAACGTTTAAAAGAAAATTTAATCTTGAACGTATCTCTTTAATGATCTGTTCAGCGACTATCTGTTTTCGTTTATCCAATTGAAGGTTATCAAAAAATTCCTTCGAGTCTTTGATAGACATTTTAGTAATGTCATAAATGTTCTTATCACTGACTCTTACCCATAACGAATCTTCCTTAAGTCTTCCGCCTTTGCATGTATTACATTTTGAAACTGTCATAAAACTTTCAGCCCACTGCCTGATTGTTTCTGAAGATGAGTCATCAGCATAGCGCTTTACATAATTAAACACTCCTTCAAATCTGTGCGCATAAATACTGCTGTTACCTTTTGAGTTTATATGCTTATACTTTACTCTTTCACTTGATCCGTTCAGAATATGATCCAGAGCTTCTTCTGAAAACTTTTTTACGGGTGTGTTAAAGTCATATCCTGCCTTATCTATCACACCCTTGAAAATCGAATAGATCCAGGTGCTTCGCGGCTTGCCGAGAGGAATAATTGCTCCTTCATTTATTGTAAGGTTCTTATTAGGTATGATCTTATTGACATCGATCTCTTTTTTTTCACCAAGTCCGTAACAGTCTTTGCACCAGCCGTAAGGAGAGTTGAAGGAAAATGCATTCGGTGCAGGCTCTGAAAAGCTTCTTCCTGTTTTAGCATCAGACAACTTTTCATTATAAAGCTTATCTTCTTTTCCGTCGTTAACTATTACAACTCCCTCACCATGTCTTAAGGCAGTTTCAAGCGAGTCATAAATTCTTGTTTTGGATTTTTCATTAATGCTGACCCGATCAATTACAATTTCAATATCATGTATCTTGAATCTTTCAAGCTTCATCTGTTCGGTAATGTCAGCAATTTCTCCGTCAATTCTTACCTTTGTAAAACCCTGCTGGCTTATCTCTTCGAATAACTCTCTGTAATGTCCTTTCCTTCCTTTTACAACCGGAGCAAGTATTGTGATCTTCGTTCCTTCCTTCATCCTGTAAATGAAGTCAAGGATCTGATCAAGACTTTGTCTTGTTACCGCGTTTCCTGTATCCGGAGAATATTGTGTGCCGCACCTGGCAAAGAGCAGTCTGAGGAAATCATAAATTTCAGTGACTGTTCCGACGGTCGAACGCGGGTTTTGAGAAATTGTTTTTTGTTCTATCGAAATGGAAGGAGAAAGTCCTTCGATCTTATCGACATCAGGCCTTTCAATACCACCGATGAACTGGCGTGCATAGGCAGAAAGCGTTTCCATAAATCTTCTCTGACCTTCTGCATAAATGGTATCGAATGCGAGTGACGATTTTCCTGAACCTGAAAGTCCCGTAAACACTACAAGACTATCACGCGGTATCTCAATGTCAATGTTCTTAAGATTATGTACCCGGGCTCCTTTTACGATAATTTTGTCTAATTGTGCTTTCCAGCACAGTGGGATCCGAAGCTTGGAATTCACGTGACTTGAAGTCGCGGC
>JADMIO010838870.1_pt1 | contig 78052 bp, 90 predicted proteins | sample 8958161 | NCBI WGS metagenome assembly JADMIO01 (sample SAMN16585339, study PRJNA669376) | soil metagenome | isolation source: Crop rotation soil | place: USA: Cullars Rotation, Alabama | collected 2011
GCCGCGACTTCAAGTCACGTGAATTCCAAGCTTCGGATCCCACTGTGCTGGAAAGATTAGCCGACGGACTGAAGTAGTCAATCGCCTCATCCGGTACCCCTTCATCGCATTGCTGATCGTGATCGCCGCGCGCAACGACTACTTCGATATCTGGAACTATCCGCTCGTGCTGTTGCTGGCGTGGGCATTGAACGTCGTCCTGGCGCTGAGCGGGGCCTTGTTGCTTTATCAATCTGCCGACCGGGCCAAGCAGTCTGTCTTGGTAGGTTTGAGCAAGCAAATGGTCCAAGCCATCGGGCTCGGCAAGGACCACGAAATTCGTGCGAAACAAGTCCAGTACATCATCGACCAGGTTGAGGCCAACCAAAAGGGTGCATTCGTGCCCTTCTACCAACAACCCGTCGTTGAATCGCTCCTCTACGGAGTCGTCGCCTTGCTGCAATATCTGTATATGAAATAAAGGACCCCTCATGCGCGAAGAATGGATAGGCGGTTTGCGGACATGGGTGAGAGGCGGCACAGATGGAAAGGGTGGGGGGCGCGGTCCTCTTGTCCTGCTCCTGCACGGATTCGGTGCACCTGGGGACGACCTAGTGTCGCTATTCGACGTCTTGAATGTGCCGGCCGGGACGAGGTTTGTTTTTCCCGAGGGCCCACTCTCGTTGAGTTTTGGGCCGATGGATGCACGCGCCTGGTGGCTCATCGACATGGCGCGCATGCAGGCAGATCGAATGGCCGGTCGGGTGCGTGATCTCTCGCAAGATATTCCCAAAGGTCTGGCTCCTGCGCGCGAGACCATGCTGGCGTTCATCAAAGAGGTCGAACGAAAATTCGACGCAGACCCGCGGACGACCGTGCTCGGGGGATTTTCCCAAGGCGCCATGCTTGCGTGTGACGTGATGCTCAGAACCACGCAGCCCTATGCCGGGCTGATCCAGTTGTCCGGAACGCTCCTCGCCGCGCAGGAATGGGTTCCGCTGATCCACAAACGGAAGGAGCTGTCGGTCTTTCAAAGCCATGGGATGCAGGACGACATCCTGCCGTATGTCGGGGCAGAACGGTTGCGAGATACACTGAGTCACGGGGGGCTGTCGATTGAATGGCACAGCTTTCGTGGTGGCCATGAGATTCCAACGAAGGTTCTTCAACGGTTGGGACCGTTCATTACCAATGCAGTCACTCGAACATGAACAGCCAGCACCTGTTTGAACTCGCAGGCGCAGACGGAAACCTGATTCGCGGTGATCGCGTGATCGGCGAGGATCGCCAGGTATTGTTCATCACCGGTTTTCTTTCGAAGCGCTGGGGCAACAAGAGCCAAGCGCTCGCGCAATGGTGCCGGGAAAAAGGCTGGGGGTTCTGTTGTTATGATGTTCGAGGGTTCGGAGATTCGGAAGGTCGGTTCATCGACTATACGTTGTCCGATTGGATCGCCGATGCTCGCCTCGTGCTGGATGCCCTCAAGGATGGACGACATCTCACCCACCCACCCCAGGCGCGCCAAGACGCGCCTCTTCCCCGAGTCACGATTGTCGGCAACTCGCTCGGCGGATGGATCGCCTGGCTCATAGCACGGGAGTGTAAGCAGGTTGAACGGCTCATCCTCATCGCCCCGGCGTTCAACATGATGGGCGTCCGCGCGCGGTCGATTTCGGAAGAACGACAGCACGCATGGCATACCGCCGGCTGGATGCCCTGGGATGACGATCCCTTACACAAAGATTGGCCACTTTCGTGGAAGTGGGTCGAAGAAAGCGAAGCCTGTTGGAAGACCACGTTTGATCGTCTCAGGCACGTGAACACGACGATCTTGCATGGAATGCAAGATCGCGTGATTCTTCCAGTCGGCAGCAAGCAATTCGTCGAACAGCTGTTGGCCAAAGATCGTTCATTTCCCGTCGAACTCGATCTGATTCCAGGCGACCATCGATTGGGCAGTCCTGAAAACATGGAACGGTTTCACCAACTCGTCGTCGGACAACCCTGAGGCTTCATCATGCTCACGCTTATCCACAAAGCATGCGGCGGCCCGGCCCTCGATGATTCACTCATCGGAGAAGTCTGCGCAATCCCTATCGACCGGTTTCCCTTTCCCTGCTTCAGCTGCCTTGAAGAAATTGACGACGAGTCGGAGGTTCGGCTGTCGGAAGAATTGGGAATATGAGCACGTTGGCCAGCGTCTAACGGAACCCCTTTGCCACGACCGTGCCCTCAGTGGAATTTTACGACAGATCCAGGGTAAGGTGTCACCCAGTTTGTTGCACGGATAAGAGATCACACATGCCTTCGTCACGACAACATAACAGCGGGCCGAATTCAGAGGGACCTGACGTGCCTGAACCGTCTCATGCCGAGCGGGCGAGGACGCTGGTCTATCTGCAACAGACGGGTAGCCTCTCGACTCTCTCACGCAAACAGCCGGGCTGGCCCTTCGGGTCGGTGATGCCCTATGGGTTGAACGATCGGGGGCAACCGGTCTTTCTGATAAGCACCATGGCGGTGCATACGCAAAATCTTCTGGGCGATCCACGAGCCAGTCTGCTGATAACACCGCCTGAGAGCCGGAGCGATCCACTGGGTGCGGCGAGGGTGACCTTAATGGGTTCCGTGAGCAAGGTGCCAAAGGAGGAGGTCGAAGAGGTTCGCGAGCACTACTTGGAACGCCACGCCAATGCCTCCTACTGGGTGGATTTCCAAGACTTTGGTTTTTTCCGAATGGCAGTGGCGGATATCTATTTTGTCGGTGGGTTTGGATCGATGGGCTGGGTCACCCCGGGCGACTATGCCACGGCGGCCGTGGACCCGCTTGCGAATGAAGCCTCTAGTCTGATCCGTGAAATCAATACCGAGCAGGCGGAGACGCTGCTGCTGCTTGCCCGTGTGTTCGGCAATACGGAGGCGCAGCAGGCAACGGTGACTGCGCTGGACCGATTGGGCTTTCAGCTTCGGCTCACAACTCCCGGACGAATGCAGGGCGGAAGGGTGGCCTTTGCCAGTCCTGTGCGCAATCCGTCGGAGGTCAGGGCCGGCCTTGCCGCCATGGCCGCTCAGGCAAAGGCGGGACTCCACGTCCTGCATTCGCTCTAGCTGGCCCTTGCACACGTTCCGGTAAACATTCTGCGAGATCACCTTTTCAACTCAACAGCACATCAACAGAATAGGGGAATGCATGGCGACGAATGATAAGCAGGTGATTTTTTCTCTCGTCAATGTCGGCAAAGTCTATCCGCCGAAGAGGCAGGTGCTGCGCGAGATCTATCTTGGGTTTTACTACGGGGCAAAGATCGGTGTGTTGGGTCTCAACGGAGCTGGCAAGAGCTCGCTGCTCAAGATCATCGCCGGGGTCGATCAGAACTATACGGGAGAGATCACCCGCTCGAAGGGCTACACAGTCGGTCTGCTTGAACAAGAACCGCAACTCGATCCGGACAGGACGGTAAAAGAAATCGTCGAAGAGGGCAAAAAAGAACTTGTAGCCATGCTGCACGAGTACGAGACGGTCAGCAACAAGATGGGTGAGGCGACTCCCGATGAACTGGAACAACTCCTTGAAAAGCAGGCCCAACTGCAAGAGAAGATTGAAGCGGCAAATGGGTGGGAACTGGAAAACGAGCTTGAACTTGCAATGGACGCGTTGCGATGTCCGCCTCCGGAAGCGAAAGTCGGCGTGCTTTCGGGCGGCGAGAAACGCCGGGTGGCCCTCTGCCGGCTCATGATCCAGGAGCCGGATATTCTCTTGCTCGATGAGCCGACGAACCATCTCGATGCGGAGTCCGTGCAATGGCTTGAGCAGCATCTTCAGCAATACAAAGGGACCGTCATTGCCGTCACACACGACCGCTACTTTCTCGACAACGTGGCCGGCTGGATTCTCGAACTCGATCGCGGCCATGGCATTCCCTTCCAGGGGAATTACACGTCGTGGCTGGAACAGAAGCAGGTGCGGCTCGAAAAAGAAGAAAAAGCCGAGTCGAAGCGCCGCAAAACCTTGGAACATGAGTTGGAATGGATTCGTATGTCGCCGAAAGCCCGTCAATCCAAGGGCAAAGCCCGGCTCAACCGTTATGAGGAATTGGTCAATCAGAAACAGGAGGAGCGGGCCGAGGATTTGGAGATCTACATCCCGCCGGGCCCACGGCTGGGCGATGTGGTCGTCGAAGCCAAGGGCCTCAGCAAAGCCTACGGAGACAAGGTCCTTTACGAAAATCTTACGTTTAGCCTCCCCAAGGGCGGCATTGTCGGCGTGATCGGTCCGAACGGAGCCGGCAAAACAACGATGTTCCGCATGATCATTGGGAAAGAAAAACCGGATGCGGGAACGATCAAGGTCGGTGAAACGGTCAAGCTGGGCTACGTGGACCAGGACCGAAGCCTGGACCCGAGCAAATCCGTCTACGACATCATCTCAGAAGGCCACGACACCATCCAGCTCGGCAAGACCCAAGTCAATGCCAGGGCCTACTGTGCGCGGTTCAATTTTGCCGGCACCGATCAGCAGAAGAAAGTGAAGGATATCTCAGGCGGCGAACGCAACCGGGTGCATCTGGCCCGTATGTTGAAAGAAGGAGCGAACCTTATCATTCTCGACGAGCCGACCAACGATCTCGACGTCAATACCTTGCGCGCACTGGAAGAAGGACTGGAAAGTTTCGCAGGCTGCGCCGTCATCAGCAGCCACGATCGCTGGTTTCTGGACCGGATCGCAACCCACATGATGGCCTTCGAAGGCGAAAGCAAGGTGGTCTGGTTTGAAGGGAACTACAGCGAGTACGAGGCGGACCGGAAGAAGCGATTGGGCAAGGAGGCCGATCAGCCGCACCGCATCCGTTACCGCAAGCTGACCCGTCAGTGAGTACCCGCTATGGCACCTCGCGCGATCATCACCGGGGCGGCGGGGTTGATTGGGCAGTATGTCGCGCACACGGCGCAGAGATGGGCTCCAAATTGGGATGTTCTGGGAGTGAGCCGTGCCGATTTCGATCTGACCGATCACGCCAACGTCGAACGCATGTGGCGATCCATCAAACCTGGCGCAGTGATTCACTGCGCGGCTTTGAGCCGGACGAAAGACTGTGAACAAGATCCTCAACTGGCCCGCCGCATCAATGTGGAAACCACGACACACCTTGCGCAACTGTCCCGGGACATTCCATTCATGTTCCTGTCCAGCGGGGAAATCTTCGACGGAAGGACCGGCTGGTATCGCGAGACGGATGAACCGAATCCACTCAACGTATATGGTCGGACCAAACTGGAAGCCGAACAGACCGTCCTGCAGAATCCCGGACATACCGTCGTTCGGATTGTCCTGACTGCCGGAACTTCGAAGACCGGCAACAGAAGTTTTGTCGAGGATATGTGTCGCACCGCTCAGACCGGCAAGGACGTAACACTCTATGCCGACGAGTTCCGCTGCCCGCTTCCTGCCGGTGTCATTGCCCGGGTCATCTGGGAACTAGTCCATTGCCGGCAACCCGGTCTTTACCATCTGGGTGGGAGTGAACGACTCTCCCGCTGGGAAATCGGTGAAACCCTGCTGCCTTGGTATCCGGAGTTGAACGGTCGCCTCGTCGAAGGCTCCGCACGGAACCATCTTGGGAGTTCCCGGCCCGTCGACCTCTCGCTCCGCTGCGACAAGATCCAGAGTCTCCTGTCGTTTCGCATTCCGGGGTTTCGTGAATGGCTCACCGCACGGTCACGCCGAGATGCGGACTTGTGGGATTACGTTGTGCCATGACAACCGATCCGTTCATGCTCGTGCTGACGGCCTACGTTTTCATGGCAGTGGTCATGATGAGTCTATGGGCCGTACAACTTCGAGTACGCAATGTCTCGATCGCAGATGTCGGTTGGTGTGCGGGTCTCATCGCAGTCGTGCTGTGGTACGCCACACGGGCCATCGGGGAAACAGAACGAATAGTTCTGGTAGGTGTCATGGCTGTGGTTTATGCAGGGAGGCTGGGATTCTATATCCTCTTCAACCGGGTCATTGGTAAAGCTGAGGAGGCTCGCTATCGACGATTGCGCGAGCAGTGGGGTTCTGCTGAGTCGGTCAGGATGTTTGGGTATTTTCAGCTGCAAGCACTGGCCGTGGCGGCCTTCTCCCTCCCGTTTCTGGTTCTGATACACAACCCACGCCCCCCATTCGCGCAGGTAGAGTTCGTCGGCTTGCTGATCTGGATTGTCGCTGTTTCCGGGGAAGCCATCGCGGACCTTCAGCTCTCGCAATTCAGATCCAGGACCTGGAATCGCAATCGTGTCTGTCGCGATGGGCTCTGGCGGTACTCACGCCATCCAAACTATTTCTTTGAATGGTTGCACTGGTGGGCCTATGTCGTGATGGGGGTGAACGCGCCTGGATGGTTTCTGACCTGGATCGGTCCGATCGGTATGGGCTGGGCGCTTCTGAGGGTTACAGGCATTCCCTGGGTGGAGCGACAGGCCCTTGCGAGCCGGGGAGAGGACTATCGAGAATATCAACGGACAACGAACGCGTTCTTCCCATGGTTTCCTCGGGGCTGACAGTGAAGGCAGGAAATCGAATTAGCGAGATTTTGCTTTCGCCGACTTGGATGACAATTGATCAAGGAACCGAGTGAGCCTCGCCCGCGAGGCTTTGTCCATCGTTTGGATCTCCCACCCGGCATCACGCCCGTTCGACCACCGGACGATAGCGGATTCGACAAGCAGATACGTAGATTCTCCCTCGTCATGAGGCAGTTCGATATAAACCGGCATGACCATACCTTGTGTGACCGGGTGGTCCCCTGTGGATCGCCAGCCGGATGCCGATAGATCCCAGAGCTGCCCTTTCCCGTGGAACCTTTCGCCATGGTAGAGAAAGGGATAACGGACCGAAATGCGTTGCCCTGCTCGAACTGCATAGGGCTTGGCCATGTCACCTTCCCTGGTGATAGACCACGATTGGTATGGTACGTACTTGCTACTATAGCAGGGCTGCTAGTAAGCGCAAGACTCTGAGAGCAAGGCACGAAGATAATCAGGCCGCCAGGTGAACTACGGGGTTTTATTGAGTAAAGCGAGGCGCGCCTGCGCGATTTCTGCCTGTGGGCTGGATGGATAGAGACGGATGAGGTCTTCATATAGTTGCTTCGCGTGTGTCACGTTGTGTTGCCGCTCTTCCAATTCGGCAGTCTCAAGCAGTTCCTTCGGCTTATCTCCGCTGCAGGCCGTTAGGGCAATGCAGAACACAACGGCCCCTATATGCATCCATCGTTTCATAAATTGTCCTGTTCTTCTCAAGTTCTACTGGCTGCGTAAGATGTGTGTCTCCTTTCATGATGAAACCGTGAGAGTAATGCCAAAGCGTGGTGCCGCAATCGCTTCGCTTCGACAATGCGGGCAGCGGCTTGGCCTTGTCAAGCGGCTGCGGTCGCGAAAAATAAAGGCACAGTCCTGACAACGTGCCGGGTCCATGATGAACTGTCTCGTCTTGTCGCGCGCGATGGTCTTTACGACATGTGTCAGGTGCTCCTCGACCTGACGTTCGGCAATGCTCAACATCTGCGCCAATTGGTAAGACGATAGCCTGGTGCCGTTCAATAGCTCGACGATCCGCTGGCGCGGCGTGCCTTCAGGGATTAGCATGGCCTCACGCGGGGTGATCCCGTAAGGTTTATTTCGAGGACGCGGCATCGGCGCTGCCCTCCCTCTTTATCAGGATGAAAAACATTCTCTTTTGCAAGGAATCTCCACTCTGAATAGGACGCTCGATCGCATATGTACCATAGGTGTGGATCTTAGTCCGACGCTCGGGAACCTTTCTGGCAACCCTAAATACGGTTTATCTAGGCGAGGATGCTGCTGCACCCGGCTCGTCCGCCAGTTTCAAAGTCAGCGTCGTCTCTTCCTGGCAACTGCTCAGTCCCATGCTGCAGTTGACTCTCATCGTCTTTTTTGCCACGACATCGGAGTTGAGCACCTGAGTCCAGCCTCCGATCTCATAGCCTTTCTTATTCCAATTGAATGTCCTGAAGCGAGTGAAGTTGAAGGCTCCGCTCCATCCTCCACCTTTTGAAGCGAGATGTGCTTCACCGCCTTGTACACCTTGTGTCGCAAACAACTCCTTTAGTTTTTCTGGCGTATTGGCACTCGTACAGTGAGTCTCTGCCACTTCCCCTGACTGCCCTGGAAGAATAATCAAGTTCACGGCAAATGGCTCAGGATCCAGGCTGATCGAGCCTCCGTTCACATGAAAGGTGGTCTTGCCGGTGCCCTGAATACGGATTTCGCACTGAGCCGGCTGAGTCATTGTACGAGTCGAGTACTGCATCACGCTTTCCCCAACCCATTCCCCATCGTCCCTGCGCTGGAGCGGAACTGTCGCCTGAACATAAGCATCGAACCCATTCGAACTCATGGCCATGCCGAATGGCGGATTCTGAAGATTCAACGGCTCCTGAACGATGTGCGACTGGAATTCAAGGACATAAGAAGAAGGAGCTAATTCCCATTCACCATCCTTGGCTTCTGCCACTCCTGCACGCGAGACCGCCTCTACCCGGAATCCGCTGTGCCTCACGCGTGTGGGCGGAGCCTGGTAGGTAAAGGTCGCAGGCCTGCCAGACTCTGACTGGTCCTCCCTCGGTGATACGGTGCCGTTTCTCTCTCTGGGCCGCTCTCTCGCCTCCTTGAACTTTGCCGGAACGATCGCCTGTTCTTTTTTGGTCTGCAGTTCCGTCTTCACCGGCGTCGATTCGCGTGGAACAAACTTTTTGGTCTTGGTAGGCGGCGTGAAGGTGATCTCCACGCAGGTGTTGGCTGTGGTCCATTCACCTTCAGCAGCCAAGTAGAACGGCCCGGAGAATATCGTCACGGCCAGCAGCAATGTGTTCATAGCGTCACTTTGGGCTCCACCCGCCAGCGCAGAATCCCATTCCGAAACCGACCAATTGGAAAACTGCGACGGCATTCCTCCCGCCCGACGATCGGGCACGAATCGGACACGCTGGTGCTGATGAGCAAAGGACGTCGGGGCATTCGTCCCTCCGCGCCCGATTACCAATGACGCATCCAGGTCAATATATTGCAGCATGGCATTATCGCCGACGCGGCCTTTCAAGGTGGCGTGAATGCTCCGGGCGTTGTACTCCGTTCGAACGGTCTCGGAATACCTGATCGTCTGGTCCACGACCAGCGAAAATTCATAGTCTCCTTCGACGACATAGGCTCCTTCCTCGCCGGGGTCAGGTGTGGGGCATTTTTTAGCATAGCCGCCATTGATGAGCGAGAACCCTTTGCGGTCGCCGGCCGTTTCTGATGTGTTTCCTTCCTCAATTCTCCATTCCCGTGACTTCCTGCCCACCGCATCGGGAGGGATGGGGATGTTCACCGAGCCTTTCGTGATGGTATACCTCTCCCTTTCATCTCCCGGCGCCGTGGCCTGCGCGAGTTGAAAGGACCCCTGAGAGGGCCCCGTGGCCAACAGAAGGCGAGGTGCGTGAAGGGGCTCGCCGAGGCTGCTCTTGCGCGCGGGCGCAGGCGAGGGACAATCGACAACATTCGGGCCGAGTTGTGCCTTGAAGTTGTCAAACAATTGCTGGTCTAAAGACTGCGCAACCGACTCGGCCTGTGAGCCGAGCGACTGCTTGAGCGCCTGTCCTTCCTTTCCGGCAAACAGCTGTGCGCTGCCAAGGCCTTGGACGATTTTCGACAAGGCCTCACACGGGCTTTTGACGCCTTTGAATAATTGCAGCGACTCCGGCTTGACCGGCATCTTCTTCCACTCACCCGTTTCATTCGGCCCCGGTTCGAGGGGAGGTAACTGAATCGGCGGTGGGCCCAGTTCTGACGATTTCGACGATGCAGCTGGCACACTGGGTGGCGCAACCGATGCGATATAGGCTTTTTTGGGATTATACTCGGGCGGGTTCGAGGACGGCAGGTGCTTATTGCCGCCGCCGCAACCACCGGTCATGAATAGAATCAGAAGAAGGAGAATGCAGATTTGCATCAGCGGCTCTCCCTAGGGGGACGACCGAACGGGCTCTTTGGGCGGCCATGTTAGCCAACATCCCGGAATTATTCAACGACTGCACAGAAGAGCATCCTTGTATCGAGACCGCTGGTTCCGTACAATCCGCGCGGTATTGCTTCCGTCCAAGAGGTTTATCATCTCCACAACACGACGAGTTCACTGGGCACTCCCTCTTGTGCTCTGCCTCCTCAGTGGCCTTGGGGTGAACCTGATTTCAGTTATCGCCTCCGCTCAGCAGACCACCAAACCGTCCGACAGTCCATTGCCGCTGAGCGCAGAAGAACAACGGGACATTCACGATCACATTATTGAGACTCTCCGTCTGCAATCGGAGTGGATGCAGGTCACGGCCGAACGATCAGATCCTGTCGAACGACTGGCTATCACCAGACGTGCGCCCGGCTTTTGACAAGATGCTCACTCCCCATGTTTCCAATCTCTGTGCCATGTTCCCGCAAGTCGAACAGCACGTGCTGGCAACCAAGATCATGAAGACCAACTGCAACAAGCTGTGCAACGAAACTGCGACGATGACGCTAAAACGGAAGCCGAAACCGTCGGCTGTGCCATCCGGTGGTGGACCGTAGATTCGAGGAATCATGATAGTTGCTGTTCCCAAATCGTTGGCGTACAATCCGCTCGGCTGAAAGGAGGACCAGAGCTTGCGATATCTTTTGTTGACCATCGCCCTCTGCCTCCCGTTCCCCGCCTACGCCGGTAATATCAAAGATACCGATCTCATCGCGAGCAACACGTTCTTTCTGCCTCCAAGCACACAGAAGACCGTGTACATTCAGGCCCGCAATTCATCAGACAATCAGGACGTCTCCTTTCACGACTTGGGATCCCGCTTGACCGCGAAAGGCTATGAAGTCGTGCAGGATCACAGCGCTGCACATTACATCGTATTGGCCAACATCGTCTACTGCAACATCACCAAGCCGGAAATGCCGGTGGAAATGATGGTCGCAGGCGGCTATGGATCAGGATTCGGCACGACGATGATGTCTGGACTGCACAGCCTGAGCGGCATGGCCAGCATGGCTGGCCCGCAAGGCGCGATTGCCGGCACCGCGGTGTCCATGGGCCTGAGCGCGATTGAAGGCATCGGCAGCGCGGTCGGCAGTCTGTTCAGCTCGTCCTCATCAGCCCCCAAGATGCCGGATGACGTGAATTACGCTTGCATCGCCGATATCCAGATCACCGAACAGGACGCGACCGTGCCAGCCTCGGCCAAATCCGGAACAGGCCAGCAGCCCGGCGTCTATCAAACTCGCCTCGCTGCCGACGTGCACCAAAAGAAATTAGACGAAACGGAAGCGACCCCCTTGTTGCAACAGAAGCTGAGCGCCGCCGTTGCAGGAAATTTCTGATGTGTGATTTTCCCAGTCGCTTCGCGCCTTATGCTTCACACTTCACGGCCTTGCTCTTACTCCTTGCGCTGACCAGCGGCTGTTCGAACATCATCCGCTCCGGCCTCATGAACAGCAACACCGTCTTCCTCGATCCCAACACCAACAGGACCGTCTATACGCAGCTCCGCAACGCCTCGGAGAATCAACAGGTGACATTGAACGAAGTGAACACAAAACTCTCAGCAAAGGGCTATCAACTGATCAAAGATCCGCAGCAGGCGAACTATTGGATTCAGGCCAAGGTGATTTACTGCCACAAGGCAGCGGAGGGCGTGACGCCGGAAACCGTGGCAAAAGCCGGAGCCGGTGCCGGGATCAGCAGCGGCGGTGCGGTGATGGCCTCTGCCAGTGATATGTCAGGGGGCGGGATGGGCGGGGGGATGATGGGCATGGGCGCGATGCCCATGGGTGGCGGGATGCCCGATATGAACGCCATGATGGCTCAGGCCATGGCCATGAGCGGGGGGCGAGGAGGCTTTCCTGGTATGCAGATGCAACAGGCGCCGAAAGAGGAAGGCGTCATCTATCTCTGCGTGACCGATGTGCAGATTACCGATCGTAAAATAGGCAAACCCTTAGGCCAGACCATGGCGGGGCAATCCACGGCCGGACCGAAAGTGCAGCAAATGCGGATGGTGGGTCATGTCCGCCAGAAGGATCTCGATATTCCTGAAGCCACCCTGGTCATTCAAGAAAAGATCTCGACCGGTATCGCAGGACTGTTCTAGCAGACCTCGATCGTACCACGTCCGTTTTGATCCTCTGCGATCTTCCCCATGATCCTGTTATACTAGCCGCGTCCGACACTCGTTCACTCCTCACAAAGGCGATCCGTGATGAGCACTCCCAATTGGGACGAACTGGCCGAACTCGCGCTGAAACGCGTGATAGTCTCCGGGGCCGAGTACGCCGATATCCGCCTCCTCGATAGCAGAACCCAGACTATTCGTGGCGAAGATCGCCGTATCGCGTCCATCCGAGACACCCAGGATAGAGGGTTTGGGGTGCGCGTTCTCTATCATGGCGCCTGGGGCTTTGCCGCTAGTTCGGTGCTGTCACTGGAAGAAGCTCCGCGTGTGGCCGAACTAGCGATCGAGATCGCGAAAGGATCCGCGTCCCTTGCGAGTGAAAAGGTGAAACTCGCCGATGAGCCGGCCCATCGGGACCGAGCCGTCACCAGGTGGCGGATCGATCCATTTGCCGTCGCGCTCGAAACGAAAACGGCTCTACTCCTGGAAACAATGGAGTACGTTCATCGTCAGCCTGGCATCGTACGGAGCAGCGCGAGTCTATGGGCTCGTCGGGACCAGAAGCTCTTTGTGTCGACCGAAGGGACGCGCCTGGAATTCGACCTTCTTGCCCTGAGCGGCGATTTCGATGCCACGGCGGTTCACGACGGACGGTTCGCCTCGCGGAGCTTCAACACCCCGCATCTCCGGAAGGGCTATGAATTGATCGAGGATGCCAACTTTCTGGCTGAGGCCCCGCGCATTGCATCTCAGGCGGTTGAGAAAGTGAAGTCGCCCGTCACCGGGCCCGGTCTGTACGATCTCGTCCTCGATCCCGAACATTTATCGCTCACGATGCATGAGTCGTGCGGCCATCCGAGCGAGCTCGATCGTGCGCTTGGGTATGAGGCCAACTACGCCGGCACCAGTTTTCTCACGACCGAGAAACGGGGGAACTATCGGTACGGCTCTCCACACGTGAATTTCGTGGCCGATAATACGGAGCCGGAGACCCTCGCCGCGACCGGCTACGATGACGATGGTGTGGCCTGCCAGCGATGGGACATTGTCCGTGGCGGCATCTTCGTCGGCTATTGCACGAACCGAGAAGTCGCGCCGAAAATTGGCGAGAGTCGTTCGCGCGGGTCCAATCGCGCGGATAGCTGGGGCAGCGTCCCGATCGTCCGCATCGCCAACATCGGGCTCGAGCCGGGCGCCGCAACACTCGACGACCTGGTCGCCGATGTAAAACGCGGCATCTACATCGAAGGTCACGGATCCTTCAGCATCGATCAACGACGGTATAACTTCCAGTTCGGCGGTGACGCGTTTTGGCTGATCGAAAACGGGAAACGGACACACATGGTTCGTGATGTCATTTATCATGGCATCACTCCGGAGTTTTGGAATAGTTGCGACGGTGTCGCGGATCGGTCGCACCGACGCCGGTATGGATTTATCACGTGTGGCAAGGGCCAGCCGGGCCAATCAGGCTGGATGACCCACGCGGCGTCACACGCGCGGTTCCGCAACGTGAAGGTCATAGGAGGGCAGTCTGGATCATGAGTAACACCGGCCACAAGACCTGGCCGAAGCTCACGAGCCAAGAGGAGTTTCGGTTTATCGTCGAACAAATCCTGAAACGTTCGACCGGCGACCACACGCTGGTCTCGTTATACGATCAGCAGAGCGGGACGACGAGGTTTGCGAACAATCAGATTGTTCAGAATGTCGACACGAGGCGCGGGTCTTTGAGTGTAACGGTGGCGTTTGGGCTGCGTCACGGTACCGCGGCCACGACGGATTTTACTGCGGGGTCGGTGCAGGAGACGGTGACTAGAGCCGTACAGATTGCGCACCTGTCACCGGAGGATTCGGAATACCTGACGCCTGTTGAGCCGCAGCCATATCTGACGCCTCCTACTATGCGGGCTGAAACTGCTGCGGCCGGTCCGGTCCGTCGGCTGGAATATACGAACGAGGCGATCGGGCAATGCCGGATGGAAAATCTTGCTGCAGCCGGCATTGTGTCCTCATCAATGGCGACGGTCGGCGTGGCCGCGAATACGGGGCTCTTCGCCCATGAAGAACGGACCGATGCACGATTCAGCCTGACCGCTCAAGCCGGCGAGTCCACGGGGTGGAGCGCAGCGGCCCATCGTTCCATCGATCATCTGAAGGTCCAGGAGCGAACCCTTACGGCGATCGGTAAGGCCAAGCGGGGGCTGGAGGTACATGAGCTGCCGCCCGGATGCTATACGGTGATTCTTGAACCGGCTGCTGTCGCAGGGCTCCTGTCCTCGCTGCTGTGGATGCTCGATGCCAAGTCGTATGAGAAAGGTACGAGTGCATTTTCAGGCAAACTAGGCAAGGTCATCGTCGACAAGCGTCTGACACTCCGCAATCTGCCGGCGCATGAAGATCTCTTCGGCATGGGGTTCACTGCCGAGGGATTACCCACCGTGGCATCTGACTGGATTACAGACGGGATGCTCACTCAGCTGGTCTACGATCGGTTTACGGCAAGGATGCGAGGGGTCGACCCGATCCCCACGCTCGATGCCCCCTGTCTGTCAGGAAGAGGATCGTCCCTGCCGACGCTACCAGATATGATCAAGAACACGGAGCGCGCCATCCTGGTGACGAACTTCTGGTACATTCGGACAGTCAATCCGACCGATCTCACCTTAACCGGAATGACGAGAGACGGAACATTTCTCGTCGAGAAAGGTGCGATTGTGTCGGCAGTGAAGAACTTTCGCTTTCACGAGAGCCCGCTGCGGGCCTTCAACCGGATTGAGGCCTTCACCAATCCGGCTGAAGCGATTACGTCCGAAACGGGCAAATTTCTTGTGCCGGCGATGACGCTCCGTGACTTTAACTTTTCCAGCGTGACCCGATTCTGAAGTTCGTCAGCCATAGGAGGCTGTCTTCTATCGGTTTGTTGACCCGGAGAGAGAACAGGGCGGGCAGGTTGGGAAAGAATCTCGATACGTATGACCAGGTGGTGCATCATACGCGTGCTGGGAATGAGCCTGCTGGGCGCGGGCTGCAACATCGTGGCAAATTCGACGCAAGAGGATCTTGGGCAAGGGATCGTGCGGGGTACGTTAGGAGCCCAACCAGCAGGTATCATGGGGTTTGTGATGCCGACCGATACCGTTTCTTTACTAGGACAAGTGACGGCTGTTGAGGGCGGGGCCTATGTGATTCTGGAATTCGGTGGCGTAGAGCGCCGTATAGCACATGATGAAAATACTCGAATCGATCGCCCAGCCCATGTCGGGGATCGGATCGAAGCATTCGTCGATGGCAAAGGCCGGGCCGTCCTTATTCGGAACATTGATCAGGACGAACGACTGCAGTAACCCGAGGTGATATTGGACCTTGGCTGAACAACGGGCAATCGTGAGCCGTAGTAGGAGGATGAATGTTCCCAACACTCTTGGTGATAGGTTTGATCTGTTGGCTCGCCATGTTCGCACCGGCGGAAGCCGATCTTGGTGATCAGACTTACGCTCCATCGCTCTTCGACAATTTGGGTACACTCCATCATCCCATCACCACTTCATCGGATCGGGCCCAACAGTATTTCGATCAAGGCCTCCGACTCGTCTATGCGTTCAATCACGAAGAAGCGATCCGGTCGTTTGAGGCGGCGGCCCAAGAGGATCCGCAGGCGGCCATGGCCTATTGGGGCATTGCGCTGGCGCTCGGCCCCAACATCAACAGTGTGATGGAGAAAAAAGACGAACGACGCGCCATCGAGATGGCCCAAAAGGCCCGCAGACTGGCAGACCGTGTCACTCCCGAGGAGCGAGCGTACATCGATGCGTTGGTCGCACGGTATGTGGGCCGGAAGGGGGTTCAGCGCAAGGGACTCGATGAAGCCTATGCAAAGGCCATGCGATTGGTCGCTCAGCGGTTCCCTGATGATGCCGATGCGGCCACACTGTTTGCGGAAGCATTGATGGACTTGCGGCCGTGGGATTTATGGAAAGCGGATGGACGACCGCAGCCTGGTACCGACGAGATCGTCGCCACGCTCGAATCCGTCCTTGCTCAGAACCCCGATCACCCAGGGGCCTGCCACTACTACCTGCATGCGGTTGAGGCGTCATTGCAACCGGAACGCGCCTTGCCCTGTGCTGAGCGCCTGCCTGGACTGATGCCGGGTGCCGGTCATCTCGTTCATATGCCAGCCCACATTTATATGCGGCTTGGGAAGTACCACGAAGCGGTGGAGCGAAATCAACAGGCAACCGATGTCGATCAACAATACTTGGCCGGTCGAAACCAAGCCGGCCAGTATGGAGATGTGTATTATACGCACAATCTCCATTTTCTCTGGGCTTCCTTGGCGATGGAGGGGCGTAGCGTCGAAGCCATGAAAGTTGCACGCGACTTGACGGCGACGATTACAACGGAGGAAGCCAGCAAGAATCGCTGGAAAGAACTCTACCTCCCGACACCTATCTTCTCGATGATTCGCTTCGGCCGATGGGAGGAGTTGCTCCGGGAGCCTCCGCCGCCCAAGGGGTTACGATTGATGGAAGGGATGTGGCGATTAGGGCGAGGGCTTGCCCTTGTTGCGACCGGTCGGCTCTCGGGGGCTGAGGGTGAACACATGATCCTTGCCGGCCTCACGAAGCAGATCCGCCGGAATCGCACAGCGGAAGAAAAGAACGAGCGGGCTCTACTCAAGATTGCTGAGCGGATCTTGGCAGGGGAACTCGCTGCACGCCGCCAGCGCTATAATGACGCGATCCAGATACTGGAGGAGGCGGTTAAAATGGAAGATGCACTCCCATTCTTGGAGCCGCCACTCTGGCCGTTGTCGGTGCGGCATCATCTCGGAGCGGTGTTCTTGTTGGCCGATCGGCCGTCCGAGGCGGAAGCAGTTTACCGCGCGGACCTTCTGCACTATCCAGAGAATGGGTGGGCATTGGTCGGGTTGATCCAGAGCCTTCGGGCCCAACAGAAGGACGATCAGGCGGCTGAGGCGGAGGAACGCTTCAAGAAGGCCTGGGCCCACGCCGACTTTATCCCTGCTGCTTCTCGAATGTGAAGGGCTTGCCCGCCTGCCTGAACGTCTAACCAATCACGTTCGTACGCCTCGCTGCAGCGAACCCGTGAATGCAGTAGAATCGTTCTGAGGTATACAGACTCGCGAGAAGCTGAGCAGGAGAGCCGGCATTTTAGGAAGGTGCGAGGCACACCAGATCATGTCGATAAGTAGAATATATGGGAAGGTGAGGGCAATAGTCCGCGTGGGTCTCTATCAGGAACATCCAAATCCAAACCATGCCCGTAGAAGTAGGTGTAAGGTTTCACCGAGCGATTAGACCAAATCAGTGAGGAGGGCTCTCTCATGAGAAGACGCACGGCTCTAGCAATCGTTACTCTGGCCATTTTCCTCATCGGGGCTTGGACCTTCCAAACGACCAGCCAGGTTGCAGCGGACGCGAATCTCGGTAAGGCCTACTTCGCGGGGGGGTGTTTCTGGAGCATGGAACTCGCTTTCGAGAAAGTGGAAGGGGTGCTGTCTGTGACATCGGGTTTTATGGGAGGTACGGTGGCCAATCCTAGCTATGAAGAGGTGTCCGCCGGAAGAACGGGACACGCGGAATCGGTCGAAGTGGTCTATGATCCAAGCAAAGTGAGCTACCAAAAGTTATTGGATGCCTTTTGGCACAATATCGATCCGATTACACCGAATGGACAGTTCTGCGACTATGGCAACGAATATCGCACCGCTATCTTCTTCCAGACCGACGAAGAGAAACGTCTGTCGGACATATCAAAATTGGCCATTGAGCAATCAAAACGATTCAAAGAGCCGATCGTCACCCAGATTGTCAAGGCCTCGCAGTTCTATCCCGCCGAGGAATATCACCAGGACTTCTACAAAAAGAACCCTGTTCGATACAAGTTCTACCAATACAATTGCGGTCGCGCCAAGCGGTTGGAGGAGTTATGGGGAACCCATTAGCAGCGTATACGGGTGTCCTATCCACCCGTCCGGGTACTTCGAAAGAGTCGCGCGACAAGCCCCCTGCCCCCGGTGTATATTTCTGAGCTAGGAGTCGCTCCGAGTAATGCCATTGTACTGCGGCAAACGATCTGCCGGCATCTGCTTCGTTCTCGGCGCGAAAAAACCGCTCGACGTATTTCAGCGAATACGCCTCCGGTTTTTTCGAGCCTTGCGCCGCTCATCTGCGAGCATCTCCTTTGCCTCGCGACGAAGAATTACTCAATGAGACTCCTAGCAACCTGTCCCAATATCTTTGCCTAGTGAGGTGCGGCCCGTGAAACGTCCGATTCGCCAATCGACCAGAAAACCGGTGATCGGTGTCATGGGTCCTGCCAAGGCTGGTGTTCAAGAATTGGCAGATGCCAAGAGCTTGGGAGAACTCATCGCGCGTCAAGGATGGATCGTATTGACTGGAGGACGTGCGAGCGGGGTGATGGATGCGGCCAGCGAGGGGGCGAAATCTGTCCCCGGCAGTTTGACGGTTGGGATTCTGCCGGATAGCAAGGCTCAGGTGTCACGATTTGTGGACGTGGCGATTCTCACGGACCTAGGCCAGGCGCGCAACAACGTGAATGTGATGTCCAGCGATGTGATCGTGGCCTGTGGGCTCGGAGGGACGGGAACTGTTTCAGAAGTGGCCCTGGCGCTGAAAGCAAAGAAGACCGTGATTCTGCTGGGAGCCAATAAGGCTGGGGTGGGTCTATTTAAACATCTCGCGCCGCATCTGGTCCACGCCGTGACGTCGCCTGAAGAAGCGGTCAAGCTGATCGGCGACCTCCTCTAGCAGGATGCTGAAAAAATCTCTGTTCTCACCCACCCAACGCCGGTGCGCCAAGGCGCATCTTACACCAGGCGGCATTCTGACATCGTTCAGATCCTCAATGTACCCCACTCGGGAAAAGAACTGTTCCGACAGCTCGGGGCGGGTAGGTGAAAACCGCTACGCCTTCGGTCTTCACTCACTGCGGCCTTGCTGGACAAACTTTTTGAGCATCCTGTGGGATCATGCTCCTGTTATGCTACGTATTTGGATCTTCGAAGCTTTCACATGGCGACAAAGTTTTCCTCGGCATGCTAGCGATCTGCGCAGCCGTCCCTGATTATCTCATCGAACATGTTCCTGAAGTATTCGCCTCCGGAGAACTGTGCCGCTTTGTAGGGAGATCCAACAGTTCCCAAACGTCCACTTTGTGCATATCACGCCACAGTGCGTTACGTGGCATAGTAGTCATTTCCCCCATGCCGTCCGCACCTTAGTGGAACCCTGCCCAGGCATGGATCTTGAGACCTTGTAAACCCCTATGAAGGTTATCTTGTGCACAGGGATGTAGTCGAACACCATGGCCAACAACATAATGAGTGGACAGCTCTGTTCACGCCTCATGCGCACGGCTTGTGTGCTGGTTCTGCCCTGTCTGTTGATCGCCGCTGCTCCCACGCCAACGAGACTAGACTATGACGGCGCTCACCCTCAGTATTCCAAACAGGAAATCCATCGGGCCATTACCTGGTACGCAAAGAAATATCGTCTTGACCCTGCCTTGTTGCGCGCTGTCATCAAGACCGAATCTGACTTTCGTCAGCATGCCGTGTCTCATAAAGGTGCGGTCGGTTTGATGCAGCTGACGCCGGCTACCGCGGCCAGGGTGCGTGTGAGCGATGCCTACGATTCCATCCAGAATATTCGCGGAGGCGCGAAGCAGTTGCGGCATCTGCTGAATCTCTATCAGGGCGATCTTCCATTAGCCTTGGCGGCCTATAATGCAGGGGTCCATCGGGTCAAAGGTCATAAAGTTCCCCGCATTCGAGAAACTCGTTCCTATGTGAAGAAAGTGCTGCGGTACTATGAGGTGTTCCGGTCCCACCCGAATCCATCCCCAAAGAATGAGAAGAAGTGATTGACGGACGCGAGCCTGGTTGAGTCCCCGTCCTCACACTTGCAAAGCGAACGCCGGTTACCATGGTTGCTCCCGCCATCTTGATTACGCGGTGGAGAGAAGTGGAAGACGGTTGGAGCGGAGGGCTAGGTGAGCGGATTCTCAGAGCTTGGCCTTCATAATTATGGCTCGGACTCGTTCTCGTTGGGCCGGCCTAATCTTTGTAAATTCGAGACCGAACGTTGGGCCCTTGACCCACCGCACCAGGGCTTCGTCGATGCGGAGAGGCCATTCCTGGTCCTGAAGGAACAGAGACAGGCGGAGCGTCGTGCCTACCCGCATCTCGCTCAGGGACGTCGCCTGACATCCTCCTGTTGAGAGATCGAGAATTGTCGCCTCGCCTTCGAAGTCATCCTCTCCAAAAAAGAATAGACGGCAACTCAGCTTGAGGCGGCGGCCCCGACGTTCCGCCATTGCGGTCTCGTGATCAGAGCGTGAGGCTCTGCCGGTTCTGGGATCCCGCGTGGGCATGGACCATGTCCTTCCACTCAATCACCCGGAGAAGAAATACGTCGATCATACGACTGTACCCAACGAGGTGCCAGCCAGCTTTCACCAAGAGGCTAACTCGGAAGGGGCCAATAGCGTTCTGATTGCAGTATAGCCATTTGGTTAATGTATGTAACAAAAACATCGTAATCCGCTATTGTATCCTAACCGATTTCTCGGTCTGCGTCGAATGAGGGCTTGACCTACCTGGAACGGCTCTGCGAAAAGAGAAGGTCTTTGATCAAGGAGGGGCGCGACGATGAAACGGCATAGCAACCAACGAATGGCCGCATTGGCCCATTCGGAGATCCGAGCGATGACCCAAGCTTGCGTCCATGCGAAGGGCCTCAACATGGCACAAGGGGTGTGCGACACACCGGTCCCGCCAGTGGTGCTTCAAGCCGCAACGCAGGCAATGGAAGATGGGAAGAATATCTACTCGCGATTCGACGGGTTGCCGGAATTGCGTCAGTCGATCGCCAAGAAGCTTGCACAGTACAACGGCATGTCGGCTGATCCAGAAACGGACATTACCGTCAGCGCGGGTGCCACGGGGTCCTTTCATTGTGCCTGTCTGGCCCTGCTTAATCCCGGCGACGAAGTCATCCTCTTCGAGCCCTATTACCAATATCACATCAGCGCGCTGCTGGCTGTTGAAGCGGTTCCGGTCATGGTGAAGATGCGGGCTCCCGATTGGACCTTCTCCATGGCCGATGTCGAGCGCGTGATCACGCCCAGGACGACGGCGATCATTGTGAATTCCCCGGGCAATCCCTCCGGGAAAGTGTTTACCCGGCAAGAACTGGAGAGTGTGGCAGCGATGGCGCTACAACACGATCTGTTCGTGCTCACCGACGAAATCTATGAGTACTTTCTTTATGACGGGCGTAGACATGTGAGCCTCGCTACCCTGCCGGGCATGGCTGAACGCACGATTACGATCGGCGGATACTCAAAAACATTCAGTATCACTGGCTGGCGCATTGGCTACAGTGTCGCAGCCGCGCCGTGGACACAAGCAATCGGAGCGATGAACGACCTACTCTATGTCTGTGCCCCGACACCGTTGCAGGCAGGGGTGGCAATGGGCATCCAGGAACTTCCAGACTCGTTTTACCAGGATCTGGCGCACGATTATCAACGAAAACGCGATCGGTTTTGCAAGGCCTTGGCTCAGGCCGGTCTAACACCGTCGGTTCCGCAGGGCGCCTACTATGTACTGGCCGATACGTCGCGTCTGTCCGGGAAAACGGGAAAAGAACGGGCTATGTTTCTTCTCGAGAGAATCGGCTTGGCCGGTGTGCCGGGTGAGGCCTTCTTTTCCGGAACTGACGGGAGACAATTCATTCGATTCAGTTACGCAAAAATCGATGCCGATATCGACGATGCATGTCGGCGGCTTGCGCAACTTAGTTAGGAGCTGACCTCAACCTCCTGTGCGTCTCTTCGGTCAACCGCTTGTCTACCGGTTCGCTAAATGGTAAGTAGAAATAAGCGACACGACATATAAGGCCAACATGCTCTTACGACCCGTCTATACCCCTCTCCTTCTTGCCTGCGCATTGCTCGTAACTGCGTGCGTCAAGCCGGTGGTTCCTCAGACTGCGTGCATGACTTCGCCTCCGCCATCGACGGCATCTCAGCCTGGGGACCGTCAGCTCCTAGCCGGTGAGTGGGAATATGTAGATGGTGCCGTAGATGGTGCCGTTGGTCGACTGACCCTCGATAAGCAGGGCAATGGTCACTATAATTGGGAAGATGGACGATTTGAGACACGCACACTCAGTGGTCGTACATGGCGCGGCACGTGGTTTCAGAAAGGGAATGACCGAGATGGTGGATTTACGGTAGATTTCTCGCCAGATTTTTCTAAAGGGGAAGGATGCTGGTGGTACAGCCGCATCGGAGCCGACCATGCACCCACGCAAAAGGGCGGAACGTTTCACCTCAGTAAAAAGACCCCGCTCAAGAATCTCAAGTACACTCCACCGGCGCCGTGAAGAGCTTCTCACACCATCGCCATGATCGGTAAGGAGCCCCATGGAAGGACGTAAGCACACTCGTTTTGCAGTGCAACTTCCTGTCTCATTCGGGGAGAATCAGATTTCCAATAGAGGGACGATCTTAAATGTTTCTGCGGAAGGTTGCGCCATCACTTCGGAGGCCATCGTCGAGACAGCAGTCTATTTGCAGCTGGCGATGCAACTTCGTGAGCAAGAAGGGCCGGTCCAGGTCGATTTGGCCGCAGTTCGATGGTCTTCCGCGACGAAGTTCGGTGTGGAGTTTATTAAGATTCGTCCCGAAGAGGAACAACGGCTGAAGAAATTTGTCAAGGCACTGGAATCAACGATCTGAGCAGAGGCGGCCGCAACGAAATTCGCGCCACTATTTTATAGCGACGGCTCGGACTTGTTCATAGGTCGTCATGCCGGCGAGTACTTTCAGAATTCCGTCCTGCACGAGTGTCACCATCCCTTCCTTCGCAGCCAGGCGCTGCATCTCCATTGTTTTCGCACGGCTCTGGATCAGGCTTCGTAGTTCATCGGATCCGCGGAGGAGTTCGTGTAAGGCGATCCGACCTTTGAGGCCTGTTCGGTTGCATGTGTCGCACCCCTGCCCTCGATAGAGCTGAAAGTCTTCTCGATAGCCTATTCCAAGCGCATCCCACGCCTGTTTACCATACCCATGCACGAGTTTATCGAACTCTTGCGCCGTTGGGTGGTACGGTTCTTTACAATCGACGCAGACCCGTTTGCAGAGGCGTTGCGCGAGCACTCCTTGCATCGCGTCGGCGAAGTTGAAGGGATCGCACCCCAGGTCGAGGAGGCGGACCACCGTCTCAACTGCCCCGTTCGTGTGTAAGGTGCTTAAGACCAAGTGGCCGGTCAGCGAGGCCTCAATGGCGACATCGGCAGTCTCCTTATCCCGCATCTCACCGATCATGATGACATCCGGGTCCGCCCGCAAGAACGACCGCATGGCGGCGGCAAAAGTAAAGCCGATTCTGGGATGGACCTGCACCTGGCGGAGGCCTTCCTGGGTGATCTCGATGGGGTCTTCCGCCGTCCAGATTTTCCGTTCGTCGGTGTTGAGATGGTGCAGCAGAGCATGCAGCGTCGTCGTTTTTCCGACTCCAGTGGGGCCCACACACAAGATAATGCCGTGAGGTTTCTCCGTGATTTCCAGTAGTGTTGTGAGTGTGGCCGGAGCAAACTCCATGGCATCGAGTGGAAGCGGCTCCTTGGCCGTGAGTAACCGCATGACGATGTCTTCATTGTTGCCGGCGGTCGGCATGGTCGCCACGCGCAGCTCGATTTCTCGATCCTGGTTCAGCTTGAAGCGGATCTTTCCGTCCTGCGGTTTCCGGCGTTCGGAAATGTCCAAACTTGACATGATCTTGATACGGGATACCAGGGCCCGGCGATAGATTGCGGGAATTCGCATGTAGGTTGAACAGGTACCATCGACGCGAAATCGAATAGCTGTTTCCTTGCGATCCGAGTAGGGTTCGATATGGACGTCAGACGCTTCGTGTCGGTAGGCTTCGACAATGATCTGATTCGCGAGACGTACGATCGCAGAATCGTTTTCGTCAATGACTTCAGAGTCGATATCGAGTGCCTGTTCCTGGTGAGCATCGCTGACCAGCTCGCCCAACGTGTCCGCAATAGACCCACTCTCGGTTTCTCCGATCGTGACGCTGAGGAATCGCTCGATGTCACATCGCAGGCCCAAGGCATACCGTATCGTCAGGCCGGGGAAGGCGCGTTGGATGTCATGACCTCTGTCGAGATCATGGGGATTGTCGATCAGGACATCCAAGATATCACCCTGCCGCTTCAGCGGGAGCCAGTGGTGCCTGCGGAGGTAATCGTGACTGAGCGTATTGAGAAGTTGGGGATCCGCCAGGGTCCGTTTGTCGTACGGAATATAGGGGCAGTCGAAGTATGCGCTCAGTGCCTTGCCCAATGCTGCCTTGGGGATTCTGTACTTTTCGATCAGCAGGCTTTCCAAGTCGGTCAACCCCTGCAGGGATTCCTGAATCGCCTTCACGAGATCCGCCTGGCGTATGAAACCCTCGTGGATCAAGGGATCATAGGCACGTGGCTCAATGGTTTTCTGGGCCGACTTCTGCATGGTTCCTATTGCGTGGGTCATGGAGGGAACTCAGTGTCCTGTTGAGTACCTTGCTGGCTGGCCGCCACACTGCTCAGTATAAAAGTATTTTCGCCGTTCACAATGAATATCAAAAAGGGGACAACCCCTTCTCGGACTCATCGCATGCGGGAAGTCGGCAACAAACTCGGGGGATGGTAAGCTATTGAATGGGGTTGACGACGTCGAAGATGGACGAATAATCGGAATCACCAAGCCCCTGGGCAATAGTTCGTTCCAAGACCGGCTTGATCCCTTCCAGACTATTCGTCGTCAGTGCGTAAGCGGAGGCTTCCCTTAGGAAGAGTTCCACGTCCTTTTGGAGGTGACGTGTGGAAAAGTTTGGATGCTGATAGTCCCTCGTCAGGAGTCGCGGGAGTTTCTTCTCGAACGTCTGAGCGAATAGGGTGCTCTCTCTCAGAATTGCCATAAAGGACTCTACGGGCACACCAGCCCGCTGAATCAATCCAAGGCTCAGAGCGAACGCCGAGATTTCCGCGGCGATTAATTGATTGAGCGCGAGCTTCAAGGACGCGGCCTTCCCGACGGGACCGATCAGGCGCGGCTCCCGACTCAGTGACCTAAACAGCCGACTCCATTGGATAAACTGTTCCTCGGTCCCACCGATCATCATCAAGAGTGTCCCGGCTTGTGCTTCCGAAAGACTTCCCAGTACCGGCGCCTCGCAATACGATCCGCCCACCCGTTCGATCTCGGTCTGCAGGGCCAGGCTCTCTTCCTGAGCAATGGTTCCCATCTGGATCACAGTTTTACCGCGTAGGACCGCCATCGAGGACGGCGTCAACAGGACGGCATGAATTGCCGCTGCGTCGGCCAACATGAGGACCACACAATCGGCTTGCGCTATCGCCTGCTCTGGCCGAGTGACGACGGTGATCCCGCAGGCCTGAAGGGGAAGGGCCTTTGTCGTGGTCCGGTTATAGACCGTGACGGTATGGCCGACCGACTGGAGTCGTTCGGCAATAGCTCGACCCAACAGACCGGTTCCCAATAGTGTGATGGTCATGGATCAGCTCACTCTTGCCTTGGATGCGAGAGTCCATGTTCGGCATGGGCCTGGAGCTTGGCCCGCATGTCCTTGTCGGCCGTAGCGGCGACAGCGATGACACCACGAAAAATCGGTACCGGTTGATTGAAGACGAAAGGCTTCCCGACTGCGTCGTTCATGGTGCCGCCACTTTCTTCGATGAGCAGGACTCCAGCGGCGAGATCCCACTCGTTCTCCGGCTCGATGGTGAGGGCAGCCTGAACACGACCGGCTGCGACCAGGGCCAGTGCATTGGCGATGGAGTACATGGGACGGCATCGAGTGGTCTCGGCGAGCGTCGACCATCGGCCGATCCGTAATTCCCACGCATTGACCATGATCACCGGATTGAAGTCAGGAGAAGTTGTGAGGGCAACGCGTGTGCCGTTCAAGAATAGTCCGTCGCCCCGCACAGCAGTGAAAAGTTCGTCGGTCGAAGGATTGAGGATTGCGGCGACGACCGGCATGCCTTGTTCGACCAAGGCGACAGAAATGCAGAACTCCGGTACCCGGTTCACCAGAGCCTTCGTGCCGTCAATGGGGTCCACAATCCACACACGCGAGTGGGTAAGTCGGTCCGGACTGTCCGGGGACTCCTCCGAGAGCCATCCATCCCGTGGAAACTCCCGGCGCTGCATTGCATGCAGGATATGATTCACCTCGTGGTCCACGGTGGTGACCGGCGAACGGTCCGACTTCGTCTGTACATCGAATCCATCCTTGACCAATTCGCTGACCTTCACACCGGCCTTCCGGATTGTCTCGACCAACAGGCTCAGCTCCCGTTCCATCGTGCATGCCTCGCGGAGTGGAAGAAGAAGAGTAGCAGGTCTTACCGGATCGGCAAAGCGGAAAGACAGCCGCCGGCGGCAACCGGCACCGGAGGTCCTCTTGACCCTCGGAGAGAACATGCGTACAAGCAAGGGAATCCTGCGAGGTTGCGACCATGAAGCTCGTGCAAAAACGATCCAGAAAGACGGGGCTCCCCCCCGGTACCCTTGTCCATATCGGCGAGAAAAAAACGGACAAGGTCACGATAACGGCTTTCAACTACTCCGGCACCCGTTGCGACGAACGCCGGGATTTGTCGTTCGATGCGCTGGTACCACCGACTGATGGGTCCGTCGCCTGGGTGGATGTCGGGGGTGTTCATAACATGGAGATTCTGGAATCGTTCGGGAAGCAGTTCCAGCTCCATCCCTTGCTCCTCGAAGACATTGCCAACACCGATCAACGGCCGAAATTCGACGACTATGACACCTACTTGTTCCTGGTCATGAAGATGCTCTCAGTCACCGATCGTCAGGATATCGTCGTCGAACAGGTGAGCATGGTCCTCGGACGGAACTTTGTATTGTCCTTTCAGGAAAACGGCACCGATGTCTTCACCCCGGTGCGGGATCGTCTCCGCGGAGGTAAAGGACGCCTGCGGCAATCCGGGGCCGATTACCTGCTCTATGCATTGGTCGACTCCATCGTCGATCAATACTTCACGGTGGTGGAGGTATTAGGCGAGAAGATCGAAGCATTGCAAGATGCGGTGGTCAGCGATCCAAAGCCGGAGACGCTGCAACAGATTCACGCCCTCAAGCGGCAATTGCTCTTTCTGCGGCGGGCTGTGTGGCCACTCCGTGAGGCAACGAACAATTTTTCCCGATCGGAATGCCCCCTCTTACAGGAATCGACGAAGGTCTTCTTCCGTGATGTGTACGATCATGTTGTTCAGATCGTGGACACCATCGAGACGCTTCGTGAAATGGTCTCAGCCAGCCTCGACATCTATCTGTCGAGCATCAGCTATCGCTTGAACGCCGTGATGAAAGTTCTGACGATCATTACGACGATTTTCATGCCGCTGACCTTCATTGTGGGTATCTATGGGATGAATTTCGAGCACATGCCGGAACTGAAATGGGAATGGGGTTATCCGCTGGTACTCGGTGTCATGGCGACGATCGCGATCGCCATGCTGGGATTTTTCATACGGAAGAGATGGATCTAACAACTTGGTGAGATAGACTGCCATGCGTTCCATTCAACACCCCTTCAACCTGACAAAGGGGAAAATCGGGAGTGAGCCTACCCCTCGCCACAAAAAAGCTGAGAGCTGACGTTCTGGAACAAGAATCCGGTAAGTGGCACCACTTCGACAGACCAATGGATGGAGGACGTGATGACGGGACAGCGGTTTCTCATCGTCTCGATGGGCACACTGGTGCTTGGTGGGCTGCTCGGAACAACAGACCTGCCACTGGGCGCACAAGGAGGAACCGATTTGCCGAGCATCAGCCAGAACATTGGGAAATCCGTGCCGGCGGCGCAGCGATTCGTCATTCTGCCCGCGTTCAACGGCGAAGCGGTGTTGGACAAAGAAACCGGCCTGGTCTGGGAAAAATCCCCGCAAACGACGACTGCCAGGTGGAGCGCGGCCCGTCGAATTTGCACCGAGAAAAGTATCGGAGGTCAGACAGGCTGGCGTTTGCCATCCTTGCCAGAGCTACGCAGTCTGGTAGATCCCTCCGTTACTCCTCCTGGCCCGACTCTTCCGCCGGGCCATCCGTTTCTGACCGTTCAGTCGGCCGTGTATTGGTCGGAGACGAGGGTCGGTGACAACCCTTCGGGCGCGTGGGCCGTGCATTTCGGATTGGGCGGTGGCTCAGTGTTCATCAACTGGGCCCATGGTGTCCAAGTCTGGTGTGTCCATGGTGACATGAAGGCGGATCCGCATTGAGGCCCCGGTGATCGAACTCATGTGATGATGAGGGAGAGCTCGATCGGCATCGAGCCAGTCGGCTGCCTGACTCGAGGTATGCCGTGCAAAGGTGTTCAGATATAATACGGGCTGGGATTGGAATCGAGAGGGTCGGGAGATTACTCAGTGATCTCGACTCGATCGACAAAGTAGGCGGTCTCACCGAAGCAGGTCGTCGGGAGGTAGCGGTATTCCTTGTAGTGCAGGACCAATCGTTTTCCCATGGTCTGAGAGAGTTGCGACGCCACTTTGTCATCCCAGACTGAAAAAGCCCACAAAACCGGGGCGACGCCCGGCACCGTCGTCATGGCCAGTTCCCCTTCGCTCGTTTTGCAAATCCAGCCCTTGTGGGAAAATTTCTGAATATAGCCGGCTCGACTGCCATCTGAATAGCTATAGTTGAAGGCAATGAGCAAATAGCCAGCGCCGAGGAAGCAGAGGAGTACCAGAACCATAAACAGCTTTTTCATCAAGCGCTCCCCGGTTATAGGCGAAGATCCGTGAATAACCAGGGAACCTCAGCTTTCCGTCGAGTTTCGTATGCGGCGATGGCCGTCTCGTATTGCAACGTCAATCCGATGGCGTCAAGACCCCGGTACAAACAGTCTTTTCTGAAGGGGTCGATCTCGAAGCGGAAGCGGGTGCCATCCGGGGTGGTCACCGTCTGGTTGCCGAGGTCTACCGTCAGTTGATACCCGGGCGTCGCAAGGACGTCGTTCATCATTGCGAGGACCTCGTCGGCCTTCAACACGACAGGTAACATGCCGTTCTGGAAGCAGTTGTTGTAGAAGATGTCGGCAAAGCTCGACGCAATCACACAACGGAATCCCTGATCAAGAAGCGCCCAGGGAGCATGTTCGCGAGACGATCCGCATCCGAAGTTATCGCGTGTCAGGAGAATCGTCGCGCCATCGAAGCGAGGCTGATTCAAAAAGAACGTCGGGTCCTGTGAACCGTCCTTTTGCTTGCGCCAATCGTAGAACAACCCTTCGCGGAGCCCGGTCCGCTTGATCGTCTTGAGAAATTGCTTCGGGATGATCTGATCGGTATCGACATTGACGCGGTCCAACGGTGCGACCAGACCTGTCATGGTGGTGAAGGGTTGCATTTGTCCTCTATTTCCAGCTACGGATATCGACAAAATGTCCCTCGACGGCGGCAGCGACGGCCATAGCCGGAGAGACGAGATGTGTGCGGCCTCCGGCCCCTTGCCGCCCTTCGAAATTTCTGTTGCTGGTTGAGGCGCAGCGCTCTCCTGGCTGAAGTACGTCGGCATTCATCGCCAGGCACATACTGCACCCGGCTTCGCGCCACTCGAATCCCGCTTCTTTGAACAGGCGGTCCAGCCCTTCCTGTTCCGCCTGTTGTTTTACCAATCCGGAGCCCGGAACCACCATGGCCCGCACTCCCCTCGCGACAGTCTTGCCCTTGGCGAAGCTGGCCGCAAGGCGGAGGTCTTCGATGCGTGAATTGGTGCAGGACCCGATAAACACCGTATCGATTTTGATATCGGTCATGAGCATGTTCGGAGTGAGGCCCATATATTCCAATGCTCGTAACGTGGCTTGGCGCTGATTCTCGTCGGTGATCGTACGCGGGTCCGGCACTCGTTGATCGACTCCGGCCACCATCCCGGGACTTGTGCCCCAGCTGACTTGCGGGGCGATGTCTTCGGCTTGCATCGTGACGGTCCTATCATATGTCGCGTTCGTATCGGTCTTGAGCTGTTGCCATGCTTGGACGGCGTCCTCAAATAGCTTACCTTTCGGAGCCAAAGGACGCCCTTTGATATAGGCGATGGTGCTCTCGTCCGGGGCGACCATCCCAGCGCGCGCGCCGCCTTCGATCGACATGTTGCAGAGCGTCATGCGCCCCTCCATGCTGAGCGCGCGAATCGTCGAGCCTGTGTATTCGATGACATAGCCGGTCCCCCCTGCTGTGCCGATCTTGCCGATGATGGCGAGAATGATGTCCTTCGCCGAGCAGAGACTCGACAATGTGCCTTCGACGCGGACCTCCATGGTTTTGGGCCGCTTCTGAACCAAGCACTGGGTGGCCAGCACATGTTCCACTTCGCTAGTGCCGATGCCGAAGGCCAAGGCCCCGAACGCCCCGTGCGTCGACGTGTGTGAATCGCCGCATACGATGGTCGTCCCCGGAAGGGTAAACCCTTGTTCGGGTCCGATCACGTGCACCACGCCTTGGCGGATGTCCTTCATGCCGAAGAGAGCAATGCTGAAATCATGGCAATTCTCCTCCAACGTCTGGATCTGTTTTGCACTGAGGGGATCGGAGATACCCACGCTCCGGTCAGTGGTTGGGACGTTGTGATCCGGCACCGCTAATGTAGCGCCAGGACGGCGAGGTCGGCGGCCGGAAAGCTTGAGCCCTTCAAACGCTTGCGGCGATGTCACTTCGTGGACGAGCTGACGATCGATATAGAGCAGGGTGGTCCCATCCGGCTCTGCACGAACCACATGAGACTCCCAGATTTTATCGAAGAGGGTTTGATTGGCCATAGGTGCACCTCAATGATGGATCTCTCCTGGAAAGGTACTTCCGAGGATGCACATTATACAGAGTCCTCCTATGGTCTGCACAAGAGTGCTCAGCCGAATATTGCGTTGGACGTATGAACGTGGTACCACCGCCTGGGCGGCAGGCACGAGACCCTTCCGCATTGATGCATCAGAGGATTCTGCCATGGCTCTTCAGATATGGACTGATCCTGCCGTCATAGAGTGGTCACAACTGCTCCTCAACAGCTATCATCACTGGACCGGGCGTGATTTGCTCGAACGAGTGGGCGATCCTGCCTATCAATCCCATGCGCTCTTTCTCTCACCCTTCGTCGTCGTTTCCCACGGGATGGAGGAAGACCCTCTCATCAATTACGGCAATCAATTGGCATTGGAGCTATGGGAGATGACTTGGGAGCATCTGACGCGGACACCGTCACGGCTCACGGCGGAGCCCACCAATCGGGCTGAACGCGAATGGATGTTGGAACAAGCAAAAATTCGTGGATATTTCGATACGTATCAAGGTGTGAGAGTGACATCGACAGGACGCCGCTTTCTCGTCGAAAACGCCCTGATTTGGAATGTTGTGGGTGTTGAGGGGCGGAGGGTCGGGCAGGCTGCGACCTTCTTACAGTGGACCTGGTTGTCCCAGTAGGAAGCTGCGGATCTATCCAGCGGTCGGCGATCCTGTGGTCGTCCAGAGACTCAAGGCTGCAAGGTGATCAGAGTTGACTATGTCCAGAGTTCAAGCGGGCTTCGGTGGACGATGGCCCGAAGAATATCGTTGGTTGTCAGAATGCCGACTGGATGACGAGAGCTGTCGAGGATGGGAATCGCATTGACGTGTTCATTGAGCATCATGTGTGCGATCTCGCGGATCTCTGTTGTAGGAGTCGCAGACAAGACCCGGCTGTTCATTACACGGGCCAGCTTGTAGTCGGCGGAGGGTCTAGGCAAATTGACGGAATCCAACTCATGCGCATAAGGCAACAGCTCGAGATTCGATATCATTCCGACCAATGTGCCATGAATCGATGTGACAGGGAGATGTTGGATTCCCTTGCGTGTCATCACAGTCCATGCCTCCAACAATGTACTACTTGACGGCAACCATGTGACGGGTGAGGTCATCAAGTCCTGTGCGAGGAGAGCAGGTTTCGGTTCAGAGGCCTGGTGCACCTGTTGCTGGTAGGCCTGTTGAGCGAGCCGTGCTGCATGATCAGCCGTCTGGCGCTCCTGATTCTTTGAGCGGTCCTCCCGACCAGCAGAGGGAACCCGAGTCGCTGGTGGGCGTGGGGATACCGGATCCCCAGGAGACATTTCGATGATGCCGTTAACGGCACGTATAATCGGCATGCTGACCTCACGATGTCTGTATCGGATCCCTGCTGGAAATACTTAAGTCTGGCCCATGCCTATCCGGCTATGGGCGGAGGATAAGAACGGGTCTGCTTCGAGGAGAGCTAAGGACGCAAGTGGCTCCTAGGGGAGAGCAAGAAACTGGAGCCGTGGACAAGGACGACCATCAATGAGTACCATTTCCGGAAACATGGCCCTAGGCCTAATCCATAGCCCGCAGTCGCCATAGAGAGCACGATAGACCACATATTCCTCTTCTGTTTCTGAGTGCCGGGCACCCCCAGCACTTCATATTCCTGGCCTTTATAATGCCGATAGCGACCGGGTTGCACCATCGTGTATCCTTCAGTTTCAGAGTCATACTATAAAGGGAACGAACGATGAAATCACAGAGTCATGTCTCGACGCGCAAGACCCATGATGTCATCGTCATCGGCGGCGGATCAGCGGGCTATGCCGCGGCACGGACCGCGCGCGATGCCGGCGCTGACGTGGCGATTGTGGATCAGGGCCCGCTTGGAGGGCTCTGTATTCTGCGTGGCTGTATGCCGACAAAGGCCATCCTGCGTTCAGCCGAAATCGCAGCCCTCATTGGTCGGGCGAAGGAATTCGGACTGTTCCCGGTTTCAACAAACGCCGATCTCTCGGCGATCGTTGATCGAAAGGATCGGTTGGTCCGCGAGTTTGCCGACTATCGCATTCAGCAACTCCACGATCCGAAGTTCACGCTCTATCAATCGCGGGCGGTTTTTCGATCGCCTCGCGAGATAGCTGTCGGGGAAACTATCTTGTCGTCCCAATCGTATATTCTGGCTACCGGGTCCAGGCCCGATGAGGTTCCGATTCCTGGCTTGGCCCAAGCCGGATATTTCACGAGTGACACGATCCTGGATCTCCGCACCCAACCGGGCTCCTTGATCGTGCTCGGTGGTGGATCTGTGGCGCTCGAATTAGGCCAGTTCTTTGCGCGCCTTGGGACGAAGGTCACGATTCTTCAACGAGGGCGGACCCTCCTCTCCGAGATGGACGAAGATGTCGGGCGTGCGCTGGAAGGCGCATTGATCGACGAAGGGATCGAAGTCGTCACGGGTGTGCAATTGCTGCGTGTGAACTGCGATGGGAGAAGGAAGACAGTCTGGGCGATACAAGACGGACGTGAGCAGTCCTACGCCGGCGAGGAGATTCTCCAGGCCTTAGGCCGTCGACCAAATATCGAAGGGCTTCACCTAGATCTGGCGGAGGTGACAGTCGACAACGGGCGAATTGTGGTCGATGGCGCCATGCGAACGTCGCAAGCACATATTTATGCAGTGGGTGATGTGAACGATGTCTCGCCCATTGTGCATCTCGCGATACAGCAGGGGGAGATCGCAGCCTATAACGCAACGCATTCCGACAGGCAGGCAAAAGAGCTTGATCATCGTCTTGATGCAGAGGTGGTTTTTACGGATCCCCAAGTCGCCGTGGTGGGACGCAGCGAATCCACCTGCCGCGCAGAAGGGATTCCCTTTTTAACAGCCTCGTATCCCTTTGCCGAACATGGAAAAGCTCTCTGTCTCGGTGCATCGCACGGTTTTGTGAAGCTCCTCTGTGCGCCGACGACAGGCGAGCTCCTTGGTGCGCAGATCGTCGGCCCTGAGGGGGGAGAACTGATCCACGAACTGATTGCCGTGATGTATTACCATGGGACTGCGGCTGATCTCTTGCGCATGCCGCATTATCATCCCACACTGGCAGAAATCGTGACCTATCCGGCGGAATCCATTGTCGAAAAGTTGGGCATAGGATGAAGCGATTCGATGTACCTGTAGGCGTTGCCCAGGAGGGCTGTTGATGTCGGCTCTGTCCGTCGAATCCCGACCATTCAGATGGTGCGTTGAGTGTCGTGACTCAGACCTCCTTCCGTGCGATCCAAGGAGAACTGGAGAAAGAGAAAATACGAGACCCGAGCGATGTGCCCATGGTTTTCACACGACGTAGAGTTGAACCAGCCGAGTCATCCAGTGTAGCGTACCCCCTATGGCGATGGACCAAGAACCGACCCCCATCAAATTACCCGTGAATGGGATGATAGCGCGATTCGTGGGGATCGTGGCGATTGCACTCGGGTTTGTCATCGGGATCTATGGATTGGAAGACACAGGGGCGCTGTGACTGCAAACGGCGTTGGCCTTGTTGGTGACCGGAATGCTGGCTCAAGGGTATGCGTTCTATTGTTCGATCAAGCACAGGCGGCAACTACACGATAGACCCAAGCCATGATTCCCTCCAACTGGTTTCCTTACAAGGTTTCTCACGCGCTGCTCGTCATCATCGCCGGATCAATACTCGCTTGCAGTGGGCCCTGGCGTGACCGCTATTTCGACAAGGGCATTGATCGATTGACGCAGGAAGAAATATCCGAGCGCATGGGGCCACCCCATACGGCCAAGACTCCTGCGCTCGGAGGGGATACGATCTGGACCTTTCGTGTCCCGGTAAGTGACAATGAATTGGATCCGATAAATCTCTCTAGCTTTACCGATGTCGCACAGCAGGCAGCGGCTTTGATGGGCAAGGCATCAACCGACGCGCCAAAGCCCACCCTCTATTGTTATCGCTATACGCTGTCGTTCAACGAACAGAAGATTCTCAAGCAGTGGAAACGGGAAGAATGCGTTCAGGGAACTCGTAATCAGCTCAAGGCTAACAAGTGATCTAGTCCCTCTAATCCATGCCTGCCTGGGTGCCGTACATCGACAGTTCGATATTCCTGGACAGCCTCAAGTCGCTCCTGCTGCTTGTGACCCTCCTTGTCACGCGTACGCTTATCGTGCGTTCACTCGCCAAGAATCCGGCTCTCTCGATGGAGGCCAAGCGTCGCTGGGTCGTGACGACGAGAAATTTGATCTTGTTCGCGTTGCTCATCGGGCTGGTGGTGATTTGGGCCCACGAGCTCCAGGCCCTTACTGTATCTCTGGTCGCGTTGGCGGCCGCATTTGTACTGGCGACCAAGGAGCTGATCCTCTGCTGGAGTGGGGCGGCATTACGGGTGGGAGGGAAAGTTTATTCTGTCGGTGATCGCATTCAGATTGCGGGCCATCGAGGGGTGGTCTTGGATCATGACGTCTTTGCGACGAAGCTTCTCGAGATCGGACCGGGCCAGGCGTCACATCTCTATACTGGCCGTGTGACCGTATTTCCGAATAGCTTGCTGTTTACGAATGCCTTAATCAAAGAAAATCCCAACCAGGAGTATGGACTCTATATTCTCGTGATTCCGCTCAAGGACACGGACGACTGGCGGGATGCTGAACGGTACTTACTAGACGCAGCCAGGGCTGAATGTACTCCCTATATGGAAGAAGCCGGTCGTCAGATGAAATTGTTAGAGCGGACGAATCTGCTCGAGGCGCCATCTCCCGAGCCGCGCATCACAATCCAGCTATCCGAGCCGGGACGCATTCATTTAGTGCTGAGGTTTCCAGCACCGGACCGCGGAAGATCGAGGATCGAGCAAGCGATTCTGCGAAGATATCTGGCCCGGCCAAACTGACATGTGTTGATGTACGAACGGGTCATGCGGGATTTGCGCATCGGCTTGACAGACCAGATATGCCGTGCGACGCTTCAATCTGATTCACCTAACAATTGGGTAGGATCCTTAACGTCCATTGATGAGGAGGTGTCTCGTGCATAGATTGATTGTGGTTGCATTCGCGGCATTGTGCCTGATGGGAACCAGCTCGCTCGTGCTGGCGGACGACGCCATGAAGAGTGAGATGGGCCAGATGAAAGAGCAGATGAAAGCCGATAAGGACAACATGAAGGCCGATGTGAAGGGGAAGAAAGTAGAGACGAAAGCCAAGATGAAAGCTCATAAGGATGCGGTGAAGGCTAAGAAGGAAGAGATCAAGGGTAAGGCCAAAGCACACAAAACCAAAATGAAGGGTAAGGCGAATCAGCACAGCGAAGCGATGAAGAGTGCAGGCCAGGACATGAAAGCAGCTGGCCAATAAATGAAAGGCACTGTCGGGGCGGCAGGCAGGTAAGCTCAAGGCGCCTGCGGCGCTATGAAGGCGTAAGCACGGCCTGTAGTGGCATATGCCACTACAGGCCGTGCTTTTTCACCGCGCGTTGATCCTGGGCCACTCATCGGTCGGCTTGTTCCCACTTATATCTTCTGTTAGCATCGCCGAAAGTTTGTGATACGGCTGCCATGAAAATCGCCACCTTCAACGTCAATTCTCTCCGCAAACGACTGCCGATCGTGCTGAGCTGGCTGGCCCAGCAGAAGCCCGATGTACTCTGTCTTCAAGAAACCAAAGTACAGGACAGCGAATTTCCGCTGCTGGCATTGGCGGAATCCGGGTACGAAATCACCTACCGAGGGATGAAGTCATACAACGGTGTTGCGATATTGAGCCGGGAAAAGCCAGAAACGGTAGCCTACGGGTTTGATGATGGAGGGGAATCCGAGGACGCGCGGCTCTTGCGCGTGGTGATCAAGGGGATTCCTATTATCAATACCTACATACCGCAAGGTTTCGAAATCGATTCACCGAAGTATCGGTACAAGCTTGGCTGGTACGATCGACTTCGCAAATACTTCGAGAAACATGTGTCGCCAAACAAACCTGTTATTTGGTGTGGTGACATGAACGTCGCTCCGCGGCCGATGGACGTGCACAGCCCCGAGAAACATCTCAATCATGTCTGCTATCACGAAGATGCGCGGAGAGCGTATGCGCACACATTGGCGTGGGGATTTCAGGATGTGTTTGTGAAGCTCTATCCAGACCGACAGCAGTATACATTTTGGGACTACCGGGCACCGGGCTCGTTGGAATCGAATAAAGGCTGGCGTATCGACCATATTCTGGCCACGGCACCACTGGCGGAGAAATGTCAAAGGGTAGATGTGGACGTCGAGCCGCGGCGAGCGAAAGATCCCTCAGATCATACATTCCTATGGGCGGAGTTTTCGGTCTAACCACGAGCGCAACGTCCACACCTGTTCCAATTCGGTTGGTTCGTCAAGTTACCCCCGGTCGATGGGACTGGCTCACGAACTCACACGAACATCAAGCTGCTTTCAAGACCCGCTGTTTTGCGCCCAGCGGAGTCATACGATTCTGTGATATCAATGGATCGAGAACCAGCCCGCAATTGATACAGCGGAGCACGGCGGCTCCCTGTGAGAATTCAGATCGCCATTCTTTTACCATCAGTCCTTTGCATTTTTGACAGGTCATTGAGCCCACCTCCTGCTTATGTGATTCAGCTATCGATGAGTCGGTCTTGCATGGTGGGGAATGTAGCATTGCAAGATTAATAGGGAGTTAACTGGCAGTTAAAACTCTCTAATGTCTACACATGATGATAGATATGATATTGCCGTGATCGGTGCAGGTGCAGCCGGTCTGGCAGCCTCGATCTCCGCTGCGGATGCGGCTGCGAAAGGCGATCGTCCGCAAAGGATCGTGCTTCTCGACGGTGCAAAGGCCATCGGGGCCAAAATACTCGTTTCCGGTGGCGGGCGCTGCAATGTCACGCATGATGTTGTGGCGCCTACCGATTTCTTTGGCAATCGCCACATCATCAAGAATGTGCTAGCCGCGTTTTCGGTTCAGGATTCGATTGACTGGTTTGCCTCATTGGGGGTGGAGCTCAAACGCGAAGAGACTGGCAAGCTCTTTCCGGTGACCGACAAGGCACGAACGGTCCTGGACGCACTCATCACTCGCTGTCAGGAACTGGGCGTCGCCATTACTCCGAATCATCGAGTGACAGGCATCGAGGGTCGTGGCGAATCAGGATCTGGATTTGTTCTCCACCACAACCGCGGGACCATGTATGCAAGGAAAGTTATTCTAGCGACCGGAGGTCGATCGATCCCCAAGTCGGGGAGTGACGGGTTAGGGTACAGCCTTGTTCGTCGATTCGGCCATCGCGTGACGACCACTGTGCCAGCACTCGTGCCTTTGGTACTCGGGGATGGAATGTTTCACGAGACACTCTCTGGTCTCTCGCATGATGTCGAGCTGACCACCATAGTGAAGGGTCGCATCGTCGACTGCCGGACGGGGAGTTTACTCTGGACCCACTTCGGTATTAGTGGGCCAGTGGTCATGGATGCGAGCCGTTTTTGGACGTTGGCGCATGAGCAAGGAGAGCTGGGAGAAATTTATGGGAACTTCCTACCCAGTCAGACGGAGGAACAGGTGCGGTCTTGGCTCCTGGAACAGATGAGAAGCAATCCCCGACGTTCAGTATGGAAGACGCTGGCGCAACGGCTTCCCCAACGATTCGCTGACGCAATCATCCGACACATCGGCCGCAATTCTCATATAGCTATCGGCCAACTTCCCCGGAAGGATCGCGATCATCTCCTTGAGGCGCTCACGAGGTTCCGATTTCCCATCGCACAGAATCGAGGCTGGAACTATGCAGAAGTGACAGCGGGGGGAGTCCCTCTCGAGGAAATCAGTTTCAGGACTATGGAATCTAAGTTGGTGCCTGGTCTCTATTTGATCGGGGAGATACTCGACTGCGATGGCCGGATCGGCGGGTTCAACTTCCAATGGGCGTGGGCGACTGGATTTTTGGCTGGCCGATCGGTGTCCGCAAGTGTTCGTGCAGACGGCGAGGCATGTCTCTGAAGATGCTATTTCTCCCAACGCGGCGGTTCGCACTGAACCGTTGTTTTCTTGACAGGGATGAAGGGTTCATCTATCCGTGGAGAATAGACTTGGTCTGTTGAAGAGTCCGAGCAATGGGATGAGAAGGAATAGATGATATGGGGCGCATCCTGAACTGTCCACAGTGTCATAAGGATGGCGCTTTGCGGACTCAGCCGCAATCGGCACGTGAGCGCCTCGCCTCCTTGTTTTTCGTGGCGCCATTCCGCTGTCCAGCGTGCAGTCATCGTTTTCTGGCGTCCCGCCTTGGATTGGATCATCCCGCACATCCGATCGATCGACGCGAACACCTCAGGATTCCCGTGCGACTCTATCTCTCGTTCTCCGGAGGTAAGGTTTGCGGTGAGGGAACGGTGCACGATCTCTCAATTGGCGGCTGCATCATCAAGAGCAAGACCCAGGTCCATACGGACGACATTTTCTATCTCCAACTGTCGCTTGGCGAAGATGAACCTCCTCTTGAAGTGGCGGCGATGGTCCGTTCCGTGAGCGCTCGTGGTATTGCGTTCCAGTTCCTCCGGGCGGCCCATGGAGACAAACGTCTACTTGCTTTCGTTCAAGCCCACACACCGGCTCAGTCTGATAAGTCCTCGCTCAACGACGGCGTCGCCGCCTGAGCCGGCCGGCGCACTATATCACTATCCTGCTAGGTCGGAGTTTCCCAGGCAGAGTGAAGCGGATGATTGCTGATCAGTTCCTCGTGTGCGGCAAGATCATAAGGCTCGATGGTGAGGTCTTGTTCCTTGAGCGGCTCGGGGCAGGCGGCAGAACAGAGGTAGGTCCGATACGATTCAGCCTTTTCCTTCGTGGTGAACCGGCATAGCCCATATTCCGGCATTCCAGAAGAGGGATGCCAAAAGGCCAACTCAATCGCACTCCCCTGGTAGATGCCGAGGGTGCGATGCACAATTTGAAATCCTCCTGGTAAATGTGAAGAGGGTTCAAGCGACATCGGATGCTTTGGCCTTCATAACATGAATGAATCTTAGCATGGTAGCATGTGGTGCATTCAACGTTATAGACCGGTCGGAGAGAGAAGGAGGGCAGGCGGCATGAGCAGTCTCATCGTCCCGCTCTTCCCGCTGGATAGTTCTGCCGAATCCGGTAAGACTCACGGCGAGTTGCCGAACATCCTGAGTCAAGATCCACAATCGTCGGCTTGATAGACTGCCCGGTGTCGTTCCGTTAGAATCCCGCTACATGTCTGATCCTACTGTGGTGTCCCCAGCTCCAGCGAATGCGCAGGATGAGACTCGGTCGGTGGTCAAAGCGGCCGGAGTGATCGGCGTCGCGACCTTCTCTAGTCGCATCCTCGGGTTTATCCGCGACATGGTATTGGCGGGGCTTTTTGGCGCGACGCCTGCGGCCGATGCCTTCTTTGTGGCCTACCGTGTCCCCAACCTGCTTCGTGAGTTATTTGCGGAAGGATCGATGTCTTCTGCCTTCATTCCAGTCTTTGCGGAATACCAGACGCTCAAATCGAAACGAGACGCTTGGGAACTGGCGAGTGCTGTATTCACCACGCTGCTGACGATTGTGACCGGGGTCACAATTGTGGGTATTCTTGCCGCGTCTGGGATCGTCTGGCTGCTGGCGCCGGGGTTCCATGAGGATCCGGCGAAGCTGGGTATGACAACGCTGCTCACGCAGATCATGTTCCCGTATCTCATCTTCATCAGCCTGGCTGCGTTGGCGATGGGAATCCTGAATTCTATGCGAGCCTTTGCGGCGCCTGCATTTTCACCGGTGTTCTTTAATATCTTTATCATCGGTTGCGCGCTCTTTTTGTCACCGACGATGTCGGAACCGATCCTCGGTGTGGCCATAGGGGTTGTGGCAGGAGGTGCGGCGCAGTTCGTCATGCAATTGCCCGGTTTGAGTCAGCGTGGCATGTTGTTCCGATTTCGGTTCGAGCCAGGCCATCCTGGCGTTCGGCGGATCGGCGCACTGATGGTGCCGTCGCTCCTCGGTCTCTCCGTAACGCAGATCAACATTACGGTAAGCACGATCCTGGGCTCGTTCTTTGCCGGAGGTCCAACCTACCTGTTCTATGGCATGCGACTGATTCAGTTTCCCCTGGGGATATTCGGCGTGGCGCTGGCCACGGCCATTTTGCCGACTCTCTCTGCGCAGGCCGCGCGCGGGGCACTAGATGAGTTGCGGGCAACATTGGGATTCGGTCTTCGTGTGATCCTCTTTATCATGCTACCGGCAATGCTGGGCCTGATCCTCTTGCGTCGGCCGATCATCCATCTATTCTTCGAGCACGGGACCTTTACTGCCCACGATACGGCCGAGACTGCGGTGATAGTGTTCTGTTATTCCGTCGGCCTCTGGGCCTTCGGAGGGGTCCGAATCATCGTCGCGGCGTTTTATTCGCTGCAAGATACGCGCACGCCCGCCATCTCAGCGGCAATCGCCGTCGCGGCCAACCTCGTCTTCTCGCTCCTGTTGATGTCGTCTCTCGGAGCGGCCGGATTGGCTCTGGCCACAGCACTAGCGGCAATAGTGAATGGAAGCATCCTGGTCGCCGTGCTGCACAGTCGATTAGGCGGCGTGGCGTGGGGCTCTGTGGGACGATCACTGTTACGTGTGCTGATCGCGTCTGTCCCGTTGGTCATGGCCTGCGTCTGGGTCGCAGCGGCGCAAATTTGGACACATCCTGGTGAATGGATCGAGAAGTCACTCATGCTGGCTCTGGCGATCGGATTGAGCGTGGGCGGGTATCTGGGTGTCCACGCTCTGCTGCGGTCTGAAGAACTGAATATGATATGGGGAATGGTGCGGAGGAAACTGGGCCGAGTCATGGGCAGCTGAGCTCACGAATGCGACAAGCGATTATTTTCAAATCGCGATGGGGCTGGATGGGCATTTCCGAAACGACACACGGGATCGACGCTGTGGTGTTGCCGCAGGTGTCGCGTCAGGCCGTACTGTCACAATTACGATTGTCCGCTGCCGAGTTGCGAGAGGGCCGGATGTCCTCGCGATTGCAAAAGGCGAAAGCCCAACTAACCGATTATCTAGCCGGGACGCGGAAATCCTTCGATCTGCCGCTGGACCTCTCAGGTGGGACGAGTTTTCAGCGAAAGGTCTGGCGAACTCTCCGGCGTGTTTCCTATGGACGGCTTCGATCCTATCGATGGGTCGCCGCGCGTGTCGGAGGTAGGCAGTATGCCCGCGCGGTCGGCAATGCTGTCGGAGCGAATCCGATGCCGATCGTGATTCCGTGTCATAGAATTGTGGCACAGGATGCGTCACTTGGCGGGTTCTCAGGCGGTCTTTCTACGAAACGAAAGCTGCTCACCCTTGAGGGAACTTTGGCTGAGCTTCGGCCCGGATGATCGTCACACATGAAAGCCGTAATTCAGCGGGTGATCAGAGCGTCTGTTCACATTAAAGGCCAACCCGTTGGGCAGATTGAATCTGGGCTCCTAGTTTTGCTGGGTGTGGCGAAGGGCGATGGAGAGGCGGATGTCCGGTATCTGATCGATAAGATTCCCACTCTTCGGATTTTTTCCGATGAGCAGGGAAAGATGAATCGCTCGTTGGCGGACATCGGAGGATCGGTCTTGCTGGTCTCTCAGTTTACTTTACTGGGCAGGACGTCGACTGGCCGTCGCCCGAGCTTTGACGAAGCGGCGCCACAGGATGAAGCCAAACCATTATACGATCAGGTTGTGGCAGGTTTACAACATTACGGGACTCACGTAGAGACCGGGGTTTTCGCCGCAGACATGCAGGTTGAGTTGCTGAACGACGGGCCGGTGACCTTTGTACTCGATAGCCGCTGTGGGAGCTAGCAGACATGCTCAGAGTTCCGCTCCATGCTCAAGTCTGTTTGGTGAAGACCGATAGAAGGATCTGAGGGCCGACATCAGCATGTCGACTATTAGTCTGGTATACTGAATTCATAGGGTTTCGGAATGTGTGAGAGGTGGATATGAGAACGCAAGTTCCACCACAACATCCGCTCCGTCAGCTGTTCGGAGCTCTGACCGAGAAGAGCTTTATAGAACATCTTGGGTGGCCAGATCCCAACGTCACCGGTTATGTGTCCAATCTACTCGTCGAATTTACCCACACCGACCAACTATATAAAATCAGAAACCAGCAAGACCAACCAGTCCATGCGATAGTGGACCTCTTGTTCGAATCAGAAGTATTACTCGAAGCCCAGTCGATGGATCGTGAACGAGATGTCCATCAGCACATCGGCGACTTCACGCTCTTTATGGCAGGACTGTTTCCGGAATATCTGCGGCGTCTCAAGACGGCAGGATTGATCTACCACAAGGATTTCCTCGTGGACTATATGAAAACCGGAAAGCGCTCGTACGGGATTGTCGCACGAATAGCTGATGGTCCGTCACAGGATGAACCGCCTCTGTTTCGAAAGCTCTCCGACAACTTCGAGCTCTGCGTCACCGGGCTTGGGTTTGTGCGGTCCGATCTGGACCGCATGAAAGATCCGACGTACCGGCAGGCTCGACACCTTCTCCTCAATTGACCAGATCACGCCCACTCATTCTTGCCCATGGAGGCGCTGGCCCTCGAGGTTTGACGATGGCACAGGCTGCCTGTCTGGCTGATGCGCTTGCGGCCGGCCACTCTGTCCTTGCGCGAGGAGCTCGGGCGCTGATCGCTGTTGAACATACGATCAATCTTCTGGAGCAATCAGGTTTATTCAATGCTGGACGAGGAGCCAATCGTCAGCTGGACGGGATCCAACGGATGGACGCAGCAATTATGGAAGGGGCCCACCTCAAAGCCGGAGCCGTCGCCTCGATCGAAGGGATCGTGCATCCGATCACAGCGGCCAGATTGGTCATGGAAGACACGACTCATGTCTTGCTTGTAGGACCTCAAGCTACCCGGTTTGCACGGCACGGTCAACTTGAGCTGCTACCGAAGGCGAGATTGCCTCGTCGCCGCTCCAATCGGTTTCCTCGCGCCCCAATGACCGTAGCGTCTTTGATACGTCTCTTTCGTGTTGGGCAGAAATCAAACCGGAAAACAAAAGACTATCACGGAACTGTCGGTGCGGTTGCCTTGGATCGGGCTGGGACGGTGGCGGCAGGGGCGTCTACCGGAGGCATCGACTCGATGCTACCAGGGCGGGTGGGCGACAGCCCACTCATCGGCTGCGGGGTCTACGCGGACAATCGGAGTGGTGCAGTGTCGATGACGGGCATCGGCGAGGGAATCATCCGCCTTGTCATCGCCAAGGGCATCTGCGATCGTCTGACGATGGGGAAGAGTCCTGCGATTGCCGCCCGACAAATGTTGCGTATACTCGTGTCTCGGATCCGTGGGTCGGCTGGTGCCTTAGTCCTCTCGCCGGATGGACGATTTGCCATCACGCACGTGACACCTCATATGGCGGCCGGTTGGTGGGACGGGACCGGTCGACCGACCGTTCAAGGGCAATTTCCATGATAGGTTGCCGATCTGCCGCTCGCTCCTATTGTCGCTGAGCAATTGGGGGGTTGTGATGGTGTTATTTGAATGTCGAGATGAGTTCAAAGACAAAATCCATCGGGGTCGCAATCGCACATTTCATTGGACCTTCAGGGGTCACACAATCCTGCCGGCCAATGTGTATACCGATTAACTTTGGGGTACTGCCGCTTGCGTCATTCTCGAACATGAACACGGGCGCGCCACTGTCGCCGCCAACTGCAATATAGTCGGACACGATCTGGCCTTTCTGCCCATCTTTGAGAAGCGTCTTCCCCTCTCTGATCTTCGGAATATTCAATTCGGAGGTCTCTGCGCCCCTTGGGATGAGTGAAACACGAAATCCAGCAAGATATACGGTCTTCTGCAAGATAATGTTGTGCAGTCGCAGTACAGAGGGAAGGTGCACCATGGACGGTCCTGACGGTGGGGTATACTTCACCGTCACACCTTCCATGAGTTTCGAGTCCCACATGAATCGAACGACGAGGACATCATGCTCAAGATCCTCTTTCCAATTGCCGGATCGCTGAAGAACATCAAGATCGAGTTCCAGCACGTAACCCCGATCTTCATGTGGATTGGAAGCATTACCTCGAACCAAAGCGAAAGGCTTGACCAGCGCTTTTGTGTCGCTCACAAGGACATGACGGGCTGTGACCAAATACGCGATGGTGGGTGAGCCTAAAAATACTCCTGACGCCGTTCGACCAAAAATTGCACCAGGCGCAACAATGACAGGGTAGTGAAGCAGGGTATCCGTATCGGAAGAGGCATGAAGGGGCGGCTGAAAGCTTACCTGCAGGAGAATAATGAGGAGGGCAGTATGAACAGGAAGAAGATAATTCATTTAGTGCGTTGCTCTCTCACCCGCTGTTCCATCTCATCAATCCGCTCCGACCGTTCGAGCAAATTGAGGGTCTGATGGAACGTCAGCCCGGTCTGAATGCACAGCGCCAAGATGTCTTCCAGGAATATGTTCTCGGTGTCGATGAAGATGGGTGGCTCGGGGAAGGCAGTCCCATGCACAGGCGCGCGAGGATTCTTGCCAGCGTAAAGCATGCAGGACAATAGACATAGAGAGGCTCGCAGGGAGGGAAGTGCATTTTAGGAGTGTTACGGAGGAAGGTGCAAGGGCCGACAGGGAAAAGGGATACGATTGCCCCCGCATCGGAGTTCAAGCGGCAAGCTGATGACTTGAAGGACACCTCACTCAAAGACTAAGCTGCTGGGATGAGTCTCACTCGTGACGTACCCCATACTATTCGAGGACAATTTCCATGAATGACATCCTCTTTCATCTGGCCTTTCCCGCGCACGATGTCGCGGCGGCGAAACGTTTCTATGTGGATGGACTTGGTTGTACGTTGGGTCGGGAATCGAGCCATGCCGTCACATTCGGACTCGCGGGGCACCATCTTGTGGCGCATCTGACGACGGAACCCCTGCAAAGACAACAAGGCATTTATCCCCGCCATTTCGGCCTGGTCTTCTTGTCGAAAGACTCGTGGGAACAGTTCTTGGCGCGGGCGCAGACTAAAAAGCTATCCTTCTACCAACAGCCCCGCGTTCGGTTTCCCGGAACGCGTATCGAGCATCACACATTCTTCCTCGAAGATCCTTCCGGGAATCTCCTCGAGTTCAAATATTATGCACATGAGTCGGCGATCCTCGGCGAGCGGGACTATCGTGAGGTCGGCGACTCGTTGTAGCCTTCCGCTTGCTCCTGGTCTTGGGGCTCTGTCGAATCTTGGTCTGGCTCTAATTCTGAATCTGGTTCTGACCTTGGTTCTGGTTCTAGCTCTGGCTCTAGCTGGGGAACTTGGGGAGATCCCCGAGTAATCCATTTGAGGATTCGGTCGTGGCGGCGAGTAAGGAAGGTTGTTTTTCGTATCGGATCATATCGCCGTGGCGCAGGCAAGACGGCGGCCAGCCATGCGGCCTCGTCGGCTGTCAAGTCGCGCGAGGACTTCTTGAAGTGATGACGAGCCGCTGCTTCAGCGCCATAGATGCCATGTCCCCACTCGGCAATGTTGAGATACAGCTCAAGAATACGTTCCTTTGTGAGATGTTGTTCGAGGGAGCGTGTAATCAGAGCTTCCCGCACCTTTCGAAGGAGGGACCGTTCAGATGACAGGTAGAGATTTTTGGCCAGCTGCTGGGTAATGGTGCTTCCCCCACGTTTGAGTTTTCCCGCTTCGAGGTTATAGCGTGCCGCGTCCTTAATCCCTTCCCAGTCGAATCCTTCGTGGGTGAAGAACGAGGCATCTTCTCCTGCCACAACCGCCTGGCGGAGGTAAGGGGAGATGCGCGAGAGCGGCACCCACGCCCAATGGCGTTCGGCAGTGTGGCCTTTGTCCCTGGCTTGAGTCTGTCGTGCCTTCATCAGGGCAGTTACGGTGGGATTGGTTGCGCGTAAGGCCGAGATGTCGGGCATCGCGACCAACCAGAAGAAGAGAATGGCTCCGACCGGAAGACAAAATCCGATAATCAGTAATGCCTTTATCCGAGATCGGGATCGTGCGGTTGACTTCCGCATTAGAGGCTGCGTATCACAGAGGCAGTGAGTATCTGTGTGAATATCATAGGGTCTGATTGATAGATGGGTGCTGCATGAGAGTCCTTACGGCAGAGTTTATCAGAAGTTGCGCGGGGCCAGAACAGTTTCTGAAAGGTGAGCTACCGGAAGTCGCCTTCATCGGGCGGTCGAACGTCGGCAAGTCTTCTCTCATCAATTCCCTCTTGCAGCGGAAAGGACTGGCCAAGGTGAGCCGTACGCCGGGAAAGACCCGCTTGGTCAACCTCTTCCGGATCACCTGTGACGATCCCGGGTTGGCACGATTCGTGGTGGTGGACTTGCCGGGATATGGATATGCAAAGGTGTCGAAAGCGATGCGGACAGAATGGGCGCCATTGATCGAGCAGTATTTCTACAGGAGTGAACAGTTGCGCGCAGTGGTGATGTTGGTGGAAAGTCGGGTGCTGAGCGAGCAGGATAGTCAGACGATCGCGTGGCTCTCGTCCGTGGGACGCCCCCCCGTCGTGGTGGCGACGAAGGTGGACAAGTTAAAAATGAGTGAGCGTGTCGGTGCGCTTCGTCGGCTGCAGGGAGGGCTGGGATTGGTCGAGGGGATTATTCCTTACTCGTCGGTGACGGGCGAGGGACGGGACCGGTTGTGGGCGGTCCTGAAAGCGCGGATTCGAACTTGATCTCGATGTAGGCCTTGTTCTTGAGCTCCGCCAGCCAAGCTTGAAAGACATCCTCGCTTCTCTGCTGAAAGACGAGCCCCTGGATTTCTGTGCGGACCTCCTCATACGGACGGAACTGCTTGGGTTTCTTGTCCTCCAGCCGCATGATGTGAAAGCCATCCGAGGTCTCAATCACATCCGAGATACCGCCGGGTACTAGACGAGAGATGGCTTGCTCGATTCCCGGTAAGAGTTCCCCCTGCAGGACCAAGCCGAGATGCCCCCCCTGTGAGGCGTTCGGGCCGTCGGAAAAGCGCAGAGCCAAATCTTCGAAGGATTCCCCTTGCTTCAACCGCATCATCACTTCACGCACTTTTTCCTTTGCGCCGGCTGTATCGTCCGATGAGCGGGGGCGAATGAGGATCTGGCTAAGCGTGTATTCCTCCGAAAGCGCAAATCGATCGCGATGTTCCTGAAAGTATCGTTTCATCTCGGCGTCTGCGACCATTACCGCGCTCCGCACCTCACGGTCGAAGATTCTGAGAAGCAACAGCTGTTCTCGGACGTTCTTGATGTCTGTAGGGTTCGTCTCGTCGAGGGTTCCCCCCCGTTGCTTCATCTGCCGAAGCGCTTGCTGAACTTCCTCATCGGTGACGGAGATCCCTCGAGCCTTGGCTGCCTGGAGTTGCAACTTGCGCTCGATCATCGAAGTGAGCGCCATGTATTCCGCCGTCTTGAGTCGATGTGCGAGCCCATTGCCGCGATATTCTTTCTGAATCCGCTCCCGCTCCGGAGCGAGTTCCCGTTTCATCTCGGACAGCATAATGAGATCGGAGTTGACGATGGCGATAATCCCATCTTCCACCTGCGCGGCTGAAAGAAGAGACGTCTGTGCGATCAGACCAAACGCGAAGAAGATGATATGTCTCGACAAGCCAGCTGTCATTGTCATGAACGGACGGATGGTGAACATGGATATGGGACTCCTCACGCACCGAATAGGATAGGTCGGTCGGCGGTAATGTGACGGATTGTACACGAATTGCAAAGGACTTGAGGAGTCTCACCGGATTATTCGTGACGGTCCTCGCGAAATCGTATAGTTGCGTGGCGAGACCGGCATGCGGAAGCAAGGGGATGGGTCCGCTGTCTGCAACGGTGCCTATCCACCCAGCAGTACGTCAAGGGAAGGAGCGTGCTCATGAATAGTGCGGGTTATGGAGGATAATTTCGATCCGTGATGAATCAGCGTGCGCGGACGTCGTCCGTGACATAGCGGGACGCGTCTGCGAGGCGGATAACTGCCTTCGCGCGGATGTCGGCGATGACGCCGTCAAAACGTTTTCGGCGCTTCTCATTGAGCAGTTCTTGTCGGAGACGTTCCCGAACGGCCACGTCTGCCTGAATAATTTCTTTGTCGAGCGGTGTGATTTTGACGAGGTAATAGCCGACCTCAGTCTTAATCGGCGCACTAATCATGTCGGGCTTCAGCGTATGAATGACGGCGTCGACTTCGGGGATGACCAATCCCTGGTGATAAGGGCCGAGATCGCCTCCTTTCGCTTTGGTCTTGCCGTCGATGGAATAGCGTTGCGCAAATTTAGCGAAGTCGCCTCCCTGGTTGACCTGATGTTCGAGATCTTTCGCAGCTGACACATTCGGCAGCAGCATCTGCCACACACGTACTTTCAACGGTGTCAGGAGTTCGTAGGCATGCTTCTCGTAGAAGGCATCCAACTCCTCTTTCGTAAGCTCGACCTTGGCCTTGATCCGATCCTTGAGGAGTTCGTCGAGAATGAGTTGCTCCTTATATCGTTGGGCTCGATCGCGAATGGTATCGTTCTGGTCGAGCCCCAGCTTGCGCGCTTCCTGCATGAGCAGTTCGCGGGTGATCAATTCGTCGAGAAAGAGGCGCTTCCCTCCTTCTTTTTCGTACCGTGCCCTCGTAGCCTCGGCCAGTTCTCCCCACCGGGTGTCAAAATCCGTCTGAGTGATCGGCCGACCGTTGACAAGGGCCAGTACGCCTTCCTCGGGCGGTGGCGCACAGCCGGTGAGCAGCACGAGGCTGCCCAGGACGATGCCGGCCAGCAAGAAAGTAAGGCGAGCAGCGGTGACGTCCACGGATCCGCTCGATGCTCGAGTCATAGGCGCGCGAGACCTTGTTCGCGGGATGATTGCGAGGGCATTGTGGTGTTGGTATCACAGCCCCCCAGGCTTTGCAAGATTGCGGTGAGTTCTCGAAAGATGGAAGTCCAGTCCTCATGCGGCATCTGGAGTTCGAACGAGAGCGGAGACAGGAAGCTCATCCGTTTCTTGTACAGGTCCATTGTCCGGTGCATCGCTTGACTTGGGACCAGGCTCTTCGCGTCGAGCGTGACAACGACAGAGCGGGTTTTGAGTTCAATCGAAGTCAGCCGCAAGGCTTTGGCTTGGAGCCGCAGCTGCATGACTTCGAACAGTCGCTCTACAGGGTCCGGGGCCAGCCCATACCGATCCTGTATTTCGCCATGGAGTAAGGCGAGATCTCCGACTTGAGTGCAAGATGAAAGTCGTTTATAGCATGAGAGACGCTGGTGAGGATCGACAATGTATTCATCGGGAATAAACGCGGAGACGTTGAGCCGGATGGTGGGGTCCGGCTCTTCTTCCACCACCTGGCCTTTGAGTCGCTGGACGGCGTGCTCGACCATCTGCATGTACAAATCGAGACCGATCGCCGCAATGTGCCCCGATTGTTGTTTACCGAGCAGGTTGCCGGCTCCGCGGATTTCCATATCTGCCGCGGCGATGCGGAAGCCGGCTCCCAGTTCGGTAAATTGCTGAATGGCGGTGAGGCGTTTCTGGGCATCGTCGCTTAACCGTCCCTCGTCAGGAACCAGGAAGTAGGCGTAGGCCTGGTCGCCGCTTCGTCCCACTCGTCCGCGCAATTGATACAATTGCGCGAGGCCAAACATATCGGCACGATTGACGAAGATCGTGTTGGCATGGGGCACGTCGATTCCTGATTGGATGATGGCCGAGGCAATCAACACATCTGCCTCTCGGCGAAAGAACTTCAACATCACGGCTTCGAGCGGTTTGGCGTTCATCTGCCCATGGGCCATCACGATGCGCGCATCCGGCACGAGTTGCTGGAGCCAGGCTCCCGTCTTTTCCATCGTTTCGACTCGATTATGGACGAAATAGACCTGTCCGCCCCGCCCCAATTCGCGCAGGATCGCTTCTCGGATGAGTGTGTCATTCGATCGGACGACCTGCGTGCGAATGGACAGGCGGCCTGCGGGAGGGGTCTCGATGATCGAGAGATCGCGTACGCTCGCCATGGCCATCTGCAACGTGCGGGGAATCGGAGTGGCCGTCATCGTCAAGACATCCACTTGAGTACGGAGTTGCTTCAGGCGCTCTTTGTGTTTGACACCGAACCACTGTTCCTCATCGATGATCACGAGGCCCAGGTCGCGGAACACCACATCCTTCTGAATGAGCCGGTGCGTTCCGATCACCACGTCGACACTGCCGGCCGCCACATCTTTGAGAATGGCTTTGGCCTCCTTCGGCGATTGGAAGCGGGAGAGCAGGGCCACGCGAGCCGGGAACGGTGCGAATCGTTCAGCGAAGTTGTCGTAATGTTGATGGGCCAACAGAGTCGTAGGAACGAGCACCGCCACCTGGCGATTATCTTCCACCGCCTTGAAGGCTGCCCGCATGGCCACTTCCGTTTTCCCGTACCCGACGTCGCCGCACACCAGGCGGTCCATTGGTTTGCTGGATTCCATGTCGTGCGTAATGTCTTCGATCGCTTTGAGTTGGTCCGCCGTTTCCTCATACTCAAACGCGGCTTCGAACTCGTGGTACATCGTGCTGTCGAATCCGTAGGCATGGCGCGTCACAAGTTCACGGTTGGCATAGAGATCCACCAACTCGTGGGCCATTTCTTCGATGTCTTTCTTCACGCGCGCGGTCGTTTTGGCCCAATTGGTGCCGCCCAAACGTTCCAGCCTCGGTGCATGGCCGTCCGCTCCGCTATACCGCTGTACATGGTCGAGCCGTTCCAACGGGACATACAACGTATCGTTGCCGGCGAATTCCAGAATCAAGTAATCGCTATCGAAATCCTGCACCGAAAGACGTTTGAGTCCTCGATATTTGGCGATGCCATGTTGGACATGGACGACATAGTCGCCCACGTTTAGATCCTCCAATGAGGACAGGAAGGTCGCGGCTTTACTCTTTGCCTGCGGCTTGTGGCGTGCGCCCTTGGCGAACAGTTCTTCTTCCGTCAGAATGGCCAATCGCAAGTCCGGCGCGAGAAATCCCGCAGACAGATCTCCGTGCAAGGCGTAAAACGGTGCTTTGGTTTTGCTGGAATCATTCCGTGCCCCCGTCGTCCATTCCATTGCGGGCACATCGTGCTCACGTAAGAGTGCCAGCAAGCGATCTACCTGACCGCGACTTCGGGCGACGAGGACGACGCGGCACTCCTCCCGCAGGCGATCCATGATCGCCAGCGTCTGGCTGAAGGGCATTCCGCGGGTTCCGAGCCCAGCGCTGGCCGGGGTCTGAGCGGGAAAGGCCTGGACCGGATTCCAGGATTCATCACTCACGGTCAGCGGTTCGAGCGCGAGTGTGGACCAGCCGTTCGTGCGAGCCATCAGTTCCGACCAGGAGAGGAACAACCGCTCCGGCGACGGGTACGGCGTGACTGTCTCCCGATCGGCGTGACGGAGATACCCGTCGTCGATCTTACTCCAGAGGTCCGCACAGGCTTCCTTCAACGCAGCCGGCTGATCCAGGGCCAAGAGAGGCCGTTCGTCGAAGTAATCGAAGAGGGTATCCATGTCGTGATAAAGATCCGGTGCGCGCCATTCGGCATCCACCGGAATGGGAGCCAGAAAATCCGGCGAAGTCTGTGCACGCAGATATTCGCGCGCGGGAAGGACGACCGCGCGATCCACCCTTTCCGTGGATTTCTGTGTGGCGGGATCGAAGAGGCGGAGCGAATCGACCGTTTCGCCAAGAAATTCGACACGGAGCGGGTCGGTATAGGCCGTTGAGAAAATGTCCATAATGCCGCCTCGGACACTGAACTCGCCGGGTATTTCTACTACCGAGACTCGACGGTATCCGAGACGGAAAAGTCCTTCGATAAGGGACTCTCGCTCGATCGTGCCACCCCGCTTGAATTGCAAGGTCGTGTCGGTGAAGACCGTGACCGGCAACAGCCGTTGCATCAGGGCGGCGATGGAGGTGACCAGCCAGGTCTGTGGTGCGGTTCGAATGTGATGCAGGGCATTCATCCGACGTGCGATCAGACCAACATGGGGCGCGCTGCCCTCGTACGGCAAAGTTTCCCATCTGGGAAACAGAGCGAGAGGAGCAGTCGGAAGGCCCATGAGACCATGGAAGAAGTGCAGATCGTTAAAGAGGCGTTCAGCCGTCTCGTCCGATCCGGTGACGATGAGCCACGATCGATTTCCCAGTGCGCCTGACTGAGGATGCATGAGTGTGGTGAGGGCAAGCCCGGCGGTGGAACCGTGTAAGCCGGTGATTGAGGGACGGCCCGTCTCGCCTGCCAGCGCTGCGGAGACAGGAACGAACCACTGGGATGATGCATGAGTGTAGATAATATCGGACACTGCTTAGGTTGTGGTTGAGCGAATGCGTTGAATAAGCGACGTGGTGGACACGCCGGGGACTAAGGGAATGGTACGGACCACTCCGCCGCGCGCTTCGACAATCTCTCGGCCGACGATTTGCTCCACCGGCCAATCTCCTCCTTTGACAAGGACATCCGGTTGCAAAGTGGTAATTAGGTTTTGGGGGTCCGGCTCGTTGAATAGGACCACATAATCGACGCAGCCGAGCGCAGCGACCACTTCTGCCCGCTGAGCGTCCGAGACAATCGGCCGATCCGACGCCTTGTCCAACATCTTGACGGATGTGTCGCTATTGACACCGACGACCAGCAACTCACCGAGTTCTTTGGCAGCCTGAAGATATCGAGTGTGTCCAATGTGCATGAGATCAAAACAGCCGTTCGTGAACACGACACGTTTCCCGTGGATTCGCGCCGCTTGCAAAAGTGGGACGAGTTGGTCTCTAGTCATGACTTTCACGGACATATTGGCATCATACCGACTGTGCGCTCGGATGGAAAGAGACCGCACACTACTCGCTGTCGTCGTGGCTCACGCCGCCTAACCCAATCACGGACGACCCGTGCTTGGCAATCAGCGCATCCATTGTCTCGATGGCTTTCGTCCGTCGTTGATCGAACAGCCCAGGAGGCGCGGGTGTCAAGGAGGAGAGTGTGAGCCCGGCCAAGCGGTACTCGGTGTCGGGCCGAACGAGCTCCTGTAGTGCTTGTTGGACGGTCGGCCACATATCAGGATCGTAGTTGAGTGGGTGCGGAAAGCGATGCTGCTTGGTGGTGATGACGAAGCGAGTGTTTTTGAGCTTCACCGTGCAGGAGCCGGCAGCCAATCCCTCCTGTCTGAGATCTCGCGCCAGATCGCGGAGGAATCCACGCAACGTTCGCTCGAGAAATGGACGATCATGCATATCATGTTCAAATGTCGTCTCATGGCTGAGGCTTTTGGATTCCCGATCGGCCACCACCGGGTCGTGGTCGATCCCTCGCGCCAGCTCTCGAATCCAGTGCAGTCGTGTGCCGAAAATATGATGCAAGGGTTGATCCCAGCGTTGGTCCAACAGCTCGCCAATCGTCTTGAGTCCGAAGGGTTCCAGGCGCGCGGCGGTTTTGGGACCGATCCCTGGCATCGAGCGCAAGGGCCGCGGTGCTAAGAATCCTGTTTCCGTACCAGGGGGGACCGTCACCAGGCCATCCGGCTTGTGACTATCCGCTGCAATTTTTGCGACGGTCCTGCCGGTGGCGAGTGCGATGGTGCAACGGAGTCCTGTGGCATCGAAGAGTGCATGTTTGACGAGTTGCCCGAGTGAACGAGGATCGGGATAGCGGGTCTGGAGCTCGGTCGTGTCGGCATAAAACTCATCGATGCTGCTCCATTCGGTTAAGGGAAACAGCCGATCGGTAACGGCCTGCATCTGTTCATGCAGCCGACGATAGAGCGGTCTGTCCGGAGGAACGAGAATGAGATGAGGGCAGAGACGTAGGGCTTCGGCGGTCGGCATGGCGGAGTGGACGCCGAATGAACGAACGGCATAACTTGCTGCGGCGATAATTCCTCGCGGGGATGGTCCACCGACGGCCACAGGTTTGCCTGCAAGGCTTGGGTCAGCCAGGACGGCTGCTGAGGCGAACATGGCATCCACGTCCCCGAACAGAATCTGACGAGACCAACGCATAGATTATTCCCCACAAGACAGGATGTCAGCATCCTGCTAAGAAGGTAAAGGACAATTGGACGAACGGCAAGAGGGGAGGAGAGGGTGTTGCGGCAGACTCGTGTTGGACCCGGCTCACCGATCCCAATTCTTGTAACGACCCCCGGCAGATGCCGCAATGATGTCGACGCGGCTGAATCGTCCGTCGCTGGCGTCGGTACACGCAGCCGCATTGCCGACAACGCCAGGCGAATCGAGTCAGGGCGACGACTTCTTTCTGTAACGAATGGTAGATGGTGATCGCGAGGGCACCATCCCGGTTCATGTCGGTCATCTTGCGGAGAAAATCCTGCCCATGATTCGGTCGCCGTTTCAAAATGTCGAACTGCCATTGATGAATCATTTCGTGCGCCAACGTGCTCACGATCTCCTGTTCGCCGAACTCGCTCTGTTGGGCGGCCTGCTTGAGCAGAGGTAGGGATAGGCGAATCTCTCGCTTGGTCGGCGGGCTGAGACCATCCTGATTCAGTCGGGGGCGCGGTCCGTGATGACTGACGAACATGCCGACCGAAGAGGTCAGCCGTCGGCTCCACACGAGATCGATCGGAGGCAGCAGGCCCTTGAAGTATCGGTCGTTTAGTTCACGCCAGATCCGGGTCAGATGCTGTGAGGTTACTGGAGGCGATTGGCCGGGAGACATGTGAAGGGAGTCATCCCAATTCTTCATAGACCGCTGCGGCAAGCAACGGCACCATGATTTCGTGGTGGCCGATGAGGGAGTAGCCTTTTCCTCCCTTCTGCGTCGGCCGACGCACGACATTGGTAAGCGGACGATAGTGAGCCAAGAAATCCATGTCGACAGTCGTGATATTGGTCAAATCATGACCGAGATTGCGTCCCAATGACACGACTTTGAGGAAGACTTCCGGCAAGACGACGGCCGAGCCGAGATTGAGATACACGCCTCCCTCCATCGCTGACACCACGGAAGCAAGCCGTCGAAAGTCCAGGAGCGAGGTTGCGCCAATCGCGGCTCCGTCCGCTGCTGGGTGCATGTGGATGATATCGGTCCCGATGGCGACGTGTACGGTGACCGGAATCCCGAGTCTCGCTCCCGTCGCCAGAATGCTGGTCTCTCGATGCGGAAACTGTCCCTGGCGTCGGTTGATGTAGTGACCGACGGATTCGCCGAGGCCCTCACGGTCGTGGGCCCCACGGACGATCGCCTCGTTCAGCATGCGGCCGGTTTCCTCCGCCATTCCGAATCGTCCCTCGTCAATTTCCGCGTCGACCTCCTCGGACGTGTGTCCCATCAGTGCCAATTCGAAATCGTGAATAATCCCGGCGCCGTTCATAGCCACGGCCGACACGATCCCTTGCCGCATGAGATCCACCAGAATTGGGCTCAATCCGACTTTGATCACGTGCGCACCGATTCCCACGATGACCGGCCGATCATGGCGATGGGCCTTCACAACAGCTTTGGCGACCGCGCGCAATGTTTTCACGCCGAGAATATCCGGCAGTGAACGATAGAATTTATTGAAGCTCCCCCCACGGTCCCAGGGTTTCGCAAAGTCAGAGACGCGGACTTTGCTGTACCGTTTCTTGAGCGGATACGTCGTAAGATCCGTCACGTTGATCGGCGGGACGAGGCTCGAGGTCGTGACAGGAGGCCGCTGCCGGTCAGGAGGCTTTGGCAAGGAGGTGTTCCTCGATAAGTTCACACAACACGTGGCCGAGCGTAATATGGCATTCTTGAATGCGGGCCGTAATCGTTGAGGGCACGACGAACGGATATTCCACGAGGCCAGCCAGTTTCCCGCCGGTCCCGCCGGTCCAACCGATGGTCGTCAGGCCGCAAGCCTGCGCGGCGCCGACACCTTTCAATACATTGGGGGAATTGCCGCTCGTGCTGATGGCAATGGCGATGTCACCTTTCTGTCCATGGGCGCGAACCTGGCGGGCAAAGAGTTCGTCGAAGCCATAGTCGTTGGCGATGGAGGTGATGGCGGCGATGTCTGTGGCCAGGGCAATGGCCGGGAGCGGGGCTCGCTCGCGTTTATATCGCCCGACGAACTCGGCGGCGAGGTGGGCCGCATCTGTGGCACTGCCGCCGTTGCCGAAAAGCAGCACTTTATGTCCGTCTCGAAAGGCCCCGGCGATCACCTTCACGGCCTGTACGATGCGATCGGCATGCTCACGCGCGAACTGTTGCTTGACGGTCGCGCTTTCGGCAAACGCACTGAGCACATGTTCTTTCATGGAACGCGATTCTAGGCAACCTGCGCTCACCTGTCAAACGTGATTCGCAGACTCCTAGGACTTTTGCAGAGGAGCAATCGAAGTCTGGCGCATGGCGTTCATTGCCACGGCGATCATGGAGCCGACATCGGAGACCGTGGCCGGCAGGATGAGGGTATTGGTGGTTTTGGCCAACTCGCCGAATTTCGTAATGTACTGTTCTGCCACCCGCAACTGGACCGCCTCCTGACCTCCCGGCATTTGTATGGTCTCCGCAACCTTGCGCAGTCCCTGGGCGGTGGCTTGGGCGATGGCGAGGATGGCCGCAGCGGCTCCATCCGCCTCGTTGATCTGCTGCTGCTTCTTTGCCTCGGACGCTTTGATGACCTGTTGTTTCTCACCCTCGGCCTGGTTGATGGCCGCGTCGCGTTCGCCCTCGGACGTGAGAATCACCGCGCGCTTTTCGCGCTCCGCGCGCATCTGTTTTTCCATCGCGTCCAGCACGCCCTGCGGTGGAGTGATGTTCTTGATCTCATAGCGCAAGACCTTGACCCCCCAAGGATCCGAAGCCTTGTCGAGTTCGTTCACTACCTGGATATTGATGTTGGTCCGCTCCTCGAACGTCCGGTCGAGCTCGATCTTGCCGATCTCGCTCCGGAGCGTGGTCTGTCCGAGTTGGATCAGGGCGAAATTATAGTCGCTGATGCCATAGGACGCGCGCTGAGGGTTGAGGACTTTGAGGTAGAGGATGCCGTCGACCGACACCTGCACGTTATCACGCGTGATGCAGACTTGCTCGGGAATGTCGATGGCCGTTTCTTTGAGCGAATGTTTGTATCGGATGCGGTCGATAAAGGGGACGAGAATATGAAATCCCGCGTCCAACGTGGCCGCATATTTGCCGAGCCGCTCGACCACATATGCGCTTTGCTGGGGCACGACCACTGCGGTCTTGGCGATGACCACCAGTACGAGCACCGCCAGCAACAGTACCACAAACAGTCCGCCGCTCATCGTTACCTCCTCCATAGTCGTTCGCCTTTCAGTCGCCCCGCACTTATTCGGCTGCAATCCACAGGGTGAGCCCCTCGATCCGTTCGACTTTGCACCGTTGATTCTTTTTCAATGGGGCTGACCCGGCATTATGAGCGGTCCACGTGGTACCGCGTAATTCCACCTTGCCGGTCGCACCGGGCACCAGATCTTCAAGCGGGATTGCGCTTTCGCCCACCATCGAGTCCACGGTCGGCATCTGCTTGTCTTTGGTTTTGATCCAGGCCAACAGCGGTCCGCGAAAAACTAGGAGGGAGAGGATCGAGAGCCCTGAAAACAGGAGCCACTGGAGCCATTCCGCTTCGGCGAACCCTAGGCCGGTCACACCGCCGATGATTAAAGCCGCCAGTCCGAAGAAGAGAATATAGAAACCCCCTGGCGTCACCATTTCGATGCCGAGCAGCACAATGCCGAGGAGCATCCAATACCACCAAATCATCGGGGGGCCTCATTCTGCATTCGAACGCATTGCAAGAAATTGAAGATCGTAACAAAAGTCTAAGCGCCTTTACGGAGACCGTCAAGCAGAACGCAGGTTATCTGGTTGTGGATTGATCATGTGAGAGGTCGATCACTCATGGGGGTCAGGACGCTACGCACAAAAGCAGGTGAGCTCCACGCGATGCGTTGTGCAGGCAGTGCGCTACGAGAAAGGCCTTTGATGACAAAATGTGACACAAAGCCGGAAGGCTTTTATGCTGTCCTATGCTATAGTCCGCGCATCATGGCGCATGACCAACCAGTCAAAGCCTTAGTGCTTGCGCTCACCGGCCATGCGGCCGCGGCAGTCTATTCAATTAATCGGTTGCAGCCGGATTCGCTCTGCTTCGTGTTGCCGGAAGGCGCGAAATCGCTTGTAGAATCCGAAGTCCAGCCGAAGATCGAGCACATGCCAAGACGGTGGGATTGGGTGGTGATCGCAGAGACCGGCGAATTTGTCGGCTGTTATGAGACGCTGGCCCGAACACTCCCGGAGATGTTGCAGACATGGGATGTGAAGCCAGGCGAGCTTGTCGTCGATGTGACCGGAGCCACCCCGGCCATGGCGGGGGCGTTGACGCTGGTGACACGATCTCTCAGTTCGCGGATTGTGTCGCTTGTATCGGCACGAGAGGGACAGGAGGGGGACAGGATTGATATTGGCGGACAGCCGTTCGTATGGACACAAGGGAATCCGTGGGATGAGGCGGCATTGGTGGCTCGTCGGGAGGGCTGTGAGCTCTTTAACCGGAGATTGTTTGGCGCAGCGGCAAAGCTGTTCCGCGAAGTCGAAGCACGGGTAAGCGGAGGACAGAAACCCTTGTATCGTGCTTTTGCAGATCTGGCAGATGGCTATGATCTGTGGGAACGGTTTCAGTACCGTCAAGCCTGGGAAAAACTGAAGACTGCCGTGAAAGGTTTCGAGATGGCGTCCCTATGGGGCGGACCACCGGGACTCGCGTCGCTGTTACCGGCAATGAAGGCGAATGCGGGATATTTGGAAAAGCTCGTCCTCGATCCTGCTCCCGTGAAAGAGATGCAAGCCCCCGATCTGCTGGCCCATGCCGGCCGGCGACTGCATGGCACACAGGATCCGGAAACTGCGATGGTCTCACTCGTTCGCGCGCTTGAAGCCTTTGCCCAACGACAATTGTTTAAGCAGTACAAGATCAAAACCTGGGACGTGCAGCCGGAACAATTGCCTCAGGCGCTCCAAGAAATCTGCCGATCCTGTTGGTTGGAAGATCTCGACGGCAAGTACAAGCTGCCCCTGCAGGCGCAGTTTCGGGCACTGGCGGGACTGGGCGACCAAATGGGCCAAGCCTTTTTGCGCGAATGGCCGACGATGAAGCCGTTGCTCGATGCCGCCAACCATGCGGTCCTTGGTCACGGCTTTGAGCCTGTGAAGGCCGAGCGGGTGCAGCAGCTCTATGAAGTGGTCGTTAAGTTGTCGGGCGTCAGTGAGACATCATTACCGAAGTTTCCGATTCTGAGCCTCTCCTGAGACCGGTGAGATTCGCACGAAACGTCTGAAGAGTTGAGCCCGCTTAGTCATCACGCGAGTAGAGAACATGGACATTTACATTTATTACGAGGATACTGATTGCGGTGGGATGGTGTACTACGCGAACTATCTCAAGTACTTCGAGCGAGCGCGGACGCAATATCTCGAAGAGCGAGGATTGTCTGTGGCCGGGCTCATGAAAGAAGGCACGGTGTTCGTCGTGACGCATGCAGAAGTGGACTATCGAACTCCCGCCCGCTACGGTGATCGACTGGTCATCGAGACGACCGTCTCCGACATGACCAGAGCCTCCTTCACATTTTCTCATGTGATCCGGGAACGTGAGAGCCGGCGTGTCGTCGTTGAAGGATCGGCAAGGCTGGCAGCAGTTGACGGGAGCGGCAAAGTCAAGCGTCTCGACAAGGCGATGGTGGCCGTGCTAAATTTTTCTCCTGCAAGGAGTCACTAAATGTCGAAGTGGGCGGGACCCGAGTTCGGATTGATGCAGCTAGTGAGCTGGCTCATTGTCATAGGCGTATGGCTCACCATCGTCTTCTTTGCCTGGAAGTTCTTCATGGAAAACCCGATGGCGAAAACCGGGAAGGAGAGGAGGAAGCTAGAGTCCAACCGTCCGTCATCTCCCCCGTCTGATTCCGACCAGGATTAGCACAGAATACTGAGCAACCCCACCAGCCTCAGCGTTCCACCTCAATCTCCTGGTGGAACATGGGCATTGCGGATGCGCTGGTTGAGCGCGACGCCGAGCTTTTGGCACCTGTTCACGAGGACTTCATAGGACTTGAGGTCGGCGTTGTACTCGGTCATTGGATACTTATCGGGATTGCCTTGGCTCTTCTCATAAAACCGCTTGCAGATGTCCCTGAGAGCTTGGACTGCTTCGAGCAACGCCCCTGCGTATTCGTGGGAGCCCTCCAGCGACTCTGAATCTTCCTTCAATGCTGATGAAAGAGCAGTCAATTTTGAGGCCAACCGACTGAGGCTTTTCAAATGAGCCCCGAAGTCGGTGGGTTTGAAAAGCCCTGGAATCGGGAGAGCCTTGCGCCATGAGAACTTAAAGATCGCGTCATGGATCGCGACATATTCGTGAAGGATTGCATTGACCCGAATCAGTTCGTTGGGAAGATCCGGCATGTGTCACCCACGAGAACCTGCTCCACGTTTGAATTGAGAAGGCCGCGAGGCCGACCGCACGAATCACGGATCAGCCGGCAATCTTGCCTCCGGCTTCCCGGACACGCTCCAGCACGAAGGTCTGTAAGTCCGGCGGCAGGCATGCGAGCGGCAAGGTGCTGAACTGTGTTTTGGAATACAACAGAAGCCACACGCTAGGAAACTGCCACAGCTCTTTGACGGTGGACCACTGAAGCGTGGTCGTACCGGCGTCCGAAGTCATGGTGAATGAGGACTCGTCAGCGCGGAACGTCGCTCGGGGCGTGTTCATTGTGCGGAACTTGCGCAGCGAATTGCGATAATAACCGATGTAGAGCGCCAGGGCGACTGCTACAGCGAGGACGAGAAGTACAGCCAGGGTCACAAGAATCCAAAGGGGGGCACCGAGCACAACGAGTACACCAAGAACCACCACCAGACCCACGAGCATCAGAATAAAGCCCATGCCTACTGAGCGACGCCAAAACCCGAACACCGCCTCACGCAGCAGCGACTCACTATAAATGAGGATGGTCTCGTGCGACATGGCAGCTAACGACTCGGGCTCGAGAGCTCAGACCACGAGGAGCGTCGGTTGCAACCACGGTGGGACGGCCCGGTTCTCTGCAATACAGGGTGAGGCATCGTCTCTATTTTTGTTGATCTTGTTTCCACGCTCTCCAAGCATAGAAAAACCCCACCGGAGAACTGATAAGGCAAAGCCATGCCAGCACAGGTGAATCCGACTCCTTGAACAACCAACTGGCAAGAATGGAATAGAAGATCGCTCCGACAAAATAGACGTACCAAGGAATCTTGCTCTTTGGGTTTGAAGGTGTGTTGGCTTGCGGTGCCATTCAAGAGCTCTGATGCGTTTTCTGAGGCCTTCTTTCGGCTATCCTGCCAGGAATAGTTATCGAAATCCAAGTGGTTTCTTCGAGATTCTTCGCTGCATCTCGGCTCCAGAAGACCTCAAGCGGTTTCGTATAAGACCGGGGTTCCATGAGCGTCTTGGTGCATCTGTTGAGGTCCAGCCTCCATTTCGGTCACGGTTCACAGCCCGAATAGATGGATCGTGCTCCTCACGTCATTGAGGCCGAGTCGATCCCCTACCGTTCGGAACTCGAAGCTGCCCTCATAGCCACCTGCGTATGTTTTGTTTGTACCTGTCATATTCATCGCCGAACTTTGCAGACAACACCCTCTCCTCGGGCAAGATTTGAAACCGGTTCATGTATGCCACAAAGACCGGCAGGAATAAGAATGCCATTGGATGAGACAGAAATATCGCCCAACCAGTAAGGGCGAGCAGGAAGCCGACATACATCGGGTTACGGCTTATGCGATAGATGCCTGACGCGACGATGACTGAGGCGGCGGCGGGTGTCATGGGATTCACGGTGGTCTTGACCTTTTGAAACTCGTACACCCCCGCTAGAAGGAATAAGATGCCAATGCCGGAAATGATGGTCACAAGACCCTGACGCCCAGGCAAAGTAAAAGTAAGAGACGGTAGCTGCGTCGCAGCGAACCACATCGCCAGAGCAAGCACCAGGACTAGAACCAGCGGCGGGACTTTGAGTTCAAGGGTGTTCACGAAATTGAGACCGAGATCTAACGACCTGGTTCAGGAGCGGTCCTCGAAGCGGGGCCGTCCCCGTCCCGATTCTTGGACGACGGCATTCGACTCGCTCGATAATGCTTGAACAAAGGCATCGGGATGTTCTGGTGTGATGAGCCAAGGCCGTCCACTGGTACACTCAATCCACACAAAGTCATTGGTACGCGAGATATACATTTGAACAATTCCACGTCGCTGAGTCCACAGCCAACCGAATCCGCCCCATAGTCCACCAGCTCCCACGCGAACACCCCATCCGACTTCGCGCCGCAATTCATTATTGTCGAGGGTGCGTACCTCCGTGATATTCACACGTGCAATTTGATGTCTCTTAAGCGGCCAGATGACTTCCAACACGTCCTGGCGCACGACAAACATAGTAGGCCTGAATCGGAGCCAGACCCAGGAATAGATGGTGACGACAAGAACAGCCGGGCCGACCAGTCTGGAAGTGCCAACCAATGTGATAGCAAAGAAAGCCAATGGGATTCCGAGCAGAACCCCTGTCAAGCCTCGAATGATGGTAGACATTGGTGCTAGGCGAAAACTCGTCATTCCCAAGGCTCCTGAATGTCTAGACCATTCGCCTGACGGATGGCCGCTCAGCTGTAGCCGTCAGCTTCATCGGCTTGTGAGACGACTAACTCCTGCATAATGAACCGCCGTAGGGCCGCATGGATTCGTCAAGGAACGCGGAGGGTCTGAACGGGCCGCCGTGTTCGACGTAGTCAGGTTCGTAGCGTAAACTGGACTTTAGGAAGAAGGCGCTTGGAGTGAGCGCTTGTACTCAGACCACGCGAATCATAGTTTGAGAAGGTCTGGAGGTCTGATGGATGACAAGTCTACTGGAGAGCTCGCAGGTCTTCAATATTTCATCTGGTTTCAGCAAATGGAGAGGGCTGCCAATTCTGAAGATGTCATCCTGCGTCCGACCCGGCGGTTCTTGACGACTTCTCCAATCCCGCTCGGTTACTTAGCAAGGCCGCTGGTTTGTGAATCCCGTTGGTCCTGGGATTCTGGGGGTGCGAGCGGATGACAAGGCAAGGTCAACTTGATGCTTTGGTCCAGTGAGCGATGGGTTCCCTTCGCGTTCTTATGCGGGCGCAATCCCTTCTTGCGATGCGGTCGATAAGGACGAAGCTCGCTTCCTGCGTGTCTCTCTGGTTTCCGGCAGAGGTCACAAGACGGTCGAAGTTCGGACTCGGTTGCTCCGGGGGCCAAAGGCCGCGTAGACAATGATGAGGGTGGGGCAGTCGATGGTTGTGCTGTGACGTGATAAGGGAAGCTCATAATATATACGATAGCGATGAGTATGCCGAATGTCATGCGAGGTTCTGTCATGGCTCTAGCGGCAGTGCATGCACCATGCCAGACGGTCTGGTTGACAATATAAAAATCCGCATGCTGGAATGGCGGCGAGTCTCGTCGTTCGCGAGAGACGGCCTACGAAGTCTGCGTCACGATTTCACGGAGGATTCTATGGACATGATGGGACGTGTGGGGCTGGTTGAGATTCCGATCTTGATTGCGCCCGATCAAAAAGTCTGGATGGATCGGATGATTAAGGAAGGTAAGATTGCTATTCCTCCAGGTGGAACGCTGGAAAAGGGCTCGCTCTATTCCATGTTTGTCCGGATGCTCCTGCATAATGCGATGGAAGAGCAGAAGCGTCAGGAGGTACTAGATGCGGAGGACGAGGACGACGAATAGGCAGGACGTTGAAAGCTGCCGCCAGCTGCGTTCTCGCATCGAGCAAGGCCTCAACGTACTCCGTGTACGCCTCGGTCTTGCTCTCCGCTGCGGCCTTGCTGGACAACAGCTTTGAACGTCCTGGAAGGAGTCAAGCCTGTTAGACCGAATATTCAACCTGGCCGCGCAGCTGTTTTGAAGAGCTCCCCACAGCGATTTGGATTGTATTGGAAGCGATTCACTCTCTGTATCCGATGAGATACGAACGACACGTTTAGAGGTTCTTCATTGCGGAATGCGCGGCCCTGATCGTGTGTTCGATGTCTCGGGATGAATGAGCAGTCGAGAGGAAGGCGGCTTCGAATTGAGAAGGAGCCAAGTACACCCCCTGTTCCAGCATCTGGTGAAAGAATCGCCCGTATCGTTTCACGTCTGACAGTTTTGCACTATTCCAATCCACCACCAAGCCTGACGTAAAGAAGGCGCCAAGCATCGAACCGATTCTGGTTTGTGTGAGCGGTACGCCGGCTTTCTTCGCCGCGTCACCAATCCCTTTGGATAGGGCCGCTGATGTTTCTTCCAACTTCTTGTACACCCCACGGGCTTTGAGTTGCGTGAGCGTTTCAATGCCGGCGGATACAGCCAACGGATTTCCCGATAACGTTCCCGCCTGATAAACCGGCCCCAAAGGCGCGATCAAATCCATGATGTCCTTCCGCCCTCCATAGGCACCGACAGGCAATCCTCCACCGATGATTTTCCCCAGCACCGTCAGATCCGGACTGATGCCATAGAGCGACTGGGCTCCACCATAGGCCACACGAAACCCGGAGATGACCTCGTCGAAAATTAGGAGAATGCCATGTTCTGCGGTGAGACGACGGAGTGACCCAAGAAATTCGGGGGCCGGCGGCACGACGCCCATGTTCGCGGCGATCGGTTCCAGTATCACACAGGCCAATCTGTGTCGATGTTCCTGGACGATCTGTTGAACCGCCCGGAAGTCGTTGTACGGAACGGTGAACGTGTGCTTGGCAAAATCAGGCGGAACTCCAAGCGAGTCCGGGATTCCCAATGTGGCCAGGCCTGAACCGGCCTTTGCTAACAAGTAATCACTGTGACCGTGATAGCATCCTTCGAATTTCAGAATACCATCTCGCTTTGTAAAACCACGGGCGACACGAATTGCGCTCATGACCGCCTCGGTGCCGGAGCTGACAAGCCGCACTTTCTCCATCGACGGGAACGCCTGGTGGATCATGCGTGCGAGAATAATTTCTAACTCAGTCGGCGCACCGTAGCTGGTTCCATTTGCGGCAGCGGCTTTGATTGTTCGGACGACCGATGGGGCGGCATGACCCAAAATCATCGGGCCCCATGACAATACGTAGTCGATGTAAGCATTCCCGTCAGCGTCATAGAGACGTGAGCCTTTGGCACGCTTGATAAACCGCGGTTGCCCTCCGACGGAGCGAAAGGCGCGCACCGGACTATTCACCCCTCCGGGAATCAGTTGTTGCGCTTCTACGAAAAGCTTGGTGGAACGAGTTGTTTTCATAGTTGTTTCCATAACGGGGGCGCACAGTACCATGCAGTCGAGTTTCGGTCAAGAAAGAGAAGGCACAGGCGGCGTAATGAAGTGACTGTGGCGAAAAAGTGTCTGAAGAGATACATATTCTTAGCAATTTTGATACAGATTGTTTTCCTGCAACGCAGGGAGATTTCGTAATTCCTTGGAAATGTGCCGATTCATGCTGTGAATCGAGTGCGGCTTGAGTCTTGCGTAGCAAGACGGGACTATTCAAATTTCTAAAAATCCATTATAAGTGGTCCGTCATGAAGATTGTCTGTTCATGGTGCCGCCAAGAAGGCAAATCCGAGCTGGTGGGCGAGAAGGCACCTCTCGACGATGCGCGGGAGACTCACGGGATTTGCGTCGTTCATCGCGACGAAGTCGAGGCTCGCTGGCAGGCGTCGATTCATACCGCCACACATGCTGAACCCATGAATGGATTGTCTTCTGTGCTCTTCCGCTGGACGGGCCTGCTCAACGTGAACAAGAAGATGCGCCCGAGGCCCTAAGAGACAGAGGCAACTTCTTGTCAATCTGCCGAGGGTAACACTCTCAATTCTCCCCTGAATCATCGTGATCAACTGGTCGATGCTTCGAGCGGGCTTAAGCTCAAGCAGATTTCTGACTTTCATCGAACAAAAGGATCATCCTTATCGAGTCACTCTAGCCGAATGAGGGTTAGCGTTTGGGAGCCATTTCGGATTCGGGTCCCAGGTCCTCTCCGGGTTGATTTCCTTCATTCCCCTAGCACCCACGATCTCGGAGGATCAACGGGCGTGAGAAGCGCGGGCGCTCGAGGCCGGCAATTGTTGCTATCGCTCATGCGCGAGCGTAGCATCCAACATAGTCATCTTGTTCTCCTGTCCCGCACCTCCCGGCTACCCTATGGGCAGATCGGGCAGGCGCGATGGTCGCTTAAGCTAGGACGAGCTAATGAGGTACAGATTGGAATCCGCTGTGGACCGGCTTGAGTTTGTGACAGTCGAAGGGCTCCTGGCCTATGGAGAGCTGTTGGCGCGTCGCACCGCCGGTGAGGGAATTGTGCTCCCACCCATCCCGACTTCTTCGGTCGATCGACCACAGCGAACCCGAGACGCCATGGAGAAGATTAGGGCGTTTGTGCAGTGTGCACAGGGGGGCTTCCCTGGGGCAGAAGAGTACAGAGCGACCCGTCGTGCGCTGATCGAAGAGGGTTGCCAGGGCGACGAACTGGTGTTCTTTGCCGCCTGGAATACTCTCCTCGCAGCAGGCGAGTTGGCTCCGCTCTTCCGCGCGCCAATCAGATCAGTGCAGAAGCCGACGCATCGCCGTCCGGTGGCGATCGTACCGCGCGCGCAACTGACGCCACAGTTGGTCGAGGATCGTATCGTGCTGGACTTAGGCGAAGACCGGTTTTGGCTCTTGCCGCGCGATTTAACCGGTCGGACGCTCCTGTTCACGATGCGTCATGGAATCTCACGCGTAGAGAGCGGCACCTATCGAGTCGGACGCCGCCTCGCTAACCTGCTGGATCCTGAGCGAGGCGTCCCCAAAGCTGACGCAGTCGGTGCAGCCTTGGCCCGTATGCTCGGCGTGGTTGGGCAACAATTGGACTTCCTGCACGTTCACAACTACCTTGATCCGTGCACCTTCGTCCATCTGGTGAGCCAGAGCCCCAATACGCGGCAAGTGTATGAGCGGGTGATCGTGGCGCTGATGCAGGAGCAGGTACACCATGCTGAGGCACTCTCACCCGCCTGTGATTCCGCCTTAGATTCCCAGGATTTCGGATGGGTCACAGGTCTGGAGAAGAAGGTGGAAGCCGAGGAGGCCGCAAAGGCATTCGGCGTGGACGTGCAGACGGCTAAGCGCCTGATCAAACATCCCTTCTACAGCTACCCGGGCGGGCATTCCTTCTTCGATGTCTATGTGGATATCGTCGATGGCTTCCGCCGGTTGGGTCAGTCCCACCTAGGGAAGGCCGTGTGTGTGTACAGCCACAGCTCCACGCTGCGGGCGCTCATGATTTATCTCGATCCTCGTCCCTTTCGCGAGGCATTCACCGAGTTTGGCGAATACAAGGAGGGACAGGATAACGTCGTTCTGCTGACCTACGAACAGGGGCTATTATCCGGCTATTCCACCGCGGTGGGTCTGTCCGCTCGGGAACGGACAGCGCGAGAGACCTGGGTGAAGGTCGAACGCGAGCGCAGAGACCGGATCACGCTCAAGCCACGACAGATCAAGCGGATCGTGGCATTGGTCTCGGGAGGCGATTTCGCCGGTGCTGGCGCCGCGTTGAAGGAACTGCGCGTGGCAGGACACCGGTTTGGCCTGGAAGTCTACTTCGTCCGTCACGGGTTCTTAGGTCTGGCCAACAACTGGATCGAAGCGGTGACCGAGGACGATACCCGCGGCATGGGTAGCTATCCAAGCAGTCCGATTGGGAGCAGTCGCTTCGAAGATTTCAAGGACGAGCAGGTGCAGCAGGCCACCATGCGGCATCTGCGGCCCTACATGGAAGATGGAGCCTTGGTGGTCATTGGTGGGGACGGAAGTCTTCGTGGTGCGCGGGCGCTCTATGAAGCATTTGGGGTCCAACCAGTAGGGATTCCAGGCACGATCGACAATAATCTCGCGGGAACGACTTCCCTGGGTTTTCATTCTGCCGTGTCTCTGGCAAATCAATCCATCGAGTCGCTGAAAGCCACGAGTTCCGCCATGGGCAGTGTCTTTTTCGTCGAGATTATGGGGGCGGGATCAGGTCATCTTGCCCTCGCCTGTGCGTATCAGGCCAGAGCTGAAGGTCTCTTGGTCAACGAGCATCCCGATCCCGACGCGTATATCGACGACTTCATCCTGGGTACGCTAAACCGCACCTTAGGCGTCCCCAACAAAAGCCATCTGTTTGTGGTGGCGGAACAGACACCCCATCGACATCACCCGGATGGCGGCGTGCGCGGTCTTGTCGAGTATGTCGCCAGAACACTCACCACGTGGCCACAGTTTCAGATACGCTCCGGTGAATATCGCCTCCCTCCTGCGACCAAAGCAACGATTCTCGGCCACACGTTACGGGGGGCGCCGCCGACCCCCGAGGATAAGACCATCGGGCAAGATCTGGCCTATGAAGCGATTCGCCGTCTTGTCAAGGAGCCGGAGCGTGTGGTCGGATGTATGCTGGCCTATCGTGGGCCAGGCATCATCGAGGTGATCCCACTGCACGCTGTGGCACCGAAGCAGTTTGACTGGGAGATCTTTGCCCGAATGCACGGAAGCGAGCTGCCATAGCAGGGTGAATAGCGCGTTGCGTCTCACCGTGAAGTCCATGCCCTGATTTCATTTCTACTCTTCTTCACAGAGCGACTCGATCATGGATTTACCCGGCGACCTGCGCCTGAAACGGCGGTTGCGTTGTGGGCGTAGAGGTCGTTTGCTAGAATGGCGCTCCTGGACATCCTCACGAGAAGAGCGGGAAAAGCGGTACGCACATCGCGATTGACTCATTACCAATGACGGCATTGTCTATGCGTAAAGCCAAAATCGTATGCACCATTGGCCCCGCCAGCGATTCGCCGACCTTACTGGATCAGATAATTGAGAGCGGCATGGACGTGGCGCGACTCAACTTTTCTCATGGGACTCACGAATCGCATGCGCGTGCGGTTAAAGCCATACGAGAAGCAGCGGATCGTCGGCACATGGCGGTAGCGATCATCCAGGACCTGCAAGGACCGAGAATCCGTGTTGGAGAAGTCGGTCAGGGCGGACTCGACCTGGTTGCCGGCCAGATTGTGAGGCTCGTGACGACTTTGATCCGGTCTGGCGGTCAACTCGGCGCACAGTCTATCACTCCATCCGGCATGCTTGAGATCCCGGTGACATACCAATACCTGGTGCGAGATGTCCAGCCAGGCGCCCGTATCCTGATTGACGACGGGTTAATCGAGCTGATTGCGGATCGGATTACCGGCGGCGCCGTCGAATGCGGAGTCATGACTGGGGGTCGACTCGCCTCGCACAAGGGCATGAACTTGCCGGATACTCGCATCAGCGCCCCCACTCTGACAGACAAAGATCGCGAGGATCTCCGGTTCGGTATTGCGCAGGGGGTGGACTATGTGGCCCTCTCGTTTGTCAGAGGTCCCGATGACATTGTCGCCGCAAGGAAGTTATTGACCGACTGGGGCGACGATGTGCCGATTATTGCTAAGATTGAAAGGCCGGAAGCAGTTGAGTGCTTGGACGCGATTCTTGATCAGGCGGACGGTGTGATGGTTGCGCGGGGCGATCTGGGAGTGGAGATGGGGCCGGAGGCGGTCCCACTCCTACAGAAGCGCATTATCGCCGAAGCCAACCGCCGCCGCCGCCTTGTGATCACGGCCACTCAGATGTTGGAGTCCATGACGCACCATACGCGCCCGACAAGGGCCGAGGCGTCGGATGTAGCTAATGCCGTGCTCGATGGAACTGATGCCGTCATGCTGTCCGCAGAAACGGCGATCGGACTGCACCCGGTTGAAACAGTCCGCGTCATGGACCGAATCGTTCGAGCCGCAGAAGAAGGGACTCGATCGCGGTATATGCGCTCATCCGACGCGCCAAAGGGGGAAGGCTCATTCCCAGAAGCCATTTGCCATTCGGCCTATTCGGCAGCCTCAGCTATTGGGGCGAGCGTCATCGTGGCATTTAGCGAACTTGGTACGACTGCGCGCTTGCTGTCGAAGCAGCGACCCGACGCGTCAATTATTTCATTGACTCCATTTGAGGCCATACGGCAACGGATGGCTCTGTACTGGGGTGTGATCCCTCACACGATGCGGCAGATCGCTCAAACTGATGAGCGGATCGATGAAGTGGAACGCCGCCTGAAGACCGAGGGACTGGCGACAACGGGACAGCGAATCGTCATTCTGTCGGGGACCAGGATTGGTCAGCCTGGGGAGACCAATTTGATGAAGTTACACAAAATCGGGTGAGCTGAAGCGGCTGAGCGCGCGCTGTGCTCGCACAGCGGCTGCGGATCGAGAGCTCCAGTGCAGGACGCGCGCAAGGGAGACGTACTCAGTTCCCCTAGGAGAAGACAGATTGCAGGAAAAGAGCACATGATGACACCCAACGTTGTGGGGCGGTTCGTGTTGTTTTGGTGTCAGTTGCTTGCCGTGGTGTTGTTAGCCGGAGATGGGCTTGCCCAGACTGCATCTCTCAAGCACTCACCGGCTGACGTGGTGAAACGATATCTGGCACTTGATCAGAAGGGGGCGCGGCTCGATGCCATGTCGTACGAGGCGGTCGCATCTTATACGGGTTGGCATGAGGAGCCGACGTGGGGGCATGTCGTCGTGACTCGGAGCTTCGTCGTGGCGGAACAGTATCGTCAATGGGAGATCATCGATAGCCTGGAAGTTGTGATTCCTGTCACCTTTCAGGTCCTAGGTTCGGTGTATCTGGAAACCGCCGGTTTTGTCCAGGAGACCGAGACGGAAGAGGTTCGCTTTCGCGTGAAAGCCGTTAGGAATCGATGGAGAATTGTCGAGCCGATGCTTCCCCCTCATGTGGGACAGAAGCGGATGGTGAATTTCGTGCGCGAAGCCTGGTTGAAGGAAGTCGACGAAGCGAAACGGGATCGTCTCGGTGCGTTACAGAACGAATTGAGGAAGGCCAAGTAATGATGGGGAAGACCTCGGTAGAGTTATTGATCTTCGATCTGGATGGGACGCTCATCGAGTCCAAATGGGACATTGCCGCGTCGGTGAACCTGACATTGGCCGAGCTGGGGCTGCCGCAACGACCTATTGAGGAAATCTTTGGATTTGTGGGGGATGGGGTCAAACAGTTGCTGCGCTTGTCGGTCGGTGAGGGCGGTCGTGGCACCTTCGACGAAGCATTGCGGGTGTTCAGAGCCCACTATCTGGCTCATTGCCTTGATCACACCACGTTCTATCCCGGTGTTGGAGAGATGCTGACGCATTTCGCAGGCAAGCAGAAGGCCGTAGCCACCAACAAGTCGATCGAGTACACGAACGTGATTCTCCAAGGGCTGGGGGGGAATCACTTTCAATACATCGTTGGAGGAGATAACGGGTTTGGATTGAAACCGGAACCGGGTATGTTGTTACATGTGATGGAACAATTGAATGTGTCGAAGGAAGAGACGGTGCTCGTCGGGGATAGTACCAACGATATCAATGGCGGGCATAACGCCGGGATTCGTGTTTGTGCGGTCGGGTACGGCATGGGGAATCGCTCCAAGATGGAAGCCTGTCGTCCGGACTGGTTTATCGAACGACCGGAACAACTTATGGAGCTATTTCGATGAAAAACTGGCCAAGATTGAAGGGGAGTCAGGGAGAGTCATGTCATCCGAACCGCGTGCGCACCCTTGCAGGAGGTCTGTGTATCGTCCTGAGCCTCAGCCTCAATCTTCACCTGTCGTATGCGGCATCGTTTGGTCTGACGGACCGTGTGGTAGAGCAGAAACTCGCGAACGGAATGACCATCCTGATGGTCGAACGACATCAAACGCCTGTGGTCTCGCTCAACATGACCTTCGGGGTCGGCGGGGTGAATGAACAGGTCGGTCAAACAGGCTTGGCGCATCTTTACGAACATATGGCGTTTAAGGGCACGAGGACGGTTGGGACGAAAAACTACGAACAAGAACGGCCCGTTCTCGAAGAGTGGTTTCGTGTGGGGACCGAGCTGGAGCAGCGGCAACGAGATCTCGCACGGAGGAATCAGACGAAGCCGAGCAGTCCCGAGGATCTTGCAGTGACCGAGCAGCTGCAAAAACGATTTTCGGAGCTACAAGAACAGGCAGGACAGTTCGTGGCAGGCAATGAGATGGCACTACTCTACCAACGCCAGGGTGGGGTCGGGCTCAATGCGGCGACCGGCAAGGACCTGACCCGCTATATGATCAACCTCCCGGCGAATCGTCTGCCACTATGGGCTGCGCTCGAAGCCGATCGCATGGCGTATCCTGTCCTCCGCGAATTCTACAAAGAGCGCGGGGTTGTTATGGAAGAACGCCGGCTGCGAAATGACGACAGCCCCAGCGGGCTGTTGTATGAAACCTTCACCTCGGCCGCGTTTCGCGCACATCCGTACGGTATTCCGACGATCGGTTGGGAATCAGACATCCTATCGCTCACGCCTGCCGACACCGAAGCCTTCTTCAAGGCCCATTATGGTCCTGGAAATGCGACGATTGCCATTGTGGGCGATATCAATCCAAAGGACGTCATGGTCTTAATCGAGCAAACATTCGGCAAGATACAGGCTGGACCTAAGCAGCCTCCGATCGTTACCGTCGAGCCGCCCCAACGAGGGGAGCGCCGCGTGGAAGTAGAGTTCGATGCTGAACCGTCGGTCGTCATCGGGTTTCACAAGCCGGCGCTGGGCCATCCCGATGACTATGTCTTCGACGTGATCGACTCGGTGTTAGGCGACGGACTGACGTCCCGGCTCTATACGAATCTGATCCGGGAGAAGCGGATCGCCGCGTCCGTCAACTCGGATTCGAATTATCCGGGTGTTCGTTCCCCGAATCTCTTCGTGCTCACTGCCACACCCCTTGCGCCCCATACTACAGCAGAAATTGAAGCGGCCATCTATGCCGAACTCGAACGGCTCAAGACCGAGCCCGTGTCCGAAAAAGAACTTGAGAAAGTGTTGAATAACCTCGACGCCGATTTGGTACGTGCGCTTCGATCCAATGGAGGCCTGGCTTCTCAATTGGCACTCTATCAAACGGTCGCAGGAGACTGGCGTTATGTGGTGAAGGCCCGGGATAAAATCGCCACCGTGAAGCCGGCGGATATCCAGCGGGTGGCAGCTGAATATTTCACCAAGTCGAACCGAACAGTGGCCACGTTGGTGAAGAAGGCCAGCGAGAAGCGCATCATGGCGGCGCCGCCGACGGAGGTGGCGCGATGAGAGGCACGAAACGTGAGTTGCAAAACGTGAATCGATGGTGCTTCCTGCTCTGCTCAATGCTCATGGCGGTCGTGATCCCGGTGCTAACCGGCTGTGCTGGAAATCTTGCACTGAACGACCCGCGGAAGATGACGTTTCCTCCGGTTGAGTTCACCCCGCCAGAACCGGATCGTGTGGTGCTTGAGAACGGGATGGTCGTCTATTTCCTTGAGGACCATGAACTGCCCTTGATCAATTTGACCGCGACCATACGGACGGGTAGTTGGCTCGATCCGGCAGATAAGATCGGCCTGGCCTCTTTGACCGGTTCCGTCATGCGGACCGGCGGGGGCGGCGGTCTGTCGTCCAAGCAGGTAGACGAAGAACTCGAACAGTTTGCCGGAGATGTGAGCATCTCGATCGGGCGGCAATCCGGGTCCGCATCGCTCGATGTGCTTAGCAAGGATGTGAAGCGGGGGCTTCAGATTTTCGAGGGACTGATTCAAGCACCCGCCTTTGAGCCGGCAAGGGTTGAACTGGCCAAGTTGCAGGCGATCGAAGGAATTCGTCGCAGACAAGATAACCCCGGTTCGATCGTCGGCCGCGAGTTCTTGAAACTCCTATATGGAGCAAACCATCCCACGGCGCGTGAAAGCAGCATTGAGTCCATCACTCGCATTACCAGAGACGATCTGGTCGCCTTTCACCGGAAGACGATTCATCCGAACGGCCTGATCCTGGGGATCACGGGAGATTTCGACAAGTCTGAGATGTTGGCCCTGCTGGGTGAAGTATTCGGCGACTGGAAAAAGGGCGAGGTGCCGGTGCTGACGATCGCCGACGTGTCCGAGAGCCAGATGGCGAAGCCCGTCGTCCGGTTTGTGAACAAAGATACTTCGCAGACACACCTTCGCATCGGTCATCTGTCGATCAAAGAAGACAATCCTGATTATGTCGCCTTAGCGATCGCGAACGACATTCTGGGAGGCAGTTCCTTTCGGAGCCGCCTCTTCAATGACGTGCGGACCAAACGAGGCCTGGCCTATTCGGTCGGCAGCCGATTGAATTCAGGGATGCATGATCAAGGTGTCTGGCTGATGCGCGCTGAGACGAAGTTGCCTTCGACGCAAGAAGTCATCACCCGGTTTGTCGCAAACATGGAACGGATGAGGACCGAGTTGGTGACCGACAGAGAGTTGGAGGAGGCGAAAGAGGCCTACGTGAACTCCTTCGTGTTTTCCTTTGCCAGTTCGTCGGCGATCGTGGGGCGGTTGATTGAGCTGGAATATGATGGGCTTCCCAAGGATTTTCTCCAGCAATTGCGTGCTCGCGTGCTCGCGTTGACGAAAGATGAAATCCTGGCGGCTGCGAAGGCACATTTCAATCCCAAGCGACTGACCATTGTGGCCGTCGGCCCCGGCGAAGCCCTGCCGAAGCTGCTGTCAGGGTTCGGAGATGTGAAGGAAATAAAGTTGGTTCCGGAGAGCTGAGAGGGGAGCGGGTCCTATCGCCGACCTGAAACCCCGACCGGTCCGGCCGCCTCACCGGCTCGGCGGCGCGCACAAACGTGGCGCTCTTTATTCATCGCGCCGTGCGCCCTCTTACCCCGCCCGGTGTAGGGACCCGCTGCGGGCGGTCGAGCTCCCAGGTTGGCGCCACCCGCTTCAGAGAGTGAAAGTCACCGGAGCTTTGGGTGAGGGGGTAGAAAGGAGGTTGCTGTGGTGACCTATGTGATGCTCCTCAATTGGACCGATCAGGGAATCAGGAACGTCAAGGACTCGCCGAAGCGATTGGACGCGGTGAAGAAGCTCGCAAAGGAGATGGGCGGCGAAGTCAAATCGTTCTATATGACGCTAGGAGTGTACGATGTGGTGCTCATTGTGGAGATGCCCAACAACGATAAGCTGGCGAGTTTCGCCCTCAAGTTGGGATCGCTGGGCAACATGCGCTCCACGACCTTAAAAGCATTCCCCGAGGACGATTACCGACGCATTATGGCAGGGCTCAACTGATGGCTGACGAGTGACCACCATGCCGCTCGAAGACGACTTTGCAGATATCATCAAGAAGGCGCGGGCGGGGCAAGGACTTTCGGTGCGCGACGTTGCTCGTACAACGGGGCTGTCCGAGATGGACATTACAACGCTGGAGCGAGGAGGCCAACCCCATGACCGTGCCGATGTGCAGGTATTGGCGAAGGTCTTGGATCTGCGGTCTGAACCGCTCGAACAGATTGTCATCGACAAATGGGAACCGGTCGTGCAACAGGTGCCGGTAGGGGTCGAAACGATTCATGGCTCCGTGAGCGGCTATGGAGTGCAGGGTTATATTCTGCACGACGAGGGAGAAGCGCTGTTGATCGATACGGCGTACAATGCCCCGGCCATGATCGCCTGGCTTGAATCCCATCGAGTCCGACTGATCGGGATTTGTCTGACGCATGGCCATGCGGACCATGCCGAAGGGATTCAACAACTGTTGGCGAAATGGCAGGTCCCAGTCTATCTGGGCTCCGACGACGTCAACCTCCTGCACTGGAGACCGCCGGATCAGCATCTCACAGCACCGATCGATGGACGTTCAATCCCGGTAGGAGGACTCACCCTTCGTTGCCTCACGACGCCGGGCCATACGCCTGGCGGCATCTGTTATCTCGTCGATGTCGGGCTTCAGCCGGTGTGTTTTGTTGGGGACACCCTCTTTGCCGGGTCGATAGGACGCTCCAATCCTCACACACTCTACGGCACGCATCTGGACTCCCTTCGGCAACGCGTGTTGAAATTAGCTCACGAGTGTCTTCTGTTGCCGGGTCACGGACCAGCCACGACGGTTCGTGAAGAACTCGACCATAACCCCTTCGCATTGGATCATTGAAGAAGGCACCATGAATCTCGATCAGCGGAAGGACGACCAGCCGATCCACAGCGGAGAACTGCCTGTGGATCTCAGGGATGTTTCCCCGGACGACGAATTCGAGGAGACCACCTTCTCGAAATGGATCCTGCCCGTCAGTCTCTTTGTCGCGACGATCTTCACCACTTTGTGGGCCGGGGCCTATCAGGTGTATAACGGACCGATCCAAGGACCGGTGAATTTTCTGCTCGAACAGCCCACGATGCTCTGGCGGGGCATTCCCTTTGCGGCCACGCTCCTGGTGATTCTGGTGACCCATGAATTCGGGCACTATGTACTCTCCCGCATCCACAGGGTGCCGGCCTCATTGCCATTGTTCATCCCTGGCCCTCCATATTTCATCGGCACATTTGGGGCCATCATCCGCCTGCGCGGGCCGATCGTGAATCGGCGTGCGCTGTTCGACGTCGGTGTATCAGGGCCGCTTGCCGGCTTTATCACCGCCGTGGTGGCGCTGGTCATCGGTCTGAACCTGTCGACGGTCGTTGATCGGGCGGCCACTCATGGGATGCAGTTGGGTGAACCGTTGCTCTTGCAGTTCATCGCCTGGCTGGTTGTCGGGTCCCTCCCTCCTCACGCAGACATCGTCCTTCACCCCATCGCGTTTGCCGCCTGGTTCGGTCTGTTCGTGACGTCACTGAATCTTCTTCCTATCGGTCAACTCGACGGCGGACATGTGGCGTATGCCTTGTGGGGTTCACGCCAGCGAATCATGGCGTTTGTCATCGTGCCGATCCTCATCGTGTTAGGATTTGTCGGATGGCCCGGCTGGTGGCTCTGGGCGCTTTCCAGCACATTGGGATCCTAAGCTTAGAATTCCACGTGGACAAGTTGTCGCG
>JADMIO012713020.1_pt1 | contig 78052 bp, 69 predicted proteins | sample 8958161 | NCBI WGS metagenome assembly JADMIO01 (sample SAMN16585339, study PRJNA669376) | soil metagenome | isolation source: Crop rotation soil | place: USA: Cullars Rotation, Alabama | collected 2011
GCCGCGACTTCAAGTCACGTGAATTCCAAGCTTCGGATCCCACTGTGCTGGAAAGCACGAGCCGCGCACGCATTTCAGCGACCACGTCGCGCTTGGCAGTGGCGAGATTGTGGCGCTCGCCGGGATCGTCGACGAGATCGTAGAGCTCCTCGGAAGTCGTCTTCATGCGGCCCTCGCGAACGAGCAAGCGATACCGGCCGTGCAGAATCGCGCGTGTCCCCCGCCCTTCGGTGAGAACTACCCGCTCGTCCGCTTCCTTCTGACCACGGGCGAGCCTCGCAAGCGACATCCCGCTCATTCGAGGGTGCGCATCCACTCCGAGCAGCTCGAGGATCGTCGGCGCGATATCGACGCTACGAACGCGCTCTTCTACCTCGCGGTCCTCGGGTAGGCCCGGCGCCGCGATGAAGATCGGGATGCGCGTCGTCTCTTCGTAGTTGCCGGACGTTGCGTGAGCACGCGAGCGCGTCTCGCCGTGATCGGCCGTGACGACGACGATCGTTCGATCCCGGAGCCCGGTCTCGTCGAGCGTCTGCAAGACTGCGCCGACGGCTTCGTCGCTTTTCGCGTGGGAGTCGTAGTTCACGAACAGAAAAAAGCGGGCGTCCCTACTATCGCGAAGGAAACGTGTCGCATCGTTGGTGTTTGCGGATGCGTGGACGACCGCGTTTCGCTTCCCGAGCAAAAGAGGCAAAAGAGGCTGTTCCGACGCGTCGAGCTCGCTTGGTCGGGCCCCCGAGAGCATCGCAAGCACGCCGGGACGCGATGATCCGCTCGCGTACGCATGGGTGAAACGGACTCCTCGTTTGCCGGGCGCAACCGGCCGAAGGGTATCGACGACGATGAAGAGGACGTTGTAGGGCAACTGCGGCGTCGTCTTGGGGGCGAGAAAGCCGTCCTTCTGTTCCATGCGCGGGTCTTGGAGCATCCATGCCCAAAGCTCGACGCGGAGCCGTTTGACCTCCTCCGGATGCTCGGCGGCGACATCGCGCGTCTCCCCGGGATCCTCCCGCAGGTCGAAGAGGCTGTATTTTACACCTTGGCGGGTCGGCACGTAGACGAGCTTGAAGCGGTCGTCTCGCACCATGCGATGGCGCGCGATCAGCGTCACCGGATCCAATCCCGAGCCGGGAGGAGGCTCCGTCTCGGCATACGCAAAGCGATCCTCAATCGATTCGCCACGAAGCGATGGGGCGAACGACCGTCCGTCGATGTCGGACGGCGGCGGGACGTTGGCTAGCTCATAGAGAGTCGGCGCGAGATCGACGTCGCGGACGATGCGCCGTTCGACATTGCCTTTCCGAACGCGTGGGTCGAAGACAATGAGCGGGACGTGCGTGCCTTCGTCACCGAAGAGAACGTCGCCCTGCCCCTGGCCGCGACCGTGATCGTAGAGGGCCTCTCCGTGGGGAGACGTAACGACAACGATCGTTCGATCGGCGAGCCCCTTCTTCTCGAGGTCCTCGAGGATCCGACCGACGGCGTCGTCGATCGCCGTCACGGCTCCGTCGTAAAGCGCCCGCACCTGACGAATGTCGTCGGCGTCGGCCGGGGCATCGCTCGCTAGGCCGTCCGGCTTTCCGTACTTGAAGCGCCTCGGTAATTCGGATCCGTGTACTTCGCGTAGTAAGGGCTCGGCGCTACATACGGGGAATGCGCGGTCGAGAGGAAGACCGTCAGAAAGAACGGCTGGTCCGCCACGCTACCAAGCGAGCGCTCGACGTCCTCCGCGAGGAGGCGTGGATCGGCCGCGGCGCTCCGCTCGCGCGAAAAGCCCAGGTTGATCCGACCGAAAATGTCTCGCGAAGAGTCACTGACCACGCCCGTCGCGTACCCCGCGCGCGCGAACCTGGCCGGAAGGGCGTCGAAGTCTTTGGCGCGTTCTTCCGTCGTCGGGAACATCGATCGGATGCCGTGGTGATGGGCGTGGCGTCCCGTGAGGAGCGTGACCCGCGACGGCAACGTGCTGGGCATCGAGACGAAGGCTTTGTCGAAACGTGTACCGCGTTTTGAAAGGCCCACGAGATGCGGGGCGATGCGAGCGTCGATGCGATCGGCACGCAGCGAGTCCGCCGCGAGTACGAGAACGTTCATGCGAGGCGCGTTGGGCGCGGCACGCGCGACGGGAGAATGGCGGTCGGCAAAGGCGACGATCGCCAGGAGAAGCCCTATCGGCACGAGGAGAGAGACTGTGCGCCGAGAGATCTTGCGAAGCCGCGACAACAGCGAAAGTGGCCTTGCGTAGACGAGCGCCGCGATGCATGCGAGCGCGATCACGCCGCGCGGACCGAGCACGTCGGTCACGATCACTTGAACCGTACGCGGCGCGCCGCCCTTGGCGTACCAACCCGCGGCGTAGAGGTGAGGACTGTCGCTCATCGACCAGGCGAACAGAGCGGCATAGAGGAACGCGCACACCGCGAGAGCCTCGAGCACGCGCCCGACGATTCTCATCGCCGACGGGACTCCCACCCCGCGGTCACGCGAGAAAGGGGTCTTGGTCCCGGATCACGCGGATCGAACTTCGCCGAAAGATCCGCCACCTGACGCCCGAGGCGCGCGATCTCTCCACGCGGAATCTCACGTGCGCTCTGCCCCACCGGACCGCGGGCGCGATCGCAGAAGAACGTACGGCACCCGAACGGCCGGGATTCATACGCCACGCAACGGCCCTCATCGGACAGAAGAGCGCATCGTCTTTCCCCAACCACCGGGAGCGATCGCACCCGGGGAAGACCGCCGCGCGCACGGACGGCGCGCTCGAGTTCCGCCAGCTCCACAGCGGTCGGGTATGGCTCGCGCCCCGTCACGCCGAAGCGACAGCAATCGGTGCTCGCATCGCATTCGAAGCCTTCGGTGAGGCGCGCGACCTCGGCGTAGAGCTGCCTCAGCTCCGCCAGCCGCTCCCGATCTTCCGAGCTCTTCGGCGCCGTCCGTCGCACGCCTGCGTCTTATCGCTCCGCCGGCCTCGGCGCAAAGGCCGTGATAGGCTTCTTGCGTGGCCACGGCTCAGTCGCGACCCCGCCTTCGCCCCATCGAAACCATCGTCGTGAAGGATCGCCGGCATGGCCAGGCGATGCTCCTTCGTGACACGCAGGGGGTCGCCCCTACGCACGCCGTCGTTCCTATGGAACTCGTGCCGATCGTGTCGCTTTTTACAGGGCGGCGCTCGTGCCAGGAGATCGCCCAAGACGTCTCCGCCGAGGTCGGTCAAGAGGTGCCTGTGGAGCTCGTCGTCCGCCTCGCCACCGAGCTCGAAGAGAGCCTCTTCGTCGACGGACCGGCGTACAAGGCCGCGCGCGCCCGCATCGAGCTTGATTTTGCCGACGCTGCGGTCCGCCCTGCGTCTCACGCCGGCGGCGCGTACCACGGCGATGCCGGCAAACTCCGGACGTACATCGAGAAGGACTGCTTTGGCGTCGCCGACAAAGCCAAGGCGCCCAAGGGACGTCTCGCGGCTCTCGTCGCGCCGCACATCGATCCGTGGCGCGGGGCCCGAGGTTACGGAGAAGCCTACGGCGTCTTGGCGAACGGTCTTTCGCCCGACGTCGACACGTTCGTCCTCTTCGGGACATCTCACGCCCCGATGCGCCAGCCGTTTGCGCTCTGTCGAAAGGCCTTCGACACACCGTTCGGCGCGGCCGAAGCCGATCTGGAGTCGATCGACGCCATCGCCCGCGCGTGCGATTTCGACCCGTACGCCGACCAGTTCAATCACAAGCGCGAACACTCACTCGAGTTCCAGGTCGTCTTCCTCAAGCATCTTCTTGGTCCTCGTCCCGTTCGCATCATTCCGATCCTCGCGGGGCTCGGAGAGCATCAAGTGCGCGGCACGAGCCCGGCGAAGAGCGCTTCGGTCGAGAAGTTCCTGGAGGCCGTTCGCCAGGTCGTTTCGGACAAGAAGGCCGTCGTCATCGCAGGCGCTGACTTCGCGCACGTAGGTCCGCGCTTCGGCGATCCTCGCCCCCTCGACGAAGGCGAGCGAAACGAACTCGATTCGACCGATCGCGCCTCCATCGATCACGCCACGTCGCTCGACGCCGAAGCTTTTTGGGAAGACGTCGCCAAAGACCTCGAGACGCGTCGCGTCTGCGGGCTCGCTCCGATCTATTCTCTCCTCCGCACCATCACGCCGTCTGCTAAGGGGCGTCTTGGTCACTACGAGCAGAACGTCGACCCTGAAGAAGGCTCCATCGTGAGCCACGCCGCTATCGGATATTACGAATGATCCCTGACATACCGCCGGCACGCCTTGGTGAAACCACGGGCGGCGCGGACCTTCATCTTCGCTACGAGGACGTCACCCAAGACGGCCGCTTGCAGCTCACGTCCATGGCCCAAGGTCTCGGCCGCGCCGTCTGGCAGCCGATGATGAGCACCCTCGAGCTCCTCGAGCCCTTCAAAAATCAGGGCATTTTGCCGATTTTGCGCCGGATGGTGGTCGTCGGGGAAGGCAGCCCGGTCAGCGTCCACGTGCCCGTCACCTACGAAGGGACATGGCGCTTCGCGCGCGAGAAGGACGGCGAGCGTCTCTTCATCAACATGTGGATGGACGTGAAAACGCGCCTTGGTCACACGTTCGGTCCGCCGCCCGAAGCCTCCGAGCCGCTCATCGTCATCGGACGCGTCTTCGCCGAGCACGTGATCACCAAGCCGTTCGCGCCTCCGGCCGAACGCAAGGTGACGCGCCTGGCGATCAAGGGACTTCCGGAGATTCCCGAAGGCGAGCACGTCTACGAAAGTGGTGAAGCGCTCGTCGGCGAGACGCCGCTCGTCGATATCGACGACATTACCTTCGGCATGATGCACACCGACTCGAACCAACACGTGAACTCGCTGGTGTATCCGCGACTCTTCGAGGAGGCGCTCGTGCGTCACCTCGCAGCGCAAACGCCTCCGGATGAAAAGCTCGCTTCGCGCCTTTCGAGGAGCGTCGAGGTTCGCTGGCGGAAGCCGTTCTTCGCGGGAGGGCACGCTCGCGTGGCGGCGCGTGTGGACGGTACGTCGACGGTTGGGACCTTCCGCGATCCGAAGAAAGACGGCCCGGCGCACTGCGCGCTCAAGATGACGCTCTAGGGACAGGTCGCGGTTCGATACTCGACGCCTTCGTCACTGCGGACGGCATAGACGATCGTGCCGTCCGCGCTCATGACGATGTCGCGCATCGATTCGTCGGGCGTGATGCTCACCGGTACCGAGAGACGTCCGGTCACGTGTCCGTCGATGGGTGAAAGGCAGGCGAGCTTCGCGTCGTCGAAGCCGCCGAGGACGCCCACGAGGATCGTTCCGCGCACATCCGAGTCGACGACTTCGATCGAGCGGACGGGCCGGGGGAACTCGATCGTCCGCGCGAACCTCAGCGCGCCCTTGTGGCGATCGAACGCGTTGACTAGAACGCGCCCTTCCCCGGCCGAAGCGATCGCCACCGTGATCAAAAGCTCGCCGTCCTTGCTCGGGCGGCCGTTCAACTTCGCTCCTGCGTTCGCTCCGATGGGGACGAGAGCGCCGTGCGCGACCTCGACGTAGACATCCTTCTTGTCCGCAAAAACGCCCGTGATTTTTCCGGGTTCGCCGGCGGCGGGCGGAAGTGAGAGCGAACGCTTTCGTCCGTTCGGGTCGATGATCGTGACGGACGACGTTCCAAGGCGATCGAGCACGACAAGGCTTCCGTCCTCCGCGCGCGCGATGTCCTGCGACGTGCGAGGGACCTCGTGCTTCGCTTTGATTTTTCCGGCGCGATCGAAAATGGCGACGTGACCGCCGACTTGATCGAGCACGACGAGCTCCTCGCCCGTGGCGAGGAAACTCATGGGGCCTTCGGGATTGCCCTCAGGCGGGCGATCACGCGAAAGGTCGCCCGATCCCCATCGCACCGCGAGCCGCACGTTCGACGAAGGCTGCGGGGCGGAAGCGTCCTCGACGGCGCGCAGCGTGGCGACCGCGCGTTGAGCGAGGGAAGGCGCCGCGCTCGCCGTCGTCGCAGGTCGCGAAGCTTCCGGTGATCGCGAAGCGCTCCAGAACGCCGCGAGAACGGCGGCGAGGGCAACGATCGCGACGACCGCACGAACCTTCAATGCTCCCTCCTATCGTCGGTCGCCTCGCACCTCGGGCGCGGCGCCTCGGCTTCGCCGCGTCGCCTCGTCCATCGGTTCATGACGCGCGCCGAAGGTAGTTTCGAAGCGCGCTAAACGAAAGCGACAATCGCCACCCAGCGCGGTCTCCATGCAGGCCGTGATGACACGACGCGGCGGCGGTCCACCTTGTATGCAACGTAGTCAGGGCGGCGACCGATCAGTGGCGGAGACGCTGAAAAGTCGACCGCCAACGACCGTCGAGGCGAGGATGTTCGGTCTCTCATGCAGTTCTCGGCTCACCCTTTGCTGACCCTCGCGCGCATGCGCACGCGGATAGGTCATTCGCTCGCCCTCGCCTTCACTATCTCCGCGATCGCTTGCGGCGCGAGTCCGTCAGCCCTCGATGAGGCCACAGAATCCGTCCCGGCCCATCCCGTCGAAGGCGACGTCGGCGAGCCCAGTGACGCACCGCTCGTCGCGGTGGACGACTCGACGCCCAACACACAACTCGCTCCATTCGAGACTACGACGCTCCGCACCACGGGGAACTTGAACCTGCGCGCCGGCCCCGCGACGACCTTCGCGGTTCTCACCGTCATCCCTTTGGGCGCGACGGTCACGCTTCTCGATCCGGTATCGGTGAGCGGCTTTCTCGAGGTCTCGTACAACGGCATCGAAGGCTGGTGCTCGCAGAGCTACCTCGAGGGCGTTCCGCACCCGACCGCAGACACCGTCGACGTCGACGGTCCTCCGTCACCTGACAACGCGATCCTCCGCGCCCAGCTCTCCGTCGGCTTCTCGTACTGGTGGGGCGGCGCCGCATGGCTCGAGACAGGCCCCACGGCATCGACCGCCGGCACCTGCTCCGGTGGCTGCCCCTCCTGCACTCACGGAGGAAGCTACGGCGCCGACTGCTCCGGGATGGTCGGCAAGGCCTGGCAGTTCGGCACCAAAGCCCTGAACGTCAACTCCCACCCCCACGGCACATCCGGCTTCGTCAACGACGTCCCCGGCAAGTGGTCGACGATCGACCGCGCCGCGCTCAAACCCGGCGACGCCCTCGTCTACAACCAAAACGGCGCCGGCCACATCGTCCTTTGGGAAAGCGGCGACGGCTGGGGCGCCTCCTCGGTCTACGAATGCAAAGGCTGCGCGTGGGGCTGCGTCCACGACACCCGCGCGATCGCCTCGAACTACAAAGCGATCCGGCGCGCCGGCTTCTGACCTTTCGAAAAGGCGCGTCCGCCAGCCGAGCTTTCAGGTAGCTCGAGAAACCATCTTGACCGTCTGAACGCGATGTCCTAGAAAGGCCGTCCCAATTGCGGGAGTAACTCAGTGGTAGAGTGCCACCTTGCCAAGGTGGACGTCGAGGGTTCGAATCCCTTCTCCCGCTCAATACAGACAAGGCCAGCCCTCGCGGGCTGGCCTTTCTGCATTTTCAGGGATTCTGTCGATCCTGTACTCCGTCCACTTCGTGGACTCCGTACAGAATCGAGCGAATCCCACTCAAAGAAAGCCCGGTTCTACCCGCGGTCAGCGCAGGTTGGCGAGCGGGCCTTTGCAGACGGCGGGGTTGCCGAAGGTCGTGATGTTGACGCCCATGGCGTTCGCTAGCGAGACGTACAGATCGTTGTGAGACGTCGTCTCCGGGTACTTCAAAAAGCGGCCCGTCCGGAAGTAGCCGTTGCCGGAGCCGGCGATGATCCACGGAAGGTCGAAGGTGTCGTGGTACCCGTTCGCGATCTGACCGCACTGGACCACGATCGTCGAATCGAGGAGCGTCCCACCGTCGCCACGCGGTACGGCCTTTAGGTAGCCGAGAAGCTGCGCGAACATCGTCGCCTGCGCGGCATCGAGCTTCGTGATGAGATCCCTCGCCTGCGGAACGTTCCAGAGCGCACCGCCCGGTCCCGAGCACTGGTGCGCGAGATCGTGCGTATCCGTGTGCGCGAGACCGTTCCCGTAGTTCGCCGGCGCGTAGTTGATCACGTCGTCGATCGCACCGTACCCGGGCAGATGCAGGATACCGACGCGCGTGAGATCGCATGAGAGTGCCGCGACGGCCAAACGTGCCTGAACGTCCCACTGCAGCTTCGTTTTCGCTGCGCGTTCAGCCGCGCTGCCGCTCGGACCGTTCTGCGCGGTGTTCACGTCGGCAACGAGTTGCGGATTCGGCGGCTGACACGTCGCGCTCGCGCCGAGGAGCATTTGCACCTGGAGATCGCGGACGGTCTGCGCGTGCTGATCGAGCTTGGCCTTGTCCTCCTTGGAGAGACGGCCTCCAATATTGCCGTACTCGCCGAGCGCGATCTCCATGGCCGCCTTCTGCTGCTCGAGGCGCGCCAGTTCCGCCTTCTGCTCCGCCTCGGACTGAGTTCCGAGCGACGCGGGGAAAAGTTTGAGCACCTGCGACGGGCCGCCCGTTCGATTGTTGATCTGACCCGCCGCGATATACGAAACCCCGCCCTCGAAGTCGGGCGCCCCGCAGAAATCGAGCTCCCAGGAGGGGTATTTGGTCACGGGGGTCGGCGTGTTGATCGCCTTTGCGATGACTTGGTCGATCGACGGTCCGCCAGCGAGGGAGGTCGTCAAACGATTCGCGGCCGTGAGGGCGTGCGTACCGCCGCGAACGTGCGCGTTCGCACCGCCCGTCGGATCCACGTCCTGGCTCTTCATCGAGATGCCGCGCGTCAGGATCAGGTTTTGTTTGTACGGCTTCAGCGCGTCGTGGATCGGAGCAAGCTCGAACGAGGTCTCGGTCGGCGCCGGATTGCCCGCGGCGGCCACCGGGTTGTAGAGCTCCCGCACCGTGCCCATGTTGTAGACGAACAAAATGCGCGTCGGAAACGTTGCGCCCGCCGCGCGCGCCGGACGAGGCAGGAGACTCGGAAGCATGGCGCTCGTTGCGCCCGCAGCCGCCAGTTGGAGAAGGAGTCGTCGAGAAAGTGCGTTGATTTTCACTGGGCCACCGTCCTGTAACGGAACGTCGAGCTCTTCGTGAGGGCGACTAGGAGCTCGCTGAAGGTCGGCTTCTCTTTGAACTTGGTGAAGAGCGGAGTGACGACTTCTTGACTCGCCGCAGCGGGGTCGACGCCCATGCCGTATTGAAGCCAGTTTTTCGCCACGCACATCGCGGCGCGATCGCTCTTCGCGAGCTTCGAGTTGAGATCTGGAATCCCGTTGAACGGTCCGTCCACATCCGTCCCGTGGATCTCGCCGGTCGCATCGACCGGCTTACCGCCCTCGATATCGCGCCACTTACCGACGGCGTCGTAGTGCTCGAAGCCGAAGCCGACGCCGTCGATCACCTTGTGGCACCCGGCGCATGCGCCGATTTCGTGCATGGCCTGAAAGCGCTCGCGCGTCGTCGTCGTCTCCACGTTGGTGGGAGCAGGCGGAGTGTTCTTCACGTCGGGCGGGGCCGGTGGCGGGGGCGCGCACAAGAGGCGGTCGAGGACGAAGACGCCGCGAAACACGGGGGACTCTTCGCGTTCATTGCCGAAGGCGGCGAGGAGACCCGGTTGGGTGAGAATGCCGCCGCGTTGGGACGGATCCAGATCGCGAATCGAGAGATCGGTGCCCGTAACGCCGCTCAATCCGTAAAACGGAGCGACCGAAGCGTTCACGAACCCGTGCTTGTCCGTGAAGAAGGCTTGGAGCGAGTTTTCTTCCCAGAAGACGTGGTCGACGAACTTGGCCGTCGATTCGCGCATCGACTGCGCGACCGTGTCGTTCCAGCTCGGAAACAGCGTGCTGTCCTTGACGAGCTTCTCCATCTTCGAGAACCGAAGCCACTGGTAATGCATGTGAGCGACCGAGTCGTGCGCGCGAGGATCGGCGAGCATGCGTCTGGCCTGCGATTCGATCGTCGCCACACTGAGCAAGGCGTCGTTGTCAGCCACCGAGCGCAGATCGGAGTCCGGGATGCTCGACCAGAACAAGAGAGCCATCCGCGTCGCTAGCTCGTTGCCCGTGAGCCGCACGAGCGTGGACGAGCCTTCGATCGCTTTACCTTGTTCGATGGCATAGAGGAAAGCGGGCGCCTGCAGGATCCCTTGAACGACGATCCCGATCGAAGTCGGGGGATCGTATTTCGCGCGGAGGCCAGACCAGCTCTGCAGAAGGCGCGATTTTTCGTCCTCACGGAGCGGATGGCGATACGCGCGCGACGCGAGGTCGGAAACATACGTCTGCGCGCACGCATCATCGACGTTCGCGGCGCACGGAAGGACTTTCCCGAGGTTGCTCGTGACAGCCTGCGCGACAGTGACCGCGTTGGTCTGATACGCGGCGACGAGCGACGGCGTTGGTGCTTGCGCGATCGCGTTGTTGTCGTAGACGACGCCGTCGGGAGCCGCCGGCAAGGGCAGGTCCGGAATCGTCACGCCCGGAAACAGATCACGAATGCTGCGCGTGTACGCGAGGTTCGTGAGACGCACGACTTGCGGCGAGATCACGAGCTCACCGTCGACTGAATTTCCGTTTACGACCCCTGGCTCGTCGGGCGTGTCTCGGCGATTCAGCGTGTCCGCCCCGTCGGAGCAGGCCATAGCGATGATCGGAAGTAGGGCGATGGCCGAGCGAGTTCGCATCTTCGTGCCTCCTCGAGACAACGCGGGTTCGCGCAACACACGCGAACGCCTGCCTTCAGAAGCGTGCGGGAGATCGACGGTAACCGCAAAGGAAGTCGCGCTGCTCGACGCCGATCCGTAGGCGGATGTGCGGGGCGATGAGCGCTTCAGCGATCTACAAAACGCGCCACGAGCGGAGCCTTCACGGCAGGCATCCGACGCGCTGTCCATCGATCGCCACGTCGTCGAAATAGAAGTCGTTCTCGGATGGCGTCGAAACGTGGGTCTCGAGTCCGATGCTGAACGCGTCGAGCGACGGTACCGCGGAGCCGCCGCTGTACGTGTACGACGCGATGAGGGCGCCGTTTCGATAGACCTGAATCTGGGGGCTCGTCTTCGAAACGTGCCACTCGAGGCATTGCCATGCGTCGTGCGGAATCTTCGCGCTGTCGTAAATCGACGGGTTTTCCCCGCCGGCTTGCGGATAGAACGTGAGCTGGACGCTTTCCGACGACTCGCCGATTTCCATCCGGCCGACCTTCGAAAAGGCGTGGTGCCCGACCGTCGGATCCACACTGATGTAAACGTACGCGCGCGCCCAAAGCCCGTCGGCGAGTGCAGGGAACGTCTTCGTTTCCTTGAGGAAGGCGAAACCTCCGCCCTGCGCTTTGACGTGTGCGCGGGCGGCATGGGTTCCGTGAGCGACCTTGGTGGTCTGAATCGTGACCGTGTTGGGGGGCCCGTAGCCGTCGAGGCGTTCCCACTTCGCTACATCGATCGCTCCGCTCTCGAAGTCGTCACAGAAGAGCGCCGTGCAACCCTTCGGCGGGCCCGCTTCGCCCGCATCGGGGCTCGCTCCGTCCGGGAGCGCACCCGGGGCCCCGTCGCCTTGGAAACCAGCATCCTCCGCGTTGGATACCGTTCCCCCGTCTTCCGCGGCGCTGCTACTTCCTTCGGGAGTGACATCGGCGTCAGAAGTCGAGCATGCGACGAACCACACGCACGAAGCCGTAACGAAAATCCCGGTAAGCCTTTTAGTGCCAAGTTGCATCGACGAACCTCTCCCTCGATCGTGTCTGAATCGGGAGAGGTTGGCCAGGAGCAGAAACCACTTTCGTGGTCCGCGTTCTTCAGGAACCCCGGCGCGACGGGTCAAAACTGCAGAACGTGCCCCACATTCGCGAGCGCCTCGCGAAGATCGATTTAGCTTCGAAACCGCTGCGCCAACGCGTCTGGATCGATCGACGCGAGAACTTCACCGTCGAGATCCGTACGTTCGGTCGAGGACTCCTCCGTGACGATCGCGACGAGCCCCGCCCGCACGACGCCGCCAGCGCCTTCCGCTCCGACGACGATCGCAACGACACCCCGATCGAAGAGATCTCTTTCCAAGCGATACGCTCGTTCGCGGGCCTCTTCGATGGATCGGGTCGAAAGCGTGACGAGGTGGCCACTGTGCCCGAGGCGAGCGCGTCGTTCTTCGGTCGACACGAGCGACTGCGCTCCCGCGGTGGTGGCGTGGGCGATCATGCCGGCAGCGACCGTGTCGTTCGTCACCGCGTCGATGACGATGAAGGCGCCCGTCGCGCGGTTGTCGCGATAGGCATCGAACGCGAGGGGTGCGCGAGCCTTCACGCGAACGCGGCCGACATCGTTCAACGCGAGCGAAGGAGCGGCCTTCGGTTCGAGAGTTTCGGCATTCGTCCCGTGGATGACGTCGATGTCCGCGCGCACGGTGCGCGTGGTGTGCCGGAGCACGTACGTTTTGTCGCGATCGAGAGGTCGTTCACTCATCCACACGATGTCGGCTTCGAACGTCGATGCGATGGTCGGAAGATCTCCCGGCGACGCGAGCAGGTCGCCACGGCTGATATCGATTTCGTCCGCGAGGCGTAGCGCGACACTCATCGGCGCACACGCGACCGAGACGTTCTCGCCAGCGACGTCGACGCTGGCGACCCGTGACGTTCGCCCAGATGGAAGAACGATCACCTCGTCTCCGACGGAGACCGTGCCCGACGTGATCTGTCCCGCGAACCCGCGATACGTGACGCCCGGGCGCAAGACGAGCTGCACCGGCAGACGAAACGGAAGCGCGCGCGTTCCGCCACCGACGTCGAGGCTCTCGAGATGGCCGATCAGCGTTCGCGCCGGAGACGTCCACGGCAAGCGTGCACTCTCGGTAACGATGTTGTCCCCTGCGAGCGCCGAGACTGGGATGGCGACGAGCCCGGGGATGCCAAGGCGCTGCGCGAGGCCCCCGAGCTCTTCGGCGATCGCGGCGTAGCGAGCAAGATCGAACCCGACGAGGTCCATCTTGTTCACGCACGCGACGACATGGCGAATCCCTAGAAGGGCGGCAATCTGCAAGTGCCGGCGTGTCTGCGGCAGAACGCCAAGACGCGCGTCGACAAGGATGACGGCAGCATCGGCTGTCGACGCACCCGTCGCCATGTTGCGCGTGTACTGCACGTGGCCGGGCGTATCGGCGATGATGAATTTGCGCTTCTCGGTCGCGAAATACCGATACGCGACATCGATCGTGATGCCCTGCTCGCGTTCGGCCATCAGACCGTCGGTGACGAGCGAAAAATCGATTTCCGCCGTGGATCCCGCGCCGCGCGTTGCTCCTTTGACCGACGCGCGCCGGACGGCTTCGAGCTGATCTTGGTAGAGGCCCTGGGCGTCGTGGAGAAGTCGTCCGATCAGCGTCGACTTTCCGTCGTCGACCGAGCCGATGACGACGAAGCGGAGAAGATCCTTCTTCTCTTGCGCGCGAAGCCAGGCCGAGACGACGCTGTCCGATTCCAGCGACATCTCAGAAGTACCCTTCCCGCTTCTTCGCTTCCATCGACGCGTTCTCGTCGTGGTCGATGAGCCTGCCCTGGCGTTCGGAGCTTGTCGCTTCGATCATCTCGCGGAGGATGTCCGGAAGCGTCTTCGCTTCGCTTCGCACCGCTCCGGTCAGCGGATAGCAACCGAGCGTACGAAAGCGCACCGTCTCGAGGCGCGGCGCTTCACCCGGCAAAAGCGGAAAGCGCTCGTCGTCCACCATGAGAAGCGTGCCGTCACGCTCGACCACGGGCCTCGGCGCCGCGAAGTACAAGGGAACGATCGGAATGTCTTCGAGCCAGATGTATTGCCAGACGTCGAGCTCGGTCCAATTCGAAAGCGGGAAGGCGCGGATGCTCTCCCCTTTCCGAATTTTGCCGTTGTAGAGATTCCAGAGTTCGGGCCTTTGGTTCTTCGGGTCCCATTGCCCGAAGCTGTCGCGGAAGGACAGAACGCGCTCCTTCGCACGCGAGCGCTCTTCGTCACGGCGCGCCCCACCGAACGCTGCGTCGTAGCCTCCTTCGCGGAGAGCTTCGAGCAGCGCGTGGGTCTTCATCACCTGCGTGTACTTGTTGCTGCCCCAGGTAAAGGGACTCGCGCCTTCGGCCAAAGCTTTCTGGTTCGTATGAACGCGCAAGTCGTGACCGCGTCCTCGAATGAACGCGTCACGGAACGTGATCATCTCGCGAAACTTCCACGTCGTATCGATGTGGAGGAGCGGGAACGGAAGCGGCGCCGGTGCGAACGCTTTTTCGGCCAGGCGGAGGAGGACGGCCGAATCTTTTCCAATCGAATAGAGGAGCACCGGACGTTCGAGCTCGGCCGCGACCTCGCGAAAGATATGGATGCTCTCCGCTTCGAGGGCGCGCAGGTGCGAAAGCCGTCCAGGCACTTCGCGCGGGTTTCCAGCCATATCCACGATAGTGGACACAGTTCTAGCATACCGGAAGGCTCCCCGGTAGCCTCCCGGCCCTACACAGGCGGGATCGGCAGATGCCGGCGCGCGCCGTCTGGGATCCCGGCCGCGACGTCCGCCTCGCGGATGGTACCGCGCGCCCATAGGGTGCGTTCGACCATCGCCCGAAAAGGAACCTCGAGCGCAGCTTCGACGTGCGGGCCCTCGAGGATCGCCATGGCGCGCGCAATCGCTTCGATGGTCGCGAGGCCGTGCGCGTGCGCTTCGGACCGGAGGCGATAAATCGAGGGCGCCGTCTGCGGCAGCGTCGCGCACGGTACGGTCCGGAGGCCGGGGACGCGCTGACGAACCTTCGACGCCTGCCGCCAGTTCCCGTCAGGAACGATGAGTGTCACCGGCCGTGAAGGGTCGAGCGAGAGCACATCGAGGGGAACGGCGTCCTCCGCCGGGAAAAGGAGGACCGGCTGCGCATCCGCGGCAAAAAGGAGGGCGTCGTGCGGCGAGGCGGCATCCCCGCGCACGACCACTTCGCTGTTGGTCAGACATGCAGCCGCCAGCCGCCCCGTGTTCGTCGGCTTCCGATCCTCGAAACGATGAATGACGAGCAGAAGGCGCGTGCGCGTTTCGATGCGCGGGATCAGCGCGCAGATGCAAAGGCTCTGGTGCATCCGGCAGAACGCACATCGATGCGCCGCGTTCCTGCGCGTCACGCGACGGCCTCGTGCACCGGCAACGGCTCGGGAGACCTGGGGAGCGCGAGACGATCGAGAGCGTTTCCAAAGTCGTCCGGCACGGGTGCCGTCACCGCGACGCGCGCTCCGGTCACCGGATGATCGAACGCGATCGAATAGGCATGAAGCCCGAGGCGATGAAGATCGTACGTCGCCCGGTAGTGACGATTGATGACGCCCGAGCCATGCTTGACGTCCCCGACGAGCGGATGCGAGATGTGCCGGAGGTGACGCCGGATCTGATGAAGGCGCCCCGTTTCGGGCATGGCCAAGACGAGCGAGCAGCGGTCGACGCTCGAAACAGCGACGCGCCGAAATTGGGTGACTGCCGGAACGCGCGGACCGTCCTCGCGTTTCGGGATCGCGTAGTCGACGGTCCCTGACTCCGGCGGAACACCACGCACGAGCGCGAGATAGCTCTTCTCGACGCGCCGCTCTTCGAAACTCGCTGCCAGTGCCGCAGCCGCCTCGCACGTTCTCGCAAAGACCAGCGCGCCGCTCGTTCCGCGGTCGAGGCGGTGGAGCGGATAGACGTAGCTTCCGACCGCGTCGCGAACGCGAAAGAGCGCGACGTCATCGTCGGAGTCCCAGCCTCGGTGGACGAGCAGGCCGGACGGCTTGTTGGCGACGACGACCGCATCGTCGACATACAGAAGCTCGATATCGGCCACGACGCCGTATAGCCCCAATCCGGGGCGCCGCACTTTAATGAAAATGACTATCAACATCATGCGACCGTTGACGCTGCTGAGCTCCCATGACAAATCGGCGGTCCAATGAAGAAGGTCCTCGCGCTCGCCGCTTTCCTCGCAGCTTGCTCTTCGACATCCCCCGCCCCGGCTCCGGGTTCGGAAACGCCCGCGGAAGGTGAAACGCCCGCCGCCGAGACCCCGGCTGAGCCGGAAGAAGCGCCGGAAGTCTTTGGGGATCCGCTGAAGAAGATCGCGCCCGCGAACCTCGCGGACATCGTCTCGAAGCCGGACGACTTCAACGGCAAGACCGTGCGCACCGAGGGCATCGTCCGCGCCGTCTGTCAGCAGCGCGGCTGCTGGATGGAAGTGCGCCCGTCGGCTGAGCGTGACGGCGAAGGCCTCACCGTCCGTTTCAAGGGCTACGCCTTCTTCATGCCGAAGAACGCGCGCGGCGCCAAAGTCACCGTCGAAGGTAAAGTCCAAGTCGTCGTCATGACGCCCGAGCAGGTCAAAGAGCTCGAGGCCGAAGGCGGCGCGGTCAACAAGAAGAACCCCGATGGCTCGGCCCTCTCGTTTCTCTTGATGGCGTACGGCGTCGAGATGCGCGGCCGCGCGCGCTGAGTCGCGGCCACGTATGCAGAGTTCGTTTTGCATCACCCTTGCCGCGGCGGTCCTCGTGTCCGTCGCGGCGTTGCACTGTGACGACGCCGCGGAGGTCGCAGATGCGCCGAAGCCAGCCGCCGTCGACAGCGGCGCGAACGAAGACGCGGGCAATACCACCTCTTGCACGACGTGCTTCCCGCTCGAAAAGCTCGAGGAGCCACTAGCGACCGAAGCTGCGAAACTTCTTCTCGCGGCGCTCGACGGCGAGGCCATTCACACGCTCATCGGAGAGACCAAGCCCTTCTCCGTCGTCGCTTCCGAGCCCGCAGGTGCCGACAGCGATGCGCGCCTCGCCTTCCTCGAGAGCGTTGCGAAGACGTACACGTGCACCGATCGCGTCGGCGCCTTTGCGCGGAAGCTCGACACGAAGGTCGAGCTCGTCGTCTTCCGGACGGCAACGGTGAAGCGCGTGCTCGACGCTCACGCCAGCGTCTTCACCGGACTCGGCGGCCCGGACGCCCCCAGAGACCTCCTCGCGCACGTCGAAGCCGCGGCTCCCGACACACGTGCCCGCGCACTTGCACTCTTGTTCGGCGAGCCCGACGTCGCCGCGGATTTCGCCGCCAGCCAAGCCAACGCGCCGGATAGCGGCGCCGAGTTCGACGTCCGCAATCTCCCGACGTGGACCACGCCCATCGGCGGCCTCTCGTACCGCGTCGCGAAGGGCACTCCCCTCGGGCAGGCCGAAGCGGATCTCTTTGCCGCATCCCGCGAAGTCATCGTCGCCTACGACCACAAGCGTTCGAACTTCATCGGCCCCTTCGGCGAAGGCGCACCCGCGATGCTCCGCACGTTCTTCGCGGACGATAGCGGCCGCTGCTCCCCGGAGAGCACGCCCACCAGCGTCGCGCGATCGCGCGAAAAGCATGGCGCGTGTTTCCCCGCCCCTTTCGACTGCACGAAGGGTCTCTCCTGCTGCTCGCTTCGCTGCGAAAACCAGCAGTGCCAATAAGCCGCGTCGGGAACCCTTGACGTTCCCGACCTGCGCGCACATATTGAATACGACTTTCACTTTCATGTTCACCACATCGTGCGAGAAAGAGGCCCCATGGACGACCGCTGTGCCGCCGCCCGCCGAATGATTGCTCAAGGACCGATGTGCACCGTCGAGGAATGCCGATGCGGCGTCCTCCACGTCTCGCTCGGGCCTTTCACGTTTCGCGTGCAGCGCGAAGCTGTCGCTTCGATTTGGGAGACGCTCGGCGACGCCCTCGCCCGCCTCTCCAAGCCTCGCAGCGACCACAGTGCGCTACGCGATTTCGTTCGGCGCGCTGAGCGCCCGTCATGACGCTGCCGAGCAGGGCGCAACTTCTTCGCATCGAAAGGGGTTCGTCGACGATATCGTCGACGCCCCTCACCCCACGTCAGCGGATCTCCAAACGAGGAAATGACAGAACACATGGAAACCAACAGCTCCCCGAAAGCCTTCGTCGGCAAGGCGGCTCCCGCCTTCAACATGGCGTCAACGAAGAACATCCAGACGCTCGCGGACAACGTGAGCCTCGCGGACTATGCCGGCAAGTGGCTCGTCCTTCTCTTCTACCCGCTCGACTTCACGTTCGTGTGCCCGACGGAGCTTCGCGGCTTCAGCGAGGCGTACGAGTCCTTCAAGAAGGAAGGCGCCGAAGTCCTCGGCGTCTCGGTCGACTCCGTGCACACGCACCGCGCGTGGCTCAAGGCGCCGAAGAGCGACGGCGGCCTCGGTGAGCTTCGCTACCCGCTCGCAAGCGACATCACGCACCAAGTCTCACGCGACTACGGCGTTCTCATCGAGGACAAGGGGATCGCGCTCCGAGGCACGTTCCTCATCGACCCGAAGGGCATCCTTCGAATGTCGCTCGTGAACGATCTCGACGTCGGTCGCTCCGTCGACGACACGCTCCGCGCGATCCAGGCCTTCAAGACCGGTGGCCTATGCCCCGTCAACTGGCGCCCGGGCGACGCAACGCTGAACGGATAACACGGCGCTCCGCTCACCGCTTTCTTCCGATAGGATCGCCCCCATGGATGCCTATCCTTTGCAGAGCGGTGAAGCTGGGGCCGAGCGACTCTCCGTACTTGCGAGCGTGCATCAATCGGCAACGGAGGCGCTCTTCGATCGCCTCGATGTGCCGAAGGGGGCCAAGTGTCTCGACGTCGGTTGCGGCGTCGGTGCCGTGAGTCGACTCATCGCTGCCAAGTTTGCCAAAGACAGCGGCAGCGTCACCGGGCTCGACATCGATGCCACGTATGTCGACGTTGCTCGTAAGAATGCAGCGAGCTTCGAAGGTCGCCTCACGTTCGACACGATCGGCGTCTACGACCTCGACGCCGTTGGCGTTTACGATCTCGTCTACGCGCGATTCCTCCTAACGCACCTCAGCGATCCACGACAGGCGATGAGCCGCATGATCCGCGCCGTGAAACCGGGCGGAACGCTGGCCATCGAAGACGTCGACTTCGCTGCCGCGTTCTCACACCCGCCCTCCCCCGACTTCGCGCGGTACATCGGCTGGTACGACACGATGAGTCGCGGCAACGGCGGCGACCCGAACTTCGGCCGTGAGCTCTATCGCATGGCGACAGAGCTCGGCGTCGAGAACGTCACGATCTCGGTCAACCAGCCGACGTTCAGCGGCGGCGCGGGAAAGCACCTCGCCCCGACGACGCTCGAGCACATCGGCCAGGTCCTCGTCGACAAGGGCATCGCGACGCAAGGCGAGCTCACCGCGACGCTCGCTGGCCTCCGCGCCTACGCTGACGATCCCAAGACGATCTTGAGCATGCCGCGCATCTTCCAGATGTGGGGACGCGTCAGGGGTTCGTAGGACCGCGAAGCGGAAGGCTCACGACGAACTTCGCGCCTTTGCCGTGGCCTTCGCTCTCGGCAAAGACGCGCCCGCCGTGGAGTTCCACGATGTGCCGGACGATCGCGAGTCCGAGGCCGATGCCCTTCTTGCTCGCCATCCTGTCGCCGGGCGCCTGACGGAACTGCTCGAAGACGTGCGGCAAGAACTCGGGATCGATGCCGCTTCCATTGTCACGGACGCTGATGACAGCCTCGTCACCTTCGACGCGCGCATCCAAGCGGACTTCACCGTTCGGAGCGAACTTGATCGCGTTCGAGATGAGATTCCACACGACTTGGTGCAAGCGATCCGCATCGGCCACCATGTCGATCGCCACCGGCGGTATGTCGGAAACGAGCGTCACGCCGCTGTTCTCGGCAACCGTCGACAGCGTCTGAATCGAGTCGTTGAGGACGCACGCAAGATTGATCTCGCGGCAATCGACGCGAAGCTGACCAGTGGCGATGCGCGAGAGATCGAGCAAGTCTTCGATCAAGCGATTCTGACGAAGCGCGTTTCGCTCGATGATGTCCGACGCACGGTCGATGAGCTTTTCCGCGCGCGTGCTCTTCAGAATCCCAATCGCCCCGATGATCGCGGCAAGCGGCGAACGGAGCTCATGCGAAACCGTCGCGACGAAGTGGTCGCGAAGACGGAGTGCGACTTGCGCCTCTTCGTAGAGACGCGCGTTCTCGAGCGCGAGCTGACGGTGTTTACGTTCGCTTGCAGCGAGACGCTCCTCGGCGCGCTTGCGCTCCGTGATGTTCGCGAACGCCGCGACGGCTCCCTGCACGTTGTGATCTTCGTCGAAGAGAGGCGCGCCGTGTCCGACGAACGTCAGACGCTCACCGTTGTTCGTGATGACGTCGCACTCGATATCCGTGATCTCACGCTCCTCGGCAATTGCGCGATGAAGCGGCAACTCTTCGACGGCGATCTCGACGCCATCACGGACAATCCGAAACCGCGCAGGGTCTTTGGCGCGTGGATCGATCGACGTGTTCTGATCCGGGCATTGCCCGAGCAGCGACGCGTGGTGCCGGTTCGAGACGATGACCTTGCACTCCGGATCTTTCGCGATGCTGATGCCGATCGGAATGACGCGAAGAAGCGTCTCGTATTCGGCTAGCTGTTTGCGAAGCTCGCGGATCGTCGCGCCCGCATTCTCGAGCTCGGCCGTCGCTTGTGCTGCAAGGTTCCGCATCGCCTCGCCGTCGGAACGGCGCACCGCGTGGTCCATCGCTTGCGTTTCAAGACGTCGCGCGTCATGACCGAAGATTGCGCGAGCCAGCCCCCTCGCGAACGTCCGGATCCCTCTTGCACGTTTCGGCACCGCATCCGCGGCGGCTTCCTCTGCGTCCACAGAAGCCCAAAGACTTCGCGCAGTTGCAGGGGGGGGCTGGGTCGTGCTCATGTTCCGCGGGATGCCTGAATGAAGGCTATCCGCGTAGCACCTACAGTTGCTCACGTCGAGCGTAAGCTTTTCGCTAAGTGTGGCTCTCGTCAGTCATTTCGGGCGTCAGGCTTTTCGGGCTTCGACAAACATGAGCTCCCAGCGAATGAGACATTTGCCCGACACGTGCTCGAAGCGAAGGTGTTTCTCCGCGAGCTCCTCGACCTCTTCGAGCGGGCACTGCGCGTTGTGCATCGCGCTCAGGAATTCGATGGCGTCGGGCTTGCTGTCGAAGACCCACGGGACGGGGCGTATCGCGCACTCGATCGCGGTAAATCCCGCGGCTTTGAGCGTGTCGGTCATCTCTTCAGGGGTGAAGAAATCGTGGGGGTGGCCGTTGGGAAAGCAGTACCTCGGATCATCGATGGCATCGAAGTAGCGCTGCGGCGATGTGTCGCCTGCGACGTCGCCGATAACCAATCGACCGCCCGGTTTGAGAAGGCGGTGAAATGCCGCAATCGCGGCCTCGCGACCGCGGTTCCACCTCATGATCGAGCGATTGTCGAAATGGTGGAACGTGGCGAGCGTCGCGACGACGTCGACGTCTCCCTCGTTCGGGAAGCGCGCCCTCCCGTCGGTGATCGACTGGGCGACGGGGATGATCGGAAGTCCATTCGTGTTCGACAGCATCACGCTGATCAGGTTGTCGCGTGAGATGTCGTACGTGAAGACGCGCCCGCGCGGACCGACGGCCGAAGCCAAGCGGTACGTGAGAGCGCCTTGACCGGCACCAATCTCGGCGACGGTGTCGCCAGGATGAATGCGTGCAAGATTCACCGTTTCTCCGAGCTCCGCGGCGCGAGCGTCAGGGAAGCGCGTGTTGGCGCTGCGGTAGGCCTGCCAGCGTTGGATCTCGCCAACCGCGGCGGCGTCGTCGTGTTCACGACGACCGCGACGCTTGATGACTTCGACCGATCCCGCGAGCTCGGGTTTCACTTCGGGCACTTCCCAAGCGGGCGGCATCTTCGAGAACCGCGTCATGCGTGAGCGGCGGTCCTCGTTCATCTCCGACTGCGCCTGTTGATAAAGAAGCTTGCCGGCTTTCTCGGAGAAGCTCACTTCGGGCTCCGAGGGTTTGTCCGCCTCGCCTTCCGCCGGGAGCGGTCGTTCGACGAATTCGTAGAAGCCGACGAGCGACGAGTTCTCGCGATCGTGGAACGGGCTACCGAATACCTGTTTGACGTAGCGGCCCGTAGCGTCTTTGCGCGCGAGAGTGTCGCCAAGGACGTTGACGCCGAAGTTCGAGACCTGCGAGCAGAAGCCCTCGAGATTTTGGACCTGAAACGCGACGTGCTGGAAGCTGTGGTCTCCGTGCTTCTCGACGAAAGCCGTGACGTGTGACTTCTCTTTGCGATCGATGCCGGCGATGAGCGCGACACCGAAATCTGCAAAGTCGATCGTCCAGACCATCATGCTCGAGTCGCCGTCCGGATTCGTGTCGTCCGTCCGGAGGGTAAGCGCACCACCGAGCACGTCTATGTAGAACCACGCCCACTGCTTGATCGTGTCCGGGCGGACGACGCAGGTGATGTGGTCGATTTTTCGCAAGTGGGAGGGCATTGCCGATCTCCTTGAAACTCCGCCAAGCGGTGAGAGGGGCAATGTGATCGACGCCGCGACGCGAGTCGCAGCCCCGATACGTTTTATGAGTCCCCCCGCTGCTAGTTCGTCGTGACGGAAACCGACGAACCAAACTGCTGCAGCACAGACATTCTGCCCCTCGGTAGGGCGGCGCGCTAGAGCTGCCGAAACATCCCGATGCAATCAGCGGAGTGTTCCTGCGACATTACGCGCACCCGCATGAACGAAGGCCTTTCGTGCACCTTGCGAGGATGATTGCGAATGTCCGCCGCAAGCGCCGCGAGCTCTACCGTGGATAGGCGAGCGTGCATGTGCGCACCGTGGGATTCCTTCCTGCACATCGCACGGCTGCGTTTTTCGGCCATACTTCGGTCTGCCTGGGGAGGGCTGTCAGTTGCAACGTCGTCTGTTCGCACTCGCTCTGTCGGTGCCGTTCGCGGTGTTCGTGGCCTGTGACGGCGACGACGGGAACATCTATGCACCGCCTCGGACGACGAACCCCGTCCCTGTCGACGCAAGTGAAGACGCGACGGACGACGCAACGATCGAGGATGGCGGAAGTGATGCCGACGTCGATGCGGACGCCGACGCCGAAGTGCCCAAAGGCATTCTCGCGCTCGCCACGGGCTCGGGCCCTCATCCCGACGCGTTGATCGGGTACGGAGATCACTCCTGCGCCATCGCGGGGTCGTCTCGCTCTGTCTACTGCTGGGGTGCGAACGATCACGGTCAGCTCGGTATCGGCAACACGGCGGACGGTGGTGCGACGCCACTCGATGTTCCGAGCGCGACTCGCCTCGTCACCGACGAACAAGGACTTCCCTTCAGCGGTGCGAGTGAACTCGCCCTCGCCGCATGGCACGGGTGTGCGCGCATCGACAACGGACTCTACTGCTGGGGACAGCGATTCGCCGGAGCACAGGCCGAGCCTCCGTTTTCGCTCAACCCGGATCGACTCCGACCTCGGCTCCTCGGCAACGTCGCCATTGCGCGCGTGGCCGCCGGGGGCGCTCACACCTGCACGCTCTTCGCGAAGGGCGGCATCGCGTGCTTCGGCCATTCGTCATTCAACGAGCTCGGCCGACCGAACACCGATGATCCTGCATGTGATGCGCCGATCTTCTATCCGTACCCCAACCTCGTGACCCACAAGTGCTCGGGAGACATCGCTCCCATCGGCACGACCCTTCCGGGCGTGATGGACATGGCCAGCGGCGAACTTCACACGTGCGCGATCACGAATGGGAAGGTCCGCTGCTGGGGAACGAACGGCGCTGGACAGCTCGGAAAGCCAGGCGCCGGCATTGCGGAGGCGACCCCGCTCGAAGTCACGATCGACAGCATGCTCACACCGCTCACGGGCGTTCAGAAAATCGCGTCAGGCGGTGGGAAACACACGTGCGCACTCGTTTCAGGCGCTGTCTGGTGCTGGGGATCGAACGCGTCTGGAGAACTGGGTGTCGATCCCGTCGCGGTACCTCAGCGTGCGAACGCCGCGGCGCTCACGGGACTTTCGGGCGTGACGACCATCGGCGCGGCGGACGGAGTGACGTGCGCCGTGAAAACGGACGGAACGGTGTGGTGCTGGGGCGCCGACGATGTCGGTCAGCTCGGCGACGGTGTTCCGAAACCGAATTCGCCCACGCCCGTTCAAGTCAAAGGCACGGGCGGCGCCGGAGTCCTCGACAACGTCCGCAGCGTTTCCCCGGGCAAGCGCCACGTCTGCGTCGTGAAGAACGACGAGACCGTGTGGTGCTGGGGCAAAAACGATCGCGGGCAAGTCGGAGACGGCTCGACCACCGACGCGCCCTACCCGGTCAAAGTCAAAGGTCTGCCCGAATAGCTGCGGAGTGAGCGCTACTTCTTGGGCGAGGCCAGGTAGTAGTTGCCTTCGTATGCGGCGAGCAGGAGAACGCCGCCGCTCTCATCGACTGCAAATCCGGCGACGTCGCGACAAGGGTGAAGAACGGTCTGTTTGCCGCTCTTTCCTGTTACGGACAGGACGTCGTCTGTCTCGCACGTCGCGACCGCAGCATCCGCACTGCCGCCCGAGAACTGGAGGAAGGCCACGCTCGTCCACGCCGTATCGGGCGTCTTCGACCAGTAGTAGCAAATGCGATTGTCGAAGCTATTCGCGCCCTCGTCGGTCGCGCAGTACCGCAAAGAGAAGTGTCCGCCGTCTTTGGCCCACGTTCTGTAACCGAAGGTCGAGTCGTCGACATCGTGGTCGATGGACGACGTCGACGTGAAAGCGCCTCCGTTCGAGGGCGTCTCCTGCACCCAGACGTTGTCGTAGTCGTCGAACAGCCCTCCACCGTGTGTGGTGGAAAAAAGGGCGAGCGTTCCGTCATCCGTCGATGCGAGCGCACGTATCCCCGGAGCGGCCGATGTGATCGAACGATCCGATGCCCAAGCTCCGCCCGTATCCCTTCGGTAACGCGTAACCGTCGCGCCATCGGCGAGCCAGACGTAAGCCCCCGTGGCGTCCGCGCCGTTTCCAATGATCGGTTTTGCAGGCAAGTCGGCAATAGGCGTCGTGACGTCGTCGTCCGTCGCGAGACTCCGGTAACTGGGAACACCGCCCGTCGTGACGATGGCGAAGGGTTCGGTATTGTCGCGAAAGAGCCAGGCCCGATCGAATGCGCCCGAAAGCTCCGTGACTCCCTTTGCCGATACCCGCACGAAAAGCGGAATGTCCGTCGTCCCGGGCCTCTGCGTTGCGGCGACGACCAGCTCGCCGGGTGCGGTCGACATCACGGCATAAGGCTCTCGCTCGTTTCGTTTGAAGGCTTTCGTCACCGCGTGGGTCGCGTCGAACGTACCGACCGCTTCGCCGGCCAGCTTGACTTCACCGTCGGCGGGAAACGGAACTTTGACGACGATCTTCGTACTCGTCCACGACACGATCGAACGGCCCGTTTTCGTGAGCGTCACTGGCTCACCGACCTTCGTCGCGAACGAGAGGTAAGGCGCGACGTCGAGGTGGGTACCTTCGATCGTGTAGAGCGTGCCCCACGAACCGGAGGACGGTGATGCGGTTACGACCTCGGGACCCGGGGCCGGCACCTTCGGAGGCGCTGGAGAGGTGCTAGACGGCGCCGGTCCTGACCCGTAGTAGGGCTCGACCTCGGACGCACATGCCGAAGCAGTCACGACGCATGTCAGAAGCAGCGCACTTCTACGCATTTTCTCCCTCCGCACTTCGCTGTCTTGGTGCAGTCGACGTGCCGCCCGGCATTGAAACCCGCAACCCCGCGACCCGATGGCAAAGCGCTCAAACGCCCACATGGTGCTTCCATGCGAACCGCGATGCACCGTGCACGCCCGTTTACGGTATCACTGTCAGGATTGTTCGCGCCTACTCTCTTCGCGCTCCGCTGATTCCGTCTGCCAGTAACGGCCGCGCATCGGACTTCCCGCGAGCACGCAGGAAGAACGCGACGGTCTGCGCGAGATCGTGCCGGGACGAGACGACGACGAGCTCCATCCTCGCTTCGATGATCGACCCGCCGCGCGGCGCTTGCACTTTGCCGCCGAGGTTCATACCCGCAATCACGCACGATGCAGGAAACGACGGCGATGCGGCGACCGCACTGACCGATTGTCCGACCACCCACGCGCCGTCGGGAACGGCAATCTCGACGGCAATCGCTTCGCCCGAGCCGAGGATCATCGAGTGACGTACTGCTTCGAATTCGACGGCCGTCGCGAGGGCACCGACGAGCACCTCGGTTTCGCTGAGGATCTGCTGAACGCCCGCGGATTCGTAGACGCCTCGGTAGGCTGGATCGCGCATCCGCACCATCACGCGTCCTGCACCGAGGGAGCGCGCGAGCATCGCCACGGCCAGGTTGTCGGCGTCACGATGGAGCATCGCGAGCACCGCGTCCGAGCGTTCCGGCCCTGCCTGCGCGAGGATGCCCGCGTCCGTCGCGTCCCCGACCAAGGCGACGATGCCGTGCTCCTCGGAAGCACGTTTTACGATGTCGGGTTCGCGATCGATGATCGTGACCGCATGACCTACTTCTTGAAGATGGACCGCGAGACTGAGCCCACCGCGACCGGCCCCCGTGATGAGGATCCTCATTTTTCTTCCTCGTGCGCCGAGAGAAACAGAAGCTTCTTGTCGATTTCGGCGGTCTCGACCTGAGCCGTGTCACCGGCGATGAGTCCGCGACGTGCGGCGTCTGCCAGAGCAGCCTTCTGAGCCGAGAGGATCGCCCCGTCGATAAGCTCGTCGTCCGCGGCGTCGGCTTCGGGCGTCCGGAGCGCCGATTCGGCACGAATGACCGTGCGCTGGAATGACGCGTACCGCTCTGCGTGATCGCGACGCGAAAGGAGACCGGTCGCGAGGAGGCCGTCGAGTTCGACTTGAGCGCGCCGCGCGCTGATCAGCTTCGCGCGCGCACGGTCGAAGAGATCGTTCTTCCCGCCGTCGGCAACGCCGAGAGCCAAGAGAACGCGTCGAAACGGCAACGCTTGCGTGAGGAGCGTGACGAACGTGACCCCGAACACGATCGCGACGAGTCGGCCTCGGTACGGCAACTCCGCCGGCAGGGCGAGGACGGCGGCCATCGAGAGCGCGCCCTTGATGTTGCCGAAGACCATGACGTGCTGCCATCGGAACGGCGCGACATCTCGGCCAAGCGCGCGAAGGACCGCGAAGCACCCGTATACGGCCACTGCGCGCCCGACATGAAGTGCCACGAGAGCGAGCAAGATCGAGCTCGCCTCGGACAGGAGCATCCGCGCGTCGATCTGCATACCAACGAGCAGGAAAAGAAGGACATTCAGCGCAAACCCAGTGACCTCCCAGAACCCTTGGAGCGCCAGAACGCGCGACGGATCCAGCTCTCGACGCGCCGCACGTCCGACCATCAACCCGACGATGACGACCGCGATGACCGGGGACGCGTGAAGCCGCTCGGAGATGAGCGCCGTGGCGAAGACGAGAACCGCGGACGCGAGGATCTCCGTCAAATGGTCCGGCGTCCGGCGAAGGGCAGCGCTCGCCACCGCGCCTCCAACTGCGCCCATGGCAATGCCTCCCACGATCGCGAGAACGAGAGACCGCGTCATGGTGGCGAGGTCGAAGCTGCCTCGCAGAACGAGCCCTGACGACAGCGTCACGAGGACGAGCGCCGTCCCGTCATTGAACAGACTCTCGCCCTCCATGATCGCCGCAAGGCGGTGGGGAACACGCGTGCTCCGAAACGCGAGCAAGACGCTCACGGTGTCCGTGATGGAGAGGAGCGCGCCGAGGAGGAGAGCCACCGAGAACGGAAGGCCAAGGACGAGCGTCGCAACGGCCGCCGTTCCGGTGAGCGATATGGCGACGCCTGGAACGGCGAGGGCCAAAATGGGTCGTGACGCAGCTCGCAAACTCTCTGCATCCGCGAAAAGGGCAGCCTCGAAGACGAGGAGCGGCAAGAACGCGACAAGAACGAGCTCCGGATCGAGCTGCGCGTGCGGGAGCACGTTGGCGAACACGAGGAGCAGTCCAATGACGACGAGCGCGACGTTGTACGGCGCCCCGATGCGCTTTGCGCCCATCGCCACCGCCGCGCCCACTGCGAGGACGAGCATGAAACCTTCGAGCCGTTCGCGCACGGGCCGACCTCCTTTCAAAAAACAGGGACGCCCTCGGGCACGCGCCCTGCGCCTACGTCACCACGAACCGAAAGCTTTCCCGAACGGGCGTCGGTTCAGTTCAGAAAGACCATCAGATCGGCATGCGTGGGCGCTCGATGGGCGACGACGTTCGGACGAAGCGGCGCTGCTAGCGTGCGCGCGGTGGCGGCACGCACGGCAGGATTCGCGAACTCGGACGCGAGTGAGGCGAACGAATCGGGACGACCTACGCCTTCACGCTGCGCGCCTCGCGACGGCCGAAGGGCAAGAGTCCTGCCTCCATTCGCCCCCTTCTGCAGGGTCGGCTCGTCGCTTCGATCCCGGAGCCCCGACAGGGCGCCCGCACGGCGCACCATCCCGTCGAACTCTCCAACGCGGAGCGTCCCAAAGAGGAAGGAAGCGACGACGAAGACGCCAAAGAGCGCACTCCGCCACCAAGCAGATAGCGTTCCGAATGGCGGGGTTTTCGAGCGCGAGAGTGTCACGTCACCCATGACCGTAAGTCATCGGCCGGCGCGGGCGCAACCACTCGATCGGCGATTAGAGCTCGGCGACCGGAACGGCCCGCTCTTGACCACGGAGCGCGTGAACGAGCTGCTCTGGATCGACGGGTTTTGCAACGTGCCGAACGAAGCCCGCCGCCATGGCACGCGCCACGTCTTCGCGCGATGAGTACGCCGTCAGCGCAATCGCGGGCAAATTCGGGAAATGATGACGTAGCTCGCGCGCGAGCCAATGGCCGTCATGCCCTGGCATGCCGATATCGCTCAGAACGACGTCCGCGTCGAAATCCACGACCGCCGTGAGCGTCGCCTCGGCGGATTCGGCCGTGTGGACGACTGCCCCCTCGGTCTCGAGGAGGAGCGCGATGAGGTCGCGCGAGTCCGGCTCGTCCTCCACCACGACGATACGCATTCCTTCGAGACGCCGCGCTCGTGCGGAGGCCGGTGCCGTCGGCAGTTTGTCGACCGAGTCCCGCGTGGTTCCGCGAACGATCGGGGCGCTGAACGGGCGAACGGGCAGCGTGACGACGAACGTCGAACCCTGATTCGCTCCAGGGCTCTTCACTTCGACGGAGCCGCCGTGCATCTCGGTGAGGTGGCGCACGATCGCGAGACCGAGGCCGAGACCGCCGTGCTCTCGCGTGGTCGAGCTGTCCGCCTGACGGAAACGCTCGAAGACGTGCGGGAGGAACGCTGCGTCGATCCCCAAGCCCGTATCGCGTACACGAACGACGATGCGGTCGCCGCTCTGCTCGATTTCGAGCCAGACGCGACCGCCGTTCGGCGTGAACTTCACGGCGTTCGAAAGCAGGTTCCAAAGGACCTGACGAAGTCGCCCCGAGTCGCCGGCGAGACGATGCGCACCTTCCTGCGCGTCGAAAGCAATTGCGATGCTCTTTGCAAACGCTGTCGGCCGCACCGATTCGAGGACGTCTTTGGCGAGGACCGCAAGATCGACGGGCTCGGTGTCGAGGCGGAGCTTTCCCGTGACGATACGCGACACATCGAGAATGTCCTCGATGAGACGCTGCTGCGAACGAGCGTTTCGTTCGATGACTTCGAGGCCCTTGGCGACGAACGACCCGTCGACGCGCGGGCGGCGGAGCAAACTCGACCACCCTAAAATCGCTGAAAGCGGCGTCCGGAGTTCGTGGGACACCGTGGCCAAGAATTCGTCTTTGAGCCGGCTGGCCTCTTCTGCCTGACGCGCAGCTTCTTCTGCGCGATGTGCGGCTTGCTGCGAAAGCCGATAGAGGCGCGCGTTCCTGAGAGCGACGGCAACGCGGCGTGCGAGCTCCTCGGCGAGCGCGATGTCGTCCTCCGTGTGGTGCCTTCCCGACTTGCTGTAGCAAATCGAGATTGCACCGAACATCTCTCCCCCCGAGACGAGCGGCGAGGAGACGACGGACGTGAGGCCGAGATCCTTGAGGACTTCGTAGAATTCGGCACTCGGTGAGTTCGCCTTTACCCACGCTTCGTCCACGACGGGAGTGAACGACGTTCGACCACTCGCGACCGGGCAAGCGTCCGGCGGATAGGGATGCTCGGGCGGAAAACGTTCGACGTCGAAGAACTTGGCTTCGATCTCCGGATCCTTCGTCGCGGACACGCGACGCATCGAGCCGTCTTCCTCGACCAAGTCGAAGATGACCAGATCGGCGAGCACGGGAATGGCGATGCGTCCGACATTTCCGATTGTCGTGTCGACATCGAGTGGGCCCGCTAGGAGCTCGCCGGCGTCGGCGAGAATCTTGACGCGTTCGTTGTAGCGGCGTTCGCGCGCGAGCAGCTTGGCGCGGGCGAAGGCCTGCGCGGAGTGGAGAGCAAGGATGTCGACGAATGCGCGATCGGCTTCATCGAGGGCGCACGAACCTTCGAAGCCGAACGCAACGACGCCAAGGACCTCCCCCTCCGTCGCAAGTGGGACGACGATCCCGGCGTTCCATGCGTGTCCCGCGCCTTCGCCAAAACAGATCACCTCACGCGTGCGAATCGCGCTTCGGGCAAGGTCCGCGATCGGGGTCGTTTCGGGAGACTCGGATTTGGCTCGGCCCCGGCTCGCGAGCGCCGTGGGCATCCCTGGATCCTGGCAGTCGAAGAAGATCGCGTGGTCGGCGCCGAGAAGTCGCTGGCCGCCGTCGATCGCCGTCGTCGCGACCTCCTCGAGGCTGAGCGAGGGCTTTGCGAGAGCAGCGGTGATCTCCGAAAGCCTCATGAGACCTTCGCGTGCCGACCGCTCACGCTCGAACCGACGAGCGTTCTCGATTCCCTGCCCCGCGCGCCGAGCCACTTCTTGCGCCGCCGGAAGATCCGCGTCCGACCATGTTCGACCCGATTGCGTGTGAACGAGCGTTAGTGCGCCGACGGCGACGTCCCCACACGAGATCGGAACACACAAGTACGAGCGAACCCCGAGCGTCTCGACAGGTAGTCCAGCTAAAATGCCGTTTCCGGATAGAGAGGCCACGTCCTTCACGAGCTCGGAGATGCCGGTGCGAACGACGCGTCCGGGCCCGTGAGCGTCTTCGATGCGAACAGGGCGTGCTGTATCGTCGAGGGTCGTCACGATGGCCGGATCATCGAAAACCGTGGCGACGGTTCGAAGATGACCGTCCGAGTGGCGCAAATGAACGACGCACCCGTCCGCGAGACGAGGGACGGCCAGGCGGGCCATGATGGCGAGCGTTCGCTCGTCGTCCACGGACTGGCCCGATAGCCACCGGCTGGCCTCGAACAAAGTTTCATCGACTACGCGGTTCACGGATCAACTTCAATTCCTAGCACTCTGATCCTGACGCTGCGAACCGAGCCCGCGCGATCCTTCGAACATTCGGAGGCGAGCTCGGCTGCGGGCGGCGCTTGGAATTCCGCGGCCCCATGCGTAAGGATTTCGCAGCTATAGAAGGCCGGCCATTTCCTCGGGTCACGCCCTCGGTCACAGATCCCCGCCTCGCGGCTAGTACGGAGAAAGGAGGTCACGCATGCTTCAGAAGATTCGCGCCCGGTGGTCCACGATCTCGACGGGCGTTCTCTTGGCCACGGTCCTTGGCCTGGGAGGCGTTCGCCTCTACGAATACGTGGCCGGCGACTGCTGCGGCCCTGGTGCGTCTTGCTGCACGCCCGGCGCCCCATGCTGCGCGGGACACAAAACTGCGGCAAAATAGGTTTCTGTTCGCGTGAATGATCCTTCGGAAGCCGAGCTCGACGCGTGGATGTCGCGCCTCTCGCTCGGTGAGCGCGCGGTGTTCGACCCGCTCTATCGAGCGCTCTCTCCACGTGCGATGCGTTTCGCACGCGCCAAGCTTCCGGAGGATCAGGCCGCGGACTGCTCCCAAGCGATCATGCTCCGAGTCTTCTCACGCGCCAGCGAGTTCGAACGAGGACGCCCCGTCCTTCCGTGGTTTTACGCCGTGGCGGCGAATGAAATTCGAACGCGCGTGAGAAAGAGTGATTCCGAGCGGAAGCGTTCCGCGGACGAGAAGCACGGGCTCGCGATCCCGAGCGGCGACGATCCCGAACGCACGATGCTCGAGCAAGAGCTTCGCGCATCCCTCGCGAGAGCGGTTTCGGAACTCGATGAACCGAGCGCCGATGCGATTGCATCGATGCTCGACGAAGCCCGCCCCAAGTCGACGACAGCCGCGTTCCGAAAACGCGTTTCCCGCGCCTACGCGCGACTTCGCCTGGCGCTCGGAGGACCGGATGGAATCTGAAGCGACGTACCAAGCCGTCCGGCGCAGCTACGAGCTCGGACGTCTTCGCAAGGCGCTCGTTCACGCACTCGTCGTCGCGGGAGCCGTGGGTGCACTGTCCTCTTGCATCGTCGGTCCGCGATCGCTCGTATGGCTTCCGCTGACGCTCGTTACTGTCCTCTTCACCGAGTGGCGTGGCATGTTCACGATGTTCGGCGCCCGCCGAGGTCTCGTCGCAGGTGCCGCGGCGATGCTCCTCCCACTCTCGCTCTTGCGACCGTGTTGCATCGGCAAAGCGGACATGGACCCCGCGACGTGCTGCACGATGCCGTCGGCGTGCTGGGGCGCGGGAATGCTCGTCGGGCTCGTGATGGCTCTCGTGATGCCGCGCGCTCCCGAAGGCCAGCGCTCTCAGGCCGCCTTCGGGATGATTGCCGGTCTCACGTCGGTCGCCGTGCTTCGCTGCTCGATGCTGTTCGTGGGTGAAGCGCTCGGCCTGCTGGGCGGAATGGCCGCTGGCGTGATCGCTACGAGCCTCGCGCGCCTGTGGCTCACGCCCAAGACGGCGTGACTAAGGACGGCGGCTCGACCACGTCGGATCGCTCGTCACCATTCGCCAGATCCACGACTTCATCTCGTTCGAGGGGAGAAGAAGCGCGACGTGCGACGCTCCGCCGACGAGGTAGTAGTGGCCATTCGGCCACTTGCCGTCGACCTGATCCATCGCCGAAAAAAGCTGGTCGTGGAAGTTGTCGAACGACAGGTTCATGAAGGGTGCAATGACGACGTCGTACTCGTACGAAATGACACCGAAGCGGCTGCCCGGGTACTTGACGCGGTAGTACTCGAGAAATGCGCGCGGCCCGTCCTGACATCCCGGACAGTCCGTCGGCAGCTGCATGTTCCAGGCTTTCTTCCACTTCCCCCAGCGCTCCGGATCCGGATTGACCGGCGGGCCGGAGTCGTCGAGAGCACCGACCTGCGCTTGCGGGTACGCCGCAGCCACGCGCGCGAAGTTGAAAGCGGCACCGAAGCCACCCGCGCTGTCACCGACGAGCCAAACGCGTTTGGCGGCGGGCAGCGTTCCCATGATGCGCGAGAGAATGAGCCCGAAGTTCTTGGAGCCGACGAAGTGAGTCTCGTGCTCTTTGCCGAGGACGCTCATCTTCGTCACGTTGTTGCCGGAGAACGCGTCCCCCGTGCAGTACGGGACGTAGATCATGTTCATCGAGCGGAAGGGGTTTTCCTCGGCTTTCCGATCGAGCACATAGAGGATCCGCTGTGGATCGAGCTTGAACATGAGGTCGTCGTAACCGCGGCGATAGAACGCCATCGGCACGGCGCCCCAGCACGTGCTCGCGTCCCAGCAGGCGCCACCACCTTCGAGGAAGATGACGACGTCGTTCGAGTCCTTCGAGAGGTTGACGCCGACGCCGGAGGACGAGCCGTCCATGCACTTGGCGCCCTCGACATCGACCCACGTCCACTTCTCGTTCGGTGCCTTGAAAGGTTCACCTATCGGAGGTGCGGCTTCGGGCGCTGTCGTTTGGGTCCAATCGACCGTGCTCACAGCAGGCTCGGTGGCCGATTGACTCTCGCGCGGGATGACTTCCCCGCCCCCACTGGGTACGCCGGCTTCCGAACCGCACGCGACGAGAGCGACGGACAGAGCGAGGGTTGCGATGCGAGCGACCAAAGAAACATTGCTGTTCCAAAGCGGCATGCGCGGACAGTATGGACCTAGGCCCGCTAGCGCAACCAGAGGGAATGTTCGGAGACGCTGATTAGTCGCTACAACGCAAAGCGTCACGACGCGACGACACGCAGCGTCATTCTTGGATCTAGAGCGCTGTGTCGCGGAGCCACTCGCCGAAACGCTCGCCGATCATGAGCGTCGGAAGGTTCGTGTTCGAACTCGTGATCGTCGGCATCAGGCTCGCGTCGGCGACAATGAGACCTCGCACACCACGGACGCGTCCGCGACCGTCCGTCGCTGCGAGAGGATCGCTATCGGGGCCCATCGGGACGGTGCCCGCTGGGTGATACCCCGAACCGCAAATTTGCATCGGATCGCCGCGAAACTCTCCATTCTCGTCCCACGGCGAGCGACGCGGATACACAGGCCGGGCAAGCTTCGAGATCGCGCGCGTCTTGGCAAGACGACCGATGTAACGAAGGGCCTCGAGCGCCATCGCTCGATCCGCCGGATCAGCGAGAAAGGAAGTCTCGAGGCGCGGCGGATCGAGCGGGCGCGTCGACGAGAACCGGATCCGACCGACGCCGCGTGGTTTGCCGACGCACGCCGACAGCGTCGCACCGGCGAGGGGCAGATGAGGAAGCGGCACCCAGGATCCGGGCTGGAGCTGAATGTCGTTCGGACACTCGCTTCCTGCCGACGTGTACCGGCACACCGTTTGGATGAGCGGGTGATCGACGCGCGTCGTCCCCTTCTCGTGCGTCGCGAAGAAGACCGCAATGCCGGGGTGATCGAGCAGCCGAGCGCCGACGCCAGGAACATCGGCAACGAGCTCCACACCAAGGCGCGCGACTTCGTCCCGCGGGCCAATTCCGGAACGGAGCAGGATTCCGGGCGTTGCCACTGCCCCGCCCGCGAGCACCACACGATCGGCATCCAGCCGCTCGAAGACCCGGCCGAAGCGCTCCAGCTCCACGCCTTGTGCACGACCTTCGCGGACAATCACCCTCCGCACGACGGCGTCGCACACGATCGTGAGGTTTTCGCGCGCACGGACCTTCCGAGTCAGATAGCCGCGCGCAGCACTGATGCGGTGCCCGTCGATCTTGTTCATCGCGTGAGGGCCGGCGCCGGTCGTCGTCGGATCGTTGCTGTCCGGTGCACGCGGGAAGCCGAGCTCGTCACACGCGTCGAGAAACGCCGTCTGCCACGGTACGAGCTCGCTCGGAGGATGACGCCGGATCGCAATCGGCCCGCTCGTGCCGTGCCATTCGTTGTCGAAGTCCTGATCCGACTCGAGGCGCTTGAACGCCGGAAGGCATTCGGTCCACGACCATTCGGGAAGGCCGAGCGAAGCCCATTCGTCGTAGTCGAAAGGCTGGCCTCGAAGCGCGATGCACGTGTTGACCGCCGAGGATCCGCCGACGACGCGACCGCGCGGAAACGCCATGGGGAGCTTGCCCCACAGGCGATGATCCGTCGCCCGATAGAGGTAGCCCCAGTCGTGCGAGTGCATCGCGTTCTGCGTTCCGTCACGCAAGTCGGACGGAAGTGTGTCCGGACTCTCGCTCGCGTCCGGGTAGTCCGGGCCTGCCTCGAGCAAGACGACGTCGTGCCCTGGATCCTCGGAGAGGCGAGCCGCGATGATAGCGCCGGCCGATCCGGCTCCGACGACGAGGGTTCGCATGCCCCGGCGACTTACTACGCGCGGAACAGCGGGCCTAGCTCTTCCAAACGTTCGGCAGCGTCGTCTTCGAGCGCAGCTTCCACGCGGACGCGCAGCTCGGGGTCGTTTACGACACGGACGAGTGACGCCCCTTCTTCACCGAGGGCACCCCCGAGCCGTCAGCGCTACGCAAGTCCAGCGCGTGGCCATCCACTAGCTCTCCATGATCGCGATGCCAGAGGAGATGGCGCACGGAGGACGTAACGCTCCGTAATTCGTGATGGCATGTTCGGTGCTTTGTCGCGCGAACTGCTCATGAACATCAAGCGTTCCTTCATCGCAGCCGCCTCCTCGCTCCTTTGGCCAGCCGTCATCCTTGCGATCCCGATGGGCATCACGTTCGGCGCGGCGCGCGTCTACGCGGAGTCTTCCCCAGAGGCTTCCATCGGAACGCCGGAATGCACGGACTCGAAGGTCACGGCATGCGCCGATGCCGGCGCGATGCAAGCGTGTGATTGCGGTGTCTACGAGTGCGCCTGTATCGAGAAAAGATGCTCGACGGGGAGTAGCCTCGGCGAGGCACTCATTTGCGAACACGTGTCGCCGTTGTGCGCGAATTACGCGCTCGCGGAATGTGAGGGCAAGGCCCCGGGCGATCCGTGCGCACAAAGTGACAACATGGGAAACCCAGGCGTGAAGGGGGCCTGCGCCAGCCCGTCCACCGGTTGCTATGAGAAGAATGACGCTGGCATCTACGAGCGGACAGCTCGCCTCGCATGCATCCCGAGCTCGAGTCTGAAGGACGACGTCGCCACCGCTCCGGGATGCTCGACGAACCCGGGAGCGCTCGGAACCTCAACGCTCCTCGCGATACCCCTCGGCCTGGGCCTCGCCCTCGCCCGGCGACGCAAGCGACGGCGCTCACCGCGCAAGTGAACGACCCGAACTCTCGCGCCGATCCGGCTCCGACGACGAGGGTTCGCTGCCCCGGCGATTTACTACGCGCGGAACAGAGGGCCTAGCTCTTCCAAACGTTCGGCAGCGTCGTCTTCGAGCGCAGCTTCCACGCGGACGCGCAGCTCGGGGTCGTTTACGACACGGACGAGTGACGCCCCTTCTTCACCGAAGGCGCGCCCGAGAACGCGCGCGGCGGCAACACGCGCCGAGGTCGCGGCCGCCCCGTCGTTCAACGTTTCCCACAAGACGTCTTTTTTCGCGTGGCTCCCGCGATACGCGCCAGGAAGCGCCGGCATCGCATCGACGCGTCCAAGCCACGTCGCCACAGGCTCGGCTCCGCGTTCGAGTTCCGAGTGCTTCTCCAGACGGGACGCCGCGGCCTCCGCACGCGCCACTTTTTCGGGATCGAGGTGAAGTGCGTGATGAGCTTCCCAGAGGCCCTTTGACCCGAGGAGCGGCCCTGGCGTCACCCCGATCGCGACGAGGACCGTCGCAACATGCGCCAGCACGATACCGACAATGCCGTAGAGGCTCTTGTCGCCCCCAAGAAACGCATCCGTCCACCAGCACGCCCAGTAGTTCCACGCGGTGAAAAGCAGGGCGCTCGTCAGCCCAATCTGGAATTTGCGACGGGCGACGCGGGTTTGCGGAGAGGGGATCGTCCCAAACCTCGTCGACGGGAGGTTTAGGGCCCGCGCGAGAGCCACGGCCTCACCGATCCGTTCGACTTCGACGAAGAGAACCCGCGCTCCCCGCGCGATGGCGATGCTGTATCCCCGTGCAGCTTCGGCTACGGAAAAGCCGGTGACGTCGATCGCCAGGACATGCTCGGCATCGATCTGAGCGGCGCCCTGTCCAAGCACGATTTTCGCGGTCCGAGCAGGCGCCCGTCGAGCGAGCCACGGGCCGATGCCCGCCAGCGCCATCGCCAAAGCGACCGCCAACGCGCCCAGAGGCCCGACCTCGACGAAGTGAGAACGGAAAACATCCTCGAGGATCGCGCCGTCGATCACCAGCGCTCCCAGCGCCGTGAGAGCGATCGCCAGACGACGGTCTTCCCGCCTCTTGAGGACTCGAGCGATCACGGGTTCGAGTCTAACGCACGAGCCGAAAAGTCCCTTCCCATTACTTCGGGACAATCACTTCAGAACAATTCGGAGGCCGCGCGCCTTGAGCGGGTCTAGCGTGTCGAGGTTCGAGATCGCGCAGCCCTCGATGTAGAGAAATTTCAGCTTCGACAGGTTCTTGAGCGGGCTCACGTCCGTCACGAGAGTGTGCTTCACCGAGAGTTTCTCGAGCTTCGTTGCCTTCGCGAGTGGAGTGAGATCCGCCACTTGCGTGTCGTCGAGCTGGAGCTCCGTGAGGTTCACCATCGCGGCGAGCGGGGCGATGTCACGCACGTGCGTGCGCCCGAGATCGAGGCGATCCATGAGGGTCATCTTCTCGAGCGGCTTGAGATCTTCCACTTCGTTGATCGAAGCCCGGAGTGACTCCATCTGCGTCAGATTCGCGATGGGCGACAAATCCCTGAGTCCTCCTTTGCCGAGGTAGAGGTGCTTGAGGTTCGTCAGCTTCGGCATGATGCAGGGGTCGAGATCGTCGAGGACCGCCTTGTTGGTCAGGTTGAGCGAGCGGACGTTGGCGAGATCGCTCGCCTTGAGAGGATCCTTCGGTTTCTGAAGCTTGAGACGAATCGCGGCCTCGAGATCCGCATCCGTGAGCGCGAGCTCGGTGCCACTCGGGCAGACGACTTCCTTCTTCACCGGTGCCGCCGAGGCCGACGCGACCGCGGACGCCGTCACCATCGGAACGATTGGCAGCGCAGCATCCGCCGAGCTCTTCGTGGAGGCGATGAGGTCGGCCTTTCGCTTGTCCTCGTCGCAGGCGAGGAGCGAGAGCACGGCAAACGCGAGGGCAAAACGCTTCATGGCTGCGCAGGATACACCCGGAGCCCGACTTGGTGGGGTCTCTCATTTGCAAGCCTTTGGAAGGAAAGGAGGCTTTGCCATGGCTCGCATCGTCGTCGAACAACTCTTCTCCGATCCCTTCACGGACAAGGATTCCGAGGAGACGGCCACGCGACTCGACGTCTGCCTCGAACCGCGCGGAGCGATGTGGAGGCGAAGCTATCTGTCGGCCGATAGGAAACGAATGACGTGCGAATTCGAAGCTCCGACGGTCGACACCGTACGTGAGGCTTACCGCGCCGCAGGCGTCCCTTACGAGCGGGCGTGGGCGGCAGATGTCTTCGCGGTGGAGAACGACCCGGATCGGATGAAGAAGCTCGATGCGCTTCTCACGCGCAGCAGCAGTGAGCCGCGATCGCGTTCCGGCGCCGTGTGAGCGGGTGATCTCGCAGCCTCTCCGTGATATTTCGCGAGTGCGATGGATGTATCGACGCTCGTGACCGTGAAAGACTTCGAGGCCATGGCGCGGGCGCGCCTTTCGCCGATGGCGTACGACTATTACCGGTCGGGCGCAGACGAGGAGCACACGCTGCGACGCAATGTCGAGGCGTGGAACGATTACGTCATCCACTACCGCACGCTGGTGGACGTATCGTCCCCCGAGACTGCGACAACGGTGCTCGGGACGCCGGTTGCGTCGCCGATTCTCGTCGCGCCGACGGCGTACCATGCGCTGGCGTGCGAAGAGGGTGAGCGTGCCTCGGCCCGCGCGGCTGCCGACGCCGATACCTTGTATGTTGCATCTACCCTCGCGACGACCTCGCTCGAAGTGATGGCGGAAGCGGCTCCGGGCGCGCCGCAATGGTTTCAGCTCTACGTGCACCGGGACCGAGAGTTCACGGCGCGCCTCATCAGGCGGGCGAAGGCCGCGGGGTATCGCGGGATCGCCCTCACCGTCGACACACCGGTCCTGGGCCGGCGGTGTGCAGATGTTCGCAATGGCTTTTGCCTTCCCGAAGGCCTGTCGATGCAGAACCTCCTCGAGGCCCTCCCGCCGGACTTGAAGGAAGGCAAAGGCTCGGAGCTCACGCGCTTCGTTGCTTCACGGCATGATCCTTCCTTTTCGTGGAACGATCTTCGCGTGATCGCCGATCTTTGTGCGCCCCTTCCGGTCATCGTCAAAGGTGTCGTTCGCGGGGACGACGCGCTTCGCTCGCTCGATCACGGCGCCCAGGCCATCTGGGTCTCGAATCACGGCGGACGTCAGATCGATCTCGGACCAGCCACGGCCGATGCGCTCGTCAACGTGGTCGCCGCGGTCGGCACCCGCGCAGAGGTCTACGTCGACGGCGGGATTCGTTCCGGAACCCAAGCTCTCGTCGCCCTCAGCCTCGGAGCTCGCGCCGTCTTCGTCGGCAGGCCGATCCTCTGGGGCCTAGCGACGGACGGGTACGTAGGCGCCCGCCGCGTGCTCGCTCTTCTCCACGAAGAATTCATCCGCGCAATGCAGCTCGCAGGCGCGCCGAACCTCGCGGCCATCGACACGGATCTCGTTCGCAAGGCCTAACGATGAAGAAGACGATCGTTCGCTGCGCGTGGGCGGGAGATGACCCGCTCATGATCAAGTACCACGACGAAGAATGGGGGCGACCGTCTCACGACGACCGTCACCTTTTCGAGATGCTCGTCCTCGAAGGCGCGCAGGCGGGCCTCTCCTGGCGCACCATTCTGAACAAGCGTGAAGGCTATCGAAAGGCATTCGCCGGGTTCGACCCGCGCAAGGTCGCGCGCTTCGGAGCACGTGATGTCGCCCGGCTCATGAAGGACGAGAGCATCGTCCGAAACCGCCTCAAGATCGAGAGCACGATCGACAACGCCAAGGCGATGCTCGACCTCGTTTCCGAGGAAGGCTCGCTCGACCGCTTCGTATGGTCATTCGTCGGCGGCAAGCCGACGGTCACACGCCGCACGAAGCTCGGCTCGATTCCGGCCAAAACGGAAGCCAGTGACGCCCTCAGCCGGGCCCTGAAAAAGCGAGGCTTTCGCTTCGTCGGCTCCACCATCATGTACGCGTTCATGCAAGCCTGCGGACTCGTGGATGACCACATGGCGACGTGCTTTCGCGCCAAGCGCCGGTAGCCTCCACTTGCTATGCTGGCTCCCATGATTCTCGTCCTCGCCGCTGCGATCGCCGCCATCGCGTTTTCGGTCTACTGGCGCCGAAGGAACAAACGCCCGGACGCGCAGCGCGAGTCGACACCGGCGCTCGACAGTTGGGTCGTCGAGACACTCGAACTCGAACTCGCCGAAGCGGTGTTCGAGATGCGAGCTTCCACGGCGGACGAACGCAAGAGTCTCCGCAAGTCTCTCGATGGCGATCCCGACCCGACCGTCGTGTCGAAGATCGAAGACGCGGTGAAGACCGTCGAACTCGAATACACGCGCTACGCACACGAGTCCGACGCGGAGATCACCCTCCACGTTCGCTACGAGAACGGCAAAGAGTTCACGTCGAAGCGTCGGATGCCCTGGGCCGACATGCCGCCTGCCATCCGCTCCGATTTCGAAGAGCGCGGTTCGACACGCTCGTTCCGGACATGGACGTTCCCCTGGTCCCGCGTCGTCGCTCTGTAACGTGCACGACCCGATCGCTCTTGCCGTTCCGTTTTTCTTCGTCCTCATCGCGATCGAAGTCGCGTGGGCGAAGAAGCGAGGGGTCTCTGTCTATCGGCTGTCGGACGCCATCACGGATCTGAGCTGCGGGATTACCTCGCAGATTGTCCTGCTCACGTACTCGGCGCTTCTTCTCGCCATCTACACTTGGGTCTACGACAAGGCGCATCTCATCACGTATCCGCGGCCGTGGATGGTGTGGCTCGTCGCCTTCATCGGCGTCGACTTCTTCTATTACTGGTGGCACCGTATGAGCCACGAGAAGAACCTTCTCTGGGCCGCGCACGTCGTTCACCACCAGAGCGAGGACTACAACCTCGCCGTCGCGCTCCGCCAGTCGGTCCTGACGGCCTGGACGGCGCTTCCCTTCTACCTGCCGCTCGCCGTCCTCGGCGTCCCTACGCTGACGTTCGCGATCGTCCACGCGCTCTCGACGCTTTATCAGTTCTGGATTCACACGCAGCTCGTCGGAAAGATCAAAGGTCCGCTCGACTGGATCTTCAATCTCCCGAGCCACCACCGCGTCCATCACGCGATCAATCCGCAGTATCTCGACAAGAACTACGGCGCGACGCTCATCGTGTGGGACCGCATCTTCGGGACGTACATCGAAGAGAACGAAACCCCCGTCTACGGCATCACCGATCGCCTGACGACGTTCGACCCGATGTGGGCACAGATCCACTACTGGTTCGACATGGCGAAGATGAGCCGTGAGGCCAAAAAGCCCTCCGACAAGATCCGCGTCTGGTTCGCTTCGCCGGCATGGAAGCCCGAGGGAACACCGGAGAAGCCGCCGGTCGATCTCGCCACGCGCGGTAAGTACGATCCGCCGCTCACAGCGGGCGTCGCCCGATACCTCGGAGTGCAATACATCGTCGTTCTCGTCGGCTCGTTCGCGATTCTGATGTGGCACCGCGCAATGCCGACCCTCCCGCTCGTCCTCGCATCCGTTGCAGTGCTCGGCGCGCTCGTGTCGATTGGCGGACTCATCGAGAACCGACGCTGGGCGCTCTGGGCAGAAGCGGGTCGACTCGGTATCGCGGGCATGGCGATGGGGGCACTCTTTCTATCCGGCTGCCATCGCGACAAGAAGGACGTTCGCATCGTGCCGCTCGAAGGTGAAAGCTCGGTCCTTCCGCGCACGCCTCACGTCCACAAAACGGAAATGCGTTCGAGCCTTCGCACGGTGAAAGTCGGCTCACGGGATCGCGAGTACTTTTTCATTGAACCTCCGCTGGCGGACAAACCCCTGCCCCTCGTTCTCGTGTTCCACGGTGACGGTGGCGACGCGACCGGCTTCCACGCGGCTTTTCCGTTCGAGCGCGCGTCGGGAACCGAGGCGTTCGTGGCCTATCCTGACGGCCTCGGCCGCACCTGGGATCTCGAAACAGCGGACGACAACCGTGACATCGCCTTCGTCGAGACATTGATTGGTCAGCTCGCGAGTCAGCTTCCCATCGACCGATCGCGCGTCTTCGCTACGGGCTATTCGAGTGGCGGCTTCCTCTCGAATCTCATCGCTTGTCAGAAGAGCGAGCTCGTTCGCGCCATCGCCTCGAATGCCGGAGGCGCGCCCTACAAGCAGCGTGAACGCTGGCCGAACGGCTTCACCAAATGCCCAGGGCAAAAGCCCGTCGCCGCGCTCGCCCTCCACGGTCGAAACGACTTCGGCGTGACCCTCGACAGCGGACGTTTCTCCGCCGCCTATTGGGCGTACGTCGACGGCTGCAACGTGTCCGAGATGGAGGGCACGGGGTACGACGAATGCCACGCCTACCGAGGCTGCCCCTCGGGCAAAGCCGTCGCCTTCTGTGACGTACCCGGCCTCGGTCACTGGGTCTGGGACCGCGCCGCCGAAGCGTCGTGGACCTTCTTCACTCGCCTCTGACTCTGGACACTAGCTACTTGGTGCAGACCCAGTGCTGGAACGCGTTCAGCACGGTGTTGCACATCGTGCCGGGACAGTCGGCGTTCAGATCGCAGACGATGTTGCCCGCGGACGCCGCCTGGCACTTCGCCGCCGTCGTGCAGTACGCGGTCTTCGTGTCCGCGTAGACGCAGCAGACTTCGCCGTTGTCGCAATCGTTCTTGTCGTCGCAAGCGGCGCGTATGCCGTTGCATGATTCGGTGGCGTTGACGCACGAGTCCTGCGTCGTCTCGCGGACGCAGCAGTACGGCTTGGTCTCGCTACCTTGGCAGAGATTTCCCTCGCACGACGTGTTCGCGAATTCGTGGACCGGCGTGCCGCCCGGACCTGAAGGAGCATCGGTGTCGGGTTGCGGCGACGCATCGCCTTTCGGCGGATTCCCAGGCGGCGTCGAGCCTCCGTCCTCAGCGGGCGTCGGGAACGTGGGAGCGGTGTCGCTCGTCTTCACCTCGTCGGCCTTGCACGAGCCGTTGAGACAATCGACGGTCGTGAGATTTTCCGCACCCGTGATGAGCGAACATCCGCCGCCTCCCACCAAAAGTGTGAGGGCGAACGTGCTCACGAGCAGCGCAGACGTCTTTACCGGACGCGGAGCCATGGCCGAACGCCTCCTTCCCAATGGCTGCCTTCAGCGAATGCCATGCCGACGACGACATCTAAGTCCCAGCGGACCATTACAGCCATATCGGCCGGTATTTGACCCACGATTGTGCCAATCTCCCGAAGTCTTCTCTTGGCGGGATGGATCACACACGGTCCCACTGGATCGGATCCGGTCCAACCTCACGGAAAGCCCCAGATGACGGAATCGACGCTTCGTGTTCTCGGGATTTCGGGCAGTTTGCGTAAGGGTTCTTTCAACACTGCGCTTCTTCGAGCCGCGGTGGAGCTTGCCCCTCCGGACATGAAGATCGAGCCCTTCGATCTCCGTCCGATCCCCATGTACGACGACGACGTGCGCGTCCAAGGCTACCCCGAGCCTGTCGAGCGTTTCCGTCAGGCCATCGCCGCGGCCGACGCCCTCCTCTTCTGCACGCCCGAGTACAACTTCTCCATCCCGGGCGTGTTGAAAAACGCGATCGACTGGGCGTCGCGACCTCCGTCGCAGCCCTTCGCGGGAAAGCCCATCGCGATCATGGGCGCTTCCGGCGGCGGCAGCGGAACGATGCGCGGGCAATATCACCTGCGTCAGGTGACGGCGTCGCTCGACATGCACGCCGTCAACAAGCCAGAAGTGTTCATACGCACGGCGAAGAACGTGTTCGACGACGGCTTGAAGCTCACAGACGAAGCCACGCGTAAGGTCGTCGCCGATCTTCTCGTCGCCCTGGCCGTGTGGGCGCGCCGACTCAAGAGCTGACGCGAGGCTAACTACGGCTCACGATTGTCGCCGTGATCGCCCCGCCGATCATCAGAACGAGAAGGACCGCAATCACGCGGCCCACGAGGCGCTTACGCCTTCCACCATCGAACCCTTCGATGTCGTCGGCAGACAGCGCAACGGAGGCCAAATCGAGTTCTCGCCGCGGCTCTTGCGGAACAACGACGGTCCCGTAGCTGGTCGTGACGAGCGATGGCCGAAGGCTGACCGGAGGCGACGAGTATGCCGCAGTGACCGCATCGTGGTCGGCGTTGGGCGCCGGTTTTGGTGCAACGCGTCCTGCCGCCGGCGTGAAGCCCGGCAGCGCCGCCGGAGCCTTCGACACGGCACGCGTGGAGGTCCGGTCTTCGAGCGCGTAGGGATCGCGAGGCTGCGTCTCTCTCGCTTCCTGCGCGCGCTCACTTCGTTCGAGGCGCGCCTCCATCTCTCGCTGCTTGACGACGAGCGGCTGAATCGCCTGCTCGACGGCTGCACGGACGATGGTCCAGACGTCTTCTCGCTGCGCCGACGATAGAAGCGCTGCGGGCGCGGGTGCCGGTGCAGGTGCTGGAGGCGGAGCGGCTTGGGCAGGCGCCGCGCCGACCTGGGCCGGGGCACTGTAAGCACGCGTCGCTCGCGCGAGGGCTTGCGCGGCCGTCATCTTCGGCTCGGTCGGCTTCGTGTTCCCCCCTTCCATGGGTGCAGGAGGAGGCGTCGGTTCGACGCGCGGAAGCTCGCGCGCAGCTGCAGCGACGATTTCTTCGGACACGTTCGCGACGGTGGCGTCTTCCCATGATGCCGAATCCGGGATTTCTTCGACTTTGCTCACGGGAGGAATCGCCGATGCACGCGCAGGCGGCGGAGCGATTCCTGGCTCCGTGTTGTACGGAGCGCGCATCGCAACCGGCGGAGCCGGAGGCGACGGAACACGTGGGGCAAGAGGTCCTCGACGCGACGCTGCCGGGACAGCGGGTGCTGCCGGAGCACCGGCAGCAGGACGAGGTGCAGCGGGTGGACGCACGTCTCGTGACTCGCTCACCCCCCAAGGGTCTCTCATTGTGCCGCCGAGCGCTAGCCGGCGCATTTCTGCGCGTCGAACCTACCTTTGCCCCAAGAAGAGGCTTGCCTTGTCCCCCTCCTGCCCCCCATCTTCGGGGCCGCTATGGGCAGCCTCGGCTGGAGCCGCCTCCAATTCGGCTTCACGATCGCCTACCACTACTTATTTCCCCAGCTGACGATGGGCCTCGCGCTCATTCTGCTGGTTTTCAAGGCGATAGCCCTCCGCACCGGCGCGTCCGAACACCATGATTTGGCACGTTTTTGGGCCCGAATATTCGGGATCAACTTCGTGGTCGGCGTGGTGACGGGGATCCCGCTCGAGTTTCAATTCGGCACGAACTGGGCGAGGTTCTCGGACCATGCCGGAGGCGTCATCGGCCTCACCCTGGCCATGGAGGGGATGTTCGCGTTCTTCGCCGAGTCCGCCTTCTTGGGCCTCTTCTTGTTCGGCGAGAAGAAACTCGGACCGCGCGGCCACTTCGCGTCCGGGTTCATGGTGTTCGCCGGGTCGTGGCTGAGCGGGTACTTCATCATCGTCACGAACGCCTTCATGCAGCACCCGCTCGGGTACGAGGTCAGTGACGGTCGGCTCGTCCTGAGCGACATCTGGACATACCTTTTCAACGCGTGGGCGTTTTGGGAATATGCCCACACGATGAGCGCCGCCGTGATCACCGGCGCGTTCGTCGTTGCATCCGTCGCGGCGTACTGGGCCCTCATGGGCCAGCATCCGACACACGCGCGCGCAGCACTTCGTGTGTCGGTCATCGTCGGGTTACTTGCGTGCGTGACGCAGCTCTTTCCGACAGGCGATCAGCACGGCAAGCTCGTCGCCAAGTATCAGCCCGCCGCTCTCGCCGCGATGGAAGGAAAGTTCGACACGAGCACCCACGCCGAGCTCGCCGTCATCGGCCAACCCGACGTCGAACATCACCGCCTCGAGAACCCCATCGTCGTTCCACACGTCTTGAGCTTTCTTGCTTACGGGTCGTTCGGAGCGAGCGTCCGTGGGCTCAACGATTTTCCGAAAGACGAGTGGCCCGATCACATCGAGCTTCTCTACTTCGCGTACCACGTGATGGTCGGGCTCGGAACGCTGCTCATTGCGGTGATGGCGCTCTCCGCGTTTCTCCTGCGTCGCGATCGCCTTCTCCGAACGCGCTGGGCTCTGTGGATACTCATGCTCGCCTTCCCCTTTCCGTACATCGCGACGACGGCGGGCTGGATGACCGCCGAGCTCGGGCGCCAGCCGTGGCTGATTTACGGGCTCTTTCGAACGGCGGCCGGCACCTCCCCGCACGTCAGCGCGGGAAGCGTGACGTTCTCGACGATCGGCTACATGGGTCTCTATTCGCTCCTCAGCGTGCTCTTTTTCTTCCTCGTCGGCCGTGAGCTATCGCGCGGGCCGGAGCCAAAGGCGCACTGATGCCGGGCACCTGGTACGGGCTCATCACGCTGATGCTCGTGGCGTATGCCGTGCTCGACGGATTCGACTTCGGAGCAGGCATCGTCCATTTGTTCGTGGCGAAGACCGAAGCCGAGCGGAAAACGACCTTCGCAGCCATCGGTCCGGTGTGGGACGGCAACGAGGTTTGGCTCATCGCCGCAGGCGGCGTCTTCATCTTCGCGTTTCCGCGTGCGTATGCGGCGGCCTTCAGCGGTCTGTACTTGCCGCTCATGATGGTGCTCTGGCTCCTCGTCTTTCGCGGCATCGCCGTCGAGTTTCGTTCGAAGGTCGATCACCCGCTATGGCGTTCGGGTTTCGATGTCACCTTCGCGTTCTCGTCGACGGTGATGGCGATCGTGCTTGGCGTGGCGCTCGGAAATCTACTCCGCGGCGTGCCGCTCGACGCTACGGGCTACTTCCACGAGGACCTCTTCACGACCTTTCACCCGAAGGCCGAGCCGCTCGGAGCGATCGACGCGTACACGGCGCTCGTCGGTGTTTTGTCGGTGGCGATGCTCGGTGCCCACGGCGCGACATTCATGGCGTACAAGACGACCGGCGATCTCAACCGCCGTGCGCATTTGGCCGCCGAGAAGCTACTCGTCCTCGCGCTCGTGCTCGCGGTCTTCGTCGGCATCGTCACGGCACTCGTTCAGCCGGCCCACTTCGCGACGTTCCTCGGCCGGCCGTGGCTCTGGCCGCTTCCGATCGCCTCGTTCGGCGCAGGAGTCTCGAGCTTCTTCGCCAATCGCCGCGGTCGAGAAGTCCGTGCGTTCGGGCTGTCGTGCGGATTCGTCGGCGGGATGCTCGTCACGAGTGCTGCCACGCTCTATCCGATTCTCCTTCGAAGCACGCTCGATCCCGCGTGGTCGCTCGACGCCACGACGGCATCATCGTCGCCCCACACGCTGACGATCGGCCTCTTCGTCTGGATCCCTGCGATGATCCTCGCCGTCGGCTATTTCGTATACCTGTATCGATCGTCGCGGGGCAAAGTGACGGGGGACGACGCGCACGAGTGAGTGAAAGCTAGGCAACTGGTACGGCTTCTCGTGGCGCGCCGCTTGCGACTCCCTCGATTGTCGTCATGACCGAAACCGAGCTCCTGCGGGACCGACTCGTACGAATCGTCGCGCACGAGGTCTGCGATCCGCGCGTTCTTTCCGCGCTTCGCGCTGTGCCGAGGCACGCGTTCGTACCCGAGCACGAGATCAGCCAGGCCTACGGCGACTATCCTCTGCCGATCGGCTACGGCGCCACGATCTCGCAGCCCACGGTCGTCGGCTTGATGAGCGAGGCACTCGAGCTCAGCGGTCGCGAGCGCGTCCTGGAAGTCGGCACCGGGTCCGGATATCAAGCGGCGGTCCTGTCGCGACTGACTGCCTCCGTCGATAGCGTGGAGATCGTTCCCGAGCTCGCCGAACGCGCAGAGCGCGTGCTTCGCGACCTTGGATTTACGAGTGTTCGCGTTCACGTCGGCGACGGAAATCGCGGCGTGCCGGAGTTCGCCCCCTACGATCGCATCCTGGGAACGGCCGCCACCGACGAGATTCCCGACGAGCTCATCGATCAACTGGTCGACGGCGGCCTCTTGGTGTTGCCCGTCGGGCCCGCGCGACGGAGTCAGCGACTCGAACGCCATCGCAAGCGAAATGGGCGCCTCTATCGCGAAGACCTCGGGGCGGTCCGCTTCGTTCCGATGCATCGAAGTCCCTGAAGGCAGGGCGCCGGTGGCGCGCGACATGCACTTCATCCGTGTCGTGAATGAAGGCATGGTGTGCCCTCGGCGTGGGGATGATCGCCGCGCTCGCCTCTGCGCGACCCGCTGACGCAAAGGACCCTGCCCTTCGTTATCGCCAGTACGGCGACGCGTCGCCGAAGTACCTCCGGGCGACCATCGAAGAACTCGGCGTCCTCGGCCTCGGGTACCTGCAGTACACGTCCGACAAGAACAACGCCGAGGACTGGGATCTTGGCTACGACTGGCGAAGCTTCCGGAGCAAACTCGTCCTCGACTCGATAGGACTCGACGACAATCGTTTCAACACGAACTGGCTCGGTCACCCCGGCGGAGGCTTTCTCTACTATTCCGTCGCGCGCGGAAACCGTCTCTCCCTTTTCGCATCGTTCGCGATGGCGATCGCGGCATCGACGGTGTGGGAGTACGTCGGAGAAATCCGTGAGCAGGCGGCGATCAATGACCTAATTGCCACGCCCGTGTCGTCTCTGCCGCTCGGTGAATCGACGATGCAGATCGGCGCGTTCTTCCAGCGCAGTCGGCCCTCGCTTCTTTCGACGTCGCTCGCGTGGTTCTTCGCTCCGTTCAAAAGCGTGCACGACGCTATCGATCACCTCGATGTGCGGCAGGCCGACGCGGTCGACGACCTCGGGCTCGACGACGATGCCTTTCACCGCTTCGTGCTCGGCTTCGGTGTCGGGGTAACGAAGCAAGAAGCGGGAACGACGGCCCTCGACTATCGCGTTGGGTTCTACAGCCGGCTCGTGACAATCCCGGGGTTTGGTCACGAAGGATCCCTCTCGACGTGGTTTACCGCCGGCGAGGTCTCGAACCTCGAGTACCGAACCGCAATTAGCCGCGGCGATATCGTCGACTTTCGCCTCGCGAGCGACGTCATGCCCACCGGCTTCGTCTGGCAAGACATCGAATGTGACAAGGACGGGGGCCTTCACGGAAATTCGCTGATTGTGGGCATGCGGGTCGCTGCCGAATACGAGCTTCACGACTACGATCGGGATCGGAGGCAAGACAGCGATCGCATCGCACTCGTCGCGGCAGGAGCGTCGGGCGAAGACACCCTCCACGTGGGACCGCTCCTCGTACGCGGTCGCCTCGATGCGCTCGCGACCTTCGGCGGAGTCTCCTCTTATGCACTAACGGCGTATCGTGGGGCCTACGACGCGTACGGCCTCTCCTCGGTCATCCGCGGCAAGGGTTACTATCACTCGTACGGAGGCACGCTTCGATCGCTCGTGGAGCTCGAGACGGGTCCGCTGCACGCCGGCGGCGACATCCGCATCGACGTCTTCAACGAGATCCGCGGTCTCGACAACACCGATGGTCGCATCGGTCCGGAAGTCGACGCGGGGGATCATCGAATCGTCGCGCGCACGTGGCTCGGCATCATGCCTACGCGCCATCTTCGGCTGAGCGTCGTCGGCGAGCTCCGCGATCGCGGCGGAAGCGTCGCGGATGTGCACGTTGCGCGCCGAGAGACGACCCTTTACGGAGCTACGGAGATCGTCTTCTGAGACTTACAGTGCGCCGCCGAGGCCGATCGTCAAACCGCCTTGCACCGGCGCGAGCGTCGGCACCACGGTCGGCGACCGCTGATCCGACGGCGTCTCTTTCAGCATCGAGGACGTGAGCAGCCAGCCCAGGCCGAGTCCCGCACTCGCACCCAGTGCCGTCAGCCCTTCTGCGAGCCGGATGTCGGGATCGCTCGTGACCCCGACGTAGAGTCCTGCCGCGCATAGCCCTCCCGCGATACCGCTGAGGTCGACGAGGCGAACGCGCGCCACAGTCGGCGACAATTCTCCCGCGAAGAGGAGTCCGCCCGCGAGTCCGGCATTGTAGCCAATACCGCCCACCGCGAACGCGCGCTCCTGGCGCTTGTCGTTGTCGGCGAGAATCGCCCCGGTTGCGAACCCCGTGAGGGTTCCCGACCAGATGGCCGTCGACGCGACGAACGACACGCGGCCTGGGGTCGTGACGATCCCCGTTCCGAGCGCCGTTCCAAGTGCGGCGCCCAGGGTCGCGCCGCCCCAAAGAATCGTCGCTACGGTCTCGGGGGAGAAGCGTGCGTCGCTGTTCGGATCTTCGGCCTCGAAGCGTTTCGCACGTGCCGCCTGAAGGCCGACAGCGAAAATCCCTTCCCCGAGACCGAGGTAGAGGCCCGCCGTGATCGCGTGAGGCAATCCGTGCGGCAAGGTCTTGTAACCGTCGATCGTCGCGACGGCGATGACCGGAGCCGCGGTGATCGCCGCGAACGGCAAAACCGCTGTCACGGTGCTGTCAGGCTGCGTTTGAAGAAGAAACCAGATGCCCGTGCCCGCGCCGTACAGAAACGCAGACGTGTAGAGCAGCGTCAGTTCGTCGGTACTTCGCGGGCGCCCTTTGCGAAACGCCGAAGGCGGCGGGTCCGGAAGCGTTCGTTCGACACGCTCGGCGTAGGACCTCGCAAGGTTCGCCATCTCCTCGGCGAGGGTCCGCTCTGCTCCTTTGGCCTCCGACGAGAGCGCACGGAAGTCGCTTTCTGCCTCGCGAAACCGCCCTTCGAGCATCTTGGCCCGAGCGCGGTCGTACCGGGTTTGCCAGGGATCCATCGCCGACTCGCGAGGCGTCTCGGCCCTGGAAGACCCCGCGATCGTGCTCGCGAGCGCGCAGGCGAGACACGCGGCGAATAGTCGACCTCCGCGCATGAGACTGCGGAGCCGAGCAAGAGCTCTGCCAGCACGTCTCTCTATTCACGGTCAGAAGAGGACGCCCACCGATAGGCCGACGGACATCTCGCTGCGATCGGAATGCACGCGCCCGATGTCGCCCATGCGCGCGCGTCGCTCACCGTCGATCGAGATCCGGAGGGGTGCCTTGGACGGCGCCCACGCGATGGCCGCTCCCACCACCGTTCTCCGGTCGAAAATCTTCGTGTTGGGATCGATCGTCCCCTCGGCTTCGTCGAAACCTTCGATCGGTCGAAACGCGTCCACGCGCATCCTGGCCCCGAACGACAGATCGCCGAGCCCGATCTCGACGGACGGCGCGGCCGTGATGCCGAGACCATGGTAATAGCCGTCGCCCTTCACGGATGTCGGAAGCCCAGTGGTCTCCCGACCGACGCGATAGTCGGAGAGCGCATACGGCGTCACGCCCGCGATCGACCCACCGAGGTCGAAATTCGTTTTGACGCGAAAGGGGCCGCGCGAATACGTGTATTCCGCAGCCACTCCAACCGGACTGACGATCGCGAGATGGTCGAGCGGACGCGCGCGATCCCGATCCCAATCGTGAACGCCGTACTCGAACGCAACCCGCCAGCCGAACAGCGCGCCGTGACCGCGCGGTCGCTCGTCGGCCCCGAGATCCGCGTCGCGAAAATAGAAGCCAATCGGCACGGCGCGCGTGGCGAGGATGCCGTCGCGGACTTTGCCGCCCGAAAACGATGCCCCGAAGCGCAGACTCGAGACGTTGCCGTCATCGAAGACATGGCTCTCGTGTCCCGCTCCCGCATACCCCGGCAAAACGGCGATCTCCATGTCGAGACCCACACGCAGATCCCCGTACGTCGCGCGAGGGTACGAAGGACCGTTCGCACTCTGCGACGTCGCGGCCACGCCCGCCGATGCGTAGAACCGATGCCAAGGCTCGGTCGGAAACCCGAGTGCGTCCGGCGCCGCTGTCCGCATCGGCGTCGCCCCGTCCGTCCACCTGTTGATGGCACCGATGGGCGAAAACAAGAACGACAGAAGCTCGTTGGAGAACGATTTCTTTCCGCGCGCAAAGAACCCCGAGAGCTGCATCAGCGGCTCACCAATCGCGAACCCCGCCGTCGGCGTCACGATGAGATCGTTGAGACTCGTTGTCTCGCGGATCTCGCCGAACATCTCCCAGATCGTCGAACCGAGTACGCTGAAGAGAAACGACTCGGTCGGCGAAAGGTGGTTCGAGCGCGCAACTTGGTAGTAGAGCGTCCCCGCGAAAGGGTGCGAAACGTAGTTCGTCCCGATCCTATTCGCGTCGAGGGCGAGCGAATCCCCGGTCAGCTTCGCGCGAAGAAGCGGCCAGTCATAGCGGAGCGCCCATTGCTTGTCGCCCGCCCGCGTGGTCCCGCCGCGCGCCTGCGTATGAAGCATGTAATCAATGAGCCCGACCCCCACGACGGCCCCGACCTCGAGCCCCGCGCGCAAGTAATGCTTGTCATGATGCGTAGCGAGTGGAAACGCCGCGTACGGATCGTACGGCCGAACAACAGACACCGGCTCGTCCGCACGCGCATCGCGCGTGGCGCAGACGAGCGCAAGCGCTCCTGGAAGTAGGGACCACCAGCGCAACGACGCGAGACGATACCGAAGCGCTAAGAACCCGCGAGCGCGACCGTGAAGTTCGCTTTTGCCTCAGCCTTGCGAGGAGGGAGAGAAGACGACAGGAAGGCGGGAAGGCGGGAAGGGAGAGGAAGAATATTTTTGTTCGAGACTGGCCTACGTCGTGAGCGCGGTTTCCGCACTCGACGGCGACGAAATAGGCCCATGGTGAGAGTCGGCGTCGCCGACGTTCCGGCGAGCGATGGAGTTCCCCCGGTTCCGTTGACAGTCCGCAGTTAGGCCGCGGCCTGGAACTCGGCTTCGACTGCCGCGGGCGTGCGGTAGTTGAGAGCCGAGTGCAAGCGACGGCGGTTGTAGAACGATTCGAGATACTCGAAGAGGGCGGCGCGAAGGTCGAGACGTGAGTGCCAGCGACGGCGCCCCACGAGCTCGGTTTTCAGGGTCGCAAAGAAAGACTCGGCGACAGCATTGTCCCAGCAATTGCCGCGGCGACTCATGCTGACGACGATGCCATGGTGAGCGAGCTCCTGACGATATTCGTGGCTCGTGTACTGGCAGCCGCGGTCGGAATGATGCAGCAACCCCGGCTCTGGGGAGCGCTGCGCCAGTGCATTATGAAGGGCCTTGAGGGGCAGTTCGGTTGTCAGCGAGGCAGACAGCGCCCAGCCAACAACTCGCCGGGAGTAGAGGTCGAGAATGGCCGCGAGATACGACCAACCCTCGTCGGTCCAGATGTAGGTGATGTCCGTAACCCAACGTTGATCGGGACGCGTAGCGGTGAAGTCACGATCCAGAACATTGCTTTCGACCGAGTGTGCTGGATTGGCGCGCGTTGTCGCGATTGAACGTCCGCGCTGGACGCCGGTGATTCCTCCGCCGCGCATCAGGCGTTCGACCCGGCGTTTGCTGACGTTTTTGCCTTGTGCGCGTAGCTCGCGGTGAACGCGCGGGCTGCCATAGATGCCATCGCTGGCGCTGTGGATCTCTTTGATGCGAATGAAAAGAGCGCACTCCGCGTCGATACGCGGAGAACGTAGAGCACGTACGTAGGCGTAATAGCCCTGTCGCGTCACGCCGAGCGTGCGACACATGCCAACGATAGGAAACGGCGCCTTCTCCGCGATCATCCGATGGATGAACGCGAACCTCATTCGCTTTCCTTCGCGAAGAAGGCCGCTGCTTTTTTTAGGATCGCCCGATCCATTTCGAGCTCGCTGATTTTCTTTTGGGCAGCTTTGAGCTCGTGTCGAAGTCGCTCGACTTCCTCCTCAGCAGTTTCCTCCTCGGGCACTGCTGAATGGACGAAGACGGCGGGCTTCGCTTTGCCCTGGAGCGTTTTGCCCGTTTTGCCCTTCTTTTTCGCCATCCTCGCTGCGTTGTACCAGTTGCGCAGGCTGAAGATAGAGACGCCCAACTCCTTTGCGACTTCGGCGAGCGAACGCTCCGTCCGTTCGAGAAGGGCTACGGCATCATTTCGGAATTCGACGGTGTACGTGGGACGAGTGCGCATCCGGATTTCTCCGGCGGCCTGTCAACGAGATCGAGGGAGGCTCACGATCTCTCGCACAAAAAATCTTCCTCTCCCTTCCCGTTTTCCCGCCTTCCTGTCGTCTCCGCTCTCGTCTCTCCCTCAAGCGGAGGCGGGGTCGGCGATGACGCGGAGGAAGCCTTCGCCGTATTGCTCGGCGCGCATGGGGCCCATGCCGTGGACGGCGAGGAGCTCCTCCGTGGTGCGCGGTTTGAGGCGGGCCATCCCCACTAGGGTTCGATCGTGGGCCACCATGTACGCGGCGATCCCCTTCTCGCGAGCCACCTTTGCGCGGTGTGCGCGTAGGCGGTCGAAGGTGTCTCGCTCTCCTTCGGGGAGGAGGCCGAGATCGATCGATGATTCTTTCGACGCGGGCGGCCTTCGACTCTTCGTCTTGGTTCGCGGCTCGGCGGGAAGCAGGATGCGCGCGGGCGCGGCGCCCTTCATGACCTCAGCACCGGCGCGCGTGACGGGGAAAGCGGGGTGGTCCGTTGTCGTGAGATCGAGCCAGCCCGCGGCGACGAGCGCGCGAAGCAGCGCGACGAGGTACGGCTGCGAGGCGTCTTTCAGAAGGCCGAATGTCGAGAGGTCCATGAAACCGAATTTGCGCATGCGCTCGGTCTCGACGCCGCGAAGCATCTCGGCGATCGCGACGAGCCCCGCTCGCTTCTGCGCGCGCGCCACCGCCGAGAGCGCCTTCCGTACGATGAGCGTGGTCTCCTCGTCGGACGGCGAAGACACCGGCGCATTCGCCCCGTCGAGTTCGAGGCAGACGTCGCAGTGCCCGCACCCGCCGAGAACCTCCCGCTCGTCTCCGAAATAGCGAAGGAGAAAGTCGTGGCGGCAGCTTCGTGCGTCGAGGTAGCGAAGGAGTTCGCGGAACATCGCCCACGCCCTCGCCGCGAGCACCGGATCCGCGGGCGCGCCGTCCGTCCCGGAGAGGACCAATCGCCGCCGAAGCGCGATGTCCGCGCCAGAACACAGCAGCACGCCGCGTGCCTCGTCGCCGTCACGGCCCGCGCGTCCCACCTCTTGGTAGTACGCCTCGATCGACGCGGGAGGTTGAACGTGGACGACGATCCGTATGTCCGGTCGGTCGATCCCCATGCCGAACGCATTCGTCGCGACGACGACGTTGATCTTCCGCGAAGCAAAGCGAGACGCGACGCGGGTGCGCGCCTCCGCATCCATCCCGGCGTGGTAGTGCGATGCGTGATAGCCGTGCTTCGACAGCATTTCGGCATATTGCTCGGTCGTCTTGCGCGTCGCCCCGTAGACGATGGCCCCGCCGCGAGGCGCTTCTCGCGCCGGACCGAGCGACGCCTCGAGACCTTCGAGGAGAGCCGCCCGCGCTTCCTTCGGTCCCTCGACGCTGCGCGCCGAGAGGTGCAAGTTCGGACGCGCGAAACCCCGAAGGACCTCGTGGCACGCCACGTCTGTCCACCCGAGCTGCGCGCGAATCTCACGGCGCACCTCCGGCGTTGCCGTCGCCGTGCACGCGAGAATGCGCGGCGGCTTGAGCCGCTCGAGAAGCGCCCCGATCCGCAAGTAGTCCGGTCGAAAATCGTGGCCCCATTGCGAGATGCAGTGGGCCTCGTCGATGGCGACGAGCGCGATTTGGGCCCGCTCGAGCGCCCGAACGAAAATCTCCGACCCGAGGCGCTCCGGCGCGACGTACACCAAACGGTACTTTCCGCGCACCATCGCCGCTTCACGCGCCTGGCGCTCGGCCATGTCGAGCGTCGACGCAATATACGTCGCCTCGATCCCCCGCGCCGTCAACGAGCGGACCTGGTCCTCCATCAGCGCGACGAGTGGCGAAAGAACGAGCGTTGTCCCTCCGAGGAGCGTCGCCGGCACCTGGTAGGTCAGCGACTTGCCTCCGCCCGTCGGCGCAACGACGAGGACTCGCCCAGGATCCCCGAGCAGCGCGTCGATCGCCTCGCGCTGCCACGGACGAAACTCCTCCAAACCAAACCGCGTATGGAGGACGTCTTCGAGCGTGTCGGGCATGGTGACTCGAGCGGCCATTGTCCTAGCACGGACCTGCGACCGCCGTGCCACGATCCCACTCGAATGATTTTCATACCTTGCGTGGCAGGCCCCCCTGTCCGCGGCCAGTTTTAGACTGTCCGCCGCCAGGGGGTGGACGCCAAGACATCGCTGGCAGCTCGGGATCGACCGGATGTCGTCCGAACGACGACTAGCCTGGCAAAGAAGACCGCTTCACATTGGCGCGAGGTGCGGGCCGCAGGCGGACGCTTTCTCGAAACATTGGCTACCTAGAGCAGAAACACATTCGCGGTAAACCAAAGTGGTCAGCTTATGTTCGACTCGCAATCCACGCTTCTGACGAGGCACGCAAGCAAAGCGGCGCTCTCTTCTGACACCGCCTCGCCTCCTACGCGTTCTCCGAAACTTGCCGGAGGATCGCCGATTCAAGGGCACTTGCGCGATCTCGCAGAGAGCCACCATGCGCTCTTTCAACGATGTGCCGAGCTTGGAGGCATCGCGCACTTTCGCATCTATTGGTACACGTGCCACGTCGTCACGGATCCGGATCTCGTCTCGTCGGTGCTGATCGACGAAGCTTCGTCATTTCACAAGACGCGCGCACTGAAAGCCGCGGAACCCACGTTCGGCAACGGCCTCGTGACGTCGGAGGGGGAAACGTGGAAGCGGCAGCAACGCCTCCTTCGACCGTTTTTCACGCCGCGCGCGGCGGCCGGCTATGAAGATTTGATGGCGTCCGCCATCCAGGCCAAACTCGACACCTGGCGTTCGGGGCAGACGGTCGATCTCTACGAAGAGATGGTCGACGTCAGTTTGGAGATCGTCTGTTCTGCGCTCTTCGGCATCGAAGCGGGTCGTCTGCAGCCTCTGATCCGCGGCGCCGCGCATGCCGTTCAACGGTGGCATCGCGATTGTGAGGCGCTGTGTTTGCCGTATCCGCACTATTGGCCCACGGCTGCCAACTTCCGCTATCGCCGCGCAACGCGCTCGCTGGATCGCGCCGTCTACGCACTCATTCGAGAAGCGCGCGCATCCAGCGAAAAGGATCATGGTCTCTTGAGCGCCATGCTGCGTGTTCAGGACGAGGACGGGCAAGGGATTCGCGATGCAGAGGTTCGAGACCAAATCGTTACGCTCTTTCTAGCTGGTCACGATACGACGGCATCGTCCCTCGCCTTTGCGCTCTACGAGTTGAGCCACCGTACCGATCTCCAATCGAAGATCGTCGATGAGCTCGAGTCCACAGGCGACAGTCCGTGCTTGACGCGCGTCCTCGAGGAAACACTCCGACTCTATCCGGCCGTGCATCTCGTCGCCCGCACGGCCATTCGAGACGTCATGCTCGGATCGTATTTGATCCGCGAGGGCGAAGAGGTCGTCATTCCTCTCGCCATCCTGCAACGCAGTCCCAAGTTCTTTCGATCGCCGGACACGTTCGATCCGGATCGATGGCTCGACGCGGCAAAGGCAAGTCCGCGCGGGGCGCACATCCCCTTCAGCACGGGCCCCCGGGTATGCACCGGCCGAGCCCTCGCGATGCAGGAGCTGCGCACGATTCTCGCGACCGTCCTCCGGCGTTTCCGCATCGACCCGATCGGCGAACGCGCACCCCGCATCGACGCACGCATGACGCTCGGTCCTGCACCAGGCTCCACGATGGCGATGCTCGGAAGCCACGTCGCGCCGCCACGCGTCGTCTGACGTTTCAGCAGGCGCGCGACGGGGCAAGGAGATCGATGAGGCGATCGAGGTCGAGCGGCTTCGGCAGGTACGCGTCGCAGCCCGCAGCGAGGCACTCGGACTTGTGCTCCGAGAGAGCGTCCGCCGTCAGCGCCACGATGGGAACGCGAACGCCGGATGCGCGAAGGCGGCGCGTCGCTTCGAGGCCATCGACGCGTGGCATGCGAATGTCCATGAGGAGCGCGTCGAACGTATCGTTCGCGACCGCGGTCATTGCTTGCATGCCGTCGCCGACCTCCACGACCTCCGCGCCTGCAAGACGAAGCAGCTCTGCCGTGAGCGTGCGCACGTCTTGGTGATCTTCGGCCAAAAGGACGCGCATTCCCGCAAGCTTCCCCCACGCCCGTTCGTCGATGGCGTCCGCCTCTTGCGCGTCGGCATGCGTCGTCGACGCAAGAAGGGTGAGCCGAAACGTCGTACCGAGCCCGACATCGCTTTTTAGAACGGCCAAGGTGCCGCCCATGCCTTCCGCCAATCGTTTCGAGAGCGCGAGCCCAAGCCCCGTTCCGCCATAGCGTTTTGAAATCGAATCGTCGGCCTGCTGGAACGGCTCGAAGAGGCGCCGCACCTGCGCATCGGTGAGACCGATGCCGGTATCCGAAACGTCGATGTAAACGACGTCGCCCCTCCCGTGAACGGCCAGGACGACGCCGCCTTCGTCGGTGAACTTGATCGCGTTGACGACGAGGTTCGACAGAATCTGCGCGAGCCTCCGCCGATCCACGTTCGCGATCGCGCGATCACCAGAAGTCGGATCGACGACGAGCGAAAGCCCCTTCTGCAGTGCTTCACCTTCCAAGTTGGCGATGACCTCGTGGGCCACGGCGAGCGGCGCGACCGGATGCATGTCGAACTCGGTCTTGTCGGCTTCGACTTTGGACAAGTCGAGCAGATCGTCGAGCAGCCTCACGAGTGCACGCCCGTTCGACACGATACGCTTGCGCAGCACTTCCCGGCGCTCCTGCGTGATGCTCGGCGAAGCAAGCAGTTCCGACATCCCCATGATCGTGCTGAGCGGCGTTCGGATCTCGTGACTCACGTTGCTCAGGAAGGCGGTCTTCGCGCGGCTTGCCGCTTCGGCCTCCTCCTTCGCACGACGGAGATTGCGTGCGGCGTAATCGAGTTCACCGACGATCACGTTGAGACCGTGCGCGATGGCGTCCACGGCATCGTGCGCTTCCGACACCATCGCGCGGTGTTCGACATCGCCCCCAGCCATCACTTCGACGGACGCCAAGAGAAGTTCGAGCCGACCGTCACTTCGCTCTTTCAAGGACCAGCCTCGAGCCACGCAACCGCCTCGGCTTCGCGAACGAACAGGCGCGCGGGAATTCCAGGCCGCGCAATTCGCAAGTAGACGTTGCCCATCATGCGACCGAGCGGGCTCGCTTCGACGAGAAGCGCGAGCGCCCTGAACGAATGGACGAGGCGCTCGCCGGTGTAGTGATGTCGAACGGCAGGCTCGAGAGGCTCGCAGCGGGAGATGTCGACGAGCAAAGGCCTCTTCGTTCCACCGCACGCTTCGATGGCCGCCGAGAGATTCGCGCGCGCGTCCTCCACCGACTGGACGACGCCCGGGTGAACGCGGACCACGACATAACCGGCCGCTGTGAGCTCGATGTGCGCCGTCGATGTTTCCAGCACGCCCGCTTTCCTCCGTGCGGCTCTATCACGGGTGCCGCGTTTTGAGCAGAACGGCGCGGTGTCGCAGCCCTATCTCGATACGAGCAGTTGTCAGTTGCGTACGGCGAGACGCGTTCGCACGAGGTGCAAGGGCGCGTCGACGCCCTTGACCGTGGTTTCCAGCTTTTCGACGATTTCGAGCGCGTCTTTTTGTGCGCCGGCAAGCGTGCCGAACACCTCGGCTTCCATCACGATCTCGGCGCTTCCGGCGAGGTGCTGGACGCGCGAGGCGCAATTGACCGTCTGGCCGAAATAATCGAGGACCTCGTTGGCGGTCACGACGTAGCAGGGCCCCGAAAAGAGACCCACCTTGAGCCCGACGAGCTCACCATTCGCTTGCGTCGCCCGGAACGTCTCGAAGGCGCGAAGGCACTCGGTCGCCGCGCGCACGCAGGCATCGGTATCGACGAAGGCCGCCATGACGGCGTCGCCCATCGTCTTGATCACGGTCCCACCTGCAGCGTCGATCGCTTTTCGGAGAACGTCGAAGTGATCGTCGACGAGGCGAAACGCGGCCGCGTCTCCGGCCTTGGTGTAGAGCGCTGTCGAACCGGTGAGATCGCTGAAGAGGATCGCGGAGCTTGCCACTTTGAGGGGCGTCGACGGCTTCAGGAGATCTTTCGAAAACAGACGACGGAACTCGCTCATCGTCGTCACGACATGGGCGGTGGCCGCGCGCGTCGCATAGCCGAGACGCTCGATCTTCACGTGAAGGGCGTCCGCATCGCGGTTCGAGAGTCGGACGATTCCCCCCGAAGCAACGCGCAATTCCGATGGGGAGAATGCCGGACCTTCGAGTCTCGTCTCCGCGGCATCCGGCGCATGGGCTTCGACATCGAGCGACGCGACGACACCTCCGCGCGCGAAGATGCGATAGCGCCCCGGCTCGTCGGGCACACGGAGTTCACGCGACCCTTTCGCCTCGACGTTCGCTTGCACGAGTACGTGCGGCGTTCGCCAAGGCCCTCCGATACAGAACATCTGATCGTGCACCTGGCGAACACTCGGGTGCGGACGGAACGTGGCTTCGACCGCGCGATCGAGCTCGACGCCGTACGTGATGTCGCAAAGCTGGCAGTGGCTTTGATCGCCCACGTTGGACAGCGAGAGCACTTGGTCGTTCGCCGTTCGGCAGCTCGGGCATACGAGGGCCCACCGGAGCTCCACCGTCCCGAGCGTCACCGCGTGCAAGAAGCCACGCAGCGTCTCGCGGGCGTCGAGGCCTTTCAGTTCGGCAAATTCGAAGGGCCGAATACGGATGAGGTCGGCGTCCGGACTCGAACGAAGAAGTTCGAGCATGGCTTCGATGACGCCACCGTCGATCCCACGTTTGCGAAGGTCACCTTCGGCGCGTGCGAGGCGCTCTTCGTTCGCCGGTGACGCCGGCTTCAGGAACGGGCTCGGTGCGTTGTCCCGGATGTGCGCGTCGATCGATTCGGCCAAGCGCGCCACATTCGCGACGAAGCGACTTCCCTGGATCTGCGCGACGGGATTGAGGAGCCAATGCCGAGGTTGGAGCTCCAGACGCACATGAGCGCGAGTTCCGCCATCCGACCCGGGTTCTAGGGTCATACCGTAGGTGTAGGAACGCAGAGGGCCCGACCGCATCCGGCGGTAGACACTGAATGACTTATTCACGACCCACTCGAAGGGGGCCTCTTCGTACGCCATCGTAAAGCCGCCGGCTTTCGTCTCGACGACGAAGCGGGCCGAGGATTTGGCGTCTTTCTCGATGGGTTTGTAGACCGCCGGCGTCGAAAGCAGGCGATTCATGCGGTCCGTATCCGTCAGAAAGGGCCAGACCGCCGGCGGGTCGGAGACCATCGTGACGCTCGACTCGAGAACGACGGGTCTCATAGGAACAGAAAAAGTACCACGACTCGCGATGGCTGCTCTTCCGGCAATGGGGGGTCCACTATACTGACGCGGTGCTCGGCGCCGGCACGCAGATCGATCGCTACGAGCTCGTCTTGCCGCTCGGGGAAACCCCCGAGGGGGAGGTCTGGGCTGCGCGGCAGAAAGGAGCACACGGGTTCGAGCGGGTCGTCACCCTCCTCGTGACGAACGCGCGCCTGAGCGCAGATCCGCACGTGCGCGAGCGCGTCCTCGGCGAAGTGAAACGCGTAGGGAGCATCGAGCACGCGAATGTCGCGCAGGTGCTGGATGTGGGCACGTCGAATGACTCGCTGTTCGTTGTCAGCGAGTACATCGACGGAGAATCGCTCTTCGCCCTGACGCGTGCGGAAGCCGCGACGCTCGTGCCGACGGACGTCGCGCTGTGGATCCTCTCCGGCGTTTGTGCGGGTCTGGCCGCTGCGCATGCGCGAGGCATCGTCCATCGCGACGTGTCGCCGCAGAAGGTCATGCTCGACACCCGGGGTCAAATCAAACTGGTCGACTTCGGTGTGGCCCTCTCCGACCGCGCCGGCGACCCGGCGGCCGATGTCTTCAAAGCTGGCGTGCTCCTCCATCGCATGCTCGGTGGCCGCGCGACGTCGGGCGTGGCGGAGCGCACCGACTTGCCTCCGCAGATTGCGGAGATTGCGACGCGCGCGACCGCTCCCGATCCGACCTACCGTTTCGCCAATGCCGTCGAGATGTTGAACGCAGCCGAAGAAGCGATCCGCGACCACGGTTATCTCGCCGACGTCGCGTCGTGGGTCACGACGAATCTTTCGAGCGTCGCGCGGAAGCGTCAGCGCGCACTCTCCTCAGCTGACGTGAGCGGCACGGGGGAGACATTCCTGTCACCGGTGGCTGTGGTGCCCAAACCACCGGCTCCCAAAGGCCCTCCGACGACGCAACCGTCGCCGCCCGTCATGGATGTCCGGGCGCTCGTCGCGCAGCGTGGAAGCGCCCCTGCCTTCGATCCGCCGGCCAAGCCAGGCGCGGGCGAACCGAGAAAGCACGTCGCTCCCGCGTCGGAGCCGACCAAACCCGAAGCGTCGAAGTACGCCAAGCAGAAGAGGGTCGACACCGAGAAGCGTCCGCTCTCTCGCTCCGCAAAGATCGGGATCGGCGCCGGGATCTTCTTGGCGGTGTTTCTCACGTTCTTCTTCTGTCTGCCGTTCATCGTGCGCGATCGCGCGATCGCCGCGGCACGCGAAGTGGGCATCGAGCTGACGATCGAAAGCGTCGGCGTGAGTTTTCGCGGATTTACCCTGCACGACGTAAGCGCACGCGCAACGCTCATCCCTTCCCTCGAGGTTCACGTCGACGAGATCCACGCCGCGGGATGGAGCCAGCCCCAGGTTTGGTTCACGGGTACACAGGTCAAACTGAGCGGCGCGCACGAAACGCTCGACGCTTCGCTCCAGCGCCTGCTCGTCCAAGCGAAGAACCGCTTCGGGCAGCAGGTCGAGGCCAAGCGGATCTCGATCAGCAGCGCGCATGTCGCGTGGGATCAGATCCTCGGCGAGGGCACGCGCTTTCAGGCGGGCGAAGTCAGCCTCGACATCGAGCCGAAGGGCCGCGGTAACTTCGACTACCGAACGACGCTCGGTCGATTCGAAGTAACGACACCGAAAACGATCGTCGGGCCGTGGTCGGCTTCGTACGAGGAAGTGGGCGGCGTCTCACGCGCGCGCCTCGCCTTCGATCCTCCGGTGCCCGACGGTCCGAACGCCCTCTTCGTCTGGGGCAAGACCGCACCTCACGTGCAGATCCGAATTCCGCGAACTCCGATCACGAACCTCGGGGTTCGTCCTTCCGACCTGGGCCTCGGAGCAACGGCCACGACGGAGCTCGAAGTCTCCATCGAAGGCGGTCTTGATCCGCAGCGGCACGTCGTAGGCTCGGGCCACATCCTCCTCGCAGGTGCGCGCGTCCCGGGCTGGTCGCAACCCCTCAACATCGGCCTCGACGGCGTAGCGACCGGATCGCCCGACACGTCGATCGACCTGACCAACCTCGCGGTGACGGTCGGCCCGATTGGGCCCTTCAGCGCCGTCGTGAACGGAACCGTGACGTTCCCCCAAAAGGCCGTGGCGTTCGACGCCACCTTCAAGACGAAGCCGGTTTCGTGCGAATCCTTGGTCCGCGCCGAAGCCAAAAACATGGGCTCGATCGTCTCGACCCTTCAGGAAATCGCCCAGGTCACGGGCGCCGCCAGGGTCACCGGTACGGCCCACGCCGCAGGCACAATCCACTGGGATTCCGCGGCTCCGAGCGAGCCGAACGTGAAATTTACGGCCAAAGACTCCTGCGGCCTGACGATCTTCGGCCGCTAGGACCTGACAACCGCGGATCTTTCTAGTAAGAGCCCGTCGTTATGCGCGGATTTCTCGCCCCGGCCCTCAAAAAAGTTCCGACCGAAACGCAGCTCGAGTTCGCGAAGCTCTCGCGCCACCGCCGCGATCAGCTCGCGGAGGCTGCCCAGACGACCCTCCTGAAGGCGTCGCAGTGGGCGCGCGGCGAAGACGTCGCGCCCGAAGTCGCGACTGCCCTCGAAAAGGCAGCCACGACTCACCTCGCCAAGAAGAAGGCCTAAAGCCTTCTCCCTAGCGATTCGCGAAGCGTTCGGGAATCGGCATCCAGTTGCGCCGAGATCGGCGGTGAGGCCGAGGCGGCGGCGAGGACCGCGCGGAACGGCCTCTTGGCTCATGATTGATCGCATCTCGCGCGGGCCAGCCATCCGACCTCGAGTAACAAGAGATCGTGGTGGCCTCGCGCGAGAACCTGCCATCCAGGTTCGCCGTTGTTTTTGATGTGACCACCAAGAGCCGCGATGGCAAGGAGCGCTTGCTTCGCCGTCGGGTTTGTCGAGAGCGGGCGTTTCGCGACTGCTTGAAGGACTTCGAGTTGAGTCGAAGTAAGTGCCAGAGAAGCGGGCTCATCGTCGGATCGGCGTGACAGTGATCGAAGCAGGAGCAATCGCCACGCAATGGGCAGGAAGATGGCGAGAGCGTTCTCGAGTGCGTGAAGGCTCTCGAGCTGGCGTTCCTCGATCGAGCAACCTGTTTTCAACGCTTTGAAGAATTCCTCGATGGTCCACCGAGCGCGGTAGATATCGACGACCCGGAGGATCTCTTCGGGGGAATCGATCGGTTCGCTGGTGAAGAGAGTCCACTCGACAGGCTTTTCCCCCGCGGGTGTTTCGAGCTCCACGACATGAACTACGTTTACCGAAATCTGCGGAGCGAGCTCTTTCAGTGCATACCGTGGGCGTTCGAACGTGATTCGGGATGCGGAGAATGCGAGACGCGCGAGGCGCATGTTTCGCGGAGGATTTTGCGCTCGGGAACGCGGCAGCAGACTTCCCACCCTTCGTGTCAAAGGGACCTCACGCTCGCACTGATGCTTTAGCGTCCCGAGAACTTCAGACAGCAACGGCTCGTCATCCCCAACCAACCGTCGCACACGCGAGGAGCGGACGACGAACGCGTACTCATGCGTGCACATCCTCGAAAGGGGGTCATAGGCGTCGCTTTCACGATCCATGACATGCACGGCGCGGGCGGTCGGCGGCATGCGCTCTTCAACGGCGTGGACCTGGTCGAACCAACGTCTCGACTCTCGATCCGGCTGAACACACCGCTTCTCCGCGCGCATCTTCGGCTTCTTTCCGACCCGCGCCCAGGTGCTCGCCGCGACTACGCCCAAAGGAAGTCGGCTCCCGTCAGACATTACCGCGAGCGAAACGTGAGCGAAAAAGCCGTGGCCGCCCTGAGCCAGCGGGCCCAGGCCTTCACGTGTTGATTCCCCGCCGAACGAGAGCGCGGTCGTGTCGTGAACAACCAGGACCTGCTCGCAGTCGGCGATACGCGCTCGTGTCGCGCGATAGTGAGGGTCGAGAATTCGAGCCGCGGTGACGTCGGTGTTGTTGAGAAGCCGGTACGTGCCCTCCAACCCTGCGTCGTCGCCCATCGCCTTGGGAAAGCTCAGCGAAGGATTTCGGACGAGGCTCCTCGCGACGCTCAACAACCTCTCGGAGCGGCGCCGATCTCCGAGCTCGGCGCCCGCAAATTCAGCCTCCACCCCACCTGCCGAAGCTGCAATTCCCATGCAGCCTTCAGATCATCCAGAGTTGCCACATGCAACAAAGATCTGCAGGATCATGAGCCTCTTGGCCGTGAGCACGGACCGGAGCCGCCAACGAAGGCATCGCCGTCGAGATCGGCGCAAATGGGTGCTGATTTTATCCCGTGCGCTTCGCGAAATCGTTCATGAACGAAGCCAAGGCATCCGTCCATGCCGGCTCGACCGCGTTGTAGAGCGACGCGCGAATGCCGCCGACGGAGCGGTGGCCTTTGAGGCCGACCATCTGGGCTTTCTCCGCCTCTTTGACGAACGCCTCTTCGAGCTCCGGCGTCGGCAGGCGGAAGACGACGTTCATGATCGAGCGGCTGGCCGCATCGACCGGGCACCGATAGAAGCCGCCCGAGCCGTCGATCGCTTTGTAGATCGCGCCGGCCTTGCCCTTGTTGCGCGTCTCCATCGCCGCAACGCCGCCCTGCTCCTTCATCCAAAGAAGGATGTTGCGGGCGAGGTAGATGCCGAAGGTCGGCGGCGTGTTGTAGAGCGACTGGTTGTCCGCGTGCGTTCGGAACTGGAGGATCGCCGGAAGGTCGCGACGACCTTTTGCGAGCAGGTCCTTCTTGATGCACACGATCGTAACGCCGCTTGGTCCGATGTTCTTCTGCGCGCCGGCGTAGATGAGGTCGAACTTCGAGGGGTCGATGCGACGGCCGAGAATGTCGCTCGACATGTCGCAAACGACCGGCGCTTCCGCGCGCGGGAACGCCGTCGATGCGTCGAGCGCCCACTGGACACCGTGAATCGTCTCGTTGCTCGTCACGTGAACGTAGGCAGCGCCCGGCGTCAGGCGAATCTCCTCCGGCTTCGGAACGCGAACGTACGATTTGTCCTTCTCGGTCGTCGCGGCGACGCGAACTTCACCGACGCCCATGCTCTTCGCGGCCGCGGCCTCGCTGACAGCCTTCTCGCCCCACGCGCCGGTCACGATGTAGTCGGCGACCTTGCCCGTCTCGAGCAGGTTCAGCGGGATCTGCGCGAACTGCATCGACGCGCCACCCTGGACGAACAGAACGACCCAGTCGCTCGGCAGATCCATGAGTTCGGCGATGAGGGCGCCTGTCTCGTGGTGGACGCGCTCGTAGACCTTTCCGCGATGCGAATGCTCCATCACGCTCATCCCCGAACTCTCGAAATCGACGAGCTCGTTCTTCGCGCGCTCGAGCGCAGCGAGGGGAAGCGTTGCGGGGCCAGCGTTGAAGTTCATGACGCGGTTCATGGGCGGGGAGCCTAGCGTTTTTTGCTGTGCTATGCGTGCCCTCCGCGATGCTTCCTTTCGAGATTCCTCCCGGAACGACCCTTTCCACGCTCATCACCGAGGTCGTCCCCGCCGCACATGCGCGGCTCGTACCCCTCAGTGCCGGCAAGGAGCCGTTCGTCTGCGCCTTCGAGCTCGACGGTGAAGGCTGTTGGGTCATCACCTTGAACGGCGCGGAAATGCGCGTCAGCAAAGGGGACGAGAAGACCCCGAACGCACGGATCCGCGCAAAAGCATCGGATGTCGGAGCGTTTCTCGATGATTGGACGGGGCCTCAGCGCTTCGTCCCGAAGATCCGCCCCGAAGGTGATCTGCTCATGCTGTCGGACGCCCGCGTCCTCAAGCGCGTGAAGATGCTGAACGGAACCATCGAGCTCGCCCTCGTCGATTTCGACGACGGGAAAGGCGCGCCGCCGCGCCGCGTCGCGATTTCGATTTCTGTGGGCGGGCCGGCCAAGAAGGTCGATCCGGACGCGGACGTCGTCATCGAGACGAGCATGAGCACGTACTTGAGGCTGCTCGCCGGAGGCCTCGGCCCGGAAGAGGCCCTGGCCGACGGCGACGTGAAGGTCTCCGGAAAGCGCCTGATCGCGATGCAGTTTGCCTTCGCCGTCGCCCCGCTTTTTCCGAAGCGCAGCTGAGATATGCTCGTGGGCGTGAAACGGGCGGTCCTATGTCTATCCCTTGCCGCACTCGCAGGATGCAACGGCAAGGCGACGACGAAGGACTGCACCGCCATGCTCGACCACTACATCGATATGGTCATCGCGGGAGAACCCGCGGGGGAGAGCGCTTCCCCGGCGGAAACGAATGCCGCCCGCGAGATGAAAAAGGCACTCAGAAAATCCGATCCCGCGTACCGCCGTGTTCAACTGCAGTGCGAAGCGGAGATCTCGCGTAGCGAGTTCCGATGCGCCATGAAAGCCCCTACTCCGGAGACGTGGCAAGCATGCATCGACTGACCTTCCTTACGACCTTGGCTCTTACGGCATCCCTCTTCGGCTGCGGCGGCAAGAAGCCGGCGGCCACGCCTACGGACAGCACGGCGAGCGAAGCGAAGAAAGGGGACACGTCGGACGGCACAACGACGGACAAGTCCGACGACAGCGCTCCCAAGAAGGACGAGTGCAGTGGATCGGAGATCGGCAACCTGGAGGACATGCTCCTCAAGAGCTCCTGCGAAGCCCCGATGTCGCCCGACAGCCTCACACCGAGCGATCTGAAAGGTCGTTTGGAGGTCACCGTGGCACCGAGTCCCACGAAGGTGGCGCCGGGCGGTAAGGCTGACTTGATTCTCTCCTTCGCCAACAAAGGGAAGGACCCGCTCACGCTCCACTTCCGGATCGATCCGCTTCCGCGCTTCGACGTCGAGACGCTCGACGCGAAGGGACACCGTATCGACACGCCAGCGGGCAAGGCCCCGCCGCCTCCGAAAGGGGTTTCGCCGCCGCCCGCGACCGAAGCGAAGGTCGCGCGTATTACGATCGCGGCCGGTGGTACGGCGCGCGCTCGGGTTCCGTGGGAAGCCGTGAAGACGCGCTGGGCCCCGGAGAAGTATCGGGGCTCGCCGCCGGAGCGAGGTTTCCCGCGCACACCTGCCGGACCGCTTCCGAAGGGCAAGTACACGCTAAAGGTCGTCACGCCGCTCGTCGGAGCGTCCGAAGGTCCGGATCGCGAGACGACCGCGCCGAAGACACCGATCGAGATCGGCGGATGAGCGAGCTTCGCGCGGTCTTCTTCGGTACTCCGCAGTTCGCGGTGCCTTGCCTCGATGCATTGATCGAGATCGCCGAGGTCACCGCGGTCGTGTGCCAACCGGACAAGCCGAAAGGCCGCGGTCTCGAGCTCATGGCGCCGCCGGTGAAAGAGCGCGCCACGGTGCTCGGCATCCCCGTCATTCAGCCGACGAAGCTACGAAACGGCGAGTTTGCCGCTTGGCTCCGCGAACAGAACGCGGACGTCGCGCTGGTCGTCGCGTACGGACGCATCTTGCCGAAAGACGTCCTCGAGGCTCCTCGCCTCGGTTGCGTGAACGTCCACGCATCGCTTCTTCCTCGGTATCGAGGCGCGGCGCCGATCACCTGGGCCGTCGTGAATGGAGAGCCCGAGTCCGGCATCACGTTGATGCAGATGGATGAAGGAATGGACACCGGGGCAATGCTCGAACAGTTCGCAACGCCCATCGGTGAAGCCGAGACAGCCGGCGAACTTTCGGAGCGTCTCAGCGCGCTCGGCGCCCTCGCAACGCGAAAGGGTCTGCCGAAGTACATCGCCGGCGGCTACACGCCGATTCGGCAGGATCCTTCCAAAGCGACCATCGCTCCGATCTTGAAGAAGGAAGACGGCCGCCTCGACTTCGCACGCCCTGCGCGCAAAGTTCACGATCACGTCCGCGGGATGACGCCGTGGCCTGGTGCGTTCACGACGTCACGAGGCAAGCTTCTCAAGGTCCACGCCACGACCGTCAGCGACATTCCGCAAGGCAACCATGCTCCCGGCACGGTCGTCCTCGCCGACAAGCATCGCGTCGTCGTTGCTTGCCAGGAAAGGGGCGTCGAGCTCCTCCGCGTACAGCTCGAAGGTAAAAAAGCCATGTCTTCCGGGGATTGGTTCGTCGGCCGCGGCGTCGCCGAAGGCGATCGGCTCGGTTAAAAGCGCGGATATCCCCTTTCCCTCGCACCGCGGACGCACCAGATTCCGCCGGTGACTTCTCCGCGCTCCCCACTCGCCGGCTTTCACCCGGCCGTCGCTGCGTGGTTCCGCTCGGTCCTCGGTGCGCCGACGACCGCACAGTCGCTCGCGTGGGATCCCATCTCGAAGGGCAAGACGACCTTACTGCTCGCGCCTACGGGCTCGGGAAAGACGCTCGCGGCATTCCTTTCGGCGATCGATCGACTCGTTCAGACCCCGCTGCCCGCGACAAAGGAAGAAGCGAAGTCGCGCCTTCGCGTTCTCTACGTTTCGCCACTGAAAGCGCTCGCGGTCGACGTCGAGAAGAACCTCCGCGCGCCACTCGCGGGGATCGCCCGGACGGCGGCAGAGCGAAGCTCCCCGCTTCGCGATCTCGAAGTCGGCGTCCGCACGGGGGACACGGAGGCCGGCGTGCGCGCGAAGATGGCGCGAACACCGCCGGACATTCTCATCACGACGCCCGAGTCGCTGTATCTTCTTCTCACGTCGAAGCAGGCGAAGATCCTCGCGTCCGTCGAGACGGTCATCATCGACGAGATTCACCAGATGGCCGCGACGAAGCGCGGCGCGCATTTGTTCTTGTCGCTCGAGCGGCTCGAAGCTCTTCGCGAGGGCAAACCGCTTCAGCGTATCGGATTGTCCGCGACGCAGCGGCCGCTCGACGAGATCGCACGGCTCCTCGGAGGTTACCGCCCCAAAGGCCGAGGGATGGAGCCACGCCCGGTGGCCATCGTCGATGCGTCGGCGAAAAAGACGATCACGATCTCCGTCGAGATGCCCGAGCCTCGCACCGATCCTCGCGCCACCGAGGCGCCGGATCAGAAGAGCGTCTGGCCCGACGTCCACGCCCGCTTGGTCGAACGTATCCGCGCCGCGCGCTCGACGATGATCTTCGTCAACAGCCGGCGACTCGCGGAGCGCCTCGCGGCCGCGCTGAACGAGGTTGCCGGCGTCGAACTCGCACTCGCGCACCACGGGTCCGTCGCCAAAGAGACGCGTCGCGCGATCGAAGAACGTCTGAAAGAGGGCAGCCTTCCGGCGATCGTCGCAACGTCCTCGCTCGAACTTGGCATCGATATGGGCGCCGTCGATCAGGTCATCTTGGTCGAGGCTCCGCCGTCCGTCGCATCGGGCATTCAGCGCATCGGCCGCGCGAGCCACCATGTCGGAGGAATTCCCCTCGGCGTGCTCGTCCCGAAGCACAAACACGATCTGCTCGCGTGCGCGGCGGCAGCGGCGGGCATCGAGGACGGCGATGTCGAGGAGACGTTCTACCCGCGTAACCCTCTCGACGTTCTGGCTCAGCACATCGTGGCAATGGCGGCGGTCGGCATCGGCGATCCGGATCGCACGGGGGCGCGGCGCAAAGACACGATTCAAACGTCGGTCGATGATCTCTTCCGATTGGTGCGGAGTGCAGCACCCTTCGCCGAACTTCCGCGCGCAAGCTTCGAGGGTGTGCTCGACATGCTCTCGGGCCGGTACCCGAGCGAGGGGTTCGTGGGCCTTCGTCCGCGCATCACGTGGAACCGTGCGCGTGGGATCATCACGCCGCGTTCCGGTGCGCAGCGGCTCGCCATTCTGAACGCCGGAACGATTCCGGACCGCGGGCTCTACGGCGTCTTCGTGATGGATAGCGGCCCGAGCAAAGGAAAACCGAGTCGCCGCGTCGGCGAGCTCGACGAAGAGATGGTCTTCGAGCTTCGTGAAGGGGAAGTCTTCCTCCTCGGGGCCTCGTCCTGGCGCGCCGAAGAAATCACGCGCGATCGCGTCTTGGTCAGCCCCGCTGCTGGATTGCCCGGAAAAATGCCGTTCTGGCATGGTGATCGCGCAGGGCGCACGACGGCCTTCGGAAAGCGGATCGGCAAGCTTGCCCGGTCGATCGCCGAGATGCCGCCGGCGGATGCAAGGCGCCTTCTCGCCACCGAGCATCACCTGGACGCCCCTGCGGCGCGCACGTTGATTGACTACGTCCGCGGTGAGACGGCCGCGATCGGGACGCTCCCGTCGGACCGAACGATCGTCGTCGAACGTATTCCCGATGAGCTCGGCGATCTCCGCATCTGCGTCCTGTCCCCCTTCGGAACACGCGTTCACGCTCCCTGGGCGATGGCGGCTCTCCGTCGCCTGCGCAATGCACGTTCCGGGGACATCGAGGCGGTCTGGTCCGACGACGGGATCATCTTCCGTGTCCCTGGCGGCGAGACTCCGCCCGACACTTCCCTGCTCTTCCCTCCCTCGGACGAGATCGACGATCTCGTCACGCGCGAGCTCGGCACCTCCTCGCTGTTCGCGGCACGCTTTCGCGAAGCCGCAGGACGCGCTCTCCTTCTGCCTCGCCAAGCCGTAGGACGGCGTACGCCTCTCTGGGCTCAGCGGAAACGCGCCGCCGATCTCCTCGCCGTCGCAACCGAGTATCCGTCCTTCCCGATCGTCCTCGAGACGTACCGCGAATGCTTGCGCGATGCATTCGACTTACCAGGGTTGACTGACGTTCTTCGGGCGGTCGAGTCGCGGAAGATTCGCGTCACGACGGTCGACGCTCCCGTGGCATCGCCGTTCGCGGCTTCGCTCCTCTTCGCGTTCGTCGGAAACTTCATTTACGACAGCGACGCCCCGGCCGCAGAACGTCGGGCGCAGGCACTCACGATCGACCATGCGCAGCTTCGCGAGCTTCTCGGCGAGATCGAACTTCGGAAGCTCCTCGACGCAGAGGTGATCGCGGCGCAAGAACGCAGCCTCCTTCGCCTCGATCGACCGCTCCGTCACGCCGACGACGTTCACGATCTCCTTCTCTGGCTAGGCGACACGACGGAAGCTGATCTCGCAGCACGCATCGAGGATCCGAAGGATCTCGAACCTTGGCTACGTGAGCTCCTGTCGGAAGGACGCATCCTTCGCGTGAAGACCGCGCGTGGGCCTCGCCTCATCGCCGCCGAAGATGCCGGCCGTTATCGAGATGCGCTGGGCATCGTATTGCCACGGGATCTGCCCGATGCTTTCGCCGCGAGGACGACGAACGCACTTCTCGGCCTCGTAACGCGGCATGCGAAAACCCACGGTCCATTTCCGATCACCGCGCTCTCCGCACGATGGGGCATCACGGACGACGACGCGCGAGAGGCCGTCAGCGCCCTCGCCGTCACGGGCAAGCTAACCACGGGTGCGTTTCTTCCGAACGGTACGAAAGAGATCCTCGAGGCGTGCGATCCGGAAGTCCTCGCCACGCTCCGCCGAAAGACACTGGCCCTTCTTCGCAAAGCCATCGAGCCCGTCGATGCCGCGGCTTTCACGCGCTTTCTCGTCGATTGGCAAGGGATCGCGACCGATGTTCCGCGAACGAGCGAGACGGACGCGGGGCGGAGCGAAGCCCTTCTCCACGCGGTTGCTCAGCTGAGTGGTTGTCCGCTTCCGGCTTCGGTTCTCGAGTCCGAGATCCTGCCGGCGCGTGTTCCGGGTTACGCGCCGTACCTTCTCGATCAACTTTTGGCGACGGGTGAAGTCGTTTGGGCCGGCATCGAGCCGGTCGGAAGTCACGACGGCCGCATCGCACTCTACCTCGCGGATCAGGAACCGCTGCTCGCGCGTCCGAGCGGAGAAGCACGGCCCGAAGGACCTCTCTACGATCGCCTTCGAGAGCTCTTCGAACGTCGAGGCGCCGTATTTTTCTCCGAGATCGCACGCACGCTCGGCGTTTTCCCGAACGACATCCTCAAAGCGCTCTGGGATCTCGTGTGGGCCGGCGAGGTCACGAACGACACGTTCGAACCGCTTCGCACGCTCGGCCAAACGGACGAGCGACGTGGACGTCGGCCGCGGCCCATTCGCAGCGTTCCACGCGGAAGCGAAGGCAGGTGGTCACTTCGCAGCGGGCGAACGATGACCGACGCTTCGTCGACAGAGCGGGCGATGGCGCTCGCGCGAACGCTCCTCGATCGCTACGGCGTCGTTCTCCGTGAAGCCCCGAGCGTGGAAAGCATCGTGGGCGGCTTTGCGAACGTCTATGACGTCTACCGCGCACTCGAAGATCAAGGTCGCGTGCGACGCGGTTATTTCGTGGCGGGCCGAGGAGCGACGCAGTTCGCCCTCCCTGGCGCCGAGGAGCGACTTCGCGATCGATCACCTTCGGAAGGACGAACGATCGTTCTTGCAGCGACGGATCCTGCCAATCCCTACGGGGCACTCCTTCCTTGGCCCGACTCCGAGGCACGGAATGCGCAGCGCGTGCCGGGGGCCCACGTCGTCATCCATCACGGCCGACTCCTCGCGTGGGTCGCTCGCGGCGGCGAAAGCGTCGTGACCTTCCTGCCTACGGAAGAGCCCGAGGCTTCCCGTGCGGCCGATATCCTCGCTCGCACCCTCGCTGGCCAGGCGCGAGGGCACGTCGTCGTCGTTTCGACGATTGACGGCGTCCCCGCACGACAAAGTCGGCTCTCCGCAGCGCTCGTGGCCAACGGCTTTGCCGAGAGGGGCGGCACGCTGACGCGCATTCCGCTGCGAGAGCACTTACACTAGGCCAGAGCCACCCGATGACGAAGACCGACGCGTTCATCCGCGAGATCTGCGCCGAGTTTCCGACGTTCTCGATCAAGAAGAAGCGAGACAGCGGTCTCCAGCGTGCCATCCATGTGGCCTTGGCCGTCGTAACGTTCGGCGGGCAGCGCGTGTACCTTACACATTATCATACGGTCCTCTTCGGGGTTCTCTGGGTGCCGGACGCGTGGGACGCGATGAGCGACGATGATCGCTATATCCTCCTCCGCCACGAACGCATCCACCTCCGCCAGCGAAAGCGTCTGGGGGACGTCGGCATGGCGTTCATCTATCTCGTGCCGTTCTTTCCGCTCTTCCTTGCGTACGGGCGCGCGCGCATCGAGTGGGAGGCGTACATCGAGACGCTCCGCGCGACGGCCGAGACGTACGGGGTGGAAGCCGCCGAGAGCCTCCGCCCGCAGATCGTTCGTCGCTTCACGGGCCCGGACTACGGCTGGATGTGGCCGTTCAAGGGCGCCGTGAATCGCTGGTTCGACGAAGCGATGCGCGACGTGCGCGCCGAAGCGGGCGTCGTGTGAGTCGGCCGAGCGCGCGGGTGCGACCTGCGTTCGTGATCGCGGCAATCGCAGCTCTCCTCGCCCTCGCGTTCGTCGCGCGCCGCGAAGGATGGGCCGATCCTCCCGCACCCATCGCCGTGGCCTTCGCAGGTATCCACTTGGACGCAGACATACCTCCGGTGCGCACCACCGGTTGCGGCGCGGCGTGGTCTGCCCTCGGTCGCTCCCGACAGAGCATCGATATCGACAAGACGCCACGCACCTACGAACTCGTTGTCCCCAAGACCTACGACAGCGCGCGTCCCTATCGCCTCGTCCTCGCGTTTCACGGCTCCGGATGGAACGGCAGTGCATTCATCGGCCAGCTCGGGTTCGAAAGCGAAACGGGTGACGACGCCATCCTCGTCTACCCAGACGCCGTCGTCCGCCACATTTGGGGCACGGAATCCGCTACGCACTGGGGACGCGTCGACGATTTGCCGTTCGTCGACGCTCTCGTCGCCCGCTTGAAGAGCACGCTCTGCATCGACGAACGCCGCATCTTCGCCGTCGGCTGGAGTTCGGGCGGCTACTTCGCAAACCAACTCGGCTGCGTCCGTCCAAACCTCGTTCGTGCGATCGTCTCCCTCTCCGGCGGCGGTCCTGAACAAGCGACGTGCACCGAACCGGTCCCGACCTTCTTGCACCACGCGCAAGACGATCGCTCGGTCTACGTGAGCGAAGGCCGAAAAAGCCGCGACAGTTGGTATGCGACGAACGGCTGCAAGGCGGAGCTAGCGATCGCCTCGGGCTGCACGACGTTCTCGTGCAAGCAGCCTCTCGTCTACTGCGAAACGAACCATACCGGCCACAGCATGCCCCCCTCCGTGCGAGCCGCAGCCTGGACGTTCCTCCGAGGGTTCTAGCCCCTTCTTGCCCATGCCCTTGCCCTCTCTCTTCATCTAGACTGGGGCTCTCCATGGATCCCTACGCGCCGATCAACGGTATCTCCCTCGAACGCTATGCTGAACTCGGCGCCGAAGTCGCCGAGACCCAAGACGCTGGGAAGCAGGCCGAGATCGTCGAGAAGCTCGGCGTGACGCGCGCCGATTGGGAAGCCGCGAAGACCGGCTGGACGGCGCGCATGCAGGACATGTCGCTGATGGGCCAGGTCGCGATGCGGTACATGCCGCTGTACCAAGCGGCGCTCGCGAAGAAGAGCCCTGCGCCGCAGGTCTCGTTCGAAGACTACGTCGCGATGCTTGGGACCGTTCCGGTCATCGGCTACGAGGGAATGCTCGCGCACTACAAGGTCACGCAAGCCCAGTGGACGCAGATTGCCGGCCACTGGAACGGGATCATCCCGACGAACCCGCAGTACGCGCAGTACGGGATTCTCGTCGAACAGGAAGCAGCGCGTATTCGCGCGGGTGGTGCGCCGAAACCGGTGACCCTTGGCGCCGCGGCGTCGGCACCCGCGCAGCCTGCCGCGCAACCGAACTACGGACAGCAACCCTACGGACAGCAACCCTACGGACAGCAGGCGTACGCGCAGCAACCGTATGGGCAACAGGCGTACGGACAGCAGCCTTACGGTCAGCAGCCCGCCTATCAGCAGCAGGCCGCGCAGTTCGGTAACCAGGTCGGTAACGCGTTCGCGTCGTTCGGCAGCGCGCTCGGATCCTTCGTCGACAACGCCGTCGGCCACGTCTCCGTGGGCGCCCGCGTCCTCGTGCAATGGTCCGACGGCAACCGTTACCCCGGCACCGTCACGATGATGCAGAACGGACAAGTGCAGGTCGCCTTCCCTGACGGACGTCAGATCTGGGTCCCGCAGCAGTACGTCAGCGTCTCGTAACTACTTGTTCCGCGCGTACACGTAGACGCCGACGCGCCCGGCGCCCTTCTTCGCGGCGACATCGAGCTTGTACGGCACGGCAATCGGAAGGACCGGGCAAAGCGCGCCTTTGGCCTTTCCGATTTCGGCGAGGTTCTTGTCCGTCGCCGCCGATTTTCCGGCTTCCACGTTGAAGAGCGGCGGAGCCAAGAGCTTGGCTTCGATCGTCGCGACCTGTCCGGGCGGCGAGAACGCGACGAACGTGTAGCAGCGGTTCGGTTGAAGGGTAACGAGCATGTTGAAGTGCTCGCCCTCGGCGAGTGTCACGCGCGACGGCTGCCCTTCGGCCTGCATGTTCGGCGCGTCTTTGACGGCTGCCGCCTTCACGGCCAGATCGATCGTGCCGTCCATCATCTCGCCGCCCATGGCCGGATTGATCGGCCCGGCTTCGGTCGATGCGTCCGCGGTCACGGCGCCCATCCCACCTTCGACGGCTCCCGCCTCGGCATCGCCAGCCTCGGCCGCCGCATCGGGCAAGGACGGCGTCACCGGCGGAGGCGGCGGCTTCGACGAACACGCCGCAAACCCACCAAGAGCCAGAGTCACGAGAGCAAACGGGAGGCAGGATCGAATACGCATCGCGGCCACCCTATCCCGAAACGCTAGACGACGTCGACGTTCAGAGTCGCTCCGCCGTCCACCTTGGGCGTCACGCGCACGACGAGCTTTCGCCAGGGCCCATTGCCGTCATTGCGATCCGCATCGACCATCTGGGCCGCCGCGTCCACGAGCGCCCCAGGCGGATCCAAAACGCCGAGCATCCCGTGCGCATCGATGACCGAAAGCTGCACCACGAGCTGACGCCGCTTCCCTGGTTCGCCGATCAGCATCACGAACAAGCCTTGCTTGTAGCCGGGCGAGCCACGCCCGAACGTATCGAGAACGGCCTGCGCCACGGGCAAGAACACGTGCCGTGCCGGTTCACGAATTCGCAGCGGGACGACCGCCGCACGCTGCGTCCGAGGTTCGAAGATCTCTCGAATCGGCGGCAGCGTTCGGTAGGAGTCGTCCGTGCGAGCGGCCCCGCTAGAAACCGGAGGCGGAGGAACCGAATACCGACTCTGCGCATCCGTGCGAGACGCGTCTTCGGCCGCCGAGCGTTCCGTCGGACGCGGCGCCTCGAAGAGCCCGATGAATTGAAGCCCGGTTCCGGTATTCCGTTCGATGAATGCGCTCGCATGCGAAACCACCGCGCCGAGCTTCTTTCCAGCACATTGGGATCCTAAGCTTAGAATTCCACGTGGACAAGTTGTCGCG